>Ga0302184_10000120_pt1 | contig 51446 bp, 50 predicted proteins | sample I_Palsa_N3_3_FD_200233 | JGI IMG/M metagenome (GOLD analysis project Ga0302184, IMG submission 200233) | Peat permafrost microbial communities from Stordalen Mire near Abisko, Sweden - I_Palsa_N3_3 | ecosystem: Environmental > Terrestrial > Soil > Palsa > Peat permafrost | place: Sweden...
CGAGGCAGGTGCGAGCCGACCGTGCGGGTGTTCGACGCGAACTGGATGCAGATCGAGGAATACCTGAGCCGGGACGACCGGATCGTGCTGCCCACGGGCTCGACCGAGCAGCACGGCTACCTCTCGCTGGGGACCGACGCCATCCTGGCCGAGCGGGTGGCGGCCGAGGCAGCCCAGCCGCTCGGCGTGCCGGTCCTGCCGGTGCTCCCGTTCGGGATGGCTCCCTATTTCGCTGCCTTCCCTGGCAGCATGAGCCTGCGGGTCACCACCTACATCGAAGTGCTGCGGGACCTGCTCGACGGCCTCGCTGCCCAGGGCTTCGCCCGCATCGCCATCGTCAACGGGCACGGCGGCAACTCGCCGGTCACCGGGTTCATCCGCGAGTGGATCTGCCAGCCGCGCCCGCGGCGGGTACAGGTGCTGTTTCACAGCTGGTACAACGCGCCGCAGACCGCGGCCGCCGCCAGCCAGTATGACCATGATCAGATGCACGGAGGATGGGTGGAGAACTTTCCCTGGACCCGGGTGGCGGGAGCCAGCATGCCGGCTGAGCCGATACCAGTTGTTCCCCGGGAGATCTTCGGGCAGCTCGACCCCGGGCAGGTCCGGGCCGCCGCGCCGGACGGCATGCTGGGCGGCGCCTACGCGCGCCCGGACGAGGACATGAAGGTCGTCTGGGATGCCGGGGTCGCCGAGGTCCGGGCGCTGCTGGAGAACGGCTGGGCCCGGTGACGGCGGCGACGACGGGGACAACGGTGACGGCGGGGGGACAACGGTGACGGCCGGACTGGCTGGCAAGACCGCGGTCGTGACGGGGACGGCGCACGGCATCGGCGTCGCCATCGCCGACGCGCTGCGCACCGACGGCGCGGAGGTCCACGGCGTCGACAAGGACGCCGTCGACCTGACCAAGTCCGAGGCGGTCCGGGAGTTTTTCGCCGGGCTCGGCGCCGTCGACATCCTGGTCAACAACGCCGGAGGGGTCGTCGGGCAGGTCGGCCGCCCGCTGGAGGACGTGCCCGACGACGACTGGCACGCGGTGATCGACGCCAACCTGACGACCGCGTTCTTCTGCACGCGCGCGGTGGTGCCGGGCATGAAGGAGCGCCGCTGGGGCCGGATCATCAACATCTCCTCGGCAGCCGGCCTGTCCGTCAGCCGGACCGGGATCCAGGCCTACGCCAGCGCGAAGGCGGGCCAGATCGGCTTCACCCGGCAGATGGCCCACGAACTCGGTCCGTTCGGCATCACGGTGAACTGCATCGCCCCGGGCTTCATCCTGTCCAACCCGACGACGCAGAAGCAGTGGGAGAGCTACGGCGAGGACGGTCAGCGGCAGCTCATGGCGGACATCGCGCTGCGGAGGCTGGGGAAACCCGAGGACATCGCCAACGGCGCGGCGTTCTTCGCCGCCGAGCGATCCTCCTGGATCACCGGGCAGACGATCGCGATCGACGGCGGCAGTGCTGGCCTTTGACCCCGGCGACGCCGGTTACCTGCGGGAGCTGAGCGAGTTCGTCGCGGTGCCGAGCGTCAGCCGGGACGCGAGCGGCGACACGATGCTCGTCGCGGCGCGGTGGCTTGCCGGGCAGCTCGCATTCGCCAGCGGTCGGGTGACCGGCACCGACGGCCACCCCGTGGTCCGGGGCGAGTGGCTCGGCGCCGACGGGGCGCCGACCATCCTGGTCTACGGGCACTACGACGTGCAGCCGACCGGCGACCTGGCCGAGTGGATCACCCCCCCATTTGAGCTGCACGCCGACGGCGACATCATCCGGGGGCGCGGCTCGTCGGACGACAAGGGCCCCGTCTACATTGTGCTGAAGACCGCGCAGGCGTTCCTGGCCCAGGAGGGCTGCCTCCCGCTCAACGTGAAGTTCCTCTTCGAGGGCGAGGAGGAGATCGGCAGCCCGCACCTGCCGGCCTTCGTCAGTGCTCATGCCGCGGAGCTGGCGGCCGATCTGGTGATCTCCGCGGACGGGGCCATGTGGCGCCCGGACGAGCCATCGCTGTCGCTGGCATCCAAGGGCCTCGTCACGATGGACATCACCGTCGAGGGCGCTAACGGGGACTTGCACTCGGGCCGGTACGGCGGGACGGTCGCCAACCCGCTGCATGCGCTCAGCGAGATCCTGGCGAGCCTGCACCGCCCGGACGGGACCGTCGCCGTTGACGGCTTCTACGACGGCGTCCCCGCGCTCAGCGCGCAGCGCCGCCGCGAGATCGCCGCGGTGCCCTTCGATGACGAGGAATACCTCACGCACCTCGGGCTACGCGAGGCACACGGCGAAGCCGGATTCAGCACGCTCGAGCGTCTCTGGGAGCGGCCAACACTGGAGATTAACGGGGTATCGGGCGGCGGCAAGTACACCGTGATACCTCATGCCGCGGTGGCTCATGTGTCGTGTCGCCTGGTACCCGGCCAGGATCCGGACCAGGTGATCGACGCCATCGTGGCCCATGTCGGCGCGCTGACGGTGCCCGGCGTGCACGCGGCTGTCAACGCCGACGAGGCCCGGGTGCCGGCCTACACCATCGCGGCCGATCACCCGGCCATCCGGGCGGCCGCCGCCGCGCTTGAGGAGGTCTACCCGGGCGAGCAGGTGCTGCTGGCCTGCATCGCCGGCACGCTTCCGGCGACCGACCTGTTCGAGCGGGTGCTCGGGGCCAAGACGCTGTTCTTCTCGTTCTCGACCGCTGATGAGAAGCTGCACGCCCCGAACGAGTTCCTGCGCATCCGCCGGCTGCGGGAGGGGATGCGGGCCTGGGAGCACTTGTGGCGTCTGCTCGGCTCGGGGACGCACCGTCTTCGCCCCGTTCTTGCCGATGGAGGCCGGCCGGAAGATGACTGACTTGCCGGCTAATGGCCAGCGGCGCACGCCGCCTGGCGGCCCGGGCGCTGAGGATCCCGCCGGGCCCGCCGCGGGGAGCGCCGCGGGGAGCGCCGCCGGGCGCGAGGCAGCGGGGCGGCTGGCCCGGCTCAGTGACGAGTTCTTCGAAGTCGTGCACACGACCGACCCGCTGGCCGCCACGCAGCTCGGCGTACCCGGCTTCGACGCGCTGGTCCCTGATCCCAGCCGCGACGGCGCGGCCCTTGGGGTGGCGCGGATCGCGTCCATCGAGTCGCGCCTGGGCGACATCGACGCCGGCCTGCTCGATGACTCCGGCCAGGTCAACCACGCCGTCCTTCAGCATCTCGCCTGGGGCGCCCGGTCCGACCTGGAGCACGGCCTGTGGGAGGCGAACGCGTCGGCGGGCGGCTATGTCTCCCCCCAGGCCATGGCATTCCAGGCCGTGCCGGCCGCGCTGCTCAATGATGGCGACGCGGTCGACGGCTACCTCCAGCGGCTCCGCGGGCTGGGCGGGTACTTCGACGCCATCACCCGCCGCTACGCCGAGGCGATGCGGGACGGGCGCGTCCCCACCCAGGTCGGGGTACGCCAGGCCGTCGGGCAGCTGGACGGCCACCTGGGCAAGGACATCGCCGCCGACACGCTGGTCGCCGTGGCCCTGCCCGCCGAGGTCGACGGCGCGGCGATCCGCCATGCGGCGGCCAGCATCGTCGCCGACGGGGTACGGCCCGCGATGCGGCGGCTCGCGGCCTCCCTGCAGCAGGACATGCTGCCGGCGGCCCGCCCGGACGAGCAGGTCGGCATCCGTTTCGTGCCCGGTGGCGCCGAAGGGTACCGGGCGGCCGTGCGGCGGCACACGACCACCGGGCTGTCGCCCGAGGAGATCCACCAGATCGGCCTGGATACCCTCGCGGCCCTGCAGGCCGAGTGGGCCGAGCTGGGCGGCCGCGTCCTGCGAACCACCGATGTCCCGTCGATCCTGGACCGGCTGCGGGAGGACCGGCGGCTCCGGTTCACCGACTCCGCGCAGATCGTGCGCACCGTCACCGACGCCCTGCGGCGCGCCGAGGAGGCCAGGAACGACTGGTTTCCGCCGTTTGACATCCCGGGGGGCTGCATCATCGAGGAGATCGACCCGGTGGAGGCCGGCAACGCGCCGCTGGCCTACTACCGGCCCCCGGCGGCCGGCGGGCTGCGTCCCGGCGCGCACTGCATCCTGACCGACAAGCCCGCGGAGCGCTTCGCCTACGAGTACGAGGCGCTCGCCTTTCACGAGAGCACGCCGGGTCACCACCTGCAGATTGCCTCGGCGCAGACGCTGGCAGGGCTGCCCGCCTACCGCCGTTTCCTCGACGCCGAGGTCTGCGGCTACGTCGAGGGCTGGGGCCTGTACTGCGAGCGGCTGGCGGACGAGATGGGCCTGTACACCTCGGACCTGCAGCGGCTGGGCATGCTCTCCTTCGACGCGCTGCGCGCCTGCCGGCTCGTCGTCGACACCGGCATGCACTACTACGGCTGGCCTCGCTCGAAGGCGGTGGACTTCATGTGGCGCAACACGGCAACCACCCGGGCCAACGTGGTGAACGAGATCGACCGCTACATCGCCTGGCCCGGCCAGGCGCTTGCCTACATGATCGGCCGCCGCGAGATCCGGCGGCTGAGGGCTCGCGCCGAGCGCCAGCTGGGCGCGCGGTTCGACATCCGGGCGTTTCACGGAACCGTCCTGTCCAACGGCGCCGTCCCGCTCGGGGTGCTTGACCAGCTCGTGACGCGATGGGCGCAGCAGGTGCCGGCCTGACGCCGCGGCCCGGCATCCAGTCGCAGCGCGCCAGCGACGCAGCCAGCCCGGGCCGTTTCCGTGATCCCGAAGGATTCGCGTCCCATATGGCGCCGGATCCTTCGGGATCATGGAAGGCAGCCAGCGCCCAGTCCGGACCTGACGAGGAGTAACCCATGTTCGTGAACATCAACGGCAACGACCTCAACGTCGAAGTCCTCGGCCCTGACCATGCCCCCGTGCTGATCGCGCACCACGGCGGCGGCGGCATCGGCTCGCTGGCCGAGCCGAAGGCGACCTTCGGCCCGCTCGCCGACGAGATGCGCGTCGTGGTCTTCGACGCCAGGGGCTGCGGCCTGAGCGGGGGAAAGCCGCCGTTCTCGCATGCCCAGTGGGCGGCGGACGTCGACGGGCTCAGGCAGTGGCTCGGGGTGGACGAGATCGTCGTGGCCGGCGGCTCCTACGGCGGCTTCATCGCCATGGAGTACGCCATCGCGTATCCCGGCCGGGCCCGGGCGATGATCCTGCGGGATACCTCGCCGGACCGCTCCAACCTGGACCGGGCTTACGAGAACGCGCGCGCCCAGACGCGGATCGAGATCGACTGGGACAACTTCGACCGGTACTGGAGCGGCCGGATCCGCGACGACGAGGACCTGAAGGCCCGCTGGGCCGAGATCATCCCGTTGTACGACTTCGAGTACGACCCGGTCCGGTCGGCCGAGCGCGTCGAGGCCGGCATCTACCGGCACGAGGCGCACAACTGGTGTTTTACCCGCAACATGCCCGGCTATGACCTCAGGCCGCAACTGCCAGGGGTGCGCTGCCCGACCCTGGTGACGGTGGGGCGTGCGGACTGGGTCACGCCGGTGTCGTCGGCCGAGACCATCGCGTCGCTCATCCCGGCCTCGCGCCTGGTGATTTTCGAGAAATCTGGCCATTCGCCCCAGATCGAGGAATTCGACAAGTTCCAGGCAGTGATCCGCGACTTCGTGCACGACGTGATCGGGCAGGGCACCAGCGGACCAGCAGCGCGGTGATGGCCCACGATCCCGAAGGATTTGGCGCCATAATAATCGACAGGCCCCCAGCGGTATTGCGGCTTGGCCTGCTCTGCACCCGTACGACGCCGGTCGCCTCGTGCTCATGGGGCACTGTCCGCGTCTTATGGGATGGGGCGACCCCTAAGTTGGGAGGGGGATCCCGGTGCTTGCCTGCGTCTCCACCCGTAGCATGGCAATCAATGCGGACACGGCGGCACAACCTCGCCGGATTCGACGCCTCCAGGCAGGGCGGAGCGGGTCGAGATGCCTACCCAAAGAGAGGTGGACATGAACAGCCCGGATGATCTGAACCAAAAGCCCGCAGCCGAGGAAGTAACCGAAGAAGAGTACGTAGAGGATCTTGAGGCGCCAGCCCAAGCTCAGGAGGATGTCGTCGGCGGCGTAGAGTGCAATGATTTTTGGTCCTGCTGGGTAAGCCTGAAATAAACCTGCATAGTAACTAGGCAGGCCCGTTCCGGTTGGCATTGACATGATCTGATCGAAAGCGGTTCAAGAAAGCTGCGCGATCTGCTATCGGCGGCGAGCCGGATCGCCGCTGATGCTCGCTTCACCGTCACCGGCAAGGTTGATGTCCTCGGCGGCCGTCGGCTGGGCGTCGGGCATGATGGGGTGATGGCGGGTTCCAGCGTTTCACCTGCACTGCCGGTCATTGATGTGGCACCCCTGGTCGGAGGGGCGCCGGGCGCGGCGTGTGCCGGGGTGGCGGGCCAGATCCAGGCGGCTTGCCGTGAGCGCGGCTTCTTCTACGTGACCGGCCATGGCGTGCCGGCGGAGCTGCTCGGACGGCTGGAGGCGGCCAGTGCCGAGTTCTTCGCCCTGCCGCTGGAGGACAAGCTGGAGATCGCCATGGAGCATGGCGGCCGGGCGTGGCGGGGGTTCTTCCCGGTGGGCGCCGAGCTTACGTCGGGGCAGCCTGATCTGAAGGAAGGACTGTACTTCGGCGCCGAACTCGCGGCCGATGATCCGCGGGTGCGGGCTGGCATTCCGCTGCACGGCCGCAACTTGTTCCCGCGGCAGGTCCCGGAGCTGCGCCCGCTGGTGCTGTCCTACCTGGAGGCCCTGACCGTCCTGGGCCAGGCGGTGCTGCGGGGCGTGGCGCTGAGCCTGGGCCTGGACGCCGGTTACTTCGCTGCCAGTTGCACCGCCGATCCGACGATCTTGTTCCGGATCTTCAGCTATCCGCCGCCGCTGCCGGCCGACGGCTGGGGAGTAGGCGAGCACACCGACTACGGGCTGCTGACCTTGCTCGCCCAGGACCGCAGTGGCGGCCTGCAGATCGCCGCGCCGGAGGGCTGGATCGACGCCCCGCCGATCGCGGGAACGTTCGTCTGCAACATCGGCGACATGCTGGAGCGGCTCACCGGGGGCTGGTATCGCTCGACGCCGCACCGGGTCCGTAACCTCAGCGGCCGCAGCCGGCTCTCGTTCCCGTTCTTCCTCGATCCTGGCTTCACCGCCGAGGTGCCGCCGCTGCCAGCGCGGGCTGCCGCCGGCGATGACGGGCGACGGCGGTGGGACGGTCAGGATCTTCGTGCCTTCACCGGCAGTTACGGCGACTATCTCCTCGGCAAGGTGTCGAAGGTATTCCCGCAACTGCAGCGCGACGTGCTGTGACGAGTGTCCTGGCCGCGTCTCACCCGGCCGAGCCGCCAGCGATCTGATAGGACCACAGCTCGCTGCTGACGCCGACGGGGCTCGATGCCTCGCCGCCGCTCCGCTCGGCCGCGGAGCGGTGCCCATGCCCGAACGCGGGTGAGTGCAGCCACGCCGCAAAGGAAGCCTCGTCCCGCCACCGTGTCACGACGAGCCAGGTAGTGCGCTCGTCAGCCGGCTTGAGCAGCTCGAATCCCTCGAAGCCGTCCTGGCTGTCGACCGCGCCTGCCCGGGCAGCGAACCGCCGGGCAAGCTCATCGCCGCTATCGGGCGCTACTGTAATCGCGTTGATCTTCACGACGGTCATGTCCTCGATGATGCCAGTTCATCCTTGGCACCCAGCCGCGGGCCAGCCGTCGTGCCTGCATGGGTTTTGAAGAAGTCGCATCGGGCAGGGCTGGCTGGCGGAGCATCGATCCAGCGGTTCCACCCATCACCGGAGGAGATTCCGTGAGCGCAGTACCTCTCGTCATGCTGAACAACGGCCAGAAGATCCCACAGTTCGGCTTCGGTGTCTTTCAGGTCAAGCCGGAAGACACCGCCGGGGCCGTGGCTACGGCCCTGCAGTCGGGGTACCGGCACATCGATACCGCCCAGATGTACGGCAATGAGAAGGAGGTCGGCGAGGCCATCGGCAAGTCCGGCCTTGACCGCGCCGACGTGTTCGTTACCAGCAAGCTGAACAATGGCTTCCACCGCCCGGATGACGCCCGTAAGGCGTTCGACGACTCGCTGGACGCGCTCGGCTTCGACTACATAGACCTGTTCCTGATCCACTGGCCGCTGCCCACCAGGTACGACGGCGATTACGTGTCGACCTGGAACACCCTGGAGGAGTTCTACCGCGACGGACGAGCCCGCTCGATCGGCGTCTCGAACTTTCAGCCGCACCACCTGCGGCGGCTGCACACCGAATGCGAGATCCCCCCGGCGGTCAACCAGATCGAGCTGCACCCCTACCTGACCCAGGAAGACGTGCGTGCCTTCTGCGCCGAGCATCAGATCACGATCGAAGCGTGGTCACCGATAGCGCAGGGCAGGGTCCTCGACGACCCGACGATCGTCGCGATTGCCAGTAGCGCGGGCAAGAGCCCTGCCCAGGTGGTCCTGCGCTGGCACATCGAGCGCGGCGACATCATCTTCCCGAAATCGGTCACTCCCGCGCGCATCAAGGAGAACATCGACATCTTCGACTTCGAGCTGTCCGGCGAAGACGTGGAGGCGATCACGGCGCTGAACAAGAACCAGCGCACCGGACCCGACCCGGACACCTTCGACATGATCCCCGGGTAGATAGCCCTGACGCGTTCAGCGAATGCGCCGGCCCCGAGGCGCCAGGCTCACGGACCGGCCGTCGCGGCTCGCCGCGGTCTGGTGTGATGGGGACATGGACCCGGGCGAACGACGGCTGCTGGCGACAATGCCGCTGCACGCGATCACCGCGCTGCACGGCGAGGCCGGGCTGCGCGAACGCCTCGCCATCGAGATCGCCGGCTTCGGTGATGCTGACCGGCAGCGGATCGGCCGTGCGCTGGAGCTGGCGGCCCGGCTGCACGCCGCCGACCGGCGGCAGCGCGAGCCCTACGTCAACCACCTGCTCCGCGTCACCATCCGGATCATCAGCCACTACCGCGTCCGCGACGCCGACGTCGCGTGCGCTGCGTTACTGCACGACGCCGTCGAAGACCACGCCGCCGGAATAGCCCCCGGCGGCGGGCAGCGCGAAGCGCTCGCGGCGATCGCCGCGCAATTCGGGGACAGAGTGGCTGAACTGGTGGCCGCGGTCACCAACCCCGAATACGAGCCCGGCCGCGACAGCCGCCAGCAATACCGCGAGCACGTCGCCGCCAGCCTGGAAACCAGCCCGTGGGCGCGGGTAATCAAGATCTCCGACTTCACCGACAACGGCGCCGGGCTCATCCACACCACCGGACCCCGGCTGGAAAAGCTCGCCGCCAAATACGCACCGCTGGTTCCGGTCCTCCGCGAGCTGATCGCCCGGCCCGACACCCCGCTGGCCGACGACGTCAAGGCAAACATCTGCGACCAGCTCGACCGGGCAGCGCAGCGATTCGCCGCGATCCTGCCCGCGCCCGAGCCAGACGCCACCGCCAGCTAGGACGAGCCATGCGCGGCACTATCAGGGGCGCCGGGCCGGCGAGGTCGCTGGCCGCGGCGCTGCTGGCCGCGGCGCTGGATCCGGCGGCGCCGTCAGCCGCTCCGGCGCGCGGCGCGGCGGACTACGCGGTATGGCCGGCCGGGCGGATAACGGTAACGGGGCATTGGGCGTGCTGGACACAGTATGTGCTGACCGAGCCGAGCAGCGCATCCGCAAGACCGCCGTGCCCGCGGCTGCCCACGACCAGCAGGTCGGCTCCTGCCGAGGCGTCGACCAGGACCTGGGCCGCGCGCCCGTCAACCACGCGGGCCCGCAGCCCGGCCGGGCGGGCGGCGCCCAGCACCTCGTCGAGGGCCCCGGTGAGGGCTTGCCCGGCGGCGGCGCCGAAGTCGAAGTCCTGCGGACCCGGCGCCCAGCCATAGAACACCGGGTACTGCCAGCCGATGACAGCGTCCAGGGCGGCCCCGGTGAACCCCGCCTGCCGGGCAGCCCAGCGCAGCGCGTCCTTCGAGCATTCGGACCCGTCGATTCCCACGACGATGCGAGCCTGGCCGTCGTCGCCTGATCCAGTCATCGCTCTCCTCATATGTAGCCCGTGCGGCTGTATACGTAGCCCGTGCGGCTGTCTTGCCGCCTGCCTTACAGCCGCCGACCTTACAGCCGCCCGCGTGACAGCCGCCTGCCTTACAGCCGCCCGGACGGCAGCCATTGCCGTGAGCAGATACCGTGCTCTGGCGATGACGATAGCGCTCCTTCCTGGCCGCGCCGCGGACACCAGCCGGCGGGTCACCGGCAGGCTCAGCCGTCCGGGGCCTGATGACGCTCAAGGCCATTATCATCACTGACTTATATAAGTTTGTGATATAGTTTCTGGATGCCAAGAACTCTGGATCAGCCGGCGGCCGGCCGCGCGGCAACGGCGAGCCGGGAACCGGCCGGTCCGGCCGACCCGGCCGCCGAGGTCAGCTTCGTGCTCGAGCGGCTGCACAGCTGGCTCCGGCAGGCGACTCCGGCGGTCGAGTGGAACTCCGTTGCGCTGAGCACCCTGGCTCTGCTTGGCCGGCGCGGCCGGCTGCGCATCACCGACCTCGTCGCCGCCGCGCGGATCACCCAGCCCGGCATGACGAGCCTGGTGGCCCGGATGGCAACGGCCGGCCTTGTCGTCAAGGAGGCGGACCCGGCAGACGGGCGAGCCACCCTGGTATCGGTCACCCCGGCCGGCCATGCCTACCTCGAGCAGATCCACGAGCGCAGGGCAGAAGTGATCGCCGGGCACGTGCGCGGCCTGTCCCCTGCCCGCCTGCAGTCCCTCATCGGCGCGCTCGACGCGCTGGAGACCCTGGCCGCCCAGCCCATCACCCCAGGAGCCGAACCGAGATGACCCCAGCCGACCGCACCGCTGCCGGCCGCGATATGGCCCGGCCCAGCCCGTTCCGCCAGCCCAAGGCGGTCTTCGCTGTCGCCTTCGCCTGCGTGGTCTCGTTCATGGGCATCGGCCTGGTCGACCCGATCCTGCCTGCCCTGGCCAGCAAGCTGCACGCGACCCCCAGCCAGGTCGATCTGCTGTTCACCAGCTACCTGATCGTCACCTCCGTGGCGATGCTCGCTACCGGCTGGGTCTCCAGCCGGATCGGCGCCAAGCGCACCCTGGTCACCGGGCTGATCCTGATCGTGGTGTTCGCGGGCCTGGCAGGCTCCAGCGGCACCATCGGCGGGATCGTGGGATTCCGGGCAGGCTGGGGCCTGGGCAACGCGCTGTTCATCGCCACCTCGCTGGCGGTCATCGTCTCCTCTGCCACCGGCGGATTCTCCGGCGCCATCATCTTGTACGAGACGGCACTGGGGGTCGGCATAGCGTCCGGTCCCGTGCTCGGCGGCCTGCTGGGCAACATCAGCTGGCGGGGGCCCTTTTACGGGGTCTGCGCGCTCATGTCCGTCGCCTTGCTGGCCACGATCTTCCTGGTACCGGCCACACCGCCGCCGCCGCAGCGATCATCGATCAAGGAGCCGATCCTCGCGCTCCGGCACGGCCCGCTCGCCAAGACCAGCGTGACCGGGCTGCTCTACAACTGGGGATTCTTCACGATCCTGGGCTACGCGCCTTTCCTCATGCACCTGTCCGCGCTCAAGCTCGGCGCCGTGTTCTGCGCCTGGGGCGTGCTCGTCGCCATCTTCGCCGTATTCGGCGCCCCCGCGCTCAGAAATCGTTACGGCACCGCCCGGACGCTGATATCCAGCCTCATTCTCATCGCCGTGATCCTCGGCATCATCGGCGTGTTCCCGGGCCACCGCTGGGTTGTCATCGGCGCCGTCATCGCTTCTGGTGCCCTGATCGGCCTGAACAACACCCTGGTGACCACGGCGGTCATGAGCGTCTCGCCCGTCCCGCGCGGCGTCGCGTCCGCGAGCTACGGCTTCGTCCGCTTCATCGGCGGCGGCATTGCCCCCTACCTGGCCGGCCAGCTGGCCGCGCACTTCAACGCGCATGTCCCGTTCCTGCTCGCCGCCGTGATCGTGCTCGCCGGAACCGCGGTAGTTGCCAGCCTGCGCGGCACTCTCGACGACGCTGACGCCGGCGAGAGCCTCCCCGGTCACTCACCGGTCCGGGACGCCGAGGAAGAAGCCATCACCGAAATACCCGCCGAGCCCGAAGAGGCGATCCTCGCCGAGCAAGCCTTCCGCAAGGACCGTCAGCAGTGAGGCGGCAGCCGAGCACGGCCACGTCTTCGAGGTTGCGCCACGACAGCGATCGCCGGCATGGCATGGCATGGCAGGCCGCCGAGTTCCGGGCCAGCGCCCAGGACGCGGCGAAGCCGTAGCTGACCGGCCGGCCCTCAGCCGCGGCGCTCCGGTAGGCAGCATCCACCGGCGTGACGCCCGCTTCCAGCTCGAACGCGGTGCTGAACAGGCCAGATTCGGGATCTATCACGCGCCCGCCGCGCAGCACGATGTCCCAGTCGATCACGCAGCGCCTCCTCAGGCGACCCAAGCGCACCTGACATGCTGCGGGCGCGCTGGAGGACGTGGGCTGGCCGCTCTAGCGGCGGCCGAGCGCACCCCGGATTAGGCCGGCAAGCCCGGCGGGCCAGATGACCTCTGCCGTGGTGTCCAGTTCTGCCAGCGTCCACCACCGCCATGCGGCAATGCCATCAGAAGCGTGCATCGCGGCGACGTCCCCGAGCTCGCGGCAGGCCCGGTCAGCCCGCGCCAGGAACAGGCGCTCATGCTGCCGGACGATCCGGCCACTGTGCTCCATCGTCTGCACCTGCCGGTGAATCTCATCCAGCAGGACAACATCGTCCCAGCCGGTCTCCTCAGCAAGCTCGCGGATCGCGGCAGCCGCATAGGACTCGCCCGGGTTCAGGCCCCCGCCGGGAGTGGCCCAATGCCGTCCGTCCGGAGGATCGTTGTCGTATCGCAGCAGCAGGACACGACCGTCCGGGTCGAGCACGATGACCCGGCCCGCGTGCCGCAGCCCCAGCCCGGCCATCTCCCGCGTTCCCGAGTCAGCCAGGTCCGCAGGCTCGCATCGGTCCATGCTCTTCATTGTGCCGGGCATCGCCGGGCCAGGGCGGCAGCCCGGCGTCAAAGGCCACCTGCGCGGCATCATCCCTCAACCGCGGCGCACCGAGCACGTCGCTGATCAGTCTCCGGACTCACCGGCGCGCCGCGGCAGGGCAAGCTGCCTGAGCCTTATGTCTGCGTCATTCGAGAGCAGGCGGATCTTGTCTATCTGGTAATTGATCGTTTCCAGGATCATCGCTCGCTCCGCTTCGCTGGCGGCGATGACTCGCTGAGCCTCCTCGAGTTCCCGCCGCAGCCGCGTCATCTCCTGCGGGAAGGCGGTTCGCATCACTGTCTGCAGGAGGTTGGTCGCCTCGTCAATCCTCTCGTCACAGGCACTGTTGATCTCGTAGACGGCGCTGGTCAGTGCCTGCGCCGCCCACTCACGGAGTGCCGCGTCGCTGATCGCCGATCCCCGTATCTTCTTCGTCACGACGGTCCATCCGACGCCGAAGGCCCCGGCAACGGCCCAGCCAAGCCCGCCCGTGAGTGCGCCCAGGGTAACTCCCGAGGTGGTCAGGATGATGAGACCCGCGTGTCCCATCATCATTCCCATGTAGGAGGTCTGCGTCTGGGTGATGCCCTCCCCCGGCTGGTGGCGCTTGGCGCTCGACGGCGGGCTCACCGGCACGTCGAGCGAGTCGCCGACCAGTTCCTCGAGCTTCTCCGGGAGGCCGGGATCGAGGGCGAGGCCCTCGCCCATGACCGTGATGGTCTCCGCCAGCCGCGCCCGCACTAGCTCGGCGACCTCTTGCTCCAGCTCAGCCACGCCAGCGATCAGCTTTCGCACGCAGGCCTCACGGTCGGCGCCCTTGACGGAGAGATCGTGATCGAAGCGGGCACGCAGCGCCTCGCTGCGCTTCCGCAGATATCTGGTTGCGTTCCGCTGCAGCTTCCTGGACAGGAAGCTGAGGTCGAAATACCAAGCCTCAGACCGCTGGCCCAGCTGTGCCAGGCGGGCCTCCTGCTGCTCCAGCTCGGTCCTGGCGACGACGGCCGACTCCGCCACGGACCTGGCATGGCGTCGTTCGTCATGAGCCTGCTGCAGGGCGGAGTGGGCAGCCCGGAGCCTGTTGGCCTGCCGGATGGCCGTTCGCCGGCCGGCCAGAGCGTGGATCTCCTGCCAGAGGGCGGGTATGCCCGAGTCCGCGAGCAGGCGCTCGCTCAGCTCCGGACGGCCGATGCGCTGCGCGTCGCTGGCCAGCTTGGCGCTCACTGGCAGTATCGGGCTCCCGGCGAAGCGCGGGATTTCCTCGGCGAGCAGGACCTGGTTCTCCCCGGCGACCTTGCGCCAGCCGGCCGGCCCGTCCACCTTGCTGAGCGCGAAGATCACCCGCTCCACCCGGGCACTGGCGCTGCGGAGGAAGTCCAGCTCCGAGCGGCTGAGCGGGGCGCTGCACGATGACACGAAGATGAGCGCCTCGGCCAGCTGGAGGCTCTGCAGCGTCAGCTCGTCGAGATCGGCGGTGAGCCCGCCCACGCCCGGCGTATCCACCAGCTGGATTCCGTCCAGCCTGGCGTCGGGCAGCTCTACCTCGATCCACGTTGGTATCGGGTCGGCGTCGGCCCGGCCGTCTTCGAGGACCCGTTCCCTGGCGGCCTCGCCCGCAGCGGTCCTGGTCTCCCCTCCCGGGAGGTGCACCCGCGCCGCGAGCGCGGGCCCGCGCTGGATCACGCAGTAGGCACCGGTGGCCCCGCCGGTGCCGGTCGGGAGCAGCGCGGGCACCTCGAGCAGCGCGTTGACCAGTGAGCTCTTGCCCACGCCTGGCTCGCCGACGACGACGATCGCCGACTGAACCAGCGCGGTGCCATCGTCATCAAGCAGCGCGGCGGCCTCGCCGGCGTCGCACTCGTGCAGCGTCCAGCGGACCTTGTCCAGGTAATCGTCAAGGTCAGACTCGGCGTGCGCCGACGGGTCCGGCTGCAGGCCGCTAGCGCTGACGCTGACCTCCGCGGTTTCGGGTGAGTCCGGGCGCATCAAGGCCGTTCCTCACTGGCGAAGACGATGACCTCCGGCAGGCGGAGATGCCGGCCGTGGTCGTCATATCCCACTCGCTCGGCCGAGGCGATCGTGGCGTCGAGCCGGGGTACCGGCGTGTGCAGCACGCCCACGGAACAGTGCACGTCGGGGTCGAAGCGCTGGCCGGCGGGGTCGACCTCGGTCACCCCGGCCAGCGCCAGCGCCTCGCCGAGGATGCGGCGCACGGCGCCGCCGCCGGTCATGTCCCGCGCGCGAATGCAGGCCTGCACGAGCGCGTCGCGCTCTGCTTGCGGGTCGGCGAGCGACACGGTGATCCGCTCGGTGCCCCTGCGGGCGGGCTCAGGGTCGTCGCGGACAGGGTTCACTGGACGGGCTGGGAGGGCTGGCTGGCGCGGCATCACGGGCTCCGGCAAGTAGCTGGGCGAGGGGACGGGACGGGCCGGCGGGACAGCATCCGCGGCAGCAGCCGGGCTGGACTGGACCTTGTCGCGCCGCCTGCCCCTGGGCACCAGCCGCAGCAGGAGGCCGGCCACGACACCGGCGAGCAGGACGCCGGCCACCAGCAAGGCTGTGCCGACCGGGAACCCGGCGGCGGGATGGGCGTGCGCAAGGACATGGTGGGCCGGGACCTTGGCACGGGGGAGTTGACGAGTCACGGAAATCACGGCTGTTCGCCTCCGAGGCGGTCGCATTCGAGGTCGAGCGACCTGGTGATCACGCGGGCGACGTCACGCGCGCGCGGGCTGATCGCGGTATTGGCGATCGCCGTCCACCGCTGCACGCCCTGGTGTGCCGCGGCGAGCAGCGCGTCGCGGCCGGCGCCGGGCAAGCCCAGCCGCCGGTCGGTTCTGGTCTCGGCGAGGACGCGGGCCGCCTCGTCGAGCTGCGCCCGGGGGAGGAGTGCCGCGCCGGAGCTGACGAGGGACAGTGCCCGCAGCTCCTCCAGCCCGTGCATGACGGGATCGAGCCCGAGGTCATCGATGGCGCCGGTCGCCCAGGCGCGGGTGGAATGATCAACTTCTGCCGAGCTGACCGCCGCCGCCATGGCGGCCAGGGCCTTGGCGGCCTTCAGCGCCACGGCCCGCGCGCGGAACCGGCGGTCGATCTCGGCGCGTACCGCCGCCATGCCCGAGCACTGGCGGAGCGCCTCGACCATGGCGGGGCCGGAGGCGCCCTCGTCGGCGGCCGCGAGCAGCCGCCGCAGCCCGTGCGGGCGCAGCATGGTGTAGAGCCGTTCCCGGCTGGCCGGGTCGACGGCGGAATCGAATCCGGTGAAGTACTGGGCGCTGAGCAGCATCACCTCGCGGTCCTGCTGGCCGAGCGCGGCGAGCCCGCGGATCGCCGCCGCGTCAGACTCGGTGAACCGGGCCTCGGCGGTCTCGGCCAGCAGCCCGATCACCGGCAGCACCGTGGCGACGTCGCGCCCGAGCTGCCTCGATTGCCTCGCCGCGAGGCCCACGGCCGCCGCCCACGGGTCGTCGTCCATCGTCACCTCGTCGGCCTTGGTCAGCAGGCCGACCGCGTTCGATGGCGCAGCATGCAGGCCAAGCGATACGCCCCGGAACTCGCGCAGCACCATCCGCTCGTCGTCATGGGCGGTGGCGTTCAAGACGAACAGGACGGCGTCCGCGGTCGCGGCCGCGGACCGCGACTCCGGGTCGATGCCCCGTGCGTCGTTGCCCCGTGCGTCGTTGCCCCGTGCGCTGATGCCCAGTTCATCGTGCGTCCGGCTGCTGTTCTCGTCATGAACGGAGTTCAGGCCAGGGGTGTCGATGATGGTGGTGTCCCGCAGTACCTCCAGGCTCAGCTCGACCTCGATCGAGCGGATCTCGTCGACCTCCACGTCCAGCTTCGAGGGCAGCGTGCCGCCGGGATCGAGCGGTACGGGCAGGACGCTGCCGTCGTGCAGGCATGCCTGCGCCCGGTCGGCAGGCCCGAAGCGGAACGAGGTCACGACCTTGGTGCACTCGCCCTCGTCCGTGGGCGCCAGCAGCCGGCCCAGGTAGCCGTTCACCAGGGTGGACTTTCCGGAGGAGACGCGGCCGACGAAGGCGAGCCGCAGTGGTTCGCCGAGCGAGCCGGCCGCCTGGCGCACCAGCGCGGCCGGCCCCGCGGGCAGGCGGTCGGCCGCCTGCCCGCAGAGCTGGCGCACCCGGTCGAGGAGACCCTCGCCCTGGTCGGCGCCTGAGTCCGTAGTCACTGGGCCGTGGCGGGACGGGCGCCGGGAGGCACGAACCGGCCGGCCAGGCGACGGCCGCCGCGGCCGGGCTGAGCCTTGCTCCCGGAGCGGGCAATCCGGAGTCCGAGGGTCACCGCGAGCAGGACCGAGCCGGCGGCCACGGCCGCGCCGGCCGGGAAGCCGCCGCCCTGAGATGCCGGCTCGGGCGCGGGCATCCCCCCGGCGGCCATCACCGCTTCGGTGGCCGCGTGCTGGTCGGCGCCGCCGTCCCGGTCATCGGTGACCAGCATCTCGTAGTTGCTGCCGTGCCAGGCGTCCATGAAGACGGTCAGCGGGACCTGCTCCTCATTGCCGTTCGGGTTGTCCGGGCCGCCCTGGTAGAAAACGCCGCCGGGGTTCCCGGTATCGGACAGCGTCACCATCCCGGTGTGCAGGTCGATCGCGCTGATGACCACGGCGTGGTCAGCCCGCTCGCCGTACGGCATGTCCGCGTGCGGGTTGTTATAGGTCTCCGAGCCGTACCAGATCGGGCTGGCGTTCACCGACAGCACCACGTTCTTGCCGCTGCGCAGGTACTGCTCCAGCTGCGCGAGCGCTGCATTGGGCTTATCCGGGTACGCCTGCAGGTGGCTCGGGACGCCGAAGTGATTGAGAAGCGTCTGTGCCTGATCCATTCTCAGCTCCCCGCTCGGCATGTGCAGCTCGTGCAGCTCGTGCTGCACCAGGCTCTCGCCGTGCAGGTTGATGCCGGTCTGCGCCTCGATTACCTGGGTGATGGAGGCAGGCGCGCAGGTCTCGTTGTTCCCCTGGTAGAACCAGTAGTGCTGGTACTCGCCCGGGTTGCCGTACTCGGCCGGGATCCCGAGCGTTCCGGCCTCCGCCGGCGTGCCGATCGCATCGTGCTGGGCGCCGGTCAGGCCCAGGGCCGCTGCGGACAGGTCCTCGTGCATCGGGACGCTGACGGGTGCGGCCGGGGTGAGCTCGTGCTCGGGCGGAACATGGCCGCCAGGAACGTGACCGAGCCCCGGGTCGTGGTCGAAGTGTGACATCACTGCCTCCTGCGCTTCCGGTGGGCCAGCCTGTGCGGGCCGTGCTCCCCCGCGGCTGACCCACGCCTACGTTTGACAGCCACTTCGACACGGGGACTGCCCGGGAAGTTCCCGGTCGTCAGGCAAACGCCAGACCGGTATGTTCCCTCTGTGACCCAGCCCCAGCTTGCCCTACCCGCCGTAGGGGTGACTGACGATTCCATCCTGGCAAACCGGGTCGCAAATCGCGATGCCGGGAACTCAACCGCTCCCCGCAGTGTCGAAGCACCTGACCGATGGCAGCCGCGCGGAGAGCCGAGCCCATGACCGATGCGACAGTTCCGGGCGGCCCCGCGACCGAGGCGGGCTGGCGGATCGCGGTGGATTTTGGAACGTCAGCCACGGTGGCGGCGGTCGTTGTCGGCGGCGGGCCGCCGCAGTTGCTGCATCTAGAGCAGGATTCGAACCGCATGCCGTCGGTCGTGTTCCTGGAGCGGGGCGGGCAGCTGGCGGTGGGGCGGCGGGCTGCCAACCTGGCGATGACCGCGCCGGAACGGTTCCACCCGGCTCCGAAGCGGGATGTCGGCCTGGAGTCCATCACCCTGGGAGGCACCCGCGTCCGGGTCGAGGACATGGTTGCCGAGATCTTCGCCAGGGTGCTGGTGGAGGCTTTCCGCCAGCGCGGGGACCGGCCGCCGGAGGCCGTGGTGCTGACTCACCCGGTTCGGTGGGGCAGTGAGCGGACCGGCCAGCTCCGGCGCGCATTCGCGGCCGCCGCCATGTCGCTGCCCGTGCGGGTCCTGGCCGCCGGGCTGCCCGACCCGGTAGCGGCCGCTGCCGGGTCGGTTCCCGAGCCGCGGCTAGTCGCCGAGCCAGTCGCTGCCGCCTGGCATTACGCGACGGACCACCGCATTCCCGGCGGGACCAGCCTGGCGGTCTATGACCTGGGCGGCGGGACTTTCGACACCGCGGTGGTCGAGCATTCCGCCGCAGGCGGGTTCGCGGTGCGCTCTAACGGCGGGCTCGCTGACCTTGGCGGCGAGGATTTCGATGCGGCGCTATTTGAGTTCCTTGGCGCTGACAGGCTGGCCGGGTTTCATCCTGATCGGTGGCAGCGGATCCTCGATCCCGGCAATGACCACGGTGGCTGGTCTGACCGGCACGGGCTGCTTGAGTATGCCCGGATGGCCAAGGAGGAGCTGAGCACCCGCTGGCAGGTGGAGTGCCGCCTGCTGGATGATCCGCTGGTGGAGATCGTGCTGCGCCGCGAGGAGCTCAACCAGGTGATCGAGCCTGACCTGCGCCGCTCCTTCGATGCGCTGGCCGTCACCCTGGAGCAGGCGGACCTGGATGGCGGCATGCCCGCGGGGATTTACCTGGTCGGCGGGTCTTCCCGGATTCCCCTCGTCTCCGCCCTGATGCGGGAGCGGTTCGGCATTGACCCAACCCCCCTCGACGATCCCAAGGCCGTGGTCGCCCTGGGCGCGCTGGCTGCCACCAGGGACCGCCGGGCGGGCCCGAGCCCGGGCACCCCAGCCAAGGACAAGGCCAGCGGCGCCAAGGACAAGGCCAGCGCCGCCAAGGAGCAGGCCAGCGCCGCCAAGGAGCAGCCATCAGCCCGCCCGTCGGCCGTTCGGCCCGCGAAACTCACGGCCGAGCTGACCCACCAGATCTCATGCAGCAAGGCTACGTGGGTGGTGTTCAGCCCCGACCTTTCCCGCTTCGCCGCCGCATGCCACCGAACCACCGATATCAACGCACCCACGGCCCTGGAAATCTTTGACCGCTCCGGAGCGCAGCTGACCGTCATCCGGGAGCCGGCAATCCGGGGAATACGCGCGGCCGCGTTCTCCCCGGACGGGACCCGGATCGCGACGGCCGCGCATATGGGAGCGCGGGTGTGGGATGTCGCCTCCGGGCGGCAACTGCTCGACGTGAAGCACCCGCGGTCCCCCAGAGGAGTGGCCTTCAGCCCCGACGGGCGCATGCTGGGCACCTCCACGGCGAAGCACGCCCGCGCCTTCGACGCGGTCACCGGACGGCAGCTCATGCAGGTGAGACTGGCAGCCCCGGAAACCTGTACGCCGGTGGAGTTCGGCCCCGGCGGCCGGCTGGCCGTCGGCGGACTCCGGGCCACCTATATCTGGGATACCAGCACTGGCGAAAAGGTCTTCGCAAGGCGCTTCCGCGGTATCGGAACGGCCATCAAGGCGATCGCGTTCAGTCCGGACGGCCGGCTCATCGTGGCCACCGTGGCGAAGCAGACGGTGATCTGGCCCGCCACTGGCGGGGAAGGGTGGCAAGTTACCCAGAAGTCGGTCGAGCCAAGCGTGCTGGCATTCAGCGCCGACAGCGGCCTGCTCGCCATAGGGGCTAGCATGACGGCGCAAATCTGGGACATCGCCACCCGCAAGCAGCTACTGGCCTTCAACATGCCGACACGAGCCCTCCTACGGGGAATGGCATTCGGCCGCGACGGTGAGCTGTTCGCCACCGCGACTCTGAATAAAGTCATCTGGTGGCGCCTTACCGCCGCCCCCTGACCCGCCCCCTGGCCCGCCTGAGCTGACCAAGTCGCACGTCGGGTGCGGTCCTTGCCGGCGGTGTATTCTCCGATCGTGACACCGCTGCAGCGTGTCGCCGCGGATACGCAAGCGCCGGGCGACGCCGTCCTGGCAAGCCAGGCTGCGGCGGGTGACTCCGTGGCCATGGCTGCGTTGCTTGATCGTCACTTCGACTATGTCCAGGCGATCTGCCTGCGGATGCTGCGCGATCCGGGGGCCGCCGAGGACGCCCGCCAGGAGGTCCTCTTCCGGGTGGCGAGCCGTATCCGCTCGTTCGATCAGCGGAGTTCGTTCCGGACCTGGGTCTTCGCTATCGCGCGGAACGTGGTGCTCAACGAGATCCGCTCACGTGCCCGGACCCCGGCGCCTGCCGAGGCGGTCGAGACTGCCGCGGACGCCGCCGGGCATGAGCCGGAGGTGGACACCCGTCTCGATGTCGACGCGGCGCTGGCGAGGCTTTCTGCCGCGCGCCGCGAGGTCATCGTGCTGCGGTACCTGTGTGACCTGCCCTACCAGGAGATCGCCGAGGTTCTCGGCATTCCTGTTAACACCGTGCGGACCCGGCTGCGGCGCGGCCTCGGCGATCTGCGCGTGATCATCGGGAACTCTTCCGGCCTAGGCGGTGTCGAAGCATGACAAGCGAGAGGTTCGCCGGGGAGCCGGCGCCATGACCGACGAGACGGGCATGAACGATCCTGAGTCCGACCTGGACAACGCGGCGCTGGCCGACGTCCTGCGGGCACTGCTGCACGCGGCACCGCCGGCCCCGGTGGATGCAGCTTGGCGGGCGGCACAGGTCCGCGCGGCGATCGAGCGCGCATGGCCGCACGGGATGCCGCCTGCCGCCGAGCCCGGCCACCACCAGGGCGGGCGCGACGCGCACGATGCTCCCGCAGACGCGGCGCACGCAAGCACGGCGCCAGGCGCCCCTCGTCTCGATCATCTGCACGAGACCGGCCAGCACCACCCGCCTGGCCCGCTGGACCCCGGTCTCCAGGCGGACCCCCGGCGGGGGCAGCCCGGCGGCCCTGGCCAGCACGGCGACCCAGGCCAGCACGGCCCCTTCGGGGATCCGCACGGCGGGCATTAGCGGGAGCCGCACGGCGGCATTAGCGGGAGCCGGCCGCGTCCCTCCCGAGCCCCGGCTCGGGCACGGTACCCCGGCGTTTAAAAAGGCTCGGAACAGCTTTGCGCGTCGCCGTTACCTCACCATCAGTACGTCTTATCACGCGTCCAAGCTCACGATAAGCATCGGATAGCTCGTGCTTGCGGTCCTCGACCCTAGAACGTGATGCCTCAATCAACCTGCCAGGCTCGAATGGCGCATTGATCGATGCACTGTAATCCCTGAACTTATAATCGCCGCCCTCTTTATCAAGCCGGCGCGTGTACTCAAATCTGCGCGGGATGCCGAACGCATCCGCGACGATCATGCCATGCAATGATGAGGTGACGATCTGGCGGCATGAGCCGATCTGGCGAATCACGGTGAGCGGATCAGTGGCAGGACTGATGATCAGCGGGTCGGACAGCAGGAACCTGGGATCGCGTGCGAGCTTCCTGTCGGACCAGTGCGGGAGAACGCCAAGGTCATGCTCTTTAGGCGGGAGGGCGATCATCTCGTCAGCCAGCAGCCCAGGGTCACCGATCGCGTAGCTTCCTTGCACCCAGGCGGCCGACAGCGGGCCGCGTATGGCCAGGATCTTGTCCCTCGGCGGAAGGTTGATGGGACGATCTTGGAACAGCTTGCCCGCGCCGACAATGTAGCCATCCCAGCCAGAAGGCACAAGTTCCAGGACGGAGCCGACAGATATTACCTGAGCCTTATCGCGATCAGCCCATACCGAGATCACGTTACCGAAGTGGGCAAGCAGCAGGGGGGCCAGGCGATCCCCGAAATTTGGACGGCCCTTCCACCAGTAGCTCTTGATGCGAGGGGGGGACTGCATCAGCCTGACGTTCACCCAGGATCTCCCCTGCTAGCCTTACGCGCTCATCTTTATCGGCGTACGCACGTATAAACATCGGCGTACGCACGTATAAACCGGCGTACGCACGTATAACGATCGCTGCACGGGAGATTCCCGGGCGCCTGCGGCGGCTGTGGGGACCGGTAGGCCGCCAGGTGCGCCGCCACCGCCATGACCTGATCGCGGCTGCGGCAGCCAACAGGGTACCGGACCTGCGGGTCTTCGGCAGCGTGGCTCGCGGCGCGACCGCCCGACAGTGACGTGGGCCTGCTCGCAGGCCGGCCGGCCTGCGCCTGTTCTGGCCGGGCCCGCTCGGGACCCGCCAGGAAGCCGCCTCGGCACCCGCGAGGCGCGCGTGCGCGCCCGCTGTCGTCTCACCGGAGCGGGCCACGCATCCAGCAGGCGAGCCACGCATCCAGCAGGCGAGTCAGGAGTCCCCCTCCTGCGTGGACGCGTTACTGCGCGACTAGCGCGTCGGTGAGAGGATCGATCCCGGCCAGTTTCGCGGCGAGGTCGGCACCGAGATGATGGCGGGCGGCCAGTGCGGCCGGCGCGTAGTAGGAGACCTTCGTCTGTCCGGAGTCGTCCCACACCAGCACCTTGAGCGGCAGGTCGAGCGCTGACATCGGCGCAGCTGCCATCACCGGAGTCCCGGCTGCCGGGCTCCCGAAGATCACCAGCGTGGTATCTCGTAGCTCAAGCCCGGCGCTGCGGGCCTCGGCGCTCTGATCGATCGCATCGAACAGCTTCATGCCCTTGGCGGCTAGCATCTGGGTCAGGCGCGAGACAGTATCGTCGACTGTTCGCGGGCTCATCTTGGTGACGACGTCCGGCGCATCCTGCGTAGTTCCATCGGGCATCGGTTTGCCTCCTTCTGTCTCTGTACAGTCTGGCGTCGCGCTGTTTCTGTACAGTCTGGCGTCGCGCCGGTCGCGGCGGTCGCGGCGAGCCCGTGTCATCGATGCGTGCTGCGGCCATCCTGGTCACGTGGCGCTGACGGCGAGGTAGGTCGCGAGCAGAACGCAAGCCGGGGCCGCACGTGGCGGCAAGCAGCCCGCGCATCCGGGGGCCGTCGGCGGCGTTCATGGCTGTCTGTTGCTGCCGGCTGAATCTTCGGGTGGCATCGTGCGATTCGAGGGCGACATAAGTACCCAGCCCGCAAGGCCGGGCAGCCCAGTTACCCGGCCGTCAGTACGTCATTCCGGACGGCGATTTCCCCCCTATCTTCTTTTGATGTCCTCCGCGGGCGACCTGCTACTGCGCGGACTAGCTGCTGCTACCAGCTGAGCTGGGCGATCTTGTCATAGTCTGCCGAGGAGTAGCTGGTCAGACCATCGGACAGCGCGAAGATCCACTCCGCAACACCCAGGGATAGCGCCGTACGGCTGCAGCGGGCGCAGAAATGAGGGTCCTGTAGCCGGACTGAGTCGTCCGCCTCCAGCCGCACGTAGATCAACTTCGATCCTTGCAGCCTCCGCCAGCCATCTCCGTCGCGAGCCAGGCTGATTGCCCGCTGCTCTGCGTGCGTGCGGCACTGGTCATGATCGCCAAGCTCCCCGGCCTTGCAGTAGCAATGGTCTTCGCCAGGAAAGGGCACGCCGTTCGTCCCCCAGGCCAGCAGGCTGCCGTCCCTGACCAGCACCGCCGCATGGCGCGTCCGGGCATGAGAATCGCGGGCCAGCTCCGCGGCCCGCTCCACCATCTGCTGCGCCTCGTGACTGTCTTGGCGTGTCAGTGGCCGCCGCTGGGGCCCCGGCTGTGGCTCCACACACCCCCCCTTCGCCGCACAGACTCCATTCGGCCGCCGGGGCGCTCAGCACCGGGAGCGGCCGGAAGCAATCCCTCAGATCCTGTGATCCGGCACGCTCGCGACCAACTGGCCAACCATGCACCCGCCACCATAGGCGAACACAGGCCATCCCTAACAATACTGGCCAGGTCCAGATCGGCATATGGAGCCGCCGAGGCACGCGAGATCTCACGCCCCGGTCTCCGCGTGATTGCTAGGTAGCGCCACCACCTCAGAGAACCCCGCGCCTTACTACCACGCACCGGGCGTTCAGCGGCGCTCCGTCAGTAGCGTGCTTCTGTTGCCGCCCTCAGCCTGGTGGCGATCTCGTCTACCGTGTCGAGCTGGCCTGCCGCGACGCTCATGATGAGTTCGCATGCGTCGTCATTGGTGAGGGTCAGCCGGTGTCCGTTCACGCCGTAAAAGGCGATCACCCCGGCGAGGGCGAGCCTCTTGTCGCCGTCAACGAGCGAGTGATTCCTGGCGAGTGAGTGAAGCAGCGCCGCAGCCTTGGCGTCCAGGCCCGGGTAAGCGTCGCCGCCGAAAGCACTGGCCCGGGGACGTGCGGCTGCGGACTCCAGGAGGCCGTAGTCGCGGATTTCTGGTTCACTACCCAGCGCTCGTTCGGCGACATGCAGCAACTCTGGCAGCGTCAGGTAGATCACTGACCGAGACGCTCCAGCGCCTCGGCGTAGCGGGGCAGCTCCTGGTCAAGAACGCGATCGAGCAATTCGGCGCGGCTGTGGCCCTCGACGTACTCGCGGATGGCCTGGCGGGCGACCTCCTGCATCGGCCGGCCCTCATGATCCGCACGCCGGCGCAACGCCCTTGCCTCGGCATCAGTTAGCCGCAAAGTCATCGCCATACCAGCATGGTATCAGGACTGATACCAGTCGCCCGATCGTACTCCGACATAGCCTCCGGCACGGGTCCGCTACGTCATAGACGACCAGAACCGCACCGTGGCTGGTTTACGCCTCGCCACGGCATACCAAGGACACGGACCGCTAGCGCTTGAGCGGAAGCGACCGAGCGTACCCGACGGCCCGGTTGACCCATTCGGTGAGCTGCTCGTCGGTTTCCAGGTCGTCGGAGCTGACGCGCAGCCACCCCTGCATCGTGCGGCCGCCCATCACCGCCAGGGTGGCGTTCGCCGTCGCGATCAGGGCGTCGGTTTCGGCGGGGTCGACCCGGACCAGGGCACCGCCCTGGCCGCTGGCGCTGATCGCCATATTGCCGCCTACTAGGAACGCCAGGCCACCGAACATTTTCTTCTCGGTTACGCCCGGCCCGGTGCCGATCAGGAAGCGGATCCGGTCAGCGAGTTCGGTGTCGTAGGCCATTCGGCCAGCCTAACGTTAGCCAGCGCGTCCCCCTGTTAGCTGCGGACTGAGATGGTGCTGGGCGGCTGGGGTGTCGGCTAAGCGGGGAAGGTGCGGTAGCACGAGTAGCTGTCACCGGCCAGCGGCCTGGACCGCGCCGGGGTCGGCCTTGATGCGCAGGCCGTCGAGGCTGAAGCGGAATCCGATCTCGATGTTGCGGGCCACCCGTATGACGGCGCACTGGTCTGCCACCAGTACGCGGTGCTGGCGTAGCGCCACACAGCGAGGTCCTCGTACCAGGGGTCCGCGTCCGCAAGGTCGCTGAGCAGATCGATCATCGGCTGCCGCACGTGCTCCTCGCGGTGCCGCCGCTACCCTCGCCGGGAAGATTCCCGTCAACGGACAGACGGTGGCGGTCATCACCGGCCAGAACATCACCACCCAAGCGCTCTGCCGGGTCCTTCAAGAGGGGGCAACGCCGACGGTACCCGCCGAAATACGCTGGATAAGCGCCCTCACTCACCGCCTGCCGCGCCATAGCCGCCGAATCTGCGTGGCAACGGCCGCTGGGCCGCCGCCCAGTGTCCGCGCGCAAATCAGGCTGATCTGGATTCATGTTCTCGTCCCCGGCCGGGTCGCGCTTGCCGGGGCCGCCCTGCCAGGCACGCAGGCGATGGCCGGGGATGTCACAACGGCCGGTCACGGGGCTGAGGGCGCGGGCCGGGGCTTGCCGGGGGCGGCAGTGCGGGCCAGGATCCCGAGCGTGGCCCGCAGCGCGCTCTGGGGGATCACCGGGAAGATGGCGGCGTCCTTCCAGTCCTGCCCGGCCGCCGGCCAGTCGTAGCAGGACGTCACGAGCGTGCCATCGTAGACCTTCTCCTTGCCATGGACCTCTGGCGGGTTCTGTCACCTCAGGTAGGGCCCTTGACCAGCCAGAACACGAGCACAGACCAGCGCCCGCAAGCCCCCGACATGCTCTCGCGGGTGCCGTTTGCCACTCAATCTGCCACTCAGTTTGATCTTGTTCTGGCGGCAAGCCGTTGGACATCAGGCCAGCCGTGGCAGCGTCCGGCAAAGGACGCATGACGGGTACGGCAGCTGCAAAGAATATCTACGATCCGCTATAATAGATGAGTGGACTCAGAGGCGGTCACAGCTGGAGCCCTGCTCCGCCGGGCACGGAAGCGAGCTGGCCTGTCCCAGGCGGAACTGGCCGCCCGGACGGGTGCCACGCAAAGCGTGATCAGCGCCTACGAGTCTGGGCGCCGCCAGCCCGCCATCCCCGCCCTCGCGACGCTGGTCGATGCCGCTGGTTATGACTTGGCGCTGGGCTTGCGGCGTCAGCCCGGGCGCATGTCCAGGCTGTCCGGGCCGGTGGGCCGCCGGGTGCGCCGCCACCGGCACGACCTGGCCGCAGCCGCGGCGGCCCACGGGGTCCAGAACCTACGGGTGTTCGGCAGCGTCGCCCGCGGCGAGGACCGCCCCGACAGCGATGTGGACCTGCTCGCGGACCTGCCGCCCGGCCTGAGCCTGTTCGGGCTGGGCCGGGCGGAGGCGGACCTGGAAGCCATCGTCGGTACCCGTGTGGAGCTGATCCCCGCACAAGACCTGAAGCCGGCAGTGCGGGCCCGCGTCGAGCGTGACCTGGTCGCGTTGTGAGCTACCGGGACCGCCAGCTGCTGGCCGACATCCAGGCCGCCATTGATGCCATCGGTTCTCACCTGCAGCGTGGTGATCTGTCCGACGGCCTGGTCTTCGATGCCGTCCGGATCCGGCTGCTGGAGATCGGCGAGGCTGTCAAAGCACTACCTGAGGACGTACTTGCCACTCAGCCGTCCATTCCCTGGCGGCAGATTGCCCGCCTGCGAGATCACCTCGTACATCGCTACTTCGACACCGCTCATGCGATCCTGCAAGCCACTGTCGACGACGATCTCCCCGCGCTGGAACGCGCCATCCGGACGCTGGATCAGTCCCTGCCTGACGAAGAAGAACACACGCCCACTTGACACTGAGCCATAATCGCTGCGCACACGGCCCGGTGAATTGTCAGGCGCGAAACGGAATCTCTTCCAGCCAGCTATACGGCGGTATCCAGCCACGGCAGCGAACGTATCCTCCAGCACGTCGCCGTTCTGGTCAATCGCGGGCTGGCGGGCCTGCCGTGGGACCCGCTCGATCGCCTCGATCTCCCGCTCGGTGCATGACCAGCCGACGGCGAACTCCCAGCGCCGGCCCTGCTTGCCGCCGCCTGCGGCGATGTACTCAAGCAGCTCGCAGGAGAACCCAGCAGGTAAGCGGGTTGGAGCTGTTGGGGAGACATCTCGAACCGGCAGCAGCTTCCGACCGTCACCAGGGCACTGTCCGACCAAGATAGTCGAGGTACTCGAGGCCAGGTCTTTCTCGTTTGACCAGGAGCACGTTCACCAGGTTGGGGATGCTCTCCTCGATGGTGAGATGCGCGGCCGGGCCACCCAGGTCCGTACGCACCCAGCCGGGGGCCATCAGCACGAACGCTCGTCCCGTATCGGATTGCCGGACTGAGAAGCTCCGCATGAACATGTTCAGCGCCGCCTTGCTGCCCCGGTAGACCTCACGCAGCGCGGTCGTGTTGTTGGTGATGCTGCCCTGACCGGAGGACATCGCCCCGATCAGGCCCGTCGGGGTCACGAGGTCCTGGAGAACTTCGATGACCCGCATCGGGCTGAGGGCGTTGGTGACCATCACCGTCACGAAATCGTCGGTTGGTACTTGACCGATCGGTGTCTGCTCGTTGTTGGTGGTACCAGCGTTTACGAACAGCATGTCGAATCGTCGCTCTGACAACTGGTTGTGAAGCACGGCGAGCTGGGCGGGTTCGTTGATGTCCAAGACCTCGATCTCAAGCCGGCCTTGGCTGGTGTCGGCCAAGTCGTGCAGCGGGGTGCGCCTTGTCCCTCCCCGGACGGTACCGACGACGTTCCAGCCGTGCCCGAGGAACTCCGCGGCCATGGCGTGGCCAAGGCCCCGTGAGGCGCCGATGATCAGGATCGTGGGGACCGGGCGCTCGGGGCGGGGCATCAGCGGGCCTCTCGAAGGATCGCACGGCTCTCGCGCAGCAGCTCGGTGAGCGCCGTACTGCGCTCCTCGCCGAGCAGCTCGCGCAGTCGCGCGTTGAGTTCCTGCTCGTGGGTGACGGCGACTTGCGCCATCTCTCGCCCGGCGTCGGTCACGTGGAGCCCGACGCCGCGCCCGGAGCCGAGCCGCCGCTCGATCAGGCCGAGCTTCTCCAAGCGGGCCACCACTGACGAGATCGTCTGCTGGGCCTTGGGGATGCGGCGCGAGATCTCGGCCACAGTCATCCCCGGCCGCCGCATAGCACCCAGCGCCCAGGCCCCTTCCGGCGCCAGGGTGCAAACTGGGGTGGTGTGCCTGGCCACAGGAACCTGCGCGCTGGCGGACATGGCACCCTATCTTGCCGCGGCACAAGACGCCTGGCTAGCCGAGTACCGCGCCCGTCGCAGGACCGATTAGAAGGTGCCGGGCAGGTCCAGTGCGTCGAACATCGTCACCTCTGGCTCTCCGACGATGCCTGCTCCGCTGAGGAACTCTCCCATCCTCGTGGCACCTGCGAAGAACTCATTGAACGTGCCTGCGTCCGGCCACTCGTCAATCACGACCAGGTCCTTGCCGTCGGTGACGATCCTGTGTCCTATCTGGCCCAGGCTCTTGCCGTACGCCGTGATGTCCTCGGGTACCTGTGCGTTGGCCTTCGCCCACTCGGCAGCCTTGCCGATATCAGAGACCGTAAATCGAGCAATGACAATGACGCTCACAGCCCACCCTCCTTCATCTCGCTCGTCCCTGCACCCATCTGGGACGCGCGAGACGGAGCCTAACAGCAGGAATCCTGGCGCAGCGCCTGGACCGGAGCGCAGAAAGACGAGGATCCGCCCACCGGCACCCTGGGCAGCATCGCGGCACAGCCGGCGATCTGGCGCTAGCGGGCCGCCGTGACGCAACCCGAGCCGATGTCGCGCCGTAGCGGACCTCGAACCGGGCTGGCACGACCGGCGCCATGGCCTCGTTAGCCCAGAACTCAAGCCGGACGCCTGTGTGTCGTGCGAGGAGCGAACGGAACCCAGATGTGCCCCTAGCATGGGCTCCCAGCTTCTCACCGGCGCGCCGCCGAAGCGGCAGAGCAGGGAACGTGTCCCGTCGGCCGGGAGCGAAAAGCTCTTGCCGTATGCCCAGAGGGCCAGGTCAGCTACGGCGTCCCCCCGTGTCCACCATCCACCTCCGGCGCGCCCGAGCACAGAATGAAGTCTCTCCAAGTCGGCGGACTGCTCCCCCTGCCGTGCCAAAAATCGGCGTTATGAGCGTATATGCGTGCCTATCACGTGCGCCGCGGCGCACGTGATATGGCAGGCTGGCTGGCCGCCCTCTGACGATCAGCGCCGGGTCAGGGCAGCATGGCGAAACCAGAAGGGCCTCCTGGCCGGTCCGGAGGCCCTGGTAGCCGGCCGGGATCTCTTCGATACCGCTCATAGCCGGTCACCTCTCTTCCTGGCCGGAGAAGATGGCCAGGAAGAACAGGAAGACGTTCAGGATATCGAGGAAGATCGACGCGGCCAGGAGCGGCGCGGAGCTAATGTCCGCCGAGTGCCGCAGCCGCTGGAAATCGAACATGGTAAAGCCGGCGAAGATCACCAAGCCGAGCACGGAGTAGACCAGCGCGCCGCCCGGAATGTGCACGAAGATCAGCACGATGCCGAACACGATGAGCGCCAGCAGCGCCCAGAAACAGGCGCGCGCGATCGCCGTCAGGTCGCGCCGGGTGGCGTAGCCGGCCGCGCCGAAGCCGGCGATGAACAGCGCGGTCGCCCCGCCTGCCTGCCACAGCGCCCGCGGGTCCATGCTCCCGTAGTACGCAACCGTGGGCGCCACGGCCAGCCCGATCAGCAGGCCGAAGGCGCCGAGCAGCCCGACACTCAGCTGCGCGGACCTACTCGCGGCGAACCGCATGCCGATCAGGCAGGCGAAGGCGGCGATGAACGCGACGATGCCGACGCCGCCGGTCAGGTTGCGGCCCAGCCAGGCGCCGAGAGCGAACAAGGCGGCGGTGATTGCGACGTAGCCCATGGTCTGCGCGAACAACGCGTGGGCCTGGCCGCGGGCCGCCGTCCCCATCTGCCGGTAGGTAACGGTCTGGGTCATGATGTCCTGCTCCTTCCGGCCATCTGGCCGTCAGTAACCGGCCCGGCAGGCGGGTGGTGATCTCCTGTACCAGCCACCCGGTGCCGTCCGGGTACTCGAATGAGACGAACAAGCCATAGCGGCGCGTCTACGATCAGGGTCACCCGCCGAAGCCGACGAGCAGATCTTCCTCCGGCACATCCGCGACCGAAGAGCCATCCCCCGCCCATGTGCCCTCAAGCGCGAAGGCCCGCGGGAGGTTGCGTGCCTGCTCATACGCTGACAGCGCGGCCCGCACGATCTCCGCCTGGCTGCGCCCCTCCTCCGCGGCGATCCGGCGGAGCCGTTCCACGTCTGAATCCTCGAGATAGACGCTGGTTTTCTTCACCTATGTAGGGTGCCACGTAGGGTGAACGATCAGGTCAGCCTTCCACACGTGAGCGAAGACCCTGCGGGCGCTGACCGCGTAGCTGATCCCATGAATCCTCAGGTCAGACACCCTGCAATGGGTCTTGAAGAGGCACACGGGCCAGTGCCCGCTCGATGGACCGGGGTGCGCGCACAACGAACCTCGCTTCGATCGGCCCGGCAAGGCCACCTCGCCACGCGGTCGGGCGGCCAGCGCCTGCTCGGCCCGGGCCAGGATCTCCGCTGCGAGGTCGTGCGCCCGGCGCGCCCCCGCCCGGGCCGGTACGAGCCCTTCCCGAGGCGGATCGAGCTAGCGCGGCGGCTGCCTGACAGTACGAAGGGTCTCGAATACCCGACGCTGCCGCAGCGGCGGTGACCGGCACCTTGTCCACGGTGACGGCGCGGAGCAACTCGTACCTGACCTGCACCGCATCGCTTTCGTCCCGTTCGTCCCGAAGCCAAGTCACCCAGGGTCCTCACGCTGCATGCCGTCCAGTTTGAGGCTGCCCCGTTCTCCCTGGCCCTGGCCCGGGGCCACAGTGGTGCTGGCTGCCCGCTGATCGGTGGTGCAACCTCTCCTGCCAGCGGGCGGCATCCAGCGCACAATGGCGACCATGAAGATAAGCCGGGCCCGCGGCCCGCGGGGCTGATGCCCGGTGGCCGCGGCGTGGTACTGGTGGCGGGCGACCCGCGGCCGTTCCTGGCGGGCAGTGCTGACGGTGGCGCTGATCGGCGGGCTGCTAGGGACGGTGGCGCTCGGCGGGCTGGCCGGCGCCCGCCGCACGGCGTCGGCCTACGGCCGTTACCTGGCATCGACCAACGCCAGCGATGTCTTCGTCGACATTCCGGGTCCGTCCCTGCCGCCGATTCCCAGGATCGCCGCCCTGCCAGGAGTCCGGGAAAGCGCCGCATGGGTGAGTCTGGCCGCGTATCCGGTCATTCGCGGGCGGGTGGACGATTCGTTTAACGCCAGTGGCCTGGTGGGCAGCTTCAATGGCGAGTTGTTCCGCCAGGACCGGATGACCGTCCTGGCGGGCCGGCTCCCCCGGCTGGGCTCGACTAGCGAGATCGCGCTCACGCCGGCCACGGCCCGGCAGTTCGGCGTCGGCGTGGGCGGGAGAGTTACCTGGCAGTTCTACGGGATCAGGCTGCCGTCGGGCACGCCGTACCCGGCCGGGCGGTCCACGTTCGTCGTGACCGGGATCGTGGTTGTCCCGCCCGTGCTGACCGACCAGTTCGACGACGTTCCGAACGCGGGGGTACTGCCCCCGGCGGCCACGGCGAGGTATCTGCCCGGCCAGTTTCAGTATGCCTGGGTCGGGCTGCGGCTCACCGCGGGAGCCGCCGGGATCCCGGCCCTGCAGTCCGAGATCGACAGCCTGGAGCTGAACCTTGGCCGGGCCCGGCACAACTCCCAGCTGCTGTTCAGCATCCGCCGCATGGACACTGTGCATAACGAGGTCCAGCAGGCGATCCGGCCGCAGGCGGTGGCGCTCGCGATGTTCGGGGCACTGGCCGCGCTGGCCATGCTGGTGCTCGTCGGCCAGGGCCTGGCGCAGCTGCTGTCGCGCTCAGCCGGGGAGATCTCCGTCCTGCGGGCGGTGGGTGCCGGCCGCGGCCAGGCGGCGCTGGCCGCTGGCCTGGAGGGCGGCATCGCGGTCGTGGCCGGGGTCGTGCTGGCTGTCGCTGGCGCTTACGCGGTGTCGCCGCTGGCCCCGGTCGGGCCGGTTCGCCGGTTCGACCCGGCCCGGGGCTTCGAGGCCGACCCGCTCGTGCTGGCCGGCGGCGGCGCGGTCCTGGCCCTCGTCCTGCTCGGCGTGCTCGCGGTGCTGGCATGGCGGGCGGTCCGCCCGGCCGGGCGGAAGCCTGCGGTGCGACCGTCAGTGATTGCCGTCGCGGCCGCCGCGGCCGGGCTGCCGGTCCCGGCGGTGATCGGGGCACGCGACGCGCTCGAGCGCGGATCGGGGCCGCGGCCCGCGGCAGTCCGTGCTTCCCTTGCCGGGTCGGCCGCGGCGGTGACCGCAGTGGTCATGGCCGCGGTGTTCGGCGCCAGCCTGAACGGGCTGGTCAGCCACCCAGCCCGGTACGGCTGGAACTGGGACCTGCTGATCCAGGCCGAGGGCGGTTACGGTAACTGGAAGCCGGCGGTCATGGACCAGCTGGTCGACCATCAGCCAGGCGTCACCGGATGGTCGCAGCTCGGCTTCAGCCAGGTCCTCATTGACGGGCGGGAGGTCCCGGTCATGGGCCTGCAACGCGAGGCCGGGTCAGTCGGGCCCCCGACGACCAGCGGCCGCCCGATCGCCGGGCCCGGCCAGATCGAGCTCGGCACCAGCACCCTGCGCCAGCTCGGCAAGCAGGTGGGCGGCCAGGTGCGGGTGGGCACCGGGAAGACGGCGCGCACCCTCACGATCGTCGGCACGGTGGCGCTGCCCTCGTTCGGGCAGGTCTTCGCCGATCACGTGTCGCTGGGCCGCGGCGCCCTGCTGCCCGAGAGCACGCTGCTGGCCATCCAGGACATCAGCGCCGGCGTTCCGAGCCAGCAGGCTGCCGCGGCCTTCCCGGCCTTCCCGTCTGCGGTGGCCATCGACATGGCTCCCGGCACCTCGGCCGATGCCCGGCGGCTGGTCAGCCGGATCGCCTCGGCCGACCCGGATGGCTCACCGGGCAGCACTTACCCGCTCGGCCCCCAGCGCGGCGCGGCCATCCTGAACGCCGACCAGATGGGCAGCCAGCCGCTGGCGCTGGCGATCGGGCTGGCTGCCGCGGCGGTGCTGGCCCTCGCTCTGACGGTGCTGGCCTCGGTCCGGCAGCGCCGCAGGCAGCTGGCCGTGCTCAAGGCCCTGGGCCTGCGGCGGGGCCAGCTGCGGGCGATCGTCGCCTGGCAGGTCAGCATCATCCTGGTGATCGCCGCCGCTATCGGGGTGCCGGCCGGGGTAGCCGCAGGCCGGTGGGCGTGGGCGAGCTTCGCCGGCGTAGTCGGGTTCGTGCCGGTCAGCGTGGTTCCGGTGGTGCCGGTGGTCCTCGGCTTCGTCGCCCTGCTGGCCGCCGGCAACCTGCTCGCCGTGGCACCGGCGCTGATCGCAGCCCGGACACCCCCCGCCGCCGCCCTGCGCGCCGAGTAGCCGGTCCTTACGGACGGCCCGGCCAGCGCCAGCGTGACCGACGCCGCTGCTGAGCGGGTTTTGGGCAGTGCAGCTCCGCGGACAGGTGGCGGCGCCGTCGCTGACTGGCCAGCACGCCTGCTCCAGCCGTATCTCGGCGCGAGCGGCGTGCTGACACTCGCATCGCACTCGCCAATGTATGGATGTCAGTGCGAGGGCATCCAGCCGTTATGAAACATCCTGAGCTGCTGGCCTGGCTCGACAACGAGAAAGCTCACTCATCGCGCCTACCCGGCAATGCACAGCGTCGGCTTGAGGTCCTGCATGCAGCACTCGACGTCACGAAGGTGTTGCCCGCGACCGGCATCGGGCGCGCGCGACTGTCCTGGCAGGTGTTTCGTGACACCAAGGCGCTCTCAGCTACTACCTGTGACCAGCACCGGCGAGCTTGTGTACTACGTGCCGTTGCCGTCCTAGCCGGTAGGGATGTCCCCGCTGACACTGCTGCGGAACGCGAGTTGTGGGAAGCGGTCGGTGTCTCCGTCGACCCGTTGTCAAGCCGGGTGCTTATCGCCGGCTTCACACCCGGCGGTCACACTGCCGTCCCGCACTCGCTGCGGTTGAGGACATCGGCCAGTCTCGCTTCGGTGCTCACACTCGCGGACGTCGATGCGTGGATGTCGAGCGGCCTCTTCGAGTTGCCCGGGCGGGTGTTCATTTGCGAGAACCCCGAAGTGACAGTCGCCGCACTCAGCGAGTTCGGGGTCTCATGCCCAGCCCTGATCTGCACCGAGGGCCGACCGCACCTGGCTGCGGTACGTCTCATCTCGTCGCTGATTGATGCGGGCGTCTCCGCCTCGATGCATGCCGACTTCGACTGGGATGGCCTGTCGATCGTCGGCGCAATCACGCAGCAAGGTGCGGAACCGTGGCGGATGTCGGCTCAGGACTACGTTGCGGCCGCAACGGCAGCTGCGGCACATGACCGGCCGCTGCCCAGGTTGACCGGCTCCGCCGTGCCGACACAATGGTCGCCGGAACTACAGCACGCGATGCGCAAGCACGAGGTCGAAGTGCATGAGGAGGACGAGGACGTTCTTGCGGCGCTGCTAGGCGACCTCTCCGAGGCGCGAGATCGCAGTGGCAGATGTAGCCGCGCACCCGACAGACTCTGAATCCGCTAGTTCAGAGAAGTTAGCAGGATCAGCTGATCGAGCAGACGTCGTCGTCTAGTGCCTTGCGTGCTGAGGTAAGAAGCAATAACCGAGTGGTACAAGATCGACGCCCGCTCACACCTGGCCCTGCTGGACCACATGCTTCGCGCCCACGAATTCGCCGAAATCTTGCCCTCAAAGTGCCCCCGGGGCACTCTGACTCTGGACGTTAACGGCTCCAAACACCGCTGACCTGCAGAGCCCCCTTAAGGAATCGAACCGTAGGCATTCTCCTTACCAGGTACCTCCGGCAGGTTCCGTCACTGCAGGCAGGGCCTCTGACCGGCTAGAACGCGAGCACAAATCGCCACTCGCAAGCCCGGGACAGGCTCTCACGGGCGCTGTTTGCCACTCAGTTTGATCTTTCCCGGGCGGTCAACTGGCAGCCGTGAGTGGGCGGATGCCGTCGAGGGCGTCGCCGAGGCGGTCCTTTTCCATCTCCAGGTCGTAGCGGGACTGCAGGTTGATCCAGAACCGCTCCGAGGTGCCGAAGAACCTGGCCAGGCGCAGCGCGGTATCCGCGCTGATGCGGCGCTGACCGTGCACAATCTCGTTTACCCGTCTGGCTGAGACCCCGATTTCCTTTGCCAGCTGGTACTGGCTCACCACCAGCGGCCTAAGGAACTCCTCCAGCAGGATCTCCCCCGGATGCACAGGCGCCATCACCGTGTCCGCTGCCATGCTCCCTCCCCTCCTAGTGGTAGTCGGTGATCTCGACGTCCTACGGCCCAGCATCGGTCCACCGGAAGCAGATCCGCCACTGCTGGTTGATCCGGATGCTGTATTGACCGGCGCGATCGCCTGCCAGCTTCTCCAGCCGGTTGCCTGGCGGCACCCGAAGGTCCGCCAAAACCTCTGCAGCATCCAGCATCGCCAGCTTCCGCCAGGCAGCCCGCTGTAACGGCGAATCAGGCTTCCGTGACCGCCTCCGGTACCAGACGGCTTCGGTGTCCTTGTCCCGGAAGGATCGCAGCACACACCCCATGATAACGCGATGCGTTATTAACGCAACACGTTATCAAGATGCGGCTCAGGCGGCAGGCTCTATCGGCGATGGCGCCGGGCGACTTGGCGTCCTTACCAAGGATCACCAACGATGGCGTGCATTACCTCCCGGTTCCGGGAGGAGCGCCAGCCACCGACCGCCGATGCAACTGATCGGGCATCCTAGCCGCCTCCTACCGACGGTCGCAGGCCGCAATCAACAACTCAGTGCGTCCGCGAAACGGCGGCAACCCCGGGCGGCGATCCAGCGGACTAGAGAGAAAAGAACCGGGCCATCGCCGTGTCGGCTGTAGCGACGAGATAGCCGGTGGTCACCCCCTCCGATCGGCAACTGCTGCCACCTGGAGAAGCAGGTCGACAACATTCCTTACTCTACGTAACACCCAAGGTCAGAAGCTGGCCGATGGACCGTTGTCCGGCCCTGTAGGAACCTGGTACCTCTTCCCGGCGCCGGAGACACTCCCCCGGGCTCCATCTCCACGTAAAAGGCCGCTAGACCAGCCTCAGCAGCATCGTGAGTGCCACTCGAGTGGCACTTTTCGGAAAGTGAGGTACTCGGTCCTATATTCGAAAATATGGAATGAACTGGGAGCCCCCTTACGGAATCGAACCGTAGACCTTCTCCTTACCATGGAGACGCTCTGCCGACTGAGCTAAGGGGGCAGGCGGCCTGGCGCTGTTCTGCCATGACCAACCCTGGCGCGCCGATGCGGACAACTCCTCCGCCGACCGGGCTCGCCCGTGTCAGGCGAGCATACACGACCGGAAATCGTCACGGATCCCGGAGGACGGATGCTGGCGGGCCAGACGGCTGGATGAGGGAGCGGAAAGCCGAGAGCACGCGGGGCCAGGCGCCCGATAGCGGATCGATGACCTCGAAATGACCGCAGCCTGGCAGGACATCGCATGCGACGTCGCAGCCCGCGCGGGCTGCCCGCTCTGCGTACTCCAGACTCATCCCGCAGGGCACCACGTCATCGAGTTCGCCATGGACAAGCCGGACGCGGGCGGGCACAGGGAGCAGCCGGGCAGGGTCGGCCTGGGCATACCGGCCTGGATAGCGCTCCGGGGCGCCGCCCATCAGCAGGACTGCTGCGCCACGCCCGAGATCCTGCTCGGCGCAGGCAGCGAGGTCGCTCACCGCCGCGAGCGCGACGACACCACGGACCGAAGATACCGACCGGTGCCATGCCACGCCCGCCGGAAGCCGGTTCCTTGACGCTGCCCACAGTGCCAGGTGGCCCCCGGCGGAGTGCCCGGCAAGCAGCACCAATGTCGGATCTACCAGGCCGGCCGCAGCTTCCGCGGCGAGGCCAGGCAAGGTATCCACCGCGGCGGCGACATCGTCGAAGGTACCCGGCCAGCCGCCGCCGGCCTGACCCGTCCTGCGGTACTCGGGCACGCAGACCGCATATCCCGCCAGGGCCAGCGCCGACGCCAGCGGTCCGGTATGGGCGCGGTCGTAGGCCGCGCGCCAGAACCCACCGTGCAGCAGCACTACCAGCGGTACGCCCGGCCCGCGATCTGGCCCCGCGCTGCCAGCGGGCGCTGGTAGGCGCAAGTCAGCGATGTTCTCCTTGTGCGGGCCGTAGGTGAGCACCAGCTCAGGCGGCGGAGTCGGCCTGGTGAGAATCTCACGCGGATCGGTGGTGACTCCCTGGAGTGTCACATTGCACCGACTTTCGCCTTCGCAGCCTCTCGCGCAGGCAGCTGATGAGGTGTCGAATGGGGACAGAGGGGAATGCCCATTTGGGTGGCGAGCATAGTGTGATTAGAGATGATGATGAGAGAAGTCCCTGCTGGGACATCGACGGAGCAGGGGTCGATACTGTGAGGGGCCGGCGTGCCGGCATAGCCACCTTTGGTGCGTGGACTGGGACCGCCGTCCTTACGTGCGGCCTGGTCAGCGTCTTCTTTGCCGGAACGCACGCTACCCCGGCTTCGGCCGCGAAGAGGGCGTGCGCCACTCACCCCGCGGCCGGTGCAAGGCTGGCTTCGGCGCTGAATGCCCAACGCGGCGGGGCAACTGCACTAGCGGCTTCGGCATCCGGCGTCTCCGGGTCAGCGGCGCATAGAGTAGGCCCGGGCGAGCCGGCTAGGCACTCCTCCGGCAAGAGCGGGCAGGTGCACGGCAAGCGGAAGCAGCCCGACAGCCGCTCGCCGTCGCCCAGCACGAGCGCTGGCCACGACCCGTCGCCCAGCGCCAGCCCGAGCAAGAGCAGCCCGAGCCCGAGCCCGAGTCCGAGCGCTAGCCCGAGCAAGAGCGCTAGCAAAAGCCCGAGCCCGAGGCCGACGATCAGCTCGAGTCCGAACCCGAGCCCGAGCAGCCTGACGCCAAGCCCGAGCAAGAGCGGCCCGAGCCCGAGCAAAAGCCCGAAACCCAGTACTTCCCCGTCGCCGACATCGACGCCCGCGAATAGCCGGCTCTGCGTATCCGTTCAGCCCTTCTCCAGCAGTGCTCAGGTACGCCGCGGCCACACGGCCACCTACATAGTCTGGGTCTGGAGCACCCACGGCAGCGCCAAGCAGATCGCAGTCAGTGCCTCGATCCGCCAGGTCAAGGGCGCTGCTGCGCCGCAATTCTCGGTCTGCCCGGACGCCAGCGGGGCAACCTGTGCCCTCGGGAACCTCCCCCAGGGCCAAGCGGACGAGCTGCAAGTCCGGGTTGCGGTGCGGAAAGACGCCAAACCTGGCGACCACCTCACGCTCATCGCGAAGGCGAAGGCGAAGGATGCGGCCTCCTTCAGCGCGACCGGCTCAGTCAAAATCGTCGCTGCCAGGAAGCCTGCCCCTTTGACAACGAGCCCGGCGCCCAGCACAAGTCCGCCGCCCCCGCTGCCCACGATCCCCGCCCCTGCGGTGCCCAATCCACTCAGCACCCGGACCAATCCCTCGGGCTTGTTCCCCACCGTCTCCCCGCAGCCGGCAACCAGCCCGTCCAGGGGCAGCTTGGCGGATGGCCGCAAGGATTCGCGCGGGATCAGGGCAACTTCTGCCTCGGACACGCTGCCCCTCAACATGCGCCTGATCGGAGGGCAGCTGGCAGGCCTGGTCGTCCTGGCCGCTGCCATTACGATTGCGATCACCCGGCTGTCGATCCGCCCGCAACGACCACAAGATGCCGAGGCTCCTCCGGCCGAGCAGTGAGGACCCGTTCGCCGATCCGTGCTACTCGCAGGCCGCCATCAGTTGGCGACAGGAGCGGCATGCACGACAGCACGGCAGCGGGCCTATTTGGCCAGGTGCTCCACCTGTGGCCGGACATCCCGCAACTCCGCAGCCAGAGCCGAGACACTCAGCGTCGGCGAGGCAACGACCCCGAAGGTGTCGTCATCGGCCCACGCGCACTCCGCGACGCCGTCCGGGATCCGGGGGACGCAAGCGGCATCGCCGGCCATCGCTCCAGCACTCGTTCGCTGGCCGCCCCTAGACTCGCCAACAAAGCTGCTGATGAATCCGCTCGGCGAGGCGCCCTTGAGGTTCCCGCCGATGAACAGGATGATCTGCGGTCCAGCACGGGCGGCGGCGCCGGTGCTGTCCTCGTATACGGCGTACACGACGTTCTTCGCCTCACCAGCGCTCTTGGTCACCACCTGCCGCTGCAGCTGACTTGCGTCCATCGCCTTTGCGAGCTGCGGCGCCTTGACGTAGGCGCCGAGCTTGGCCGGGGTCACCAGGACATGAGCCGGGCCGGCTCCCGGGCCGGCCAGCAATACGACCGCAACAGCGGCAGCGACGAGCGCCCCCGCTGCTAGCAAGAGCATCCGGCGGCGCAGCCGCTTGCGGCTACGGGCGGCGCGGCCCCGCCCCCGACGTTCGTTGTCGTCTAGCCGGGCAGAGCGGGTAGTCCGGTTCGGACGCTCAGCACGGGCATGCCGATCGGCGCGGCTCGGCCGTTCCGGACGAACCGCCTGCTCCGGACGAACCGCCTGCTCTGTACGTACCGTCTGCTCCGGATGGTCTGGCCGTTCAGCGACTCCGGGGGGATAAGCCAGACTCGGGCGATCGGAGCCGCCGGCAGCCGCGACGGGATGGTGCCCCATGGCGTCTGGATGCGAGGCACGGCGCACGGCGCGGGCCGCTGGCGCGCGAAGCACCTTCCTGGTGCGTTTCTTCTGCGCCCGGGGCACCACCGGAGAGCCGGGCGGCTCAGGCGCAGGGCTGCCGTGGTCATGGTCATGCAGATCCTCGTCACCCGGCGGGCGCTCGTAGCCTCGCGGTGCGTATGCCGGCGGGACATAACGCAAGTCCAGAGGATGTCCCTCCGCCAGGCCGGTGCCGGGATGATCCTCCGGCCAGTAGCCAGGTTCCGCGGGCACCGGCTGGCCGCTGGCTGAATCCGCGCTGCGCCAGTATTCGCCTGGGCCGGTGTCGGCAGCCTCTGCCGCCGGATCTGCGTAACCGGCTGGCTCGCTCTCCCGCCGCTGCCGCACCACATCCGGAAGGACCACATCGCGGGAGTCGGCCTGACGTGCATCCGGCGAAGCCTGACCCGCATCCAGCGAATCAGGATCCTGGCCACGATCCTTGCGATCCTTGCGGTCCTTGCGGGTCTTCCGCTCGTCCCGGCTCTCAGGCTCGTCCGTGCCCTTACGCTCATTCCGGCCCCGGCCCCGGCGAGCGGCGAGCGGCGAGCGGATCGGGTGGCCATTCCGGGCATCCGCGTCCCCGGCCACAGGACCTGCAAGCCCGGCGCCGCTACTCGCCGGCGGACTGCCGCCGTGGCTCAGGTAGCGGTACCAGTCGTATTCCTCATCGGCGTCAGGTTCGGGGTCCGGCTGCCGACGCGGCACGTTGCGGCTCAGCGACTGCTTAGCCGGCTGCGGCGGCGCCACCGGATGGTCTGGCTGGCCCAATGGGCGGTGCCCGGCATCGTCCGCGCTCTCCCAGTGCCCCTCGGCATCCTGGGCACTGTCCCAGGCATCACCAACGCCCTGCCCGGCAATCCGCTGAGGCCCGGCAACGGGATCCGCGGCCCATTGATCGCCGCTCCCCTGCACCGCACCATACGACTCTGGCTCTTCGCCGCGCACGTCCCCGTCCGGCGGCCATGCATCGTCCTCACCCGGCACGCGCGGCCAGCGCAGATCCTGCTGGTCCTGCGGCCATCCGCTGCTCATGAACCGAGTCACCCCTGACAATGGCACTGGCACTGGCATGTGCCCAACACAGCATGTGCCCGACTGAGATCACTACATCATGCGGCAAGATCCGCGTTGTTCGCACCGGATCCTGCACGATAGCTACCACGGCGCTGGCCGGCCCATGGCGCTGACCGGACGTAACGCTGACCGGCCCTTGGCGCCGACTAGACATATTGCCGCAGGCATCCCGGGATTATGATCAGCCCCACCCCGAGTTTGCGGCGCGGCCGACCGGCCACGCGGCTCCCGTTCGGAAGTCGTGATGATAGGAGCATGGACCGATGGCACATGAGGTCAGGGGAGTCATCGCCCGCGGCAAAGGCGCCGAGGTAGCAGTCACGACGGTCATCGTGCCCGACCCTGGCCCCGGCGAGGCGCTGGTCAGGGTGCGGGCGTGCGGCGTCTGTCACACCGACTTGCACTATCGCGAAGGCGGCATCGGCGAGGACTTCCCCTACCTGCTCGGGCATGAGGCGGCCGGCACGGTTGAGGCCGTCGGCAGCGACGTAACCGGGCTCGAACCCGGCGACTTCGTGATCCTGAACTGGCGCGCGGTCTGCGGACAGTGCCGGGCCTGCCGGCGTGGCCGTCCCTGGTACTGCTTTGCCACTCACAACGCGGCCCAGAAGATGACTCTCACCGACGGCACGACGTTGTCACCGGCGCTTGGCATCGGCGCGTTCGCGGAGAAGACCCTCGTTGCCGCAGGCCAGTGCACCAAGGTGGACCCGCGAATCCGCCCCGAGGTGGCCGGCCTGCTCGGCTGCGGCGTGATGGCCGGGCTCGGCGCGGCGCTCAACACCGCAGCAGTCAGCCGCGGCGACTCGGTCGCCGTCATCGGCTGCGGCGGGGTCGGCAACGCGGCCGTGCTTGGCGCACGCCTGGCCGGCGCGCGGAAGATCATCGCAGTCGACGTCGACCCCGGGAAGCTGGCGTGGGCACGCGACTTCGGCGCCACCGACGTGATCAACTCACGCGAGGCCGACCCGGTTGAGAGCATCCGCGCGCTGACCGAGGGGAACGGCGCCGACGTCGTCATCGAGGCGGTCGGCAGGCCGGAGACCTACACCCAGGCCTTTTACGCGCGCGACCTGGCCGGCACCGTCGTCCTGGTCGGCGTCCCGACCCCGGACATGAAACTGGAACTGCCGCTGCTCGACTTCTTCGGCCGCGGCGGATCGCTCAAGTCGTCCTGGTACGGCGACTGCCTGCCCAGCCGTGACTTCCCGATGCTCGTCGACCTGCACCTGCAGGGCCGGCTGCCGCTGGAGAAGTTCGTGTCCGAAACCATCGCCCTGGACAAGGTCGAGGACGCGTTCGCCAAGATGCAGCGCGGGGAGGTGCTGCGCTCGGTGGTCGTGCTATGACCGACCGCGGGCTGGCCGGCGCCCGGATCGCCATGTGGTCCGGCCCGCGCACGATCTCGACCGCGCTGATGCGCGCCTGGGAGAACAGGCCCGACACCGTGGTCATCGATGAACCGCTGTACGGGTACTACCTCGCGAGGACCGGCCTACCGCACCCCGGCCGCGACGAGGTAATCAAAACCATGCCGAACGGATGGCCTGATGTACTCGACGAGCTCACGCTGGCCCCGTTCCCGGCCGGTAAGACAGTGTTCTATGCCAAGCACATGACGCACCATCTGCTGGCTGAGGTGGACCGCGGCGCACTAGCTGCGCTCCGGCATGCCCACCTCATCCGCGACCCGCGGCAACTGCTCGCGTCCTACGCCAAGGTCCGGGCCCAGCCGACACTCGACGACCTGGGCCTTGCGCAGCAGGTGGAGATCTTCCGGATGTTCGGCGGGCCGGTGGTGGACTCGCGCGACATACTGCAGCAGCCCGAGCCCGCGCTCCGTGCCCTCTGTGGCGCCCTGGGCGTCCCGTTCGACCCGGCGATGCTGTCGTGGCCGGCCGGGCCGCGAGACACCGACGGCGTCTGGGCGCGGCACTGGTACGAGGGGGTATGGCAGTCCACTGGGTTCGGCCGGTACCGGGAGCGGACGGCCGAACTGCCGCCGGAGCTCGAGCCGCTAGCGAATCGCTGCCAGCCGTTCTACGAGGAAATGTCTGCCCATCGCCTCCGGCCGTGATCCGCTCCGCCACCGGGCCCGCGTCATGACCGGCACCCGTGCCCCCGCCCGAACCCGGACCCTGGCGTGAGCTGCCTCACCGCCGGACAGGAGATCCCGTGCTGCAAGCCTTCGACGAGCGCAACAGTGACCTCATCGTCAACATCGGCGGTCACCTGACCCACCGGGACAAGGCGGCCGTCAGTCCGTTCGACTCGGCCGTCCAGGGCGGCGACGCAGTCTGGGAAGGGCTCAGGCTTTACCACGGCCGGATCTTCCGCCTTGGCGAGCACCTGGCCAGGCTCCGCCGCTCTGCCATCGCGCTGGCGTTCACGTCGATCCCGTCCGACGAGGAGATCACCGCGCAGATCCGCCGGACTGTACAGGCGAACGGGATGACCGACAACGTCCATATCCGGCTGACCCTCACCAGGGGGGTCAAGATCACCAGTGGCATGGACCCGCGGCTGAACCAGTCCGGCCCGACCCTGATCATTCTTGCCGAGCACAAACCGCCGGTCTACGACAAGTCGGGCATCAGGCTGATCACCTCGAGCGTTCGCCGTACGCCGCCGGACTCGCTCGACCCCAAGATTCACCACAGCAACCTGCTGACGTCGATCCTCGCCAAAATCGAGGCGAACAATGCGGGCGCCGACGACGCGGTCATGCTGGATCACCGCGGCTTCGTCGCCGAGACCAACGCGACCAACATCTTCCTGGTCACCGGCGGCCTGCTGGCAACTCCGACGGCAGCGGCCTGCCCGGAGGGCATCACCAGGGCCGCCGTGCTTGAACTCGCCGCGGGCGCCGGGATCCCCAACGCGACCGGCGACTACAGCCTGACCGAGCTGTACACGGCCGACGAGGTGTTCGTGACCGGCACCATGGGCGGGATCGCGCCGGTGATCAGCCTGGACGGGCGGACGATCGGTTCCGGTTCGGCCGGGCCGGTCACCGAGCAGCTGACCAAGCTGCTGGCCGAGCTGGCCGCCAGCACTGGTACGCCGGTCGGCTGACCCGGCGCCACGGGGCTGGACGGCCCCGAGCCCGCGTCGAAGCCGCGCCGTGCCGGCGTCAGGCAAGCCAGTCACCCAGCCGGCGTCACAGGCAAGCCAGTCACCCAGCCGGCGCCACAGGCAGACGGGCGGCCCATCGCCATCGCAGGCTGGCAGTGCCGAAGGGCGCTCAGGATCTGTAGCGGTTACGATCGAGCCGGTTCCAGTCGGCCACATCTCAACCGCTACCTTGATCTTGGGACTGCTGTGATTGATGCGGCGCACGTTGCATGGCCAGACGCGATCAGGCCGGCCGCGGTCGGCAGAATGAGCGGCATGTCAGAACATCGTGAGATCCCAGGCGTCACGCTCGCCAGCGGAGTTGTGATGCCCCTCGTCGGCTTCGGCACCTGGCCGTTGCGCGGAAAGCAGGCTTACCAGGCTGTACGCGCCGCACTCGATTCCGGCTACCGGCACATCGACACGGCGACGATGTACCGGAATGAGGAGGAGACCGGCCGGGCCATCCGCGACAGCGGCCTGGACCGCCAGGAAGTCTTCCTGACCACGAAACTCCGCGGCGGGGACGCCGGGCGAGAGCGGGCCACTCTCGCCGCCAGCCTGCGGGCGCTGGGCACGGATCACCTGGATCTCTGGCTGGTGCACTGGCCGCCGGACGATGCGGTAAGCCCCGCCGTCTGGCGCGAGTTGCTTGCCGTCAGGGACGAGGGCCTGGCCAGGGCCGTGGGCGTGAGCAACTACTCCATCCGGCAGATCGATGAGCTCGTCGAGGTAACGGGCGAGGCACCGGCGGTCAACCAGATTCCGTGGAGCCCGTCTCAGCATGACCCGAAGCTGCTCGCGGCGATACGGGAGCGCGAGGTCGTCGTCGAGGGATACAGCCCGCTCAAGGGGACCGACCTGCGCAGCCCGGTGCTTGCCGAAATCGCTGCCGGGCATGGCGTGACGCCGGCCCAGGTCGTGCTGCGGTGGCACATCGAGCACGAGATTACGGTGATCCCGAAGTCGGCAAACCCGGGCCGGATCGCGGCCAATATCGACCTGTTCGGATTCTCGCTCGACCCCGCAGAGATGGCCAGGATCGACGCTATGGCCGAGCGCTGACCTGCGTCGACTCGGTCGCCGGCTCGGTCGCCGGCTCGGCCCTGGCCGCGTCAGCCAGGGCGGGGGCTATTCCCTGTGCGCTTCATCCTGGACCGGCTGTGCCGCAGAGGGCAAAGCGGATCCGGGCGCCTGGCGAGCCGCCGCCTCCTCCTCCTGGTGCTGCCTGGCCGCCTGCGCGCGGACCCTGGCGATGAACGCCGTTACCTCGCCGGGTGTCCGCAGCCGGATGAACGTCAGGTGCGCGTTGGCCGGGTCGGTCATGGCGCGCTCGTACCGACGCCGGGTCGGATGGTGCCTGGTCCACGCCCACGCAATAACCGACTGCTCCGGATCCGCCCGCAGGAAGTTAGCCCACGGCTCCCGGTTGCCGTTCCACAGCTCGGACCGCAGGACCGCGCGGCGCAGCGTCCGCCAGATGACCCGCCGCATCACGCGGGACCTGGGCGGGTCCACCCAGACCACGGTGTCCGCCCGCGCCCAGATGAGGTCCTGCACCCTGCTGTAGTTGCCGTCAGTTACCCAGCGCTCCCCCGCGGCAAACTCCGCCGCACGGCGGCGGAACTCTTCGTCATCTAATGGCACCCAGCCTGGCTGGTGGAAGACCGAGTCAAGTTCGAGATGCGGTATGTCCAGTACGGCGCTGAGCGCTGCCGCAAGGGTCGTCTTGCCTGATCCGCTGTTGCCGACCACTGATATCCGCAGCACATCGTTCAGTATGTGCGCCCCCGGGCGCGATAGCACGGGAGTAATCCGGCGCGGCGGATCCTGGACCTACCCGGCCGGGGACCATGGACCTACCCGGCCAGGGAGGTCCGCAGCGCGATGACGTTCGCCGCTTCGGCCTGGAACGTGGTCTGGTTCAGCGTGCCGTCGCTGTATGCGTCGTCCAGCGCGTCCAGCGCCTCGATGCCCTCGCTGACGTGCTGTTCCGCGCAGAGCAGCAGGTCCATCCCCGCGGTCGCGGCCAGCACGCTGCGGTTCGCGATGCCGCCGTAGTGCACCAGGCCGCCTGCCTCCAGCGCGTCGGTGATGGTGACGCCGGTGAAGCCGAGCCGCTGGCGCAGCTCGCCCTGGACGATCTTGGACGACAGGCCGGCCGGCCGGTGCGAGCCGAGCGACGGATACGACGCCCAGGACACCATGACCAGCTTGACGCCGGCCGCGATGGCCGCCTTGTAGGGAAACTCGTCGATCGTCCGGATGTCATGCTTGGACAGGTTCAGCGTCACGGGACCCACATCGGTGTCCTGGTTGGTCGTGGCGGCGCCGAGGCCAGGGAAATGCTTGCTGGTGGCTGCCACGCCCTTGTCCTGCTGGGCCTTGATGAAGTCCGCGCCAAGTGCGGAGACGACGTTGGGATTCATGCTGTAGGAGCGCCCGAACTGGTCGATAAAGTTGCCCGCCTGGCGGTACACGTCAAGGACCGGCGCCAGGTTGACGTTCAGGCCGACGCCATGCAGGTTGCGCCCGGCGCCCCTGCCCGCATTGCGCGCCGCCGAGCCGGGGTTAGCTGACTCGCCGATCTGCTTCTCTGACTTGCCCGGCGAGCCGGGCAGGCGGCGGACGAGGCCGCCCTCCTGGTCAGTCATCAGCAGCAGCGGCTCCTGGACGGGGTTCAGCTTGCTCTGGTCGGCCTGCTGCAACTCGGCGGCGACCTGCCTGATCTGCGCCCGGCTGGCGATGTTCTGGCTGAAGAAGATGACCCCGGCGGCCTGGCCATGCCGGATCCGCCGCAGCAGACGGGCCGGCGGCGTCAGGCCGCTGTAGCTGTAGATCACCCGCTGTCCGGCCAGCTGCCGGTCCGACAACGCGGGCAGCGAAGTCACCGGCCGCGCTGGGACGGATGCCGCCGCGGCGGCTCTCCGGCCGGCAGCGGGGTGGCCAGGTGTCCCCCGGCCGGCGGCGGCCCTGCTGGTGGTCTTCTGACCAGCGGCCTGCTGACCAGATCCCGCCCGCCCGGAGGCCTTCTGGCTGGTGTCATCTCGCCCGCCGGATCCGCGCGTTCCCGCGTTCCCGGGTGCCTTAGCGGCCCTGCGATGGTCCGCACCGCTCAGCGCGTCCGGACCGCCGCGCGTCATGGCACCAGCAGGCACCGCGTGGCGGTCCAGCCTTCCCTGCGAGGACGACTGGGCGCTGCCCGCCGCGGCGCATCCGGTCACGAGAACAACCGCTGCGACTGCACAGAGCTTCCGGATCCAGGACCGGCTACGGCGCACGGGTGAGCCTCTCCGCGTGCCCGCGGTCGCCGCGGGCACTTGTCATCGTGAAACTTGCCTGCCATGCCCGGGCCAGTGCCGGACACGCATCTCAATCTAAGGCAACGCCGCAAGCGGTGGCTTCCGGACGGAGCACCGGCTGGTGAAAACTTCGGCTGCAGGGCGGGGACGCCTCCAGCGACTCCTACTGCTATCCATCGTGACCGTCAGCCGCTCGCCGGCCCGTTAGCTGGCCGGGCCCACCCGTCAGCTGGCCGGGGGGACGCCGTTAGCTGGCCCGGGGGCCGTTAGCTGGGGGCCCATTAGGTGGCCGGGGGCCAGCTAGGCGTTCGAGTAGAGCCGCTGGGGGTCCACCAGCACGGCGGTGCGGCCCTCGGCGGCCATCACGCGGTCGTAGGTCTCCCAGTCGTCGTGGCTCCCCCCGGCTGCGGTGAAGACCGCTCGCAGTAGCGCCGGCAGCTCTCCCGGGCTGAACCCGGGCAGCGGATCGGCCGGGCCGGCCAGCTCGGCGGGGCCCTCGGCCGCGGCCCACTCCCATCCGGCCCGTACGACGATGGTGGCGCGGGGGTTCGCGCGCAGGTGGGCCAGCTTGCGGCTGCCGCCCCGGGCGACCAGGCCGACCACCGGCCGGCCGGTCACCGGATGATCCAGCACTCCCGCGTTCACCACGGACGACTGGATGGTCTGGTCACCGCGCAGGGTCGAGACCACGCAGAGTCCCTGATCCCGGCTGACCAGGCGGGCGAAATCCGTGATTTCCGTCATCGCGGCAGGCTCTCCTTCGTTCGCGTCAGGGTCATCTCATTCCGGCACAGCACCCGGGCACCAGCGTCCTCGTTCCGCCAGCGGCGAGCGTCACCGCCAGCGTTCAGCACGACGGCCGGCGGCAGCCGCCGCTACCAGTGCTCGCGGTGCACGATCTGGTCGAACGGCCGCCGGTCCGGCTTGGCGACCGGGGACAGCGGCCGCGCCAGCGGGTAACCGAACGAGATCAGGTACGCGCAGTGCCTGTCCTCGGGGAAGCGCAGCAGCCGGCGCGCGTGCTCCTGGTCGCCGACCCCGGCGTGACAGCTGCCGATGCCAAGGTCGGCGGCTGCGATCATCATGCTGACGGTGGCCTGGCCGAGGTCATACTGGCAGGCCGCAGCGCGCCGCTCATCGGATGTCACCGGGGCGATGAGAGCGACGGCCGCGGCGGCCTCGGCCACATGACCGGCGCCTTGCCAGACGGTGGCCAGTTCCCGCAGCTCCGATCGCTTGGTGATGACGATGAAGTCCCACGGCTGCCAGTTCTGCGAGGACGGCGCCCGGCGGCCCGCCTCCAGCACCTGATCGAGGTCATGAGCCGGGATCGGCTTGCCGTCGAAGGATCTTACGTTTCGCCGCGACCTGATCGCGTCCCATGTCTCCATGCGCACCTGCCTGCCGTTACCGCTGCTGAACGGACACTGCGGGCAGGCCGTCCGTCGCCGGCCTGCCGGGCCGGCCTACGCTGCCCCGGCGATTATCGCAGCACCCATTCCGGCCCGGTTGCAGCCGGCCGAGCCCGGCGGGGCGAATTGGCCGCAAGCGGCGGCCGCGGGTCTACCGGCGCGGGCGGCGACCGGGCCTGCCGCGGCGGCCAGCCCGGCAGGCTGCGTAATAAATGCTGCGTAATAGATCCTGGGCAGGAACCAGGCCGGCCGGAGTCACCTCCAGATCAGGGCGTCGCCGCCGGGACCCTGGCGGCATCCGGAGCGAACGTGGCCGCGGTGCGTTCCGCGGTCTGCCTCGCCCAGCGGCCGCTGGTGAGCAGGCCGACGGCTAGGACGACGACGCCGCACCCGGCGATGATCCACCAGCCGACGTGGCTGGCGCTGGCGAAGCCGGTCCGCAGCGGCCCGGTCATCGCCGAGATCACCGCCGACCCCATTATCGCGACGCCGAGCGACGAGCCGACCTGGCGGCTGGTGGAGGCCACCGCTGCCGCTACGCCGGCCTGCGACCTGGGCATCCCGGAGACGGCCGTGTTGGTGATGGGCGCATTGACCACGCCGAAGCCGAGGCCGAAGACGAGGTAAGTGAGGATCAGCCAGCTCGTCGGCGTCGTCACGGTCAGGTGAGTCAGCATGATCCCGCTGGCGGTTATCGCGACCCCTGCCACGATCAGCGGCAGCCGCGGTCCCCTGCCCCCCACGATCCGGCCGGACAGCGGCGCGAAGACTATCGTCATCGCTGCCATCGGCAGCGTATAGAGGCCGGCGTGGAACGCGGAGTAGCCGCGGACCTCCTGCAGGTACAGGGTGTTCAGGAAGAGGAACCCGCCCAGCGCGGCGAACGCGCTCACCGCGATCACCGTCGCCCCCGAGAACGGCGCGCTCCGGAAGAACCGCAGGTCGATAAGGGGCTCATGGCGGCGCGGCTCATAGTAAAGCAGGCCGGCCGCCGCGGCCACCGCGAGGACGAAGAAGCCGATGATCTTGACTGACGTCCAGCCTGCGGTCGGGCCCTCGATGATCGCGTAGGTCATCGAGGCCAGCGTGACGATGACGAGAAGCTGGCCGACCGGGTCCACCCGCCGTGCGTGCGGCGCCCGCGACTCGGGCACGAACAGCGCGGTCAGTATGAGCGCGGCCAGTCCGACGGGGATGTTCACCCAGAAGATCCCCCGCCAGCCGACCGTCCCCACCAGCGCGCCGCCAACCAGCGGGCCGAGCGCGATGCTGATCCCGACCACCCCGCCCCAGACCCCGATCGCGCGAGCGCGCTCGGCCGGCTTGGTGAAGGTGTTCGTGATGATGGACATGGCCACCGGGTTGAGCATCGAGCCGCCGACGGCCTGCATCATCCGGAACACCACCAGCCAGCCAAGCCCCGGCGCCAGGCTGCAGAGCAGCGAGCCCAGCGTGAAGACCGCCAGGCCGGTCTGGAAGGTCCGGCGGCGCCCGATCCGGTCGGCGGTGGAGCCGGACAGCATCAGGAAGCTGGCCAGCACCAGGGTGTACGCGTCGACGGTCCACTGCAGGCCGGAAACCGGCGCGTGCAGGCTGTGCTGGATGGACGGCAGCGCGACGTTGACGATCGTGGTGTCCAGGCCGACGATGAGCAGGCTCATGCAGCAGATCGCCAGGATGAGCGCTTT
>Ga0302184_10000121_pt1 | contig 51241 bp, 51 predicted proteins | sample I_Palsa_N3_3_FD_200233 | JGI IMG/M metagenome (GOLD analysis project Ga0302184, IMG submission 200233) | Peat permafrost microbial communities from Stordalen Mire near Abisko, Sweden - I_Palsa_N3_3 | ecosystem: Environmental > Terrestrial > Soil > Palsa > Peat permafrost | place: Sweden...
AACCACCACTGACCTAGATCAGATGCCCTCTTAGGACTCACGTGCTCCTGAGGCTCTCAGTGCTCACCCTCCAGCGGCTACCGGAACCAAGTCTGGCCTAAAGGACGCACGCTCCGTGGGAGCTGAAGTCCCAGCTCAGGACTAACTTGGTAACCCCCATTAGAGGCCCCCGTCGCTGCGCGATGGCTGCGCCATCCTTGACCCGGTGACCGCTCACAGGGTTTGGCGCCTATGAGGAGGACGGGGGAGGTGCAGAACGCTGGATGAGCTGATCTTGGGATTATCCTGGGCTTATGCCTCGCCCAATCTCGGTCAGCGGCAGGACCAGTCACCACCAAGCCGTATACCTGGGCTGACGTCAGCCTCGGGATCGAGGGGTGGAGCACAGATCCTGAGGCGGTCAGGATCGCCGTAGTTCTGGCAACTGTCGCATCGCTGGCTCTGCCTATCCCGCTGCTGATTGCCGGGTTCGTCAGGTTTCGCGGCTCGCGAACGCGCAACTGGCTCCGTATAGCTGCGTGGGCGGGGGCGTGGATTGCAGGCTTCGCGCTCCTATACCAGGCCGAGATCTGGGGAGAATACCCAGGGAACTCCCCTGCGATTGGCAGCCCTGCCGTGGTGAGCTGGAGGGAGCTGCCCATCTGCGCCGCGTGGCTGGCGGTCGGAGCCGTGATGACCTGGATACTGGCCGCACCCACAGCAGGAACGTGCCCGAAAACAGCGGCCGTTCGACCAGGCTCAGCTAGGGGTGTCGAAGGCTCCGAGGACCCTCTCAGCCAGAAGCGGCGGTACTGAATTTCCTAGCTGCGCCTGGATCGAAGCGCGGCTGCCGACGAAATCGAAGTCGTCCGGGTACGTGAAGAGCCGTTTTATCTCGCCAATCCGTAGACGGCGGTTGGCCCAGTGGAAGGGCCCGACGTAAGGTCCGGGCTGCGCCTGGATCGTCGGAGCGGGCTTGTCAGGTGACAGTTTCAGGAGAAATGACCAGTACTTGCTGCGCCATTTGAATAGCGGCTCCGGGTGACCGCGCTGGTCAGTGTAAAAGAGATAGTTCTCGCCGGGCGGGATGTCAGGCAGAAGGTGTCCGTATTTGCCGTTGACCGACTCACCCGGCTCAGGATCGGTGACCAGGCCCGCCAGGGCTTCCCCGGCTGTGACGTGCGGTCGCTGGGGATTACCGCTTACTCGCCGTTCCCACCGCCCGCCGTGGGTTGGCTCGGGCAGGCGCGGCAGCGGCTCGTCCTTGGGAACGCCGATGATGAACAGCCGCGGCCGGGCCTGGGGGACGCCGTGATCGGCAGCATTGAGCACAGAGGCGTGGCAGTGGTAGCCCGCCGCGGCGATCTCCTGCATCATCCGGTCGAACGCGGGCTTGCTGGCCTTGTTGCTGTAGGTGAGCGCGTAGACGTTCTCCAGGAGGAACCGGCGCGGCCGGGCCTCAGCTAGGACGCGGGTATAGGCCTGCAACAGGGAGGCGCCCGGATCGAGGCCCTCGCGCTTCCACTCCAGCCAGAAGCCTGACTTGGAGAACGGCGTGCACGGCGGGCCGCCGATCAGCAGCTCTGGCCGCTGGCCCTTCCGGAGACCGGCAGCGCGCACGATCGCCTGAGTCGGCGTGGTCATGATGTCGTTCTGGATGACCGGAGAGACCAGGTGGCTGAAGTTCTTCTCCATTGTCGCGGCGGCGTCACGGTCCCACTCAACGGCAGCCCGGACCTCGTAGCCTGCTCGCTCGGCTCCGAGGTCGAGGCCGCCTGCTCCGGAGAAGAGAGAGATGGCGATGCCCTGAGCGCTCACGAAGACGATCCTCCCAGCAACTGCCGACAAAGCGCGGCAGCGACAAGCCCGACGGACGACATGGTTCGAACTGGGTCACTCGTTCTCCGGCTGATTGCGCTTCCGCAGCTCTGCCAGCTCCGCCTGCGCAGCTGTCAGGAGCCGCTGGAGCTGGGTCTGCACCTGCGGACTGACCTTGAACGGGAACTTGCGCCAGTAGTCGTAGAACTCCGCCGGGGTCGCGAACGCGCCCTCGCCGGAGCGCAGCGCGTCCAGGCCGTTGACGGCGCCGACGTACTCCCTGGTGGTCGAGGACCGCTCCCGGCTCGCGATCCGCCAGGGTTCCTGCACGATGATCTCCAGGTCCTCCACGCGCGCGTTGCTCTCTGTGTTGAGCCTATAGATCATGAGCACGTCGAGATGAGTGGCGTAGTCGCGGAACGGCCGGAAGGTTCCCGGCCAGTGCAGGTCCGGCCACTTGAAGTAGGTGTTGCCGGTGTACAGGGTGATCCTGCTCTGCGTCTGCCGTCCGTTCCTGGCACGCCGGGCGGCCTTGACATCGACCGCGTGGAAACCTCCGCCGAACGGCGGGCCGCTGATCTCAAGATCCGGGTAGCCGCGCTCGTTCCCGCGGCGCACCACCGCTTCGGGGATCAGGAGCCCGCGGACCTCAGGAAGTTCACGATCGCCACTTCCAGCACATTCGCCAGCGCGGCCGGTTCCCTGGGTAGCGGCAGGAGATGCCCGCCCTCAGTCAGCCGCTGCTCCAGCTCCGCAGGCCCTGCCGCCCTCAACGGCCACCAGGACAAGTCGCTGTTGCGCTGGAATACCCCGCCGACATCAAATCGGAAATCCGAGCACTGCTCGCGCAGCCATGCACGCAGATCGAGCGAGTTCGCCACGTTGCAAGAGCCTGCCACGAATGATCAAGCCTGGAGGCAACCTTGCCGATGCGCCCTGGCCGAGCAGGAACGCGGACGGCGGCTGACACCCACGGTTGACACCAACGATCCCGGAAATTGGTGGACTCCGGCGGACAACGACTCTGGACAAGCACGGACCCGGCTGGAACCGCTGCACCATCATGAGCGATGCAGCCCGGCGATCCAAGCGCAGGTGGACTAGCCTGGATAGCTGCGACTTGCTACGGATCTGTGAGTGTCGTTGTGGTGGTTCTGGGTGGACTGCCGCCAGGATCGGTGCCGGCGGGCCGGGTGACTCGCTACGGATCTGGCCGCCGTTGGCGTGCCCTTCTTCTGACCTGTCCCCGGGTCGCCGGCCCCGGCCTGGCCCACACCGCGTTGACCTGATCAGAAGCCTGTCCGCCAATGGCGTGACCCGTCACAGATGTGCCACTCGGTGACTCCACCCAGGCCGGTGCCGACTTCGGCCCCAGTACTGGAAGGAGACACGAGGCCTTATGTCCATGCTGGCAGAGGCAGTAGATGCCGTCATAGGGATCGACACGCATCGCGACAGCCATGAGGCGGAGATCGCGGATGCGGCCGGCAAGCCGATCGCGACGATGCAGATCGGCAGTGACAGCGCCGGGTTCGCACAGCTGCTCGCGGCCATCGCCGACGTGACGCCGGGGCCCCGGGTGGCGGTCTCGATCGAGGGCAGCCGCAGTTACGGGATCGGGCTGGCGCGGACGCTGGCCGCCGCTGGCCTGCTGGTGATCGAGTGCGAGCAGCCCAGCCGCAAACAGCGCCGCGGGAAGGGCAAGTCCGATCCCATCGATGCCCACCTGGCGGTACTGGCCGCACTGCGCCTAGACGCCGGCCGGCTCCCGGTGCCGCGCGCCGACGGCGACCGGGAAGCACTGCGTATCCTGCTCGGTGCACGCCAGGAGATCACCGCGGCCTGCACCGCGCAAGGTAACCGGCTGCGCGCCCTGCTGCTGTCCGGTGACGATGCCGGCCGGCGGGCCGCCCGCCGGACCCTGAGCAAGACGGCCCTGGCCGCTCTGGCCAGCTGCGAGCCCCCCGCTCGCGCCAGCCGCGATCACATCGTCCGCCAATCCGAGATACGCCGTCTCGCGCTCGCGCTAGCCCAGGACCGGTGCCAGCTCAAGGAGAACCGCAACCAGCTGCTGGCCATCGTCGACGACATCGCCCCCGGTCTCACCAGCCGCTACGGCGTCGGGCCGGTCAGCGCCGCCCAGGCCATCGTGAGCTTCTCCCATCCCGGCCGGTGCCGCAACGAGGCCGCATTCGCCGCACTGGGCGGCACCAGCCCCCTCCCGACCAGCAGCGGCAAAACGGTCCGGCACCGGCTCAACCGCGGCGGGGACCGTGCCCTGAACCGCGCCATTCACGTCATCGCGCTCACCCGGATACGCAGCTGCCCCCGAACCCGCGCCTACGTCGCCCGGCGCACCGCCGAGGGAAAGACCCCACGAGAAATCCGCCGCTGCCTCAAGCGATACATCGCCCGCGAACTCTGCCGGCAGCTCAACCAGTCAATGAAACCGCCCGCAAGCCCTTGACAAACATAGAAGCGTTAGAAGGTTGGGAGTTCGACCGCTGAGATGCGAACCTCAACTCAGCGGCCGGGACAGGCAAGAGTCACGGTGCTGCCTGCGCCGCCGCAGCAGCGATCGCCTCGCGATGATCCCCCAGGTCAGGCACCTGCTCAAGGGTGAAGCGCGCGGAGGTGGGATCGCCGGCGACCGCGGCGAGCAGGGCCTCGCGTTGGTCTCCCAGGCCTGGCACCTAGGCCAAGTCGTCCGACGTACACAGGCTCGGGGGTGTCCGCGCTGACCATGCGTCCGAGGCACAGGTCCAGGCCGAAGCGGCGCAGGACGCGCAGCCGGGCGGTCAGCCGGTGGATCTCCTGGTCGCGGTCCAGCGCCTGCTGGCCGATGCCGCCGGGCGCCTGCCGCTCGGCATCGAGGCGGCCGGACAGGTCCGCAATCGACTGCTCAAGGCTCTCCGCGATGGCCGCGAAGTGCTGCTCGTCGCCAGCGATCAGCCTCGGATCGGCCTTGGGGGCGAGTCGGTCGGGAAGATCAAACACGCTGGTAGTCGAGCGGCTCACGGCAACAGCTCCCATCTGAGGTCCGCGGCCTCCCTGTGCGGATCACCTCGATCGCCACCGGGGCGATGTCCGTCGAGGTTCCGGGCCCGGCCAGCGATTATGCGGCATGACCTGGGTCTGGGCGGACAACCTGCCATGCGAAGCGGCGGCGCCGCGCCAACCTCAGCCGGCGATGCCCTGAACTGGCTGCCCGGGGCCAGCCTGACTGACGGCAGCGGCGTCGCATGTGCCTGACCCGGGGTCAACGCCGCTGACATGCGTCGCTAGCTGCCGAAGCAGGTCGCGGAACGCGCTACGGTCCGCCTCGGTCCCCAGGCCGTTCAGCACGTGCCGCTCGGCGTCCCGCAGACGCCGGTCAAGGCCGTCGAGCGACTCGCGCCCCTGCGCGGTCGCCACAATGCGCCGGGCGCGGCGATCGGCTGGGTCCGGGCGGCGCTCGATCAGCCCGGCACTCTCAAGGTCATCGAGCAGGTAGGTCATAACGGTGCGGTCGATCCCCAGGTGGCGGGCCAGTTCCAGCTGGCTGCCCGGCGCGCCGCTGGCCGCGGCGGCAAGCACCTGATAGCCGCGGGGACCGCCCGGCAGCTCAGCAAAGGCCGCGCTCGCAGCCTTCGCATAGGAACGGAAAACCACGCCCAGTGCCCAGCCCAGATCACTGCTCAGCGCACCGCCACACGCGTCGGCCCGGCCGCTGCCCCGCGGTCCGGCGTCGTCCTGAGTCGTGGCGCTCATGCGATAAGCCTACCTTGGTAAGCGGCGCGATAGATGATTTGCGTACAAGATACTCTGTAACAAATACTATCTGCGATGCGATCTTCAACCTGTGCGCTAATCCAGTTAACCGGGAGATCAAGATGAGCGAGACTTCACCCGCCAGGCCGACCGTCGTGGTCATCGGCGGCGGTTACGGCGGCGTCAACACGGCCAAGTCACTCGATGACGTGGCCGACGTCGTGCTCGTGGAACCCAAGGACGCCTTCGTGCACAACGTCGCGGCCCTCCGCGCGCTTGTCGACCCGTCCTGGCTGCCGCGGATCTACCTTCCCTACGGCAACCTGCTCGCCAACGGCCGGGTGATACACGACCGGGCCGTGAAGGTCGATGTCGGCATGGTGACGCTTGCCTCGGGTGAGGAGATTCGCGCCGACTACATCGTGCTGGCGACCGGGTCCGCGTATCCGTTCCCGGCTAAGAGCGACATCGACAGCACCGCTACGGCTCATGCTCAGGTCCGCGCGGCTCACGCGGCGCTCAGCGCGGCGCAGCGGGTGCTGCTGCTCGGCGCCGGGCCGGTCGGCATCGAGCTGGCCGGCGAGATCAAGGCGGTGTGGCCAGCCAAGGAGGTGACCCTGCTTGACGTTGCCGACGATGTCCTCGGCGCCCGGTTCAGGCCGGAGCTGAAGGCGGAGCTGCGCCGCCAGCTCACCGGCATGGGTGTGGAGCTGATGCTTGCCAGCCCGCTCCGGGAAGCCCCGCCGACGGCTCCCGGCGAGCTGCGGGCATTCACCGTCGTGACCGAGTCCGGGCGTGAGCTGACCGCGGACATCTGGTTCCGCTGCTACGGAGTGGCCCCGGTGAGCGACTACCTGGCCGGTGAGCTCGCCGCCGCGCGCCGGGCGGACGGCTTCGTGGACGTCACGCCCTACCTGCAGGTGACCGGACAGGACCGGGTCTTCGCCGTCGGCGACGTTGCCGCCGCTGACCACAAGATGGCCGGCATTGCCGGGCGGCAGGCCCAGCTGGTCGCGGACAACATCCGTGCGCACATTGCCGGAGACGCCAGCCTGACGTCCTACCAGCCGTTGCCTCCCGGGATCATCGTGCCGATCGGGCCGCTGGGCGGCTCGGGCCAGCGGCCAGGTACTGAGGATCTCATCAGCGCTGACGTCGTCTCCCAGCTCAAGGGCCGCGACATGATGGTGGACCGGTTCACCGAGCTGTTTGGCGTGACCGCTTTGCCCGCCGCGGCCGGGCGCCCCTAGCTGTCGAACGTGCCCGCCAGGGGTGATGATGGCGGTCATGGCATTGTGCACGGCGTTCACGAGACTGTTCTCGCTGCGGCATCCGATCGCGCTGGCGCCGATGGGCGGATCGGCTGGCGGCGCGCTGGCGGCGGCCGTTTCCAACGGCGGGGGCCTGGGGCTGCTGGGCGGCGGCCCCGGGGATCCGGACTGGCTAGCCCGTGAGCTGCCGATCGTCGCGGCTGGCACGGACAAGCCATGGGGCGTCGGCTTCCAGAGCTGGGCAGTCGACGTCGACGCGGTCCTGCAGGTGCTCAAGCACAACCCGAGGGCGGTGATGCTGTCCTTCGGTGACCCCCGCGCGTTCCTGGCGCCTATTCGTCAGGCCGGCGCGGCGCTGATCCTCCAGGTGACGGACCTGGAGGAGGCCAGGCAGGCGGTGGACCTCGGCGCCGACGTCATCGTGGCGCAGGGGACGGAGGGCGGCGGTCACGGCGCCCGGCGCGGGCGATCCACGCTGCCGTTCGTGCCGGTCGTGGTGGACCTGGCCGCGCCGACGCCGGTGCTGGCGGCTGGCGGGATCGCCGATGGGCGGGGCGTGGCGGCGGCCCTGGCCCTTGGAGCCGCCGGGGCGCTCATCGGGACCCGGTTTCAGGCCACTGCCGAGGCACTGGTCGATCCCTCGGTCACCAGGGCGATCGTCGAGGGACGCGGGGAGGACACCGAGCGCAGCACGGTGCTGGACATCGCCAGGGGCTCCCGGTGGCCGTCGAAGTACCCGGCCCGCACCCTCGGTCACCCGTTCCTCGATGAGTGGCGGGGCCGGGAGGACGAGCTCGCCGCGGACGCCGATGCGAGGCGGGCATATCAGGATGGCGTGGCGCGAGGCGATCTGCCTCCGCAGCCGGTGTGGGCCAGCGAGGCCATCGATCTCATCACCGACCAGCCATCCGCAGCCGGCCTGGTCGGAGCCCTTGCCGCGCAGGCCGAGGACGCCCTGGCCCGAGCCGGAACGCGATCATGATGGAATCAGCCGCACCTCATCGCGCCCGGCATCACCAGTACCGGGGCTGGCGGGGGATGGTCTCAAGGTCGGCCAGGAGCAGGTCACGATCCTCGTCCTCGGCGATGGACTCGGCCGCTGCCAGCGCCCTGTCAGTGAATGCCCTGGCCGCCTCGGCATCGGAGGCGACGGCGAATGCCCTGGCCAGGGCCTCGTAGCCGTAAGCGAGATCCCAGTCGCCGATGCCGTCGGCCTGGCAGATGTCCACCACCCGCTGGGCGTGGTAGATCGCCGGCTCGGACCGGCCGAGTACCGCGTAGACGCGGGAGATCTGCCACTCGCCCCGCGCGAGGTGAGCCGGCGTCGCCCCCGGCACCTGCCCCCAGTGGTAACGCGAGGCATGCGCGATGTGGATCATCTGGTCGTCGTCCTCCTGGCCGCGGTCCTCCCGCTCCAGCAGCCGCCAGGTCTCGTTGAACAGCTGAGCCGCCAGGGCTCGCTCGTCGCTCACCGTGCCGGAGCCGGGCGGGCTGACGGAGGCCGCCGCCGCGGCGGCCGGATCCTGCTGCGCGCTGGTCACGCTGCTCCCTTCGCCGACAGCCAGTCCGGTGTTACGCCGTATCAGCAACCCCGGGCTACGGCGCGAGCGCGACTGCGACCAGCCGCCTCCCGCCTTGCCACCCGGTGATCGCGGCGAGCTGGGTCCGCGTGCCGAACGGCCGCCAGCGCGCCGTCATCCGGATGGCCCGCCCGCCGGCCGGGCGCACCACGAGGCGCGCGGTCACCCGGTCCGCGGACTGATTCCACCAGGCGGTGCCGTCGATCGTGGCGTCGGTCACCCAGCGGACGCCGCTGAGCCGGATCCGGAGCAGGCGGCGGCCCTGCCGGAACGTGACCGCGCCGCCGCGCAGGCCGCGGTCCCGGCTGCCGCTCAGCAGCGGCCAGCGGCTGATCTCATCGCCCACGCTGGCCAGCGCCGCGGTCACTGCCCGCAATGCCCGCCGCCCGGCGGTGTCGCCGGGCGCCGCGGTCGCGGGAACGGCCCCCGCCAGCCACCGCGGGTACGTGCCCACGGTGTGCACGGGCGTGATCCGCCGGGCGCACGAGGTGTTCTCGGTGGCCAGGTCCTGCGGGCGGCTGACGAACCGCCGGTAGATCGACAGGGCGCAGCCGTTATTGGCGTCCTGCCCGGCCACATGCGTCAGGTTGGCCAGCGTCACCAGCCGGGCCGACGGGCCCATCTGGCGGGTGACCAGCGTCGCGCCGTCCAGCCTCGGCGTCAGCGAGTCCAGGGTCCCGGACAGCACGAGCACCGGCAGCCTGGCGGGCACCAGCGGCGGCCGCCGGGTGATCGGCCGGGGGCGGCGGACCGGCGACGGCCAGCGCAGGCAGCCGCTGTAGGCCTCCGTGTACTGGTCCAGCGATGTCCAATGGGTCACGCTGAACGGGGCGAACGTCCGCCTGGGCTCACGCCGCAGCGCAGCGCGATACTGCCGGGCGCGGACCGCGAGCGGCGCGGACCGGCTGAACAGCTGCACGTAGTCCGTGCAGCCGACGGCGAAGTACAGGCCGTCGCTGAACTCGGGCAGCGGGTAGTTCGTGTCGTCGAAACCCAGCGAGAGCGCGGAGATCCGCAGCAGCGGCGCCGCGTCATGGTGCTGAACCAGCGCCCGGGCCGCCGCGTCGAGGTCGCGGTAGACGACGGGGTCGAAGCCCGCGTTGTTCACGAGGTTGACCAGCGTCTCGACGGTCACCGTCAGGCGGCCCCTGGTGCCGTCGGCCGTAGTGGTCTCCCCGCTGACCGGATCCCGGGCCAGCCGGCGGGCCAGTGCCCCGATCCTGCCCCAGGCGGGCCCGCGGGTCGCCGCGGCACACGCGACCGACCGGCGGCAGGCAGCATTGAAGGCCCGCCGGGCAGTGATGACCGTGGTGGTGTACCAGGGATCGAGCCCGAGAACCTGGTAGGTCGAGTCCAGCGTCACCGAGCGCAGCGCGCCCGGGTAACGGGACGCGAAGACCTGGGCGAACCAGCTGCCGTAGGAGTCGCCGTAGAGATCCACCCGGCCCGGCCGCAGAGCGCGCAGCACCCGTTCGACGTCCAACGCGGAATAGGCGGTGTTGAAGTCATCGGAGGCGTGCACCCAGCCGCCCCCCCGATAGCGCCATTCATGGTTCAGCTGGGTACCGCAGTCGCCGACGAGCCGGTTAAAGCGCGGCCCGGACTGGCGCGAGCCGGCCCGCTCAAGGCCGCGGCAGTCGATCGGGGTCGACGTGCCGGTGCCGCGCAGGTCGACGAGCAGCAGGTTGCGGGTCCGGTGCAGCGGCCCGATATCCGGAAGGTAGTCGTCCTCGCTGCCCGTCGTCGCGAAGCCTGGGCCGCCCTCGACCGAGAGGACCGTGCCAACGGCACGGCGGGTGGCCGGCAGCCAGCGGAAGCCGATGCGGATGCTCGGGCTGACCGGCGATGAGTAATCCAGCGGGACGGCGAGGTGGCCGCAGAAGGTCAGCGGGGACCTCGCGCAGCGGCGCAGCGTGACGCTCCCGAGCCGGATGGACGCCGCCAGGGCCGGCTGGCCCGCGGCACCCGGCGAGGCCGCTGCCGTTATGGCTGCCGACGCTGCAGGGGCCCCGCCGAGGGCCGCGAACGCCAGGGCGGCCGCCAGCAGAGCGCCCGGCCAGCGGGGCCCGCCGCCACGCGTTATGGGGCTGATCATCCCGGCATGCACAACCGACAGAGTAGGGCGGCGCAAACGGCACCGCCAGCAGCCACGCACCGCGTTGACGGGTCTTCTGATCAGGACTAGTGTCCGGCTGCCTGCAAATCCCGGAGGGGCGGAGATGCTGAGTTTCGGTGTGACCTTCATGGCCGATCCGCCGGTCTCGGAGGTGGTCGAGCGGGCGCAGCTCGCCGAGGGCAACGGGTTCAGCCACGTCTGGCTGTGGGACAGTCACGTGCTCTGGCAGGAGATTTACCCGATCTTCACCCTGATCGCGGCGGGTACCACCAGCATCCGCATCGGGCCCTGCGTCACGAACCCGGTCAGCAGGGACCCGACCGTGACGGCGTCGGCGATGGCGACGCTCAACGAGATCTCCGGCGGCCGGATGGAGCTGGGGATCGGCCGGGGCGACTCGGCCCAGCGCGTGCTCGGCCGCACGCCAGTGACCGTCGCCGCGCTCGAGCAGGCCTGCGCGGAAATCCGCGACCTGGCCGAGGGCCGTGAGGTCGACCTGGCGGGTACCAAGGTCAGGCTCGCCTGGTCGGCGGGCCACCGGCTGCCGGTCTGGGTCGCCGCCTACGGGCCGCTTGCGCTGCGCTGCGCTGGCCGGATCGCCGACGGCGTCATCCTGCAGCTGGCCGACCCGTTCATCATCGAGTGGGCGCTGCGCTACGTTCGCGAGGGCGCGCAGCAGGCCGGCCGTGACCCGGCGAGCATCCGGGTGATGGCGGCGGCGCCCGCGTACCTCTCCGACGACCTCGCGCACGGCCGCGACCAGGTGCGCTGGTTCCCCGCGCTGGTGTCCAACCATGTCGTCGACCTGGTGAAGCGCTACCACGACGCCGAGCTGCCGGGCGAGCTGACCGATTTCATCGCGGCCAGGGAACGCTACGACTACGCCCATCACGGCCGGGCCGGTTCCGGCAACGCCGATTTCGTCACCGACGACGTGGTCGACCGGTTCTGCGTACTCGGGACTCCCCAGCAGGTGCGGGAGAAGCTGGCGCAGCTACAGGACCTGGGAGTTCATCAATTCAACATCTACTCCATGGTGGACGACCCGAACGCGCTGATCCGCGGCTTCGGGACCGAGATCATCCCGGCGCTCGGCCAGCCGCCGGCGGACCGGGCTTAGCGGCCAAGCGAGAGGAGCTCACCGATGCGGACAGTCCGCGCGGCGCTGATCCAGGCGAGCGCCAACATGTCCAAGCAGGCGGCGGTCGACAAGCACATCGCGATGATCGCCGACGCGGCCAGCCAGGGCGCCAGGGTCGTCTGCCTGCAGGAGATCTTCCACGGGCCCTACTTCTGCGCCGAACAGGACCCTAAGTGGTACGACACGGCGGAGCGCGAGGACGGCCCGATCGTCAGCAGGATGCAGGAGGTCGCCCGCGAGCACGGCATCGTGCTGATCGTCCCGTGGTACGAGGAGGAGCAGCCCGGCGTCTACTACAACAGCGCCTGCGTCATCGAGCGCGACGGCTCCATCGTCGGCAAGTACCGCAAGACCCACATTCCGCACGTCGGGCCATGCTTCTGGGAGAAGTTCTACTTCAAGCCCGGCAACCTCGGCTACCCGGTCTTCGACACCTCGGCCGGCCGGATCGGGCTGATCATCTGCTATGACCGGCATTTTCCCGAGGTCGCCCGCGAGCTCGGCCTCAAGGGCGCCGAGATCGTCTTCAACCCGTCGGCCACCGTCGAGTCGCTCTCCCGCTACCTGTGGGAGCTCGAGCAGCCAGCCCATGCCGTCGCCAACGGCTTCTGGATCGCGGCGAGCAACCGGGTCGGCACGGAGCCGCCGCTGTCCACCCACAAGTTCTACGGGTCGTCCTACTTCTGCAGCCCCCGCGGCAAGATCATCGCCCAGGCATCGGACACCGACGACGAGGTGCTGGTCGCCGATCTCGACCTGGACGAGATCAGGGAAGTGCGCAATACCTGGCAGTTCTTCCGCGATCGCAGGCCGGAGACCTACGGCGAGCTGGCCGGGCAGCTGCCATGACCACGCTGATCAAGAACGGGACGGTGATCACCGCCACCGACATGTCCCGGGCCGACGTGCTCATCGACGGGGAGAAGATCCAGGCCATCGGCACCGGATTCGGCGAGGCGGACACCGTCATCGACGCGGCCGGCCGCTATGTCATGCCGGGCGGGATCGACGTGCACACCCACATGGAACTGCCGTTCGGCGGCACGTTCGCCTCCGATGACTTCGCCACCGGCACGGCCGCGGCGGCCTGGGGGGGCACCACCACGATCATCGACTTCGCGGTGCAGAGCTACGGCGAGAGCCTTTCCGAGGGCCTGGACCGCTGGCTGGCGAAGGCCGGCCCGAAATCGCACATCGACTACGGGCTGCATCTCATCGTGCGCGAGATCAACGAGCAGATCCTGCGCGAGATGGACGCGATGATCGACCGCGGCGTCCCGTCGTTCAAGCTCTTCATGGCCTACCCGGGCGTGTTCATGCTGGACGACGCGGCGATCTTCCGCGCGATGAGCCGCACGGCCGACAACGGCGGCCTGATCATGATGCACGCCGAGAACGGCGGGGCGATCGACGTGCTGGTCAAGCGCTACCTCGCCGAGGGCAAGACGGCGCCGGTCAACCATGGCCTGACCAGGCCGTCGTCGATGGAGGGCGAGGCGACGCACCGGGCGATCGCGCTCGCCGAGCTGGCCGGCGTCCCGGTCTACATCGTCCATCTCAGCTCCCGGGAGGCGCTCACCGCGGTCAGGGAGGGCCGCGACCGCGGCGCGCCCGTGTACGCCGAGACCTGCCCGCAGTACCTGTACCTGTCGCTCGACGACCTGGCCAGGCCGGGCTTCGAGGGCGCCAAGTTCGTCTGCTCGCCGCCGCTGCGGCCCGCTGATCACCAGGCTGACCTGTGGCGCGGCCTGATCACCGACGATCTGCAGGTGGTCTCCACCGACCACTGCCCGTTCGACTACAAGGACCAGAAGAGCCTCGGGGCGGGCGACTTTTCCGCCATCCCGAACGGCCTGCCCGGCGTGGAGGACCGTTACACGCTGCTGTGGGACGGCGGCGTGGCGGCCGGCCAGATCTCCCCGATGCGGTTCGTCGAGCTGATCGCCACCGCGCCTGCCAGGATGTTCGGGCTGCACCCGCGCAAGGGCACGCTGGCGGCTGGCTCCGACGCCGATATCGTCGTCTTCAACCCGGAGGCCCGCAGGACGCTGTCCGCCTCGACGCACCACATGCGGGTCGACTACAGCTGCTACGAGGGCCGCTCCGTCCGCGGCGTGCCCGAGGTAGTGCTGCAGCGCGGCAACATCCTGGTCCGCGACGGCACGTTCCTCGGAACCCCCGGAGCCGGCCGTTTCCTTGAGCGCAGCAGGTTCGGCCCGGGGTCAGCGCCTGCCCGCCAGCTGCCGGTGATCTAGCTGTCTGCCCTGCTGCCGAGGCCGCGATCGCCGACGAACATGTTAAGCAGCCAGCCGACGACGCCCACGATGATCGCGCCCCAGAAGGCGGCCCAGAACCCGGTGATGTGAAACGGCAGGGACAGCTGGCCGGCCACCCAGCTGGTGAGCCAGAGCAGCAGGCCGTTGACCACGAGGCCGATCAGGCCGAGGGTCAGCACGTAGAACAGGCAGCCGAGCGTCTTCGCGATCGGCTTCAGGAAGGCGTTGACCAGGCCGAAGATCAGGGCAACCACGACCAGCGTGGCGGCCTTGGACAGCGTCGTGCCCGCCCGCAGCTCGATGCCGGGAACAGCAGCGGTCGCCACGGCCAGCGCGACCGCCGTGGTCAGCACGCGGATCAGGGCCTTCATCGGCTCACCGGCTCGCATGGCCTCACTTCCAGCGGAAATGGACGAACACGCGGCCGAAGTTCTTCGAGTCCTTCTCTACCCGGTGGTAGAGCGCCCTGACCTCTTTCTGGTCGAGGAACCGGAGCACCCTCTTCTTGAGCTGCCCGGATCCCTTCCCCGGAATGATCTCAACCAGCGGTGCCTTCTTCCGCACCGCCTCGTCCATGATGTCCCGGAGGGCGCGGTCGATGTCCTCGCCCCGGTTGTAGATCTCGTGCAGGTCGAGCTTGAGCTTCATCGCGGGCGTCTCCGATCCGCCGGCAGCACCGTTTCCGATCCGCCGGCAGTACCACCGTACGCGCCCGGCAGGCGGGGCAGGGCTGGGCTGGCGGGGGCACTACCGGTATCGCTGGGAGGCCTGGGTCGTCATACTGGAACGGATCCGGACCCCGGCCCCTCGCCCCAGGGAGATCTCGTGCGCCTAGCCAGGCCAGCGGCGGCAGCCGCCGGATCCGCACTGCTCGCCGCCGCGGTCAGCGGAGCGGGCGTCGTCACGCCGGCCGCCGGAGGCGCGGCAGGCTCGCTGCCCGCCATCGTGTCCATCCAGCCGGGCATCGTGCACATGTCCGCTGCCCGCGCGCTGCCCCCGACAACTGCGTTCTGCGAAAAGAAGTTCAAGATCGCCTGCTACCTCCCGAAGCAGATCCAGCGGGCCTATAACCTCCCGGCGCTGCTGCGGCAGGGGATAGACGGCAAGGGCCAGACGATCGTCATCGTCGACTCCTACGGGTCCCCGACTGTCGGCCGCGACCTCAGGGTGTTCGACCGGGAGGCCGGCCTGCCCGCGCCGCCGTCGCTGCGGGTCATCCAGCCGGCCGGGAAGGTCGCCCGCTACCGGCCGACACCCAACCGGGAAGGCTGGGCCGGCGAGACGGACCTGGACGTCGAGTATTCCCACACGATGGCGCCGGGTGCCAGCATCCTGCTGGTCGAGACCCCCACGTCGGAGAACGAGGGCACGACCGGCTTCCCGCAGATCGTGACGGCCGAGAAGTACGTGATCAGCCATCACCTCGGCGGCGTGATCAGCCAGAGCTTCAGCGCGACGGAGCAGTCCTTCCCGTCCAGGAAGTCCCTGCTCGACCTGCGCGGCGCGTATGTCGAGGCGGCACGCGACGGCGTGACCGTGCTCGCCGCGTCGGGTGACAGCGGCGCGGCGGACGTGAAATTCAACGGGTACACCTACTACCTGCACCCGGTGACCTCGTGGCCCGACAGCGACCCGCTGGTCACCGGCGTCGGCGCCACCCGGCTTCATCTCACCGCCACGGGCGCGCACGCCGCGCCCGACACCGTGTGGAACGACACCTACAGCGTGCCGACGAATGAGTTCATCGAAGGGGACAAGGGCCCCAACCCGCTGGCGGGCGGCGGCGGCAAGTCGGTCATCTTCAGCCGCCCGGGCTACCAGAACGGCGTGCAGGCTGTCGTCGGCTCCAGCCGCGGCGTGCCGGATATCTCGATGAGCGGTGCCTGTGACGGCGCCGTCGACATGTACCAGAGCTTCAAGGGTCAGGCAGCCGGGTGGTACCAGACCTGCGGCACCAGCGAGGCCACGCCGGAATTCGCCGGCATCATGGCGCTGGCCGACCAGGTCGCCGGCCGGCCGCTCGGGCTGATCAACCCGTTCCTGTATCAGATGGCGGCCGCGCGCATGCGCGGCATCGTGGACGTGGTCAAGGGCAACAACACCGTCTCGTTCCGCCAGCACGGGAAGCTTCACACGGTGCGCGGGTTCGGGGCCGGGCCCGGGTACGACCTGGCATCGGGGGTCGGCACGGTGAACGCCCGGTACTTCGTCTTCGAGCTGACGAAGGAGGCAGACGGCGGCTAGCGTCAGCGAACCTGGGCTGACGAGGCCGGGCTGACGAGGCCGGACAGCGGCAGGCCCGGCCAATCTGCCGCCGCCTTGGTCCCGAATGGATGACATGGACGCACGCGACTTTCGCGTACCTGAGTTCGGCACTGCCCCCCCTGGCGGCGGCGACCAGCCGCTTGACAGGCTGCTGACGCGGGTGGCACGGGGTGATCAGGGGGCGTTCGAGCACGTCTATGACCGGCTGGCGGGCCCGGTCTACGGCCTGATCCGCCGGGTGGTCAGGGATCCGGCGCAGTCCGAGGAGGTCGCGCAGGAAGTGCTGCTCGAGGTCTGGCGCAGCGCGTCGCGATTCGACCCGGTCAAGGGCAGCGCGACGACCTGGGTGATGATGATCGCGCACCGGAGGGCGATCGATCGGGTGCGATCGGCCAGCGCCGAGGCGCAGCGGGACCATAAGTCGGCCGCGGCGGCCGCCGTCGTGTCACCTGACGAGGTGGCTGAGGCCGTCGAGGCCAGCCTCGACAGGGAACGAGTGCGCCGCTGCCTCAACTCGCTGACGGAGCTGCAGCGTGAATCGATCACCCTCGCCTACTACGGCGGTTACACCTACCGCCAGGTTGCCGGGCTGCTCAACGTAGCGCTCGGGACGATCAAGACCAGAATCCGCGATGGCCTGATCCGGATGCGTGACTGCATGGGTGTCGGCCAGTGAAGCTCCTGCGTCACGACCTGCATATTCTCGCCGGCGCCTACGTGCTCGACGCGCTGGAGACCGCCGAGCGCGAGCGCTTCGAGCACCACCTGCAGCACTGCCAGCAATGCGCGCACGAGGTCCGCGGCCTGCGCGATACCGCCACCGGGCTGGCCCTGGCGGTCTCCCGGGTGCCGCCGCCGCAGCTCAGGGAGCGTGTCCTGGCGGCGGCCGCTACGACACGTCAGCATCCGCCGCTGGTCCTCGACCAGCGGCCCGTACCGCCGCCGCGCTCCGCGTGGATGCCGAGGCTGGCCGGCGCGGTCGCGGCGATCGCCCTGATCGCCGCCGTGGTGCTGGGCTTCGCGCAGGCCGCCACGCAGGGCCGCCTTGATCGCGCGCGGGCACAGGAACAGGCCATCGAGGCTGTGCTGAACGCTCCGGACGCCAGGATCGCCACTCACCGCTCCTCGGTTGGCGGCACCGCCACGGTGGTGTTCTCCGACGCCAGCCGCCAGATGATCGTTACGACGGCTGACCTGCCGTCGCTGCCCGCCAGCAAGGTCTACGAGCTCTGGCTGATCGCGCCCGGCGGCAGCAAGCGCGCCGGGCTGCTGCCAGCCCCGAGCGGCGGGCGCACGGCTCCGCTGCTCGCGTCCGGCGTCGCGCCAGGGGACCAGGCTGGCGTCACCGTCGAGCCGGCCGGCGGGACGTCCCAGCCCACCACCGCGCCCATTCTTGATATACCGCTGAGCGGCTAGCCGCGTGATCTGCGTCCTGGGTGACGCTCACCTTGACGTCGTCGTCCGGCTGGACGAGCCGATCGCCGCGGAGACCGACACCACCGCGGTGACCTCGGTCGGCGTCGGCGGGCAGGCGGCCAACGTGGCGGCCTGGGTATGCGCGCTGGGCGGCCGCGCACGGCTGGTCGCGGCGCAGGCGGGCGATCCGGCCGGCCGCCTTGTCGCGGCCGAGCTGGCCGGGCGCGGCGTCGATCTCGTCGGGCCGGTGCTCCAGGGCCGGACCGGGGTAGTTGTCTCCCTCTCCGAGCGGGGCGCCGCGCGGTCGATGCTGACCGACCGCGGGGTCGGCCCGCGCCTGGATGCCAGCGCCCTGCAGGCCCGCTGGTTCGACGAGTGCACCTGGCTGCACCTGCCGGCCTACAGTCTGGTGGCCGCCCCGGTGGCCGCAGCATCGATCGCCGCGGCGGCCCTGGCGCCGCGGCTGAGCGTCGATCTCTCCTCGACTGCCGCCCTGCGCGGCTACGGGATCGCGCGGTTCCGCGCCCTGCTCGGGCGCCTTCGCCCGGCGGTGGTGCTCGGCAACGAGGCAGAGGCGGCCATGGTAGGTGACCTGCCCGACTGCGAGTTCGTGGTCAAGCTGGGCCCCGGCGGCGTCCGGGCCGGCGGCCAGGTCTACCCGGCGGCCGCGACACGCCCGGTCGACTCGACCGGCGCGGGGGACGCATTCGCGGCCGGCTACCTGCTCGGCGGGATCAGCCTTGGCCTGCAGGCCGCGGCCAGGGCGGTAGCGAGGATGGGAGCGATGCCGTGACAATCCGGCCGCTGGTGGCCCCGGAGGTCGCGGACGCACTGCGGCTTGGCCGCCCGGTGGTGGCGCTGGAAACCACGCTGGTCGCGCACGGTTTCTCCGGCGGGCAGGGGCTGCGCGTCGCGCTGGCCGCCGAGGAGCGGGTCCGGGCAGCCGGCGCCACGCCGGCCACCATCGGCGTCGCGGACGGCGCCGCGGTGGCCGGGCTGAGCCGGGCGGCACTGGAGCGCTTCGCCGAGGCGGGCCCGGCGGCCCGCAAGGTCGGCGCCCGTGATCTCGCCGCCTGCGTGGTCCAGGGCGCGCTCGGCGCCACCACGGTCGGCGGAACGCTGGCCGTATGCCGCCTGCTCGGCATCAGGTTCCTCGGCACCGGCGGGACCGGCGGGGTGCACCGCGGCTACGCGGAGAACCTCGACATCTCCGGCGACCTGCTGCAGATCGCCCGGACGCCGGCGGTCGTGGTCTCCTCGGGGGTGAAGTCCATCCTCGACGTGGCGGCCACGGCGGAACTGCTGGAGAGCCTCGGCGTCCCCGTGCTGGGCTGGCGGACCGCGATCATGCCCGCTTTCTACAGCGCCGGGCCCGGGCCTGCCGTGTCGGCCGCGGTGGACACCGCGGCCGAGGCGGCCAGCATCGCCGCGGCCCACTGGGAGCTGAATCCGGGATCGGGGCTGCTGCTGACCCGGTCCCCGGGAACGGGCCTGGAGATCGAGCCGCTCATCGCCGACGCGGTGGACCAGGTGCGCCGCGCCGGGGTCAGCGGCCAGGCGGTGACCCCGGCGGTCCTCGCCCTCGTCGCCGAGCTGAGCGACGGCCGCAGCGCCGAGGTCAACCGTCAGCTGATCGCCGACAACGCAGGCCTGGCGGCCGAGGTCGCGGTGGCGTATGCGAGCGCGGCCGCGGGCTGACCGGGTCGGCTGTTCGCCAGGGCGGCTGCTCGTCAGCCGTTCGCGAGGAACGGCCGGTCGTCAGCGGGTTCGCCGGCGGCGGCCTGTCAAAGGCGGCCCGCCGCGATGATCCGCCGCAGGAAGCGCTGCGTCCGCTCGTCCTTCGGCGCGGTGAAGAGCTCAGCGGGCGGGGCGTCCTCGATGATGCGCCCTTCCTCAAGGAAGCACACCCGGCGGGCGATGTCGCGGGCGAATCCCATCTCGTGCGTGGCGATCAGCATCGTCATGCCGGACGCGGCAAGCTCGCGGATGACGTCGAGCACCTCGGCGACGAGTTCGGGATCCAGCGCGCTCGTCACCTCATCGAGCAGCATGATCTGCGGCCGCATCGCCAGCGCCCGCACGATGGCCACCCGCTGCTGCTGGCCGCCGGACAGCCGGTCCGGGAACTCCGCCTCCTTGTCCAGCAGGCCGAAGCGGCCCAGCAGCGCCCGGGCCTCCTCCTCGGCCGCCGGCCTGGGCGTGCCGAGCGCCTTGCGGGGCGCGAGCGTGACATTATGCAGAACGCTCATGTGCGGGAACAGGTTGTAGGACTGGAAAACGATCCCGATGGATCTGCGGACCAGGTTCTGGTCGATGCCGGCCGCGGTGATCTCCTGGCCCCAGAGGCTGATCCGGCCGGCGTTGATCGGCTCCAGCAGGTTCAGGCAGCGCAGCAGCGTGGACTTGCCCGATCCGGACGCACCGATCAGGCAGATCACCTCGTGCGTGCTGACCTCCAGGTCGATCCCCCGCAGGACCTCGTTGGCGCCGAATGCCTTGCGCAGGCCCGTGACCTCGATGGCCGTCCCCGACGTTGCCGCAGCGTCCGGCATCCCGGCCTCCCCCGGCATACCGGCCTCCCCGGGCATACCGGCTGGCCCCGTCATGCCGCCGCCCCGGCGAGCCGTCGCCGTCGGTCCCTGTCGATCAGGCGGTCGGTGAGGCGGGCCAGCGGGATGGTCAGGATCAGGAACAGGATGGCAGCGACGGTGTAGCTGGAATAGTTGAACACGGTGCTGCTGTAGATCTGCGCCGCGCCGTTGGCCTCGATGGCGCCCAGGGTACTGACCAGCGCGGTGTCCTTCTGCAGGCTGATGAAGTCGTTCAGCAGCGGCGGGATGATGTTGCGCACCGCCTGCGGCAGGATCACGTACCGCAGCGTGGTGGATTGCGACAGGCCCAGCGACCGGGCCGCTGCCGTCTGGCTGCGGTGCACCGAGTTGAGCCCGGCCCGGTAGACCTCGGAGACGTACGCGGAATACGACAGGACCAGCGCCGCCACCCCGTAGATGGCAGCCGACTGCGTGGAGACGACCGGCAGCCGCAGCGCGGGCACGCCGAATCCGATGGCCAGCAGCACCAGCAGCAGCGGCACGCCACGGAAGAAGTCGACGTAGATGAGGCTCAGCACCCGGAACGGGAAGAGCACGGGGCTCACCGACTGCCGGATCAGGGCGATGAACAGCGCGAGCCCGAGAATGAGGACCTCAGCGGCCAGGAACATCCTGATGTTCAGCCAGATGGCCTCGCCGACGGAGTAATAACCCTTCCTGGGGTTCCCGATGAACGACTGCCACATGTCGGTCGGGTTGAAGAACACATGCCGTACCTGGCTGCTGCCCGGCGCCACCAGGAAGACCGCCACCAGCGCCCCGAGCACGACCAGCGTGCTCGCCGACGAGATGGCCGTCGCCCGGCGGCCGCCGCCGGACAGCAGCCGCGGCCCGCGGCCGGCGGTGCCGAAGGAGCCGGGCGGCTGCCATGCGCCGCCGACTGTCGCCGACGCGGCCGGAAAGCCGGTGAAGGGGCCGGCCGGCGGATCTGGCTGGCTGCCGTCCATGCGTCCCGCCGCTGGCTGATCAGCCGCGTCAGGGCTTGATCACCGGGACGCTGAGGTAGATCTGCAGGTACTTCTTCTGCAGCGCCGCCAGCGTACCGTCGCTCTTCAGCGTGGCAATGGCCTTGTTGACGCAGGTGACCAGCGGGTTGCCCAGGCTGAACAGCAGGCCGTAGTGCTCCCCGGTGCTGGGAAACTGGCCGACCATGACGGAGCCCTTGATCTGCTCGGAGGAGATGTACTGGGCCGTCGGCGTGTCGGTGACCAGGGCGGCGATCTGGTGGGTTTGCAGCGCTTCCTTCACGTCGTTCAGGGTCTGGAAGATCTTCGGCCGGGCGGCCGGCTGGATCTCGCTGTTGATGTAGGCAAGGCTGGTCGTCCCCACCTGGTCGCCGAAGATGTAGCCCTTCAGCTCGGCCGGCGTGTGGCGGGTCACGATCGGGCTGTTCTTCAGCGCCACCAGCGCCTGCTGGACGTCGTAGTAGCTGTCCGAGAACGTCACCGCGGTCGCGCGCTGCGGCGTGTAGGAGATCTCGTTGATGTCGAAGTCGAACTTCTTCGGCCCCGGCGAGTACGAGGCGTCGAACGGCTCGTAGGCCCAGTGCACCTGCGACCTGGTGAACCCGAGCTGCCGGGCGATCGCGTAGGCGACCGCGCTCTCGTAGCCCTTCCCGTTCGAGGGGTTGTAGTTCTCGAACCATGGCGGGTAGGCGGGCTTGTCCGTCGCGACGGTCAGCACGCCGCGCTGGTAAAGGTCCTGCTGGATCGCGGCGTTGGAGCAGCTGGCCGCGGTGGCGCTGGCCGACGGCGACGTGCCTGCCGTGCTGGTGGCGCTCGGGCTGCTGCTGCCGCAGGCCGCGATCAGGGCCGTCGCGGCCGCGGCAGCCAGTACGGCCAGAGTCCGTCGCATCGGTGAAACCCCCAGTACTCGGAGCCGGGAACGATCCCCCCAAACAGGCTGTGGCTGGACAGCCTACCGGCCGGTGGCCCGGCCTGCCCGCTGGCCGCGCGGGGGAGTCAGCCGGTGTTCTGCAGGCCGGCCGCCACGCCGTTGACCGTGAGCAGCAGCAGCCGCTCCAGCCGGTCCCGCTCGCCCTCGCCCGCGCGCAGCGCCGCCAGCGCGCGCAGCTGGAGGTGGGAGAGCGCGTCCACATAGGGGTCGCGCAGCGCGACCGCCCGCGACAGCACCGGCCGGTCCGCGAGCAGCCGGTCGTGCCCGGTCACCTCCAGCACAAGGCGCCTGGTCAGGTCATACTCCGCCAGCACCGCCGCGGTCAGGTCGGGCCTGCCGCCAAGTGCCAGGTAACGCGCGGCTATCCGGCGGTCCGTCTTGGCGAGGCTCATCTCGGCGTTGTCCAGCAGCACGTTCAGCAGCGGCCAGGCCCGGTAGGCCTCGCGTACCTCGTGCAGGCCATCACCGCCGTCCGCAGCCGCGAGGCCGCTGCCGAGGCCGAACCAGCCGGGCAGGTTCACCCGGGTCTGCGCCCAGGCGAAGACCCACGGGATGGCCCGCAGGTCGTCGAGTCCCGCGCCGGTGGCCGCCGCGCCGCCGCGGCGGGTCGGCCGGGACCCGATCCGCATCCCGCTGATCTCCTCCAGCGGGCTGATCCTGGCCAGCCAGTCCGCGAAGCCCTCCGCCTCGACGAGCGCCCGGTAGGTGCCCAGCGCCGCCGCCGCGATCCGGTCGGTGAGCGGCCTGAACCGCTCCTCGGGAGCGGCGTGCCCGTGCCCGGCCGCGGCAGCTCCGGCGGCCTCGGCGGTCGTGGTAGCTCCGGCGGCCTCGGCGGTTGACGCGGTTCCGGCGGTCGCGAGCAGCACGGCCGACGCGACCTGCTCCAGGTGACGGTGCGCGATGACCGGGTGGCCGTATCTCGCGAAGATCACCTCACCCTGTTCGGTGACCTTGAACCGCCCGCTCACGGAGCCAGGTGCCTGCGCGAGTACCGCCCGCCCGGCTGGGCCCCCGCCCCGCCCGAGCGCGCCGCCGCGGCCGTGGAACATGGTCAGCCGCACGTCCCGCGCGGCCGCCCACCGGGTCATCCGCTGCTGCGCGTCGAACAGCCGCAGCGTCGCGGGCACCGGGCCGAGTTCCTTCGCGGAGTCCGAGTAGCCGAGCATGACCTCTAGCTGCCGCCCGTTGGCGGCCAGTCGCGCCGCCACCGGCTCCAGCGCCAGCATGCCCTCCAGGATCTCGGTCGCGTTCGCGAGATCGGCGCCGCTCTCCAGCAGCGGGACGGCGTCGATCACCGGCGGCCGCCCGTCCGGGCTGGACAGCAGCGCGAGCGCGTAGACGGCTGCCATATCCTCGGCCGACCTGGTGAAGCTGACGACGTAGCGCTGGCACGCCTCGACGCCGAACCGGTCCTGTATCCATGCCATGGCCTCGAAGGTCGCGACCACCTCGGCGGTCTCATCCGAACGCGGCCCGCCCGCCCGCAACTCCGCCAGCGCGCGGGCGTGTACCGCGCTGTGCTGGCGGATCTCCAGCCCGGCCAGGTGAAACCCGAAGGTCTCCGCCTGCCAGCGCAGGTGCTGCAGCTCGCCGTAGGCCTGCCGCGGCGCGCCGGCCCCGGCCAGCGCCCGCTGGATGAGGCCGAGATCGGCGATGAATTCCGCCGGGCCGTCGTAGGACAGCCGGGCCTCGCCGAGCCGCGTGGCGCGCAGCCGCCGCGCCGCGTAGAGCAGATACGCGCGATACGGCTCCTGCGGCGACCGTGCCGTAATCTCGGCGAGCAGCTCCGGGTGCGAGCGCGCCGCGGCCCCGAGCGCCGCGGTGATGCCCGGCCCGGCCGCCGCCGCAGCGGCCGCCACGGTCAGCGCCCGGCCGATCCTGGCGGTCGCGTTCTCCAGCCCGCGCAGCGCGTGATCGGCCTGAATGGCCGCCGTCTCCCGGGTCACCTGCGCGGTAACGAACGGGTTGCCGTCCCGGTCGGCACCGACCCAGCTGCCGAACCGCAGGAACGCAGGGGCGGCCGCCGGGACTGCCCCCGAATCGGCCCCGTTCAGCGCGCGGTCGAACGAGCGGTACAGGCCGGGGACGACACGGAACAGCGTCTCGTCAAAGGCCGCCATCACCGTGCGGACCTCGTCCAGCGGCTGCATCGCCTCGACCCGGAGGGCGGCGGTCCGCCACAGCAGGTCGATCTCCTCCCGGAGCCTGCGCATCGCCTCCGCGTGCTCGCCGCCGCCGGCCCGCAGGTCGTCCAGATCGGCGACCAGCGCGCGGATCCGGCGCAGCGCCTCGGTCACGGCGCGCCGGCGGGCCTCCGTGGGGTGGGCCGTCAGCACCGGGTGCACGCGCAGCCCAGCCATCAGGCTGGCCGCGTCCTGCTCGCCAAGCTCGGCCCGCAGGCTCGCGACGGCAGCCGCCAGCGAGTCCCGGGGCACCTCACCGCGGGCATCCCGCTCGCGCAGGGTGCGGATCCGCTGCTGCTCCTCGGCCAGGTTCGCGAGGTGAAAGTAGACGGTGAACGCGTGCGCCACGGCCTCGGCGCGCTCCAGCGGCCAGGACGCGACCATGGCCGCGATCTCCTTGTCGGCCCCGGCGCCGGAATCGGAACGCCGCGCGGCGATTGCGGCGTGCCGCAGCCGCTCCACGTCATCGAGCAGGCCCTGGCCGCCGGACTCGCGGAGCACGTCGCCCAGTACCTCACCGAGCAGGCGGACATCGCGGCGCATCGGCGCCGGCACCTGCTGGCGGTCAGCGTCCCTGCTCACGTCGCCAGCGTCCCTGTTCACGTCGCCAGCGTACCGACAGCCGCGGTAGCCCCCTCGGCCCCAGGAGACCCCGCGCCCGGCCGCCAGGATAAGCTTCCGCGCCTCCCGTCCGGAGGCCCGGCGGACACCTCCCGGCGGACACCTCCCGGCGGAAAACTTTCGGCCTGGTGTCGATCTGGGGCAGCGGCGTTCGACGCACGGGCGAGACGGAGCGGGCGGCGATGCCGGAGGACGGCAAGCCCGCCCCGGGCGCACCGCCAGGGCGCCCGGCCACCAGCGGAAGGGGAACAACGCAATGCGATTCTTCGGGTACACGATGGGCGATCCTTCGACGCCGTTCTCGCCGCCGAAGCCAGAGCTGATGGCGGAGATGGGCAGGTTCGTCGAGGAGGCGACGAAGGCCGGGGTCCTGCTCGCCACCGGCGGGCTCGCGCCGCTCGAGGAGGCCACCAGGGTGATTCACGCCGACGGGAAGTTCACCGTCGTCGACGGGCCGTTCACCGAGGCAAAGGAGCTCATCGGCGGATGGGCGCTGATGGAGGTCAGGGACAAGGACGAGGCGATCGAGTGGACCAAGCGGTTCCTCGCCATCGCCGGTGACGGCGAGACCACGATCCGCCAGGTCTACTGACCGCCCGGCCGGCCGGGTCAGGCTTGCCCCGGCCGGCCAGCGATGGTCTGATCGGTTGTCGTGACGGCCTCGGATACCCACGCCGCGATCGAGGCAGTCGTCCGGATGGAATCAGCCCGGCTCATCGCGGGGCTCGCCCGCTACACCGGCGACATCGGCCTGGCCGAGGAACTCGCCCAGGATGCCGTGGTCGCGGCCCTGGAGCAGTGGCCCGAGTCCGGGGTTCCGCGCAATTCCGGTGCCTGGCTGATGACCGTGGCCAAGCGCCGGGCGGTCGACCTGTTCCGCCGGAACCGGGAGCTCCGCAGCAAGTACGCCCAGATCGGCCGCGCGCTGGAAGCGGAGGGGGACGGCGTCACCCCCGACTTCGATCATGCCTTCTCCGGCGGCATCGACGATGACCTGCTGAGGCTGATCTTCACCGCGTGTCATCCGGTGCTGGCCGTGCAGGCCAGGGTGGCGCTGACCCTGCGGCTGCTCGGCGGCCTGACCACCGCGGAGATCGCGCGCGCCTACCTGGTGCCGGAGCCGACGATCGCGCAGCGCATCGTCCGCGCCAAGAAGGCCCTGGCCAGGGCGCGCGTGCCGGTCGAGGTCCCCGGCATCGAGGAACGGCCGGTCCGCCTCTCATCTGTCCTGGAGGTCATCTACCTGATTTTTAACGAGGGGTACTCGGCAACTGCCGGCGATGACTGGATGCGCCCGGAGCTTTGCGCGGACGCCCTGCGCCTCGGTCGCGTCCTCGCCCAGCTCATGCCGGCCGAGCCGGAAGTGCACGGCCTGGTGGCGCTGATGGAGATCCAGGCGTCCCGCGTGCGCGCTCGCGCGGCGCCGTCCGGAGCGCCGATCCTGCTGCTTGACCAGGACCGGGCCAGCTGGGATCGGCTGCTGATCAACCGCGGCCTGGCCGCGCTCGCCAGGGCCGGGGAACTCGGCGGGGCGCGCGGCCCCTACGCGCTGCAGGCCGCGATCGCCGCCTGCCACGCCCGCGCGTTCCGGCCGGAGGACACGGACTGGGCGCGCATCGCCGGCCTGTATGCGATCCTCGCCGAGGTGACGCCATCCCCGGTGATCGAGCTGAACCGCGCGGTCGCCGTGTCGATGGCTTCCGGCCCGCAGGCCGGGCTCGACCTGGTCGACGCGCTCGCCGCCGAGCCGGCCCTGCGGGACTATCACCTGCTGCCGAGCGTGCGCGGGGATCTGCTGATGAAGCTGGGGCGCGCGGCCGAGGCCAGGGCCGAGTTCGAGCGGGCTGCCGCCCTGACCCGCAACACCCGGGAACGGGAACTATCCGCCGGGCGGGCCCGGGCGGCACAGGCCCGCGCGGCACAGGGCGGACCGGCACAGGGCGGACCGGCGACGCCGGGGTGAGCAGAGCAGCATGGCTGCTTGCTGGTCCTGACCGCGATCACAGCGCGGGCCCGTCAGGCGCTGAAGAGGTCGAGTGCGTTGGTCCCGTCGTTGACGAAGAGAAGCCCCAGGCCGTCGGCCGGCGTCGTCACGCCGAAGAGATCGCCGGCCCCGTGCGGAACGAGCGTCACGGTCGCGACCTGCCGCCCGCCGGGGCTGATCTCCACCGCGTTGCCGTTGTTACCGTTGACGGCGATCAGGTCACCGTCGGGGGCGGCGGTAAGGCCAAGCGGGCCGCTGAGCGATCCGCCGGCGGTCAGGACCTCCGCTCCCGCCATGGCGGGCGACGTCCTGGTCATCGCGTCCGGGATAGCCGAGATGCTATTGCCGAGCGTCGAGACGACATACAGGGTCCCGCCGCGCCCGAGGGCGAGGCCGGTCGGGCCCTGGATGAGCGCGGCCTTGTTCTTCCGCCACGGGAATCCGCCGCCGACCACCGTCACGCTGGTCATCCGGGGCGGGGCGCCGGGTGATAGCGCGACGCTGATGCGCGCCACGGTGCATATCCCGGAGGCTGGCGGCTCCGAGTGGGGACCGCCCGCCCGGCTGAGCACGTTCGACACGAACAGGACCGCATGGCCGGGCTCGGACCGCATGGTCATGTCCCATGGCCCGTTGATGTCCTTGCTCACCCAGGTCTCCGCGGGCTTCCCCTGGCCGTCGAGCACGATGATGCAGCCGGCCGGGTTCGCGGCGGGCAGCGCGCCGCCGATGGCCGTGGCCAGACTGCCCACGGCCACCCAGCCGCCCGGCAGCACCTCCAGCCCCGTGGTCAGGCCAATCCCGCCAGGGCACCGGCTGGCGGACGGCAGTGCGCCAAGCCGCGCGAAGGGCCGCACGGAGCCGCCGGGTGAGATCTCGACGATGGTGGTGCCGGTTCCCTGCACGTTGGCCTTGCTGTTGAAATTGCTCACCAGGACGTCGCCCCGGATCAGCCTGCCCGTCGTCTGCGGCACCAGCGCTACCCCGTACGGGTTGACGTCGCCATTCGCCGGCACGGTGCTGGCGATCTGGCTGACGACATGGAACCTCAGCAGGTAGGGATGCTGCCCGGCCCGGATGACCGCTGCCGGTCCCGCGTCAGCGGTATGCGCGGATGAGCACGCGGCCCCGCCGAGCAGGACAGCGGCTATTCCCAGCAGGGTCCGGCAATGCCGTCCGGTACCGAGCACGATGACCTCCCGTGTCATGCCGCCTTCTGTAGTTGGGCGGATACGAAAGGTAACGGCTGATCTCCGGGTCTGGTTCACGAGCAGATGCCTAGCTGCCGGCGAGCTCCTGGACCGCGCCGCGGCCGGCGTCGGCGGTGCGGCGCAGGAAGCCGGCCAGCAGCTCAAGCTCGTCGTCGTCGTAGCCCGCGCAGATCCGGGCCATCGCCGCGTTCATCCCCGAGTAGAGCCGGAACACCTCCGCGTTCCGCCCGCGCAACGCCCGGATGACGACACCGCGCCGGTCGGCCGGGTCGCGTTCGCGGGCGATCCAGCCGCCGCGCTCGAGCCGGTCGAGGATGCCCGTCATCGTGGCCGGGTGCAGCCCGGCGAGCCGGGACAGCGCGCCCGGGCTGAGCGGGCCGCGGCGGTTGATGAGATCAAGGCACTCCAGGTCGGTTCCCCTGAGGTCGAGGTGCCCGCTGACGTTGTGGTTGAGCAGGGAGAGCTGGACGCTCATGGTGCGCAGCGCGTCCCTGACCTCGCGGTTCAGCCGTTTCCTGCGCCCTGGCCGACCGGGCTCCGCTGATATTACTGAATTCATATGATATGATCCTCATATATTATTAATTACGAAGACCAAGGTACCCGACGGGCGGCCGGAGGCACTACACACTGTGAAACTCACCATCTTCGGCGCCACGGGCGCTACCGGCACGAACCTCGTGCGGCAGGCGCTCGCCGCTGGCCATTCGGTCACGGCGGTCGTGCGCGACCCGGCCCGGCTGGCGGTTCCCGCCCACCAGCGGCTGCGCGTCGTCACCGCCGACGTCATGGACCCGGCGGCGATCGGCCCGGTCGTGGCCGGGGCGGATGCCGTGCTTTCCGCGGTCGGCCCGCACGGCACCGGGCCCACCACGGTCATCCAGGACAGCGTCAGCGGCATCATCCGGGCCATGGAGAAAGCAGGTACCCGCCGGCTGCTCATGATCAGCGGCTCTATTGTCACCGACGCGGGCGAGCGGCCTCTCCTGCGGTACCTGGTCAAGCCATTCGCGCGGCGCACCTTCCTGCGCGGCGTGTGCGCCGACATGCGCCAGGCCGAGGACGAGGTCCGGCAGAGCCCGCTGGAATGGACGATCTTCCGCCCGCCCCGGCTGACCGGCAAGCCGGCCGCCGGCAGCTACCGCACGGCGATCGGCCGCAACCTGCCACGCGGACTCACGATCTCCGCCGCCGACCTGGCGGCCTGCATGCTCACCATGATCGACGACCCGGCCGCCATGCGCGCTTGCGTCTGCGTAGCGAATTAGATTCTGATCGCCGGCGGGCCGCTTCCGGGGCATGAGATCCCTCGCTGGAACGCCGCGCCGGGCGTGAGAAGCTCTGCTGGCAGCAGCGGCCCGGGCCGCTGCGTAATTCCCGTTTGACGTTTCATTGTCAGCCGGGCGCCGCCGTTCATGGCCAGCGCAGAGGCATTCCAGATTTTCCGCCGAGCGGCGGCTGCCACTGTCATCGCATGACAGAACACACCCCGCACGGCCGGCTGCCGGACCTGCTCAACGCCGGAGGCGTGAGATGACCGGCGTCGAGCTCCCGCTGCGATCGCGCGCTGCCCGCGCCGCCGGCCCGCCGCCTCAGCCACGGCGCCGCAGGCGCCTGCTCGGCGGGGCGGCCCCGGGTCCCGCCTGGTACCGGCCGGCGCTGGTGGCCCTGCTGGTCGCGGCGGCGCTGCTGTACCTGTGGGATCTCAGCTCGTCCGGCTACGCGAACAGCTTCTACGCCGCCGCGGTCCAGGCGGGCTCGAAGAGCTGGAAGGCGTGGTTCTTCGGCTCGCTGGACTCGTCGAACTTCATCACGGTCGACAAGCCGCCCGGCGCGCTGTGGGTGATGGGCCTGTCCGCGCGGATCTTCGGTTTCAGCAGCTGGAGCCTGCTGGTGCCGCAGGCGCTGGAAGGCGTCGCGGCGGTCGGGCTGCTGGCCGCCACGGTTCGCCGGGCCGCTGGTCCCGCCGCGGGTCTCATCGCGGGCGCGGCGCTTGCGCTGACACCGGCCGCCGTGCTCATCTTCCGGTTCGACAATCCCGACGCGTTCCTTGTGCTGCTGCTGGTGGCCGCGGCGTACTGCGTCACCCGGGCGCTGGACGGCGCTCGCACCCGGTGGCTGGTGGCCGCGGGCGCCGCTGTCGGCTTCGCGTTCCTCACCAAGAGCGGCCAGGCGCTGCTGCCCGTTCCCGCTTTCGGCCTGGCGTACCTGGTCGCCGCGCCGACGTCGCTGCGGCGCCGCGTTGGCCAGCTGCTCGTGGCGGGCCTGGCCATCGTCGCGGCCGCCGGATGGTGGATCCTGGCCGTGCTGCTCTGGCCGGCGGCCGGCCGGCCCTATATCGGCGGCAGCACCGACAACAACCCGCTTCAGCTGGCGTTCGGGTACAACGGCCTGGAGCGGCTGCTCGGCCAGGGCGGCGGTGCCGGGAGCGCCGGGGCCGGGGGCGCCGGGGCCGGGTCCAGCTTCGGCGGGGCCACCGGCCTGCAGCGGCTGTTCACCGGGGAGTTCGGCCTGGAGATCTCCTGGCTGCTGCCGGCCGCGCTGCTGCTGCTCGCGGCCGGTGCCTGGCTGACCTGGGGCCGCCAGCGCACGGACCCGGCCCGGGCGGCGTTCATCGTCTGGGGTGGCTGGCTGCTGGTCACGGCCGGCACCTTCAGCTTCATGAAGGGCATCATTCACCCGTACTACACGGTCGCTCTCGCTCCCGCGATCGGTGCCGTCGTGGGCATCGGCTCGGTGCTGCTGTGGCAGCGCCGGGTCCGCGGGGCCCGCTCGGGCCGTGTCGCCGCCGGCCTGGTGCTCGCCGCCGCCGTTGCGCTGACCTGCGGGTGGGATGTCGCCCTGCTGCGATCGGATGCGTCCTTCCATCCGTGGGTCGCGGCCGTCGCCATCGCGGCAGCTGCGCTGGCCATCCTGGCTCTCGCCGCCGCCGCGGTGCGAGGCTCGCGGGGCCGCCGGCTGGCGGGGGTAGCCGCGATCATGACAGCCATCGCGTTCGCCATTCCCACCAGCGCGTGGGCGCTGGGCACGGCGGCGACGCCGCACACCGGCAGTATCCCGGCCGCGGTCGCGACCGGCTCCGCTGACGGCGGCGGTCTCGGCGGTGGCCTGGGTGGCGGCCGCTTCGCCGGGGCGGCACCGGGTGGCGGCCGGGCAGTCGGCAAGGCTGGCGGCAGCGTCGCTGGCACGGCCGGCGAGGCCCCGGGCCGCCATGCGGCGTTCGGCCAGGCAGGGAGCGGCCAGGCAGGGAGCGGCCACGCAGGGAGCGGCCAGGCGGGGAGCGGCCAGGCGGGGAGCGGCACGAGCGGCCAGTCAGCAGGGCGCCCTGCGGGAGCAGCGGGCATGACCCTGAAGGCAGGTGCCGGTGGCCTGGCAGCCGGAGGCGGTCAGGCGAGCGTGAGCTCCGCGCTCAGGACCGCGCTGGAGAAGACGACGACCCGGTGGGCGGCGGCCACCGTCGGCTCGCAGAGCGCGGCAAGCCTCGAGCTGGCCACCGGCGGCAAGGCGGTCATGGCGATCGGCGGCTTTACCGGCACCGACCCCGCGCCGACCCTGGCCCAGTTCAAGGCCTACGTTGCCGCCGGCGACATCAGCTACTTCATCGCCGGCGGCCAGGGCGGCGGCCCCGGCGGCGGCAGCGGCACGTCGAGCCAGATCACCAGCTGGGTCGAGGCGCACTACACGGCCACCACGATCGGCGGCGACACCGTTTACGTCCTGCACAAGCAGTAACCAGCGGCCAGCACAGCCAGTGACCAGCACAGTGCGCGGCGGAAGGTCCGCCTTCCGCGGCCCGCTGACGTGCCGCGCGGCACCCGGGACCGGGCATCAGGGGGCTACGGTCAGAGTCCCAGGAGCAAGGTGCGGTACTGCGGAGCCAGCGCCGCGGATTTCGCGCTGAACGCTGCCACGGCATCCTGGTCTAGCTCCGGGGGCGGCTCCGTCCGGGTGGCGACGGGTGCGCTCAGCAGGATCACCGTTGAAAGCATCAGCGCACTACCACATGTATGATCTGATGTATGAGGACGACGGTTAGCCTGGACGATGACCTCGCCATCCGCCTTGAGCAGCTCCGGGCCGAGCGCGGGACGTCGTTCAAGGACGCTTTGAACGACGTGGTACGGCGAGGGCTGTCGACAGTCGGCGCGCGGGAACAGGCCGGTCCGGCCCCTGCCGCCACCCGCCCTCTGGCTATGGGCCGCCGGCTCGTCGAAGACATCGACAGCGTGTCCAACGCCCTGGCGATCGCCGACGGCGAGGCGTTTCGCTGATGTACCTGGTTGACGCCAACATCCTTGTTTATGCCACCGACGCGGGCGCCAGCCAGCATGATGCCGCGCTGGCCTGGCTGGACGAGCATCTCGCCGGGGCTCCGCGCTATATCGGCCTGCCGTGGCCCAGCGTCCTTGCTTACCTGCGTCTGGTCACCAACCCCCGGATTTACTCGCCGCCAGCGGCAGTGACAGAGGCATGGCAGCGGGTCGAGGACTGGCTGAGCCGTCCGGCTGCCTGGATTCCTGCGCCCGGTTCCCGTCACTCGCAGGTGCTCAGCGAGATCATCCGCGAAGTTGGGCCTACCGGGAATCTGGTGCCGGATGCGCACCTGGCGGCGCTGGCCCGCGAGCACGGCCTCACGGTGGTCTCCACCGATTCGGACTTCGCGAAGTTTCGCAAGATCGCCTGGCTCAACCCCGTAACCATGGAGGAACGTCGCCCGTCCCCAGCATGATCGGAGATGCGGATGAGCCGCGGATGATCCTCTCCCAGGAGGGCCCGGCTACCCGGCTAGGACGGGAACTGGATGACGACGGCCTTGGCCTCGGTGAAGAACTCCTCTGAGTGCAGGCCGCCCTCGCGGCCGATGCCGGAGTCCTTCATGCCCCCGAAGGGCGCGCGGAGGTCGCGGATGAAGAAGCAGTTCACCCACATCGTGCCGGTGCGCACCTCCCGGGCGACCTTGTGGGCGATGTCCAGGCTGGTTGTCCAGATCATGCCAGCCAGGCCGTAGCGGCTGTCATTGGCCAGCGCGATGGCCTCGTCAGCGTCATCGAACGGCGCGATGACCTGCACCGGGCCGAAAATCTCCTCCTGGGAGATCCGCCAGCTGTTCTCGACGTCGGCGAACACCGTCGGGGCCACGAAGTTGCCGTCCGCCAGCGCCCCGTCGGTGAGCCGGCGGCCGCCGGTGAGCAGCTTCGCGCCTTCCTGCTCACCGAGCCGGATATACGACAGCACCTTGTCCAGGTGCTCCCGCGACACCAGCGGGCCGATCTGCGTCGCCGGCTCGCGCGGGTCACCGACGACCAGGTCGCGGGCCGCGGCGATGTACCTGGCGCAGAACTCGTCGTAGATGGGGCGCTGCACGAACAGGCGGGAGCCGGCCAGGCAGACCTCGCCCTGGTTGCGGAAGATGCCGTCGATCGTGCCGGGTACCGCGCGGTCCAGGTCGGCATCGGCCATCACGATCGCCGCGCTCTTGCCGCCCAGCTCAAACGAGCAGCGCTTGAGCGTCGCGGCTGCCCTGGCCATGATCAGGCGGCCGGTGGCGCTCTCGCCGGTGAAGGTGACCAGATCCACGCCGGGATGCTCGGTGAGCCGCTCGCCTGCCTCGCCGGGGCCGAAGCCCTGCACCACGTTGAAGACGCCGGGCGGTATCCCCGCGTCGGCGAACGCCTGGGCCAGCAGGCTGGCCGTCAGCGGGCTCTGCTCGGCGGGCTTGAGCACCACGGTGTTCCCGAAGGCCAGGGCCGGCGCGATCTTCCAGGTCTCCAGCATCAGCGGGAAGTTCCACGGGGAGATGCACGCGGACACGCCCGCGGGCTCGCGCAGCGTGTACGTCATCACCTTGTCCCACGGCCTGGCGTAGGTCTCGGTGTGCGTGTGCTCGGCGAAGTCGGCGAAGAACCGCAGGTTATATGCCGCGCGGGGGACGTCCTTGGCCCGGGACTCGCTGATCGGCTTGCCCATGTCGCGGGTCTCGGCGGCGGCGAACTCCTCCAGCCGCTCCTCGATCAGCGCCGCGGCGGAGTGCAGCAGCTTCTTGCGCGCGGCCGGGCTCATTCTCGGCCACGGGCCGTGGTCGAAGGCGCGGCGGGCCGCGTCCACGGCGCGGTCGGCGTCGGCGCCGCCGCCCCGTGCCACCTGCGCGATGACGGCATTGTCGATGGGCGACACCGACTCGAACGTGGCGCTGTCGGCGCTGTCGGCCCACTCGCCGCCGATGAAGTGCCGGATAGTGATCATGACGTGGCCTCCCCGCCGGGCGGGTCATCTGATGGCGCCGGCGGCGCCGGCCGCGGTGACTCGGCCGGCTCGGCGGACGGTGCGCCCGGGCCGCGGGCGGTAACGTAGGGCACGCCGCCGATGCCCCACTCGTCCGCGCTGACCTCGTAGATAGCCACCCGGACCCGTTCCACCGGGGTGTCCAGGGCGCTGGCGACCGCCGCGGACACCTGCGCGATCAGCGCGTGCTTCTGCCCGGCGGTGCGGCCGGACACCATCGTGACCTGGACGAACGGCATCAGGGAACTCCTTCGCTAATCCCGGCAGGCCAGCTCGACGGTGCCGAGGCGGTCGAAATGGGCGACGATGGTGTCCCCGGGCGCCACGGGCACCGCCTCGGTGAGCGCGCCGGCGATGACGACCTGCCCGGCTGCCAGCCCGCGGCCCCGGCGGGCCAGGGCGCGGACCAGCCACGCCACGGCCGCCGCCGGGTGGCCGAGCACGGCCCCCCCGGCGGCGGTGGCGACGAGCTCGCCATTTTTCTCCAGCACCAGCCCGGTCAGCCGCAGGTCCAGGCCGACGGGCTCGTTGGCCTGGCCGCCGAGCAGGAACCCGGCGGCCGAGGCGTTGTCCGCCACGACGTCCGGCAGGGTGAAGGAGTAGCCGGCGAACCGCGAGTCAAGCACGTCGATCGCGGGGTACACCGCTGCCGTGGCCGCCAGCACGTGCGCCGCGGTGACTTGCGGGCCCGCGAGGTCCCTGGATATCAGGAACGCGATCTCCGGCTCGCAGCGCGGCTGGATGAACCGGCCGCATTCCAGCGGCTGGCCGACATCCAGCGCCATGTCGTCGGTCAGCCAGCCGTACAGCGGCTGGTCGACGTGCATCTGCCGCTGCTTGGCCGCGCTGGTCAGGCCGAGCTTGGCCCCGGCCACGACGGCGCCGGCCTGCACCCGGGCGGCCACCACCGCGTCCTGCACCTCGTAGGCGGTGGCCACGTCGAACGCGCCGCACGTGGTGGTCAGTGCCGCGATCCCGGCGCGCTTCGCCGCGGCATCCACCAGGCGGGCGGCGAGATCGTGGACGTTGGGCGCGGCGGCAAAACCGGTCATGACGAGGCCTCCTGGCCGGCTCGCGCGGCTAGCTCCAGTGCCACGTCGATGATCATGTCTTCCTGGCCGCCGACCACCTTGCGGCGGCCAAGCTCCAGCAGGATCTCAGCCTGCGGGACGCCGTACCGCGCCGCGGCCCGCTCGGAGTGCAGCATGAACGAGCCGTACACGCCCGCATATCCGAGGATCAGCGAGGCCCGGTCGACCATCTGGGGCCGCTGCAGGGCCGGCCGGACGGTCTCCTCGGCGACGTTGGCCGCGGCCAGCACGTCAACGCCGGTCTCGATGCCGAGCTTCTCGCACACGGCCACCAGCACCTCGGTGGGGCAGTTGCCCGCGCCGGCCCCGGCCCCGGCAGTGCACGCGTCGACGTGCAGCGCCCCGGCCTCCAGCGCGGCCAGGGAGTTGGCCACGGACAGCGACAGGTTCTCGTGGGCGTGGATGCCGACAGCGACGTCCAGCCCGGCGACCAGCGCCTCGATCCGGGCGCGCGCCATCGGCGTGGTCATCGCCCCGGCCGAATCGACGCAGTAGACCACGTCAGCGCCGCAGTCCTGCATCTTCCTGGCCTGCGCGAGCAGCTGCTCCGGCTCGATCATGTGAGCCATCATCAGGAAGCCGACAGCCTCCAGGCCGAGTTCCCTGGCCATGCCGATGTGCTGCTCGGCAATGTCCGCCTCGGTGCAGTGGGTGGCGATGCGGGCCACCGAGGCACCCAGGTCGGCGATGGCGCGCAGGTCCTCGGCCGTGCCGATGCCCGGGATCAGCAGGCAGGCGATCTTCGCGGTCCTCGCGGCCGACACCGCCGCGGAGATCAGCTTCTTCTCATCGGTGCCGGAAAAGCCGTAGTTGAACGACGATCCGCCCAGGCCGTCACCGTGGGCGACTTCCAGGACCGCGACGCCGGCCTGGTCGAGGCCGGTCACGATGTCGGTGACCTGCTGCTGGGTGTACTGGTGCCGGACGGCGTGGGAGCCGTCGCGCAGCGTGGAGTCGGTCAGCCGGAAGTCCGTCGCGCTCACGCCGCCGCCCCCGCCAGCCGCTGCGCCCTGGCCTCCGCGACCCGGACTGCGGCAGCCGTCATGATGTCCAGGTTGCCCGCATAGGGGGGCAGGTAGTCCCCGGCTCCCTCGACCTCCAGCAGGACGACCACCCGGTGCGGGACGGTGCCGCCCGGGGTGTCGAACGGGCCCTCCTCGATGACCGGGCGGTTCTTCAGCCGGTAGCCGGGGACGTAGGCAGCGACGTCGGCGACCATGCGCTGCACCGAGTCGAGCACCGCCTGATGGTCGGTGCCCTCGGGCAGCGCGCAGAACACCGTGTTGCGCATCAGGATCGGCGGGTCAGCCGGGTTGAGGATGATGATGGCCTTGCCGTGCGCCGCGCCGCCGATCTCCTCCAGGGCCCGCGCCGTGGTCCGGGTGAACTCGTCGATGTTCTGCCGGGTGCCCGGCCCGGCCGACGCCGAGGCCACGGTCGACACCATCTCGGCGTACGGGACGTCGGCGGCGCGGCTGACCGCGGCCACGATCGGGGTGGTGGCCTGGCCGCCGCAGGTGACCATGTTGAGGTTGGGCGCGTCGAGGTGCTCGGCCAGGTTGACCGCCGGGATCACCTTGGGGCCGCGGGCGGCCGGGGTCAGGTCGATCACCGGGATGCCCAGATCCGCCAGCACCGCGGCGTGCCGCACGTGCACGTACGCGCTGGTTGCGTCGAGGACCAGGTCGACCTGATCCGGGTGGGCGGAGATCCAGCCGATCCCGTCCGCGGTGGCCTCGACGCTGAGCGCCCGGGCCCGGGCCAGGCCGTCGCTGGCCGGGTCGATGCCGATCAGCGCGACCAGGTCGAGCTGGTCCGACCGGCGGATCTTCATCATCAGGTCGGTGCCGATATTGCCGGAGCCGATGATCGCGCAGCGGGTGGGCATGGGCGGGGTCCTTCCGTCCAGGAACCGGGTGGCCTCGATAAAAGTGTATACAGTCTTAGGGAGCTACGGGTCAGCGGATCCGGGCGCCGACCGGGCCCAGCCGGTCGAACTCGGCCCGGTAGTTCTGCCCGGCGGTCACGTCCACCGCGGCGTGCAGCGCGCCGGTCATCACGAACTGGCCGGCCCGCAGGTAGTCACCCAGCGGGTGCAGGGTCCGCACCAGCCAGGCCACCGCCTCCAGCGGGTTGCCCAGCGCGGCGGCGCCCGCGCCGGTGGCGATTAGCTCGCCGTTGCGGGTCAGCACCATGCCGGCCAGCCGCAGGTCCAGGCCGGCCGCCGGGGTGACGGCGGGGCCGAGGATGACCGCACCGCTGCTGGCCAGGTCGGCGACGGTGTCGGCGAGCTTGATCTTCCAGTCCCGGATCCGGCTGTCCACCAGTTCCAGCGCGGCCACCGCGCCGCTGATCGCGGCGGACACGTCCAGTGCGGTGCAGTCGGGTCCGCGCAGGTCCTGGCGCAGCACCAGTGCGATCTCGGCCTCGATCCGCGGGTAGATGTAGTCCGCGGCGGTGACCTGCGCGCCGTCCGGGTTGACGTGCGAGGACAGCACCGGCGCGAAGTCGGGGGAGTCCACTCCGAGGAGCTGCTGCATGGGCAGGCTGGTGATGCCGAGCTTGTAGCCGACCACCCGCTCGGTACCATCGGCCATCAGCCGGCCGACTAGGTCCTGCTGGATGCGGTAGGCGTCGGTCACGTCCAGGTCCGGCCGCTCGTCGGTCAGGGGCGGGATGGGCACGCCGGTCAGCCGGGCCTGGTGCAGATCGGCGGCGATCCTGGCGACCTCGCCATCGGTCAGCGACATCAGATGACCTCTTTCTTCCGCTCGGCGGGGCGGGCCGCGGCGAGCCTGGGTTCGGTAGCGGGCGGGTCGGGATCACGGGGCTCGGCGAGGCCTCCGGCCAGCCGGTGGCTGATCTGGGCGGCAGCGTTGGTCACCGGGCGGGCGAACTGGGATCGTCCGCGTAGCGGGCCAGGATCTTCTCACATTCCGGCGCGTTGCCGTCAGTGCCGGACAGCCCTCGTGGCCGGGCGTCCGTTGCGGGTGAGCTGGGTCTCGATCCAGTGCCGCTGGGCGTCCCTGAATAGATTCCCCGGTACGGGCCTGGCATCCTGCCCCATCTTGCGCACGCCCTCGAATACGCCGGTCGCTACGATCGGGTGGCGTCAGGTCCGCGCACGTCAGAGTGCATGGGGCGGCGGGCGGTATCATAACGATATGGACACCCATAGTCTCGCGGCAGCGGCCCGGTTGCTCGGGACCTCGCCGCCGCGGGTGAGGCGTGCCGTGGACCGCCTGGGCATGTCGGGTGGACGCGATTCCGCGGGTGTCTTTCACCTGACCAAGCGCGAGGTCGGCGAACTAGCCCGCGAGCTGGGCGTGACTCCGCCCGTACCTGGCCTGTCACGAACCGAGGCCCAGGTGCTGGCGGCTCTGTCACGGTCGCCGCGCGGGCTTGCCTCGGTGCGCGAGACCGCGCGGCGGGCGGGAGTCAGTCCGACCGCCGCGGGGCGTGCGCTGGCGCTGCTTTCGGCGCAGGGAATCATCACCCAGTCGCCCATGATGCTGGCCAGGGGGCGAGCCAGCCAGGCGCCGGTCTACCGGGTACGGGTCGGAACGGCGGAGTGGGCGGCTCTCGCCCCCGCCGTGGCGAAGGTACGGCTGCCCGTACACACCGGCAGTCGCCGCGTCACAAGGGTGCCCCCGCATCTGCGGCACCTGTTCTGGAATACCGCTCCTGTCCAGCTAGACGTCGCGACATCGGCACCGTACATTGCCAGGCGGCTGATCCGCACCGACGACCCGGACGGCCTCGCCTGGGGAGCGGCCAGTCTTCCGGCTAGTGCCTGGGAGCACGCAGCATCCACTCGGGGCCTTGATCCTGCCCACCGGGCGCTTGCTCATAATCTGGCCAGGCACGCGCGTGCCGCCGGCTGAGCCGCTCCGGGGCTTCTTGCCACCGGACACAGCCGCGACATGGCGGGCTATCGCGCCACTCGTCCCGCCGGAGGCGTACCTAGGCGGAGGCACGGCCATAGCTGTTCACCTTGAGCACCGGACGAGCCGGGACCTGGACTTCTTCTTCCATCACGGCAGCGTGGACCTCGACGAGCTGGCCCTGAAGCTGTCCGCGGCTGGGCCATTCGCGGTTACCGAACGCGCCCCCGGCACGCTGAACGGCGTGTTCTCAGCCACCAGGGTGCAGTTCCTGCACGCGGACGAGGTACGCCCGCAGCAGCTGCTCGAGCCACCTCAGCAGTTCGACGGACTTCAGGTTGCACAGATCAGCGACCTCATGGCGATGAAACTCAAGGTCGTCGGCGATCGCGGCGAGCTGCGCGACTACTTCGACTTGATGACAATCGAGCAGCGCACCAGCCGCAGGGTCGACGAGGGGCTGGCGCTGTTCCTTGAGCGTTTCCAGCCCGAGTTCCCCGATCAGGCGCTCAACCACATCGTGCTTGGCCTCGGATACTTCGACGATGTCGATCCAGACGACGCGCTTCCCATTTCCCGGCAGCAGATCGTGGATTACTGGACCCGGAGGCAGCCGGAGATCATCACCGCCCGTGGCCGCTAACCAGACCGGAGCTGGGCAAGGACGTGGCTGGCCGCTATCGCGCTTCGAGGAACCTGAGGACCGCCAGCACGCGGCGGTGCTCGGTGTCGCTCTCGGGCAGGTCGAGCTTGGTCAGGATGCTACGGACGTGCTTCTCGACGGTGCCCTCGGTGACGAAGATCCGGCGCGCAATGCCCGCGTTGGACGCGCCTTCGGCCATCAGGGCGAGTACCTCGCGCTCCCGCGGGGACAGGACGTCGAGCGGATCACGGCGTCGGCGGGCCCTGACGAGTTCCTGTACCAGCGACGGGTCCACCACCGAGGCGCCCGCGGCGATCCGCCCGACCGTATCAATGAACTCCGCCACGTCGGTGATCCGGCTCTTCAGCAGGTAGCCGGTGCGCGCTCCGCCAGCGAGCAGGTCCATCGCCTCGTCTACCTCGACGTGTGCGGACAGCACGATGATGGCCGTGCCAGGCAGTTCCTCACGGATCACCCGCGCTGCCTGCAGGCCCTCGGTGGCCTGCCCGGGGGGCATCCGGATGTCTATGATCGCCAGCTCCGGTTTGGCCGAACGGGCCAGGGCGAGCAGTTCGGGGCTGTTCCCGGCTTGGCCGACAACCTCGAATCCCGACCGTTCGAGCAGACTGCAAAGGCCTTCGCGCAGCAGGACGTCGTCGTCAGCCAGCACGACCCGCAGTGCAGGCTGGCTCAGCGGCGCTACGCTGGCTATCTCGGGCGGCGGCGACATCCCACGATTATCGGCCAGGGAAGCGGCTGCGGCACAGTAGCTGGGATCATCTGTCGACCATTGGCTACTCGCCAGGCCGGCATCCGCGGCCCGCCGTCAGCTAAATCGTCTGTCCGGTGGTCTCCATCATCGCTTCTTGGCGGATCATGGTGCTGGACGCTCGCGATCGCGCATCGGCGCGGCCCTGTCTGCCCGGCAGGCGGGCAATTCCGCTACCGGCTAGCCGGAACTGATTCTTGCTGGCGGGTAGCTAGCTAACTTGGGTGCTGGCCACGAAGACGCAACGGGACCTGGCCGCGAAGCTGGATGCATTCGGCCGGGCCCCGGTAAGCGGGGTGGTAGGAAACGAGGCAAGACGATGGCGGAAATTCTGGCTACGCTGACGTCACTTCCTGGACGCGGGCCGTCGGGGATCGCAGCGACTGACCTGCGATCACTTGCCTTCGCGGGCTGACCGTGGCATCGCGGCGGGGAATACCTGCTAGCCGTAATGCGGTGGCGGCGGATGGCTGTCAGCATGATCGGATGCCGCTACGGTGCCTGATCGTTGACGACAGTGATGCGTTCGTCGAGACGGCAAGTGCCCTGCTTGAGCGGCAGGGCGTGACGGTCGTGGGGGTGGCCTCGAACACGGCCGAGGCGCTCCAGCAAGCCCGTGTGCTGCAGCCAGATGTGATCCTCGTCGACATTGGGCTCGGGGACGAGAGCGGCTTCGACCTCGCCCGGCTCCTAGCCCGGGACGGGCAAGGCGGAAGCGCCAAGGTGATCCTGATCTCCACGCGCGACGAAGCGGACTACGCGGAGCTGATCGCCGAAAGCCCCGTGGTCGGATTCCTGGCGAAGTCTGAGCTGTCGGCGCAGGGGATCGGCCGGATCCTCGGCCACACGCCGTGAACGGCGGCCAGCGGGAGGTGTCCGCGACCGTCGTGGTGTACAGCGCTGGCAGCTCAGCAGAACGAGCTTAGCTGCCAGCGCATCGAGCAAGATCAGTCACATCGGTCGGCTGGTCCGCAAGATCCCCCCTTTAGCACTTGCCAGTGCTATGCCTGGCCGGGCGCAGCCAGTTCATCTTCGGAGCCTGCGGGGTCGGGCCCGCCGAGGTCGTCCCGCCTGGCCGACGGGTCGGGTCCACCCAGTTCATCCTCTGGGCCTGCGGGGTCGGGCCCGCCGAGGTCGTCCCGCCTGGCCGACGGGTCGGGTCCACCCAGTTCATCCTCTGGGCCTGCGGGGTCGGGCCCGCCCAGCGTATCCCTTGTCGGTTCCGGCCCGTTAATGTGACTTGCCATCGTGACCTCCCTAGGCTCCATACACCTTATGCACTGTTAAGGCCCGACGCACGCCGCCTTGTCGATCACGATCGCGCATTGGCACGGCCAGGTCTTCCCGGCTGGCAGGCAGCTTAATTACCGGCTAACTGGTACCGGCCCTGGGCGGTGGCTGCGCTGACATTGCTTGCCCAGGCGAGACAGGCTGGGGCATGACCTCCCTGACGCGGCGTCCGCTGCGGCTGGGCACCCGCGGGAGCCCGCTCGCGCTGGCCCGGGCCCGCGAGGTAACTGGGCAATTGCGTGAGCGGTGCGGCCGCGCCGGGCAGTCCTGACCGGCAGATCCTGGCCCTCATCCACCCGAGAGCAGAATCAACCTACCGAACGGACCTGCGATGACGATTGTGAATGTCGGGGTGTCCCACCGGTTCGCCCCAGCCGAGGTCCTCCAGAAACTCGCCGTGCCGTCCGCGGAAATGGGCGGCCTGCTGGCCCGGTTGCGTGCCCTTCCGTCCATCGACGAGGTGGCCGTGCTGTCCACCTGTAACCGGGTGGAGGTCTACGCGGCCGTCGATGGGGCCGTCAGCCCGGTGACCCGGGCGGTGGCGGCCCTGATCGCGGCCCGTGGCCGGGTCCCGGCGGCCGACGTTCTCCGGCTGGCCCGTATCCACGTCGACGGTGCGGCCGCCGAGCATTTGCTCTCGGTAGCGTGCGGGCTGGATTCGATGGCCGTCGGTGAAGACCAGATTGTCGCCCAGATCAAGGCCGCCGCCCGGGCGGCCGCCGCAGCGGGCACGGTCGGTCCCGCCGTCATCAGCCTGATCGACACGGCGCTGCGAGTCAGCAAGCGGGCCCGCACCCAGACCATGATCAATACCGAAGGTATCTCGCTCGCCCGGGCCGGCCTGGACCTCGCCCACGCGCACCTAGGCGGCCTGGCGGGCCGTGATGCGGTGGTCCTCGGGACCGGGCCCACGGGCAGGCTCGCCGCCCGGCTCCTCCGCGAGGCCGGTGTGAAGCGGCTCTCCGTGGCCAGCCGCGACGCGGCGCGAGCCGTTGAGGTGGCCGCGGCGGTGCGCGGCAGGCCTCTTCGGACCAGCGGCGTGGCCGCCGCGCTCGCCGGCGCTGACATTCTGGTCGCGGCCACCGGGGCCGCCGTCCCCGTCCTGGCCATCGCGGAGGTAGCGGCGGCCCGGGCGCAGGCCGGCGGGCGGCCGCTGTTCGTGCTGGATCTCGGGATGCCACCCGACGTGGACCCCGCCGTCCGGCGCCTGGCCGGGGTCACCCTGATGGACCTCGCTGCGCTCGGCCAGCACCTGGCGGACGGGGCGGGACCCGGCCAGATTCCCCAGGTCCGCGCCATCGTCGCCGCTGAGGCCGCCGCGTACACCGAGCGGCAGCGGGAAGCGGCGGCCGCGCCCGTCATCGCCGCGATGCACGCACAGATCAGGCAGCTCGCCGACGCCGAATTGACGCGGCTGCATGACCGGCTGCCGGGCCTGAGCGAACAGGAACGGGCCGAAACAGCTGCCACCGTCCACCGCATACTCCGCAAGGTTCTGCACCAGCCGACCGTACGTGCCAAGGAATTCTGCACCGGCCCGAATGGCCCCGTTTATCTCGACGCATTGCGCCAGCTCTTTGACCTGGGCGCACCCGCCGACGGCACACAAGTCGCCCAGTGACATCACCGCGCCGGCGCAGGAGCAAGCAGGTGCTCCAGTGACGTCACGGCCGGGCGGTCAGCCCTGCTTGGTCGCCCAGAAGATCTTGCTGATCTCGTCGATCTTCGCCAGCAACTGGTCGGCCACGGCCGGGTCGGCACTGGATTTGGTGCCGCCGCCCCCGCCGGCCAGCGTCATCTCACCACCTGGATGTTGTTTCCCGGCCCCGGCGAGCGGCGGTTCGCGCTATGTAGCCACGATCGCGCACGACCGGGAGATGTGTCTTTCCCGCTAGCCGGTAGCCGACATGGCTGTCTGCCAGGTAGCCCAGCGCCAGGCCCAGGCGGCATCGTGAGCTACAACGGAGGAACTGGTGCGATGAAGTCGGCGGCAGACGTGAATTACCCGCGCCCGGGCAATGCCCCGGCAGGCATGCCTGGTGCGGGGTTCGCGCTGCTGCTGGTGCTGGCGATGGCGCAGTTCATGGTGGTGCTGGATTTCACCATCGTCAACGTCGCGCTGCCGTCGATCCAGGACGGCTTGCATGTCGCCACGACGACGCTTCAGTGGCTGCTGAGCGGCTATGCGGTCGCGTTCGGGGGGTTCCTGCTGCTGGGCGGCCGGCTCGCCGACGTGTTCGGCCGGGCAAAACTGTTCCGGATCGGCCTGGTCGTGTTCGTGGTCGCGAGCATGGCCGGAGGTCTGGCCGTCGAACCGAGGCTTCTCATCGCCTCACGCGTCGTGCAGGGAATCGGGGCGGCGATGCTTGCTCCGGCGGGCCTTTCCCTGCTCGTCACGAGCTGGCCCGGCGAGCAGGAGCGCAGCCGCGCGCTGGGCATCTACGGCGCGGTCGTTTCGGCGGGATTCGCGTCGGGCGCGGTGCTCGGGGGTCTGCTGGCCGAGGTCACCTGGCGCCTGGTCTTCTTTGTCAACGTCCCGGTGGGCATCGCGCTGCTGGCCGCCTCGCTGCGCCTGCTGCCCTCAGACCCGCCCCGGCGCGAAGGGCAGCTGGACGTTCCCGGCGCCATCAGCGTGACCGCCGGCGTCGCCCTGCTCGTGCTCGCCGTCGTCCGGGCGGGCGACACGTTGCGGGTCACCCAGCCGGCGCTGCTGGCCGCGGCCGCGATCCTGCTGCTTGGCGCGTTCATCGCGCGGGAGAGGACGGCCCGGGCACCGCTGCTGGACCTGGCGCTGTTCAAGGACCGCGGTATCGCCGGGGCCAACCTGGTCCTGATCGCGGTGGGCGCCTTCAACGCCGGGCAGGTGCTGCTGGTGACGCTGTACCTGCAGCAGGGGCGAGGACTCAGCCCGGTACTCACCGGCCTGTGCTTCGTCCCGCAGGCGGCCGGGGCGTTCGCGTTGTCCGGTCCGGCCAGCAGGCTCGTCCCGTCCCTTGGGCCACGGCGCGCGCTGGCCATCGCCCTGTCCATCGCGCTGCTGGCCCTGGCCGGGGCCGCCGTCGCGGTGCTGGCCGGCTCGCTGCCCGCGCTGCTCGCAGCACAGTTCGTACTCGGAATCGCAGCTCGCCTGAGCCAGGTCTCCTCCACCCTGGCCGGCACCCACGGGCCTGTCGCCGCCCGGTCCGAGGGCACGGCCAGCGCGCTGCTGACCGCGACCAGGCAATGTGGTTCCGCGCTCGGCGTGGCGATCTTGTCGGCGACGCTCGTCGCCGTGCACGGCACGACCGGTCACCGGACCGAGGTGGCGATGTTCGTCGCCGCTGGCTTCGCCCTGGCCGGCCTGCTGGCCACCCGAGTTGTGCCGCACGGGCCGGCGCTCGCCCGGGCACCGCAGCCGCAGCACCTGCTGTTCCGCCACCACGCCGGCGGGATCCCCTGACGACCGCACGCACCATCGTGGACGTCATGGGAGGGCCGGGCACGGGCCCGGAAGCACGAGAGGATCCCGCAATGAGTGACTCGCCAGGGACGGGGCCAGCGGCCGACGTCGATCCCCTGACCGTGTTCGACCCGGCCAAGCGGGAGCCCGACCCGGGCGCCATGACCCGCATCGTCCTGCTGCCGATCGGGTCACCGATGCCGCTGGGGTTCTTCACCGTGGCGATCGACTCTGTGCTGGTCAGCGCGCTACAGTGGGGCCTGCTGCCGGCGGTTGACCGGCGAGCAGTCGCGCTGATCGTGTTCCCCGCGTTCGTGGTGCAGGTGATCGTCGGCATATTCGCATTCCACGGCCGGGACAGCATCGCGGCAACGCTGATGATGAGCTTCGCCACCACCTGGCTGGTGGATGCGCTGATCTTCTACGTGGACCCGCCGGGGGCTGCTGCCGCACTCGGTCTCTTCTTCATCGTGTTCGCGGTCTTCGCCGCGTTCATGCTGGCCAGCGCGCTGCCCAAGCGAGCCCTGGCCGCGGTGCTGGCGGTGGCCGTACCGCGGTTCCTGATCGCCGGCATCGCTGAGCTCACTGGCAGTCACGCGCTCTCGCAGGCCGGTGCCGTGCTGGGCTTCCTGCTGGCCGCAGTGGCGCTGTACACGGCGTTCGCCCTGCTGATGGAGGACTCCCGCGGCCGTGAGGTGCTGCCGATCGGGCGGCTCGCCATGGCCCGGCAAGCCACTCACGGCAGCCTGGCCATGCAGTTGCGCGATATCGAGCACCAGGCCGGCGTCCGCCGCACCCTATGACCGCGATGCCAGCCACCAGCGTCGGCTGCCCGGTGCCGGTGAGCCGGCCCGCGCCGTGTCCGGGCCCGGAAACTCTACGGACGCAATCACCGAGGACCGGCGGCGGCAAACCACGGAAGGCTAGGCGGTGAACCGCATGACTGGCGGTACAGGCTCAGAGCGGGTACTGGATGTCCGCGAGGCGACATTCGTGCTGCTTCGCGGCCTTGGGCTCACCACAGTATTCGGCAATCCGGGATCTACTGAGGAGACATTCCTGGCGAACTTCCCGGACGACTTTCGCTTCGTGCTCGCTCTGCAGGAAGCGTCCGTTATCGCGATAGCGGATGGCTTCGCCCAGGCGAGCAGGGCCCCGGCGCTGGTGAACGTGCACACCGCCACTGGGCTAGGCAACGCTATGGGCAACCTGATGGCCGCCTTCCTGAACCGCACGCCGCTGATCGTCACGGCCGGGCAGCAAGATCGCCGGATGCTGCTGGTCGAACCATGGCTCACCGACGTCGAACCAGAGGTCGTGGCCAGGCCCTGGGTCAAGTGGGCCTATCAGCCGGCCCGGGCGCAGGACGTCCCCGGCGCCGTCATGCGCGCCTATGCTACGGCGATCCAGCCGCCCGCGGGCCCGGTGTTCCTGTCGCTGCCGCTGGATGACTGGGCCGCTCCGGCCCTCGGCCCGGACCCGGCCCGGCTGCAACGGCTGGCCGACGCAATCGCGGGCGCCAAGCGGCCGGTCCTGATCTTCGGCGCGGCCGTCGCGCGCGCGTCGGGCTGGGATCAGGCGGTCGCCCTGGCCGAGAAGATGGACGCCCCGGTGTGGGCGGCGCCATCCTCGGAGCGGGCGCCGTTCCCGGAGGATCATCCGCTGTACCAGGGCGGCCTGCCGTTCGCGATCGGCCCGCTGGCCCGGCATCTGGACGGACATGAGCCGGTGCGCTACGACGTCGCGAGTGACCGGTATGTGCCGGTTTCGTGGGACGATGCGTTCGAGCTGGCCGGCAGCACGCTGCGCGGGCTGGACAACCCGCACCAGGCGGCGTTCTACACCTCCGGGCGGCTGAGCAACGAGGCGACGTTCCTGTATCAGCTGTGGGTGCGGGAGTTCGGGACCAACAACCTGCCTGACTGCTCGAACATGTGCCACGAGGCGAGCGGCGTGGCCATGACGGCCGCGCTGGGGACCGGCAAGGGCACGGTTGACCTGCATGACTGGGAGCAGGCGGACGCGATCTGGCTGATGGGCGACAACGCCGCGACGAACGCGCCCCGGATGCTGACCTGGCTGGCCGAGGCCGACCGGCGGGGCGCCGCGCTGGTGCACATCAACCCGCTGATCGAGGCCGCGTCGCGGCGGACGATCGTGCCGCACGAGTTCGCCGATATGGCGACCCTCCACACCACCAAGGTCGGCACGATGAACGTGCAGGTGCGGATCGGCGGCGACATGGCGCTGATGCGGGGGGTGGCCAAGGCCGTGTTCGAGGCAGCGGCCACCGACCCGGCAGCGCTGGACGGGGAGTTCCTCGAGCAATTTACCCACGGCGTCGAGCAGTACCGCGCACTATGCGAGGCGACGCCGTGGAGCGAGCTGGTGCGGGGCTCGGGCGTGGACGAGGTAACGATCCGGGAACTCGCCGATTCGTACCTGAAGTCCGGGCGGGTGATCATCGCGTGGTGCCTGGGCGTCACCCAGCATGAGCACGGCGTGGACGCGGTCCGGGAGATCGTCAACGTGCTGCTGCTGCGGGGCAACATCGGGCGGGAGGGAGCCGGGCCGTGCCCGGTGCGCGGGCACAGCAACGTGCAGGGCAACCGCACGTTCGGGATCAACCACCGCCCGGACAAGCAGTTCCTCGACCGGCTCGCGGAGGTGTGCCACATCGATCCGCCGCGCGAGCACGGACTGGACGTCGTCGAGACGCTCAAGGCGATGCACGACGGCCGGGTGAAGGTGCTCGTCAGCCTCGGCGGCAACCTGGCGCTGGCCGCGCCGGACACCCCCTACACGTTCCAGGCGTTCGGCAACTGTGACCTGACCGTGCAGGTCTCGACCAAGCTCAACCGCAGCCACATCGTGCACGGCCGGCAGGCGCTGATCCTGCCCTGCCTGGGGCGGACCGACAAGGACCGCCAGGCCGGCGGGGAGCAGGGCGTCAGCGTCGAGGACGCGATGTCGATGGTGCACATCTCCTACGGGATGAAGGACCCTGTCTCGCCGCACCTGCGGTCGGAATGCTCGATCCTGGCCGGCCTGGCCCGGGCCACGCTGCCCGGCAGCAGCACGCCCTGGCTGTGGTACGCCGAGGACTACGACCGGATCCGCGACACGGTGGCGCAGGTGCTCGACGGCTTCGAGGATTTCAACGTGCGCGTCCGTCAATCGCACGGCTTCCGCATCAGCCAGCCCGCTCGTGAACGCGGGTTCCTTACGCCCTCCGGCCGGGCCGAGTTCGGGCTCGGGCCGCTTCCCGGCGATCTCGATCCCGGCGGGGGACGGCTGATGCTCGCGACGATCCGCTCGCACGATCAGTTCAACACCACGATCTATTCCAACGACGACCGCTATCGCGGGCTGAAAGGCCTGCGCACGGTCGTGTTCATGAACTCCGGCGACATGCGCGACCGCGGCCTTGACGAGTTCGACCTAGTCGACATCACCAGCGTCAGCAGGGACGGGAGCAGCCGGAGCGTCTACGGCTACCGCGCGGTCCGGTATGAGATCCCGCGCGGCTGCGCGGCGGGATACATGCCCGAGCTGAACGTCCTGTGCGGCATCGCAGACTACAGCACGCAAAGCGGGCAGCCCGTCACCAAGCACCTCGTCGTCGAGGTGACGCCCGCTCGCTCGGCAGGAGCAGGCCAGTGACCGCGGCCGGCGCGCATGTTGCCGATGCCATGGTCACCTGCGCGAAGACGCATGACCCTGGATCCGGGCTAGCGGCGATCCGGGCCTTCTTCGAGGACCAGCACGTCCACATGGCCCTGATCGTCGCCGCAGACGGGCGGCTGGTCACCACGATCGAGCGGCCGGATCTTCCTGCGGCCACATCGAGTTCCGCGCTCGCGGTCAGGCTCGGCAAACTCATCGGCCGCACCGCTCGGCCGGCGGACCCGCTCGGTGTCGCGACCGCGACCCTGTTGCTGGAAGGGCGGCGCCGGCTGGCTGTCGTTGACGATTCCGGCCGGCTCCTGGGCCTGCTGTGCCTGAAAAAGGACGGGACAGGCTACTGCTCCGATGAAGGCATCCGCGAGCGCGCGCAACCCTCGCTGGTCTGAGGAGGTGGACCATGACGGCGGGACTACGCGCCGGAGCGTAGTCGTTTCGCTCGCTGTGAATTGCGCTGAAACGCTCGGGCTGGCGGTTGCGGCGGGGGTGACCGGCTCGGTCGCTCTGCGGGCCCAGACCGCAGCCAGTGCTGCCGACGTCGCGGTCCTGGTGTTCTTGCTCATCGGCGTGCTCAGGAGCGTCCGGCCCCCGGATGACACCCATCCGCTCGGGTATGGGCGGGAGCGCTTCTTCTGGTCATTGTTCGCGGCGCTCGGCATCTTCCTCGGAGGTGGCGTACTCGGGCTCGAAGAAGCAGTCCGCGCCGCGGTGCATCCGTCAGCCGTCCACTCCTACCCGATCGCCTACCTGGTGCTAGCAACGACGATCGCGCTGGATGCGTTCACCCTGGAGATCGCACTGCGGCCGCTGCGCGAACAGGCGACCGGACGCGGTATCTCGCTGCGAAGCTACCTGCGCCGGAGCACGGATCCCGCCCCGACCACGGTCGTGGTCGGCCAGGGCTGCGCCGTGATCGGCGGCGTCACGGCCGCGGCCGGGCTGGTCCTGAATGAGGTGACAGGAAACCCGGCACCGGATGCGGTGGCGAGCGCGCTCATCGGCCTGCTGCTCCTCATCGCCTCAGTGCTCTTGCTGGGAATCAACCGGGACCTTCTCTCCGGGCGCGGCGTCCAGCCCGCCATGCTGAGCGAAATGTCCCGGATCATCGCCGCACAGGCAGGGGTGGTCGATGTCCCGGACCTGTTCGCCATCGTGATCGGCCCGTCGAGCCTGATCGTCGACGGCGATGTCACCTTCGCCGACGACCTGGACGTACCGGCCGTAGAACAGACGATCTTGCGCTGTGTCCACGCACTCCGGGAACGCTGGCCCAAAATCCTGTACGTATACCTCACGCCAGTCGGGAAGCCCCGGCCGAGCCGAGCCGCACGATCCGGTGCTCGTGCCGTCGACGGCACGAGCACCCACCCCCACTAGCTGAGGCGACCCGCGGCGGATCAGCCGCCAAGCTTGGGGTGTCGGGCGGCGCGACCCGGACGGGCGATGTCACAGCCGGAGGCGAGAATCGCAACTAGGGGACATGAGCACTGAGGCAGGAGCGCTGGCGAGGACGATGCGGAAGCGACCGGTCGCGGCGAGGGCGCGGCCGCCGGGCTTGCCGCTGGAGGAATTCGAGCAGGTGTACCTGCGCAACGTCGACGTCATCATGGGCTACTTCGCGCGCCGGTGCCGCGATCCGCAGACGGTCGCCGATCTCACCTCCGAGACGTTCGTCCGGGCGGTGGAGGGCTTCGCCGGGTTCGAGCCTCGCCGGGGATCGGACCGGGCGTGGCTGTTCGGCATCGCCGCCCGCGTGTTCGCCCGCTACTGCGAGCAGTCGGCGGGCGGCCGGGACGCGGTCGCACGTCTCGGCGGCCGCCGGCCGCTTGACGAGGACGAGATCGAGGAGCTCGCCGGGCGGATCGATGCCGAGCGCGAGGGAGCCGCGCTGATGCGGCGATGCGCGCGGCTGCCCGCGGTCGAGCGGGCGGCGATCGAGCTCGTCGACCTGGAAGGGCTCACCCCGCAGGCGGCGGCGGTGGCCCTCGGCGTCTCCCGTGTCGCATTCCGAAAGCGGTTGTCCCGGGCGAGGTCCCGGCT
>Ga0302184_10000122_pt1 | contig 51046 bp, 48 predicted proteins | sample I_Palsa_N3_3_FD_200233 | JGI IMG/M metagenome (GOLD analysis project Ga0302184, IMG submission 200233) | Peat permafrost microbial communities from Stordalen Mire near Abisko, Sweden - I_Palsa_N3_3 | ecosystem: Environmental > Terrestrial > Soil > Palsa > Peat permafrost | place: Sweden...
CGCGTGCAGCGGCTCGAGCCGCGCCCGTCGCTGTCAGCCGGCTTGACGCTGGCGGCCGGCCGCGCGCTCGCTGAGCGCGCCGCCGACTTCGCGCTCGTGCACGTGATGCGGCTTTATCTCGCACCGCTGCTCGACGCGCTGCTCGACACACCCGGCGGACCGCGCCTCTCGCTCGACCTCGACGACCTCGACGCCGACCTGTTCGCCGCCGCTGGTGAGAGCGACGAGGCCGACGCGTTCCTGCGGCTCGAGCGCTACTACGTCCCGCGCCTCGACGGCGTTTGCGTTGCAGCGCAACATGAGCGCGATCGGCTTGCCGAGCGCGCCGGTGCCGCCAACGTCGTATGCCTCCCGAACGCCGTGGTCGCGCCTGCGACGCCAGCTCGGAGCGAATTTCGCTATGACCTGCTGTTCGTCGGCAACCTGAGCTACGAGCCAAACATCGACGCCGCGCACTGGCTCTGCGATGAGATCCTGCCACTGCTCCCGGGGGTCCGGCTCGCGATCGCCGGTCACGCTCCGCCAGCCAGCGTACGAGCCCTCACGGCCCACCCGGGCGTCAGTGTGATCGCCGATCCCGCAAGCGTCGCGCCGCTCTACGCCGCCGCCGAGCTCGCGGTCGTGCCACTGCGCCGCGGCAGCGGCACGCCGATCAAGGCGATCGAGGCGCTCGCGCACGAGAGGACGCTCGTCGCGACAAGCGTCGGCGGCGCGGGGCTACCCGCTGGGCTGGTCGCCGTGGCCGACGGTGCGACGGAGTTCGCAGAGCACTGCCGCGTGCTGCTCGCCGACGACGCGCGACGCTGCGAGCGCGAGCGGGCGGGGCGCGACTACGTGTTGGCTGAACGGACGGTTGACGTCGTCGCGGCACAGATCGACCAGTGGGCCTCGACTATCCTTGCGCCGTGAGCGACCGGCCGCGGAGGGCGGAGGAGATCGAGATCAATCCGATCGAGGACGGCCTCGTGGTCTACGACCCGCGGCGCGACCGTGTCCACCACCTCAACCCGACCGCCAGCGTGGTGCTCGAGCTGTGCACGGGCGAGATGGACCGCGGCGAGATCGTCAGCCTGGTCCAAGCCGCCTACAACCTGGACGAACCGCCCGAGCGGGAGGTCGACGACTGCCTGGGCAAGCTGCGCGAAGAAGGTCTCGTCGAGTAGCCACGCAACGACGAGCTCGCCTGCTGTGGCTCGTGCTTTCATTCTCGCGATGGCGCCGCGGCCAGATGGCTCGATCCGACTGTTGTTTCTCAACAGCATGTGGGGTACCTATCCCGTCCTCGATCACGCGAGGTTCCCTGTCCCCTGTCAGGTCAGCACCAAGTTCGCGGATCTCGATCACGCCGACGTCGTGGTCGTGCACCTGCCGACGGCGCCACCGTTCGAGGAGCTACCCAAGCACCCGGGCCAGACCTGGGTTGCGTACTCGTTGGAGAGTGAGGTGACGGTCCCGGCGATGCTCGATCGGCGGTTGATGGGACAGTTCGAGCTCGAGATCAGCTACCGGCGCAGCGCGGACGTCTGGAGCCCATACGTGACGTCTTCCGATCTCGAGGACCTGCTCACCGCTCCCCGCGGCAAGACCGAGGCCTGTCCGGTCGCTCACTTCCAGTCGAATCCCTACGACCGCAGCGGACGCAATTACTGGGCCCTCTCATTGATGCGGAGCGTCGGCATCGCGTCCTACGGGAAGGTCTTCCCGACCACCCCGGTGGCAGGCACGGTCGGCACGCGCGATCAGCGACTGGCGATCTCTGCGCGCCACAAGTTCACGCTGGCCTTCGAGAACTCGCTCGCAGTCGACTACGTCTCAAATAAGCTCTTCGATGTCTGGATGGCAGGATCGGTGCCCGTCTACCTCGGTGCCCCCAACGTCGCCGAGTTCGCGCCGTCGGCCCATTCGTACATCGACGTGGCGGACTTCGAGGGTCCGGACGATCTCGCGCGCTACCTCAACCATCTCGATCAGCACGAGGAGGAGTACGAGGCGTATCTCGAGTGGAAGCGAGCCGGCCCGGATGGCCGCTTCCTCGAGCTGCTGGAGACGATCCCGGACCGCACCTGGTGCAACCTGGTTGAGCTGATCGACGCGCGCCGAGCCGCCGTGTCGCTGCCATAGGCGATCATCGGCCTCGCCCGTGATCCCCCGGATCGCACACTTCGTCTTCGGAATCGACGAGCAGGTCGAGCCGTTTCACTTCGTCCACTACGCCGCGATCGAGTCCTGCAGGCGCGTGGTCGCGCCAGAGCAGATCTACTTCCACCACCGCTATGAGCCATGGGGTCCGTGGTGGGACGCCATCAGGCCACACCTGAGGCTGCTGCGAGTCGAGGAGGCCCCCGCGGTGCTTGCCGCCGACTACTCGAGTGGCGACGTACTGCCAATCTTCCGCTACGCACACCACGCCGACTTCATCCGTCTCGACGCGCTGATCGAGCACGGAGGAATCTACGCCGACATCGACACGATCTTCGTCAGGCCGCTGCCGGAGGAGCTGTTCGAAGCGCAGTTCGTCATCGGCCGCGAGCCGCCGGCACAAGACGAGATCAGTGGCGAGTGGCGGCCGTCGCTGTGTAACGCGATGCTGCTGGCCGAACCGGGATCGGCCTTCGCCCGCGAGTGGCGTGAGCAGATGCCGGCGGCGCTGAACGGCACCTGGAACAACCACAGCGGCTTCCTCGCGGCCGAGCTGAGCCAGTCGATGCCGGGCGCGCTGAGGATCGAGCCGCAGGCGAGCTTCTTTCCGTTTCCCGCCACGCGCGACGGGCTGATCGATCTCCTCGAGCGTCGCGCGGCGGTTCCCGACAATGCATTCAGCGTGCATCTCTGGGCGCACCTGTGGTGGGAGCGCCGCCGGCGGGATTTCGTTCGTGCGCATTCCGGCTGGTCTGCCCCGCGATTCGTGCGTCACGCGCAGACGACGCTCGCCGATCTGGCGCGACCCTATCTGCCGCCGCGATCGGACGATCCAGCCGGTAGATGGAGCTACCTTTCGCTCGACGAGGACTCCGGGTACGGCATCGCCGGCGAGCGCTGTATGAGTGCGCTTGAGGCGTCCGGACTCGAGATCGACTGGACGCCGATGGTGCGGGCGCGAGAGGGGTACAGGCCACCAGAGTCCGCGCCACCGGGCGCGAGAGTGATCGTGGCGCACACGGTGCCCGAGTACTTCGGCCGGCTCCGTCGCAGCCGCCCCGACGCCTTCCTGATCGGCCACACGGTGTGGGAGACGGACAAGCTCCCCGGCCACTGGCCGGCCGAGCTCGACGACGTCGACCTGCTGGTCGTGCCCTCCCAGCTGAGCGTCGAGGCGATCGCGGCCTCTACGGTCACCACACCGGTGGCGGTCATCCCGCACGTCGCGCCGCCGCCGCTGAGGGGCGAGGAGCTGCAGGTGCCGCGCGAGGTGTTCGTCTTCTACACGATCGCCGAGTGGACGGCACGCAAGGCTGTCTTCCATACGGTGCGTGCCTATCTCGACGCATTCAGCGCCGGCGACGACGTGCTGCTGATCGTCAAGACGTCTGCGCGAGACCACACCGGCCCGCTCCTGCGGGAAGAGCAGGTTGTCGGGCCGGGAACCACGAGCTGGGCGCTTGCGCGCCTGATGGCCGGGCGCCCAGATCCACCGCCGATTCGCCTGATCGCCGGCACGATCAAGGACCGCGACATTCTGGCGCTGCACGCCCGCGGCGACTGCTTCGTCTCGCTCAGCCGCAGCGAAGGGTGGGGACTGGGTGCATTCGACGCTGCGGCGTACGGCAGGCCGGTCGTGACGACCGGGTGGGGCGGGCAGCTCGACTACCTCGGCGACTCGCCCTACCTCGTCGGCTACGAGTTGATCCCGGTGCACGACCCGCTCGGCGAGCCGAGCTACACGCCCGACCAGCACTGGGCCGAGCCCGATGTCGGACACGCCACCCTCCTGCTGGCGGAGATCGCCGCAAATCCGGAGCCCGCACGCGCTTGGGCGGCAGCCAGGGCGGAGGAGATCCGCTCGCGCTACAGCCCCGCGGCAATCGCCTCGGCGTTCCGCGCTGCCGTTGCCGAGCACGCACCACGCTCACAAGAGCCGATTTCGCCGGGCGCCTGAGATACTGAGAGTAATGGAGGAGCTAGGGAGCGTCATCACAGCGGTCGTCACGCCGTTCGACGAGCAGCTGCGTGTCGACGAGGATGCGTTCGTCGCGCTGCTGAACCACCTCGCTGCGAACGGCTCCGACGGCTTCGTCGTCTGCGGCACGACCGGGGAGGCGGCGACGTTGAGTGACGAGGAGCACCTCGGCCTCGTCGAGCTTGCGGTGCGCGAACGGCCGGCCGGCGCCAGCATCATCGCCGGCACCGGCTCGAACGACACACGGCACGCCGTGCACCTGACCGAGCGGGCCTGCGAGCTCGGCGTCGACGCCGTGCTGTCGGTGACGCCCTACTACAACCGTCCCAGCCGGCGCGGGATCGTCCGCCATTTCGAAGAGGTCGCGCGTGCCGCCGACGTGCCGGTGATCCTCTACAACATCCCGCAGCGTACGGCCACCGACATGCCCAACGACCTCCTGGCCGAGCTTGCCCAGATCGATCGCATCGACTACGTCAAGCAGGCCAACGACGACAACCTCGCGCCGGTCGACGGTCTGCGGATCTACGCCGGCAACGACGGCACGTTCGCGCGCACGCTCGACATGGGGGAGCCCGGCGGGATCCTCGTCGCGAGCCACATCGTCGGACCGCAGATGCGACGGATGGTCGACGAGCCCGAGAACCGAGCCGAGATCGACGCCTCGTTGCGCGACGTCTACGACACGCTCTTCATCACCGCCAACCCGACCTGCACGAAGGCGGCGCTCGAGCTGCTCGGCCACCGCGTCGGCGGCCTGCGACTGCCGCTGATCGAGGCCAACGACTCCGAGCGCGATGCCGTGCGCGCGATGCTGATCCGCCACGAACTGCTGGGGCAACTGACCACGTGACGAAACTGCGCGTCCTGCCGCTTGGCGGCCTGGGCGAGATCGGCAAGAACATGACGGTGCTGGAGGAGGACGGCCGGATCGTCGTCGTCGACGTCGGCCTGCGCTTCCCGACGCCGGAGATGGTCGGCATCGACCTCGTCCTGCCCGACTTCTCCTACCTGCGCGAGCGCGCCGCGGACATCGAGGCGATCGTCGTCACGCACGGGCACGAGGACCACCTGGGCGCGCTGCCGTGGGTGCTGCGCGAGCTCGCGCCGAAGACCAGGCCGCCGATCTACGGCGGACCGTTGACGATGGCGATGGCGCGCTCGAAGCTCGACGAGCACAAGCTGCGCGACATCAAGCTGATCGACGTCCAGCCGGGCGATGAGGTCGAGCTCGGGCCGTTCAGCCTCGAGATGATCCACATGACGCACTCGATCCCAGACTCCTGCGCGGTTGCGCTGACCGGCGAGCTCGGCACGGTCCTCTTCACCGGTGACTACAAGTTCGACCAGACGCCGGTCGACGGCAACCCCGCCGACGTCTCGCGCCTCGCGCAGCTCGGCGCGGAGGGCGTGCTGCTGCTCTGCGGCGACTCGACGAACGCCGACCGCGCCGGCTTCTCGCCGTCGGAGTCGGTCGTCGGCCCGCACCTCGAGGAGGTCTTCGCGCGCGCCGAGGGACGGATCATCGTCACGAGCTTCGCCTCCAACATCCACCGCGTCCAGCAGGTCGTCGATGCGGCGGCGGCGCTCGACCGCAAGGTCGCCCTGGTCGGCCGCTCGATGCGCAAGAACGTCGGCATCGGCAGCCAGCTTGGCCACATCGAGATTCCGCCGGGCCTGATGATCCAGGCGCGCGAGATCGACGACTTCGCCGACGATCGGGTCGTGATCATCTCGACCGGGTCCCAGGGCGAGCCGCTCTCGGCGCTGCGGCGGATGGCCTACCGCGATCACCCCCAGGTCAAGCTGCACGAGGGCGACACCGTCGTCTTCTCGGCGACGCCGATCCCCGGCAACGAGCGCGCCGTCAACGAGACGGTCGACCGTCTCTACCACGTCGGCTGCGACGTGATCACGACCGCCGACGCGCCGATTCACGCTTCCGGCCATGGCTACGCCGAGGAGCTGAAGCTGATGCTGAACCTCGTCAAGCCGCGCTACGTGATGCCGTTCCACGGCGACTTCAAGCGGATCAAGCTGCACGGCCAGCTCGCCGAGGCCGTCGGCATCGACCGCGGCGCGATCTTCCGCGCCGAGAACGGGATGGTGCTGGAGATCGACGAGCGCGGTGCGCGCTTCGGCGCGCCCGAGCACGCCGGGATGATCTTCGTCGACGGCGTCGACATCGGTGACATCGCCGACGCGGCGCTGCGCGACCGCCGGATGCTCTCGGCCGACGGGATCTTCATCGTCGTCGCGACGATCTCCGAGCAGAGCGGAGGCTCGGTTGCAGACCCGGAGGTGATCTTCCGCGGCGTGCCCTTCATGGACGAGGCCGGGAAGCTCGCCGACGAGATCAAGGACGCCGTCGAGGACTCACTCGAAAGCGCCTTCAAGGAGGGCGTCCGCGACCTCGCAGTGCTCAGCGACCGCCTGCACGACCACCTCGCCGCGCTCGTCTACGAGCGCCTGCGCCGCCGTCCGATGGTCCTGCCGGTGGTCGTCGAGGTCTGAGCCGGGCGCTCACGCCGTGAAGTGCGCGCCCGCGCGCCGCGGTGACACCCCAGATCTGAGACTTCGCTCTAGGCGGAGCGCTCCATCCGGAACATTCCCTCGTTGGGCACGAATCCCTCGACGCTGTCGACGTCGATGATCACGGCGACGCCCTTGCGCTCGAGGTCCTGGTTGCGCTCCGGCTCGACCATCTTCTCGTAGACGGCGTCGTTGGCCGACTCGTCGACGCGGGCCGAGCCCTTGAAGGAGAGGAATGCCGGGCCGGGGCCCTCGTGGCCGCCGTAGTAGACGAGGTGGACGCGGGGATGGCTGGCGATCGCCGCGGCGAAGCCGCTGTCGCGCTTGCGCACCCACATCGCGAGCTGCTGGGGGCTGTAGACGTGCGTGCTGCCGCGGAAGGAGACGACGGGATCGCCGTCTTCGCCGACGTAGCCGAGCGCGAGGGTGCGGGCGCGCATGACGGCTTCGTCGATCGCTTCCGGGATTTCCTTCGTGGTCAGATCTAGTGTTTCTGCCATGGCTCCTTCTAGTGGTCGGGAAGTGGGGATGCTACTTGCATGCTCAAGCAAGTGATGCTGCCCCCGTGGCTGATCCGCCGCCACCGTTAGCATTCGATCGCCGCTGACGAACCAGCTTGCCCCAGACCGGCGGTTCGTCACCCGTGACACGCTCCCTGCTCGTATGGCGATAACGAAACCCAGCGCTGCGCGCGACGCCGCACATGATCGGCACGCACTCACCGCTGCCGCTGTGGGGAGCGGGCGATGAGCGCCTCTGAGCCGCACATCGCACTGCCTGACCGCTTCTTCGGGGCCCTCGGGCGGACGGTCGTTCGCTTCCGCTGGGTCGTCATCGCGCTCTGGATCGTCGCGGTCGTCGCGACGGCCAAGCTGCCGAGCCTGAGCAGCGAGATCAACAACGACAACAGCCAGTTCCTGCCGGCGAGCACGCCGAGCTCTCGCGCGGCGAACCTGGCCACGCCGATCCTCGGCTCGTTCAACGACGCGAGCAACGTGACGATCGTCGGCGCGACCGCCAGCGGACCGATCGACGCCGCCGACATCGCCACGCTGACGCGACTCGCGCGCGCGGTGAGCTCGCTGCCGCACGTGACGAGCGTCCGCGAGCTGGCTGTCTCGGCGGATGGTCGCGCGGTGCAGATCCTCGTCCGCGCGAAGATCAACTTCGCCGACATCAACCGCCAGAAGACGCTGATCGACTCGCTCGAGAGCGCGATCGCGGCCGCCCATCCGGCAGGCGGGTTCGACGTCAAGGTTTCCGGTCCGGTCGCCGACAACGTCGCCAACCAGAACCAGTCCCAGAAGACCGGCAGTGAGACGCAGGAGTTCTCGCTCGTCTTCATCGTGCTGCTGCTGTTCGTGATCTTCCGCTCGCTGCTGGCGCCGCTGATCACGCTGCTACCAGCCGGCCTGTCGCTGCTCGTCTCGACGCGCCTGATCGGGGAGCTGGGAGCACACGGCCTGAAGATCTCGGAGATCACCGAGCTGCTGCTGATCATCCTCGTGCTCGGTGCCGGCACCGACTATGGGCTGTTCCTCGTCTTCCGCGTGCGCGAGGAGATCCGCCGCGGGGCGGAGTCGCGCGAAGCCGTCGAGCGATCGCTCGTCCGCGTCGGCGAGTCGATCACCGCATCCGCGGGGACCGTGATCATCGCGCTGCTGTCGCTGCTGCTCGCGAGCTTCGGCATCTATCACGACCTCGGCGTGCCACTAGCGATCGGTATCGTCGTCATCCTGCTGGCCGGCCTGACGCTGCTGCCGGCGCTGCTCGCGGTCTTCGGGCGGGCGGCGTTCTGGCCGACCCGGCCGCGCTCCGGCGAGGCGCGCGACGGTGCCTGGGGCAAGATCGCGGCACGGCTGATCCGCAAGCCGGCGCTGACCCTCGCGATCGGCGTGATCTTCTTCGGCGCGCTCGCGCTGGGGGCCCTCGGCTATCACTCCGGCGGCTTCGGCGGCGCCGCCGGTGCGCCGAAGGGCACCGAGCCGGCCAAGGGCGATGCGCTCGTTGCCGCGCACTTCCCGGCCTCGAGCGCGAACCCGGCGAACCTCGTCTTTCGCTACGCGACGGCCGTCTGGCAGAAGCCGAGCGAGGTGGCCGCGGCGGAGTCGTCGCTGCGCGGCTCGGGGCAGTTCACCGCGTTGCTGGGTCCGCTCGAGCCGAACGGGACGCGCCTGAGCCCGAGCGAGTACGCGCGCCTGCACGCACGGCTCGGCGTCGCGCAGCAGCTGCCCAACGTCGAGCCCGCCGGGCTCGGGATTTCGACCGTGGAGTACAACGCCTACCACGCGACGGCGGCGTTCGTCGGCGCGCAGGGCCATGTGATCCAGTTCGAGGCCTCGCTGCGCGCCGGCGGGCAGCAGACGACCTCGGCGCTCAACGCCACGCCAAAGATCCGCAGCGTCGTCAGCGCGGCGGCGCGTGCGTCGGGTGCCAACGCGTCCGGCGTGGCCGGGGAGGCGGCGGCGCTCTACGACGTCAGCTCGACGTCCAATCACGACCTCGTGAAGATCATCCCGATCGCGATCATCGCGATCGCGATCCTGCTGGCGATCGTGCTGCGGAGCCTCGTCGCGCCGCTCTACCTGATCGTCAGCGTCGCGTTCTCCTATCTCGCCGCGCTCGGCGTCGCAACGATCATCTTCATCGACCTGGCGGGCGAGTCGGGCCTCACCTTCATCCTGCCGTTCCTGATGTTCATCTTCTTACTTGCGCTGGGCGAGGACTACAACATTCTCGTGATGACGCGGATCCGTGAGGAGGCGCGCAGCTATCCGCTGCGGGAGGCTGTCGTGCGCGCTGTCGGCCGGACCGGCTCGACCGTGACCTCGGCTGGGCTCGTGCTCGCGGGAACGTTCGGGGTGCTGGCGATCGTCGCCGGATCGAGCGCGAGCGGCAGCCAGGTCCGAGCGATCGGCTTCGGGTTGGCGATCGGGATCCTGATGGACACCTTCGTCGTGCGTACGCTGCTCGTGCCGGCGACGGCGACGCTGCTCGGCCGCTGGAACTGGTGGCCGGCGCGGATGAGCCGGCAGAGCGCGGATCGCCCGACCGATCCAGGCGCAGCGGCGGCGCCGGAGTAGGTGCTCGCCGGCCCGGCGGCGCTAGTTGACGTCGCGCCGGGCGGTCAGCGCGATGCCGGCTGAGGCGAGCAGCACGGCCCAGGCGAGAAGAACGAGACCTGCGGCAGCGGGGGAGAGCAGGTGGGCGGTCGTCAGCCCCTCGAGTCCGTCGTTCGCGCGCGTCGGCGTGAAGCGACCGACGGACGGGACGAGACCGAAGAGCAGGTTGTCGACGACGAAGCCCCAGGCGAGCAGCGTGATCACCGCGCCGACCTGGTTGCGGATCATCGCGCCGAGACCGACTCCCGTCGCACCCCACAGCGCCACACCGGCGAGCCCGCCGAGAGCGAGTAGCGCGGTGTCGCCGCCGCCGAGGGCGAAGCTGATCCCCCGCGCGTCGAGGATCGCGTAGCCGAAGGCCCAGCCGACCGCCTCGCCGACGACGCCGAAGGCGAGACCGGCCAGCAGGCCGGCGAGGACCTTGCTCGCGAGCACGCGCGAGCGCTTCGGCGTGAAGAGGATTGTCGGGCGGATCGTTCCGAAGCGGTACTCGCTGGTCACGAGCAGCACGCCGGCGAGCGCGGAGAACACACCCGCGAGGCTTCCGAGGCTGAGGAACTGCCGCTGATCCTCCTTGGTCGAGAGGGAGGCCGCGGTGGCCAGCAGACCGGTCAGGATCGTGAACAGCAGGATCAGCGCGATCATGCCGAGCAGCAGCCCGATCGTCGTGCGGGTCGAGCGGATCTTCAGCAGCTCGGCCCTGACCTGAGGGATCATGGCGCCGTCTCGCTTGTCAGCTCGAGGAACACGTCCTCCAGCGAGGACCCCTCGGTTACTAGCTCGTGCACCGCAACGCCGGCCTTGAAGGCGATATCGCCGACCCGTTCGCTCGTCGCGCCCTGGACCAGCAACGCGCCTGCCGCACCCGGGCCTGTCACGAGTTGCTCGGCACGCAGCGCGGCCTCGAGTCGTGCGGGATCGGCGCTGCGAACGCGAACCTCGCCGCTGACGCGCGCCGTCAGGTGCTCGAGCGAGGACTCCACGACCAGCTTGCCGCGACTGATGATCAGGACCTGATCGACGGTCTGCGCGACCTCGGCGAGCACGTGACTGGAGACCAGCACCGTGCGGCCCCCGGAGGCGAACGTGCGCAGGAAGTCGCGCAGCCAACGGACCCCCTCGGGGTCGAGCCCGTTCGCCGGCTCATCGAGCACGAGCAGCTCGGGATCCCCGAGCAGCGCCGCCGCGAGTCCAAGCCGCTGGCGCATACCGAGCGAGTAGCCCTTGACGCGTCGGCGCGAGGCGTCCGTCAGCTCGACCAGCGCGAGGACCTCGTCGGCACGCGAGTCGGGCACGCCGACCGCGCGCCCGAGCATCCGCAGGTGATCGCGGCCCGAGCGGCCGGGGTGGAAGTCCGTCGCCTCGAGCACGGCACCGATCCGCAGCGCGGGACGCTCGAGCTCGGCGTAGGCTCGGTCGAAGACGAGCGCGCGGCCACCGCTCGGCGTCGCAAGGCCGAGCAGCATCCGCAGGGTTGTCGTCTTGCCGGCGCCGTTCGGACCGAGGAAGCCGGTGATCGTCCCCCGCTCGAGCACAAACGACAAGTCGTCGACCGCCACCACGCGTCCAAAGCGCTTCGTCAGCGACTCGGCTAGGACGACGGCGCTCACCAGTTCAGCGCCTCCCCGGCGCGTCGGGCCATGCTGTCAGTTTAGCCTGACAACGCGTGCTGTCAAGCTGGCCTGACAGCCGGACCGAGTCCGCCTATGTTCAGCTGGCGACGGGTGACGCGGCGGCTGCGTCCGGAGCGTCGGCGGGACTCGCCGGCTGGCCGGCGAAGCGCAGCGTGAACGTGGCGCCGGCTCGCCTGCTGCTCTTGAGCTCGATCGTGCCGCGATGGGCATCGGTGACGGCCTGGACGATCGCGAGGCCGAGCCCAAACGAACCGCTGCTCTCGCCGCCGCCGCGCGCGAAGCGCTCGAACAGGTGCTTCTTGACGTCCGGCGCGATTCCTGGGCCGTCGTCGGCGACGACGAGCTCGACGCGGCCGTCGCGCAGCGTGCGTGTGCTCGCGCGGATATGCGTCCCGGGGGGCGTGTGGCGGATCGCGTTCTCGATCAGGTTGATCGCGACGCGTTGAAGATCGTCGGCGCTCCCGCGCAGCAGCGCGGGCTGGACGTCGAGCTCGAGTTCGTGGTCCTCGGTCGACGGCTCGAGCTCGGCCGCCGCTGCGATCACGAGTTCCGCGAGATCTGCGGGCTGCGCCGGCAGCGCCTGCTTCACATCGGAGCGGGCGAGCAGCAGCAGGTCGGCGACCAGCCGACGCATCCGCTGCGTCGAGCGCAGCGCCGAACGTGCGAGCTCGCGGTCCTGACCGCCCAGCGCCTCCTCGAGCAGCTCGAGGTTCGCGAGCACGCTCGTCAGCGGCGTGCGCAGCTCATGCGAGGCGTCCGCGACGAACGCGCGCTGTTGCGCAAGAGCGTCCTCGGTTCGCCCCCGCGCATCGCTCAGCGAGGCGAGCATCGTCGTCAGCGTTCGCGTCAGCTCGGCGACCTCGTCGTCCGCGGTCGGCGCGGGCAACGTCAGCGTGGGATCCCCGGTCCGCTCGATCTCGCTGGCGACCGCTGTCAACTCGGCAAGGGGCGTGACAGCGCGCCGCGCGACGAGCCAGCCAGCGCCGAACGCAAGAGCCGTGCCGGCGATCACGCCGAAGAACACAAGGAAGTCCAGGTTCGCGATCTCAGAATCAAGCGATGCCAGCCGCAGGCCGTACTGGATGATGAGGCTGTCACCGTTACGGAATACAGCGGTTTCAGTGACAACGCGGTAGCCGTTGAACGTCTTGAGCGTGTAGTGCGCCGGCGCCGGCTCCGGCAATGGTGACCCGAGATATGGCTGGCCGTCCGGCGGGACCGCCGGCGTGCTGTCGTTGTCGTAGATCCGCAGGGCGCCCCCGCCCACCTCGAAGCCGGCAAGGTCCTGGGGCGAGTACCCGAGGTCGGTGGAGCCGAACTCCGGGTGAAACGCGTTGGACAGGTTGCCGGCCTGAGCCACGATCTGCGAGTCGAGATTCGATCGCAGTCGGTGCGCTGTCAGCTCGCGCACCGCCATACCGAAGACCACCAGCAGCAGGAAGGTGACCCCGCCGACGCTGACCGCCAATCGCAGGCGGATCGGAAGCCGCGACAGTGGCGTCCGAGTCCGCCCCCTAGGCTCGGAGGACGTAGCCAGCTCCGCGAATCGTGTGCAGGAGGCGCGGCTCGTCGTCGGCCTCGAGCTTGCGCCGCAGATTCGAGACGAAGACCTCGATCGTGTTGGTCGTCGAGAACGGGTCGTAGCCCCAGACCTCGTCGAGCAAGCGCTGCCGAGAGATCACGATCCGCTCGTTGCGCATCAGATACTCGAGCAGCTCGAACTCCCGCTGGGTCAGCTCCATGTCGCGCTCGCCGCGGCGGACCTCGTGGGTGTCCGGGTTGAGCGAGAGGTCACCGACGCGCAGCGGTGCGCTGCCACGCGGCGGGCGCCGGCGCAGCAGCGCCCGGATCCGCGCGAGCAGCTCCTGGCGCTCGAAGGGCTTGACGAGATAGTCGTCCGCGCCGGCGTCGAGGCCCGTAACCCGCGCCTCCAGCGCGTCGCGGGCCGTCAGCATCAGGATCGGGACGTCGTCGTCGCTGCGCAGGTGCTTGGCGACCTCGACGCCATCCATCCGCGGCAGGCCGAGATCGAGGATCACCACGTCCGGGAGGAAGGCATGCGCGTCGTCGAGCGCGACCACGCCATCCGTGGAGAGCCGCACGTCGTAGCCCTCGAGGCGCAGCGATCGGACGAGGACATCGGCGATATCGCCGTCATCCTCGACCACCAGAACCCGCGGTGCCCGTGCGTAGTCGTTCATCACACGTTCGATGTTAGGCCTCCAAAGGGGGTGTGAACGGGATTTTTACCCCTCATTGAACGCGCAGGCATACGCGCTTGCATGTCGAATTGCGCCCCTGGTGGCCCCCCGACAGACGACGAGCAAGACCCGCCGCGCGCCGGCGCGAGCAACCGCCGCCCGGCGCAAGAGTCCCGCACGGGCAAAGCCGCGCAGCCGCCGCCGGCGGCTGGCACGGCGCCGGCTGCGCAAGATCGAGCTCGATCAGCGCTCGCTGGACGTGCTCGGCCTCGGGCTCGTCGCAATCGCAGTGTTCATGGGCTGCGTGCTCTACGGCCACTGGAACGGCGGGCGTGTGGGCAACGGCGCCGCGCAATGGCTTGGCTGGGTCTTCGGCAGGATTCGCGACGGCGTGCCGATCGCGCTCGCCGGCGCCGGGGCGCTGCTCGTACTGCGCCCGCTGATCGGCGCGCCACGACCGCTGCGGGCAAGCCCGATCTTCCTCTTCGCGGCCTGCACCCTGGGCCTCGCGGCGAACACGCTCGGGGTCGCGGGAGCGGAGCCCCCGCACGGCTACTGGCAGCAGGCCTACTTCGAGCACCGTGGCGGTGTTGTCGGCCAGGCCGAGCTGTGGGCGACGACGCACCTCGTCGGGACGCTTGGTGCGAACTTCCTCGCGGTCTTTCTGCTGCTTGCCGGCGCGATGCTGCTGAGCGGCGGCTCCTTCGCGCTGACGCTGCGCTCGGCCGGCGACGTGCTCGCGGACGCGTCGCAGCGGATCCCCACCGTGTCGGTGTCCGACCTGCGCATGCCACGGCGCGAGCGGGTGCTGGCGGAGGATGCGCCGGAGCCGATCGTGCCGCCGGAGCCCGACGAGCGCGACCTGATCGTGCGCGCCGGGCACGTCGCGGCGCCGGGGGATGAGCTGAGCGAATGGGGCGGCTTCCCGCCACTGGATGCAGGCGAGGGCGACCCCGACGAGGACGATCAGCCGCTCGAGCCGCTGATCTTCCAGGCGGAGCCCGAAGGGGCGGAGCCCGTGGAAGAAGCGGTGGACCTGCTCGAGGAGGAGCCCGAGCAGCTGCAGCTGACCCCGCAGGGGCGGTTCCGCGCCGCGGTCACCGACGATCCGAGCTTCGAGTGGCGCCTGCCGCCGACGAGCCTGCTGACGCGCTCGAGCAGCGAGCAGACGCGCCCCGACACGGCGGGTCAGGCGAAGGTCGCCGCGCGGCTGGTCGAGGCGCTCGGACACTTCGGCATCCAGGCGACCGTCGTCGGCACCGTTGCCGGTCCGCACATCACCCGCTACGAACTCCGCCTCGCGCCCGGGATCAAGGTCGCGAAGGTGGCCGGGCTGAAGGACGATCTGGCCTACGCGCTCGCGGCGACCGACGTGCGAATTCTTGCGCCGATCCCCGGCAAGCAGGCGGTCGGCGTCGAGGTGCCCAACGCGAAGCGGCGCATCGTCCGGCTCGGTGACGTGTACCAGGAGCCGCCGGCGGACTGGTCGCCGCTGGCCGTCTGGCTTGGCAAGGACGTCGCCGGCCGTGCGATCGGTGCGGACCTCGCGAAGATGCCGCACCTCCTCGTCGCCGGGACGACCGGCGCAGGCAAGTCGGCGGCGGTCAACGCGATGCTCGCGAGCGTTCTGCTGCGCGCGACGCCGCACGATGTGCGGCTCGTGCTCGTCGACCCGAAGCAGGTCGAGCTCAACCACTACGACTCGATCCCGCACCTGCTCACGCCGGTCATCACCAATCCGCGAATGGCGGCGAACGCGCTGATGAACCTGGTGCGCGAGATGGAGCAGCGCTACGGGATCATGTCGATTGCGCGGACCCGCTCGCTGGTCGAGCTGAATCGCTACCGCGCCGCCCGTGGCGAGGCGCCGCTGCCCTACATCCTCTGTGTGATCGACGAGCTCGCCGACCTGATGATGGTCGCACCGGCCGACGTCGAGGACTCGATCATCCGGCTGGCGCAAAAGGCGCGAGCGGTCGGAATCCACCTCGTGCTGGCGACGCAGTCGCCGCGCGTCGACGTGATCACCGGCATGATCAAGGCGAACGTTCCGTCGCGGATCGCGTTCGCTGTGAGCTCGCAGATCGATTCGCGCGTGATCCTCGACCAGAACGGCGCCGAGTCGCTGCTCGGCGCGGGCGACATGCTGTTCGCGCCGATCGGCAGCTCGATCGCCCAACGCATCCAGGGCGCCTACATCGACGAGGCGCAGGTCGCTGCGATCACCGACTACTGGCGGCGCCAGGGCGAGCCCGAGTTGCGCGAAGAGCTGCTGGATGAGGTCGAGCCGACGACCGAGGACGCGGAGGAGTCCGAGGGCTTCGATCCGGACGAGGACCCGCTGCTCGCACAGGCGATCGAGCTCGTCGTCGAGATGGGAACGGCGTCCACCTCGATGCTCCAGCGCCGTCTGCGGCTGGGCTACACGCGCGCCGGTCGGCTGATCGACATGCTCGAGCGCCGCGGCATCATCTCCGGCTACGAGGGCTCCAAGCCGCGCCAGGTGCTCGTGAGCGAGGCCGATCTCCCGCGTGTTATCGCTTCGCTTGCGGGCCGCGCGCCGGCGGGCGAGCCGGCGCCGCCGACGTTGAGCTAGCAAGCCTTCGCCGCGTGACCGGCCGAGGCTCTCTTCCGCGGTGGCGGCCGCGAAGCGGACGGCCACCGCGGATACGCTTCGCCGTGCGATGACCGATATCGGACCAATGCTGCGCGAGGCGCGGATGCGCACCGGCAGCGACATCTCGGAGTTCGAGGATCGCACGAAGATTCGCGCGAAATATCTGCGCGCGCTCGAGAACGAGGAATGGAGTTTGCTGCCCGGGCCAACGTTCACCAAGGGGTTCCTGCGCACCTACGGCGACATGCTCGGCCTCGACGGTCGCCTGCTGGTCGACGAGTACAAGCGCCAGTGGGAGGAGCCTCACGAGCTTGACCTCGTGCCCGTACGCCCAACGATCGGTCGCGACACGCGCGACATGCTGCGCTCACGACAGCGGCTGCGCCGCTGGGTCGCCGGTGCCGCGCTGGTGGTCGTCGCGGCCGTCGCGATCCTGCTGATCGGCGATCTGGGGTCCTCGCCGACATCGCCTGGCACGCCGCCCGTCTCGACCGGCACGACGGCGCTCAGCGGCGCGAGCGCCGGCGTGTCGGCCAGCTGCGCGCCATCGCACGGCGCGCGCCTCGCGCATGGCTGCGTATCGCTGCAGATCAGGCCGATCGTCGCCGTCTATGTGTGCCTGGTCGGCGACAGCCGAGTGCGGATCGACGGGCACAGGCTGAGCAGCACGACGACGCCTGCGACCTACCATGCGCACAAGTTCGTGGTGACGCTGGGCAGCGGCGCGGCGGTGCTGGAGATCGACGCCCATCATTTCGACGTGCCCCGCTCGGACGGCCCGATCGGCTATGCGATCAGCGCGCACGGGCGTCGGCGGCTGGCGCACCCCTCGACGCTGAGCTGCACGGCGTGAGCTCGCGCGCGGTGATCGTCATCACCGGGACCGAGGTGCTTGGCGGGCGCGTCAGCGACCGCAACGGGCCCTGGCTCGCCGACCGCCTGCGCGAGCTCGGCGTTGACCTCGCGCACATCACGATCGTCGGCGACCGTCCCGACGACATGACCGCCGCGCTCGAGTGGTGCGCCCAGCTGGAGGTCGACCTGATCGTGACGAGCGGCGGGCTCGGGCCGACGGCGGACGATCTGACAGCTGCCGTCGTCGGTGCGTTCTGCGGTCGCGAGATGGTGCTCGACGAGCCGCTCGAGGAGCGCATCGCCGAGATCCTTCGCCCGCTGCGCAGCCGCTGGCCGAACATCTCCGAGGAGACGATCCGCGCGTCCAACCGCAAGCAGGCGGTCGTGCCAGTCGGTGCAACGGTGCTGGAGCCGGTCGGAACGGCACCCGGTCTCGTCGTGCCGCCGGCCGACGGACGTCGGGGACCGACCGTCGTCGTCCTCCCGGGGCCACCGCGGGAGCTACAGTCGCTGTGGGCTGCGGCGGTCGAGACGGATGCCTTCGCACGTGCCGTCGCCGGACGGACGACCTACGAGCAGCGGATGCTTCGCCTCTACGGCCTGCCGGAGTCGCAGATCGCCGAGACGCTGCGCGCCGCGGAGGCCAGCGGTGTCGATCTCGATCTGATCGAGGTGACGACCTGCATGCGCCGAGCCGAGATCGAGGTGGTGACGCGCTATGAGAGCTCGAACGCCGGTGTCTACGAGGCATTCGAAGCGGTTGTCCGCGAACGCCATCCGGACACTCTCTTCTCTGACGACGGCAGCTCGGTCGACGAGCAGGTCGCCGCTCTGCTGCTCGAGCAGGGACGCAGCGCCGCGGTCGCCGAATCCTGTACAGGGGGCCTTGTCACAGCTCGGCTGACCGACCGGCCGGGCGCCTCGGAATACGTGCTCGGCGGGATCGTCGCCTATTCGAACGCGGTGAAGGAGGCGCAGGTCGGTGTGGCGCACGAGCTGCTCGTCGAGCATGGAGCTGTCTCGGAGCAGACGGCGCTGGCGCTGGCCGATGGGGCACGCGAGCGGCTGGGCGCTGATATCGGGATTGGCGTCACCGGCATCGCCGGCCCCGGAGGCGGCAGCGAGGAGAAGCCGGTCGGGCTCGTCTGGGTCGCCGTCAGCGACGCCGACGGCGCGCGGATCGTGCGGAGCGTGCGGATGCCGGGCAACCGCGCCGAAATCCGCGACCGCACGACGACGCTTGCGCTGCACCTGTTGCGCCGGCTGCTGCTCGGCGAAGGCGATTCGGCCCCTGCGTGAGCGACAGCGCGCGGCTGTTCGTTGCCGTGAGCCTGCCGGCCGGCGTGCGCTCCGAGCTGGCTCACTGGTCGCGTGCGGCGCTGCCGGCGCGCGGCGGGGTGCGACGTCTGGCAGCGGAGGCGCTGCACCTCACGCTCTGCTTCCTGGGCGAGCAGCCGCTGTCGGCTGTCGGGGAGCTGGTCGGAGTGCTTGGCGCCGCCGCCGAGCCGCTCGCGTCAGTCGGCGAGCTGGAGCTCGGCCCGCCGGTCTGGCTGCCGCCGCGGCGCCCGCGCGTGCTAGCGGTCGAGATCGGCGATCCGCTCGGCGCCCTGGGCGACCTGCGCCGGCTGCTGGCGGCGGACATCGCCACGACGATCGACTGGGAGTCGGGTCGCGAGCGCTTCCGTCCGCACGTGACGGTTGCCCGGATGCCGCCGCTGCCCGGCGGCGAGCGCCTGGGGGAGGCGATCCCGCCCACGCCACAGCTCAGTTTCATCTGCGACCGCGTCGCGCTGCTGCGATCGCACCTCGAGCCGGGTGGCGCGCGCTACGAGGAGTTGGCGAGCGTGGGCGGGTGGTGAGTCGCGGCTTTCGCGATCAGGCGGCCCGGGGCGCGTCATCGCTTCGGTAGTCTGCAGCCGCATAGGAACGGCATCCTGGCGACTCGCGTCGCATCCACTTCGTGGCGACAGCCACCTCTCCCGGGGGTTCAATGATCGATCACACTGCCATCACACGTCGCGCTGGCCTGCGTCTGACGCCGCGCCGAGTCCGCTGGGCGCTGCTCGGCGGCAGCGTTGCTGCCCTGCTTGGCATGGCGGCTGCGACCGAGGCGGCCACGAGCGCATCGGCCTCGATCTGCAACAACGTGTCTGCTGCATCGGTTTCCGCGATCGTCGGCTACAAGCTGCCGGCAGCGACCCAGTCGGTCACCAAACTGCCGGCGAGCAAGACCAATTACGAGACCGCGTCGGTCGACACAGGGTGCACCTACGGTGCGGACAAGAGCCTCGCGGACCTCGCCAAGACCGTCACGCTCGACGTCTCCGTCGCGTCGAAGCCCTTCACGGAGGCCGAGATCGTCGCCAGCGTCAAGAAGGCCGAAGAGCTCTCACACGGAGACTTCAAGATGGTCTCCTACTCCGGGCTCGGCGTGCCGGCGTACTACCTGACAGTAACCGAGGCCGGACTGCACGTCGAGGTGCTTTCCGGGATCACAAGCAGTACCCACAGCTTCGGTGCCGCCGTCGACTCGACGTTGCCGGTCGCCAAGCTCGCCGAGCTCGCGAAGCTCGCCGAGAAGCTCTGATCCGCAGCACTCGCGCGTAGGTAGCGAGACGCCGGCCTCGGGCCGCGTCTCGCTACCTGGCACTCGTGTAGCTCGACTGCCGGGCGTTGGCCGGCGGCTCCGATCGCAGCGTTCCGTCCGCGCGGAACCGTAGCTTGACCGAACAGACATTCGGCACAAGAGGAGCTTCAGCATGACCGTGACAGAGGACGAGAAGGCGGCGAAGGCCAAAGTGGCCGCCTTGCAGGGTGCGCTCAGCCAGATCGAGCGCGAGTTCGGCAAGGGATCGGTCATGCGCATGGGGGATCCGGGCGCGCAGGTGCGCTGCTCGGCGATACCGACCGGAGCGCTCTCGCTCGACCTCGCACTTGGCATAGGCGGCGTGCCGCGAGGGCGGATCGTCGAGGTCTTCGGTCCCGAGTCCTCGGGCAAGACGACGCTCATCTACCACGTGCTCGCCGAGGCACAGAAGCTCGGCGGGACCTGCGCGTTCATCGACGCCGAGCACGCGATGGACCCGCTCTACGCGAGCCGGATCGGCGTGAACATCGACGAGCTGCTGGTCTCCCAGCCCGACTATGGCGAGCAGGCGTTGGAGATCGCCGACATGCTGGTGCGCTCCGGCGCGGTCGACGTCGTGGCGATCGACTCGGTCGCGGCACTGACGCCGCGCGCCGAGCTCGAGGGCCAGATGGGCGACCAGAGCGTCGGCCTGCAGGCGCGGATGATGTCCCAGGCGATGCGCAAGCTCGCCGGCAACCTCAACCGCACGCAGACGCTGTGCATCCTGACGAACCAGATCCGCGAGAAGATCGGCGTGATGTTCGGCTCGCCGGAGACGCAGCCCGGCGGTCGGGCGCTGAAGTTCTACGCCTCGCAGCGGCTTGACATCCGCCGGATCGAGACGCTCAAGGACGGGACCGAGGCAGTCGGCAACCGCGTCCGCGTGAAGGTCGTCAAGAACAAGGTTGCGGCGCCGTTCCGCCAAGCCGAGTTCGACATCGAGTTCGGCAAGGGGATATCGACCTCGGGCTGCCTGATCGACCTCGGGATCGAGCACAACATCGTCACCAAGTCCGGCTCGTTCTTCTCCTACGGCGACGAGCGTCTCGGACAGGGGCGCCACAACGCGAAGAGCTACCTCGACGAGAACGCCGCGCTGGCGAAGGAGATCGAGGAGCGCATCTATGCGACGATCGGGGTGCCGGCACTGGTCGAGCCGATCGAGCGCGGCGAAGAGCTCGCGGGTGACAACAGCGCAGCCGCCGTGGTTTCCCCGTCGCCGGCGCTTGCGGCGGATGACGATGAAGGGCCGCTGGATTTCGAGAAGGAGGTAGCCGCGATCACGGTCTCGGACGAGCGAGCCGCTTAATTGAGCGAGCCGGCCCCGGACCAGGACGAGTTCTACGCCGACGAGGCGGATGCCCTGACCGACGCGCTCGCGCGTTGCTACTCGCACCTGGCGCGGCGTGAGCACAGCGTCGCCGAGCTACGGGCGCGGCTGGAGCGGTCCAGGCTGGATGAGGAGACGATCGACGAAGCGCTCGCGATCGTCGTCGAGCAGGGCTATCTGAATGATGAGCGCTACGCGCGACTGCTCGCTGAGGACCGTCGCTCGATCGACGGCTGGGGGGTCGAGAGGATCCGGGCCAAGATGCTCGGCGCGGGCATCGACCGAGCGCTGATCGACGCTGCCCTGGCGGCGTTCGACGATGCGAGCGAGCTGGAAGCCGCGGTCGAGGTGCTGCGCCGTCGGGTCCGGACGCCGCCGAGCAACGACCGCGAGCGACAGCGCGCCTTTACGCTGTTGGTCCGCCAGGGGTTCGACAGCGACATCGTCTACGAGGCGATTCGCCAGCACGAGCGCGACGCAGCCGAAGCCGCGCACTGAGGTTCGAGATGACTGGCTGGATCCTTGGGGCGCGCGTAGGCCGGCCCGCTGGCCTACGTGAGCCGCTCGGCCCGTAACCTTGTCGGCGTGAAGAGCTACCACGTCACGACGTTCGGCTGCCAGATGAACGAGCACGACTCGGAGCGGATGCGCGGGATGCTCGACGCGCTCGGCTACCGCGAGGCTGGTACGCGCGCCGAAGCCGACCTGATCCTCTTCAACACCTGCTCGATTCGTGAGTCTGCGGACAGCCGCCTGATCGCGCACCTCGGTGAGGCGCGGCGCCTGAAGCGCGAGGATCCGTCGCTGCTGGTCGGTGTCGGCGGCTGCTGGGCGCAGTCGCTCAAAGACGAGGTCTTCGAGCGCTTTCCCTTCGTCGATGTGGCATTCGGGCCGGGGCAGGTGCATCGGCTCGCCGACTTCCTGGTCAGCGACTCGCTCAGCGCGCAGGGCTACTTCGAGTTCGAGTCATTCACCGGGGACCTGCCGGCAAAGCGCAGCCGTGCACTGCAGGGTTGGCTGCAGATCAGCGTCGGCTGCAACTCGCGCTGCTCGTATTGCATCGTGCCCTCGACGCGCGGGCGCGAGGTCAGCCGCCCGCTTGCGAGCCTCGTCGCGGAGGCCGCCGCGATGGCCGCGGACGGCGTGCGTGAGGTCACGCTGCTCGGGCAGAACGTCAACTCCTACGGGCGCGATCTGCGACCGCAGCGGACAAGCTTTGCCGAGCTGCTGCGGGCGATCGACGCGGTGCCGGGAATTGAACGTGTGCGCTACACGAGCCCGCACCCGAAGGACATGCGCGAGGACGTCGTGCTGGCTCACGCCGAGCTCGAATCGCTGTGCGAGCACATTCATCTGCCGCTGCAGTCGGGCTCCTCACGGATCCTCCGGGCGATGCGGCGCACCTACGATCGCGAGCGCTACCTCGATCGGATCGCGCTGATTCGCGAGCATGTGCCGGACGTCGCGCTGACGACGGACATCATCGTCGGGTTTCCCGGTGAGACCGACGCCGATTTCGAGCAGACCCTCGAGGTGGTGGACGCGGTCGGCTACGACGGCGCGTTCACGTTCCTCTTCTCACCGCGCCGCGGGACGGAGGCGGGCTCGATCAGCGAAGGCATCGTGCCGGCCGAAGTGAAGGCCGCGCGAATGGAAAGACTGCTCGAGTTGGTCCAGCGGCGCGCACGCGAGCGCGCTCAACGGTTCGTCGGGAGGACGGTCGAAGTGCTCGTCGAGGGATCCAGCCGAAACGACCCGGACCGGATGCGCGGGCGCAGCCGCCACAACAAGGTCGTCAACTTCAGCGGACTTGCCCGCCCCGGAGATCTCGCGCTGGTCGAGATCACCTCGGCGACCAGTCAGACGCTCGCCGGCGAGGAGCGGATCCTGGCGCGCGCCGTCGCAAATCGGTCAGTGGCGTCTCAGCGCTTGTCGGCCTGACGGCGCTCGAAGTCGCGGGCGACGCGGTCCGCACCGGCGAGCCGAGCGGCGCGGGCGGCGAGCTCGGGGGCGAGCGATGCGAAGCTCGCCCCGGCGCGGAGCGTCAGCGGCGCGACCGAGACCTCGCCGCGGTTTTCGCGAATCGCGCGTACGAGCATTTCCGCCACCTGGTCGGGTCGGCGTGTCGCGATCCCCGGTGGCAGCCGCACGGCGTCGGCGTACATGCCAGCGGCGCTGACGAACCCGGGAAGGATCAGCGAGACGCCGACGCCCGTGGCGGCGAGCTCCGCCCGCAAAGCAAGCGCAAAGCCGCGCAGCCCGAACTTCGTCGCGTTGTAGATCGAGGAGCCCGCGGTCGCAGCCTTGCTCGAAAGCGAGCCGATGAAGACCAGATGCCCGCTGCCACGCTCGGTCATCTGCGGAATCACACCCTTTGCCAGCACGATCGGTGCCCGCAGGTTCACGGCGAGCGCCCGGTCGATGTGCTCGACCTCGAGCGTCGCGACTCGGCCGGTGCCTGGTAGCGCGGCGTTCGCGATCAGGATGTCGACTCGCCCCGTGGCAGCGAGCAGATGGTCGGGCGCCTCAGGTTGCGTCAGATCCGACACGATCGCCTGCGCACCGAGCTCGGAGGCGAGCGACTCGAGGATGTCCGCTCGCCGCCCCGTGAGGATCAGCTCAGCGCCCTCGCTCGCCAGCCGCCGCGCCAGCTCCGCGCCGATGCCGCCACTCGCACCGGTGATCAGGGTGCGCGCGCCGGCGATCTGCATGGGCTGCGCCATTCCCGATCACGATACTTGCAGGGTGGAACGCCAGACGCTCGCCCTCTTCGGGCCGACCGGCGTCGGCAAGACGGCGATCGCGATCGCCGTCGCCGAGCGCCTGCGTGCCCAGGGTGAGCATCCGGTGGCGGTCTCGGCGGACGCGCTACAGCTATACAGCGGTCTCGAGCTGCTCACCGCGGCGCCGACCGCCGCTGAGTGCGGCCGGCTCGAGCACAGGCTTGTCGCCTGCGTCCCGCTCACGGAGCGCGTGAGCGTCGTGCGCTACGCGCAGCTTGCGCATGCCGAGATCGATTCGTTGTTGGCTGCAGGCGCGACGCCAATAGTCGTCGGCGGCACCGGGCTGTATCTGCGAGCGGCGCTCAGCGATCTGGACCTGCGGCCGGCGCCGGCGCCTGGTGTGCGTGAGCGGTGGACGGCCGAGCTCGAGGAGCGGGGATCGGTGGCACTGCACCGGCAGCTCGCCGACCGCGCACCCGCTTCTGCCGCGCGGATCGCCCCGACCGATCGCCACCGCATCATTCGCGCGCTCGAGCTCCATGAGGCTGGCGCACTGCGCGACCCGGATCAGCGCTCGCAGCTTTGGAGTGGCGAGACACGCCATCCAACGCGACTGATCGGCCTCGTGATGGAGCGGAGCGCCCTCTACGCTCGAATCGACGCGCGCGTTGACGCGATCGTCGCCGCCGGGGCGCGCGGCCAGGTCGAGGCCGCGGAGCGCGCCGGAGTGTCGGCAACAGCACGCAAGGCACTCGGGTTCCAAGAGCTGGTCGACGGCGACATCGAGGCGATGAAGCGGCGCACGCGCAACTATGCCCGGCGCCAGCTGACGTGGATGCGCAAGCTCGCGAACGTCGAGCTGGTGGACGTGACGGGTCGATCGCCCGACGAGGCCGCAGCCGCGCTGCAATGATCGGCGCTGCACACGGCAAGCGGAACGGAGGGGCGTGCGGTTCGAGAAATGGCAGGCGCTCGGCAACGACTACCTGATCGTTGAAGTAGACGCGCTGCCGTGGGAGTTGACCGCGGCCCGGATCAAGCGCATCTGCGACCCGCACCTGGGCGTCGGCTCCGACGGGATTCTGCTGCTTGGCTCGAGCCCCGATCCGGCCTACGTGGCGACCCTGCGGATCTTCAATCCGGATGGCTCGGAATCGGAGCTCTCGGGCAACGGGTCACGCGAGGCGATCATGTACCTGCGCCATCGCGGACACACCAACCGCGACGAGTTCGCGATCCTGACAGCCGCCGGTCCAGTCCGCCCGACGATCACCGGCCCCGATACCTGCAGCGTTGACATCGGCAAAGCAACGACGGTGTCCAAGGACTATCCGTCGGGCGCGCCCGACGGCTCCGGCGAGCTCGAGGCCGGCGGGCGCAGCTGGCGCTTCCAGCACGTCTTGATCGGCAACCCGCAATGCGCGATCGCCTACGACCAGCTTGAGCAGCTCGACCTGGCAGCGATCGGGCCGGCGATCGAGCATCACCCATTCTTCCCGAACCGCACGAACGTGTCGTGGTACCACCCGCTCGCGGACGGGTTGATTCGGGCGCGGATCTTCGAGCGCGGCGTCGGTGAGACGATGTCGTCGGGCACGGGTGCGAGTGGCGCCGCCGTTGCCCATCACCTCGCGGGTGGTGCGAGTCGGATCACCGTTCGTCTGGATGGCGGCGAGCTCGAGGTGGAGATCGGCCAGGACCTGAATGTCACACTCACCGGCTGGGCCGTTCCCGTTTATGCGGGAACGCTCGCCGACGAATTCGTCAAGGAGCTCGATGAGACACAGTGACCGCCTAGAGCGGATTCCGCCGTACCTATTCGCCGAGCTGGAACGCAAGATCGCAGCCAAGCGGGCGGCCGGGATCGACGTGATCTCGCTTGCGATCGGCGACCCCGATACACCGACCTACCCACCGATCGTGGACGCTGCAAGGCGCGCCGTCGCGAACCCGACGACGCACACCTATCCGTCGAATCGTGGCCGCGAGGAGTTCCGCAACGCGGTTTCGAAGTTCTATGCGCGGCGCTTCGACGTCGAGATCGATCCCGATGGCGAGGTCATGCCGGCGATCGGCGCCAAGGAGTGCATCTTCAACCTCAACCTCGCGTTCCTTGATCCCGGTGATGTCGCGCTCGCCGCCGACCCTGGCTACCCGGTTTACACCGGCGGACCACTGCTGGTCGGCGCCGAGGCTGTGGTGATGCCGCTCGTGCCTGAGCTGGGCTTCATCCCGGATCTCGAAGCGATCGACGCGAAGACGCGCAAGCGCGCGCGGATCCTGTTCGTCAACTACCCGAACAATCCCACCGGCGCCGTCGTGCCGGACGGCTTCTTCGAGCGGCTCGTCGAGTTCGGCGCAGCGAACGACATCCTGATCGTGCACGACAACGCCTACTCGGAAACCACCTACGACGGCTACGTGGCGCCGTCGTTTCTGGCGACGCCTGGCGCGAAGGACGTCGGCGTCGAGGTGTTCTCGCTGTCCAAGGGCTACAACATGACCGGCTGGCGCTGCGCAACGATCGTCGGCAACCGCGAAGCGATCGCCTCCTACTGGCGGCTGAAGACGAACGTCGACTCGGGCCTGTTCGAAGCCGTGCAGCTCGCCGGAGCTGCTGCGCTGCAGCCTGCGCTCGACACGTATGTTCGGACGATGAACGGCGTCTATCAACGGCGGCGCGACCTCGTCTGCGAAGCGCTCGAGAAGATCGGCGTGAAGGTAACGCCGCCGCGCGGGACGATCTACATCTGGGCACCGGTGCCCGATGGATTCGACAGCGCGGCTGCATACTGTGAGCACGTGCTCGAACAGGCTGCAGTGGTGGTCTCGCCAGGCGGCGCCTATGGGCCCAACGGCGAGGGCTTCTTCCGGATCTCGTTGACGACCCCTGACGATCGCCTCAGCGCGGCGATCGAGCGGCTGGGGAAGCTCGCGGCGTGAGAGCGCAGCGCGCTGCCCAGCGCGCAGTCTGCATCGCCGCCCAGGCGGTGCCGGAGGATCTGCTCGAGCTCGGGGAGCTGCTGCGCACGGCCGGCGTTGCCGTCGTCGGCACGCTGGTACAGCAGCGCGACCATCCCGATCCCGGCAGCTACCTCGGCTCCGGCAAGCTCGCCGAGTGCAAGCAGCTCACGGTCGAGCTCGACGCGAACGTCGTGGCGTGCGACGACGAGCTCACGCCGCGCCAGGGTCGTGCGCTCGAGGAGGCACTCGGAGTCGCGGTGATCGACCGGACGGCGATCATCCTCGATATCTTCGCGCGCCACGCCAACAGCGCCGAGGGCAAACTGCAGGTCGAGCTGGCCCAGCTCGAGTACAACCTGGCGCGGATGCGCGGTCTCTGGACGCACCTCGAGCGGCTCGGGGGCGGTGTCGGTACGCGAGGGCCTGGCGAGGCGCAGATCGAGACCGACCGGCGCTTGGCGCGCGCCCGGATCGCAACGCTGCGCCGCCGACTCACCGATGTTCAAGGTACGCGACAGATCATGCGCCGCGAGCGCGAGCGCTCGCAGATTCCGCAGGTGGCCCTTGCCGGCTACACGAACGCCGGCAAGTCATCGCTCCTGAATGCGCTCACCGGAGCCGATGTGTCGGTCGCGGATCGCCTGTTCCACACGCTTGACCCGACGACGCGAATGCTCGAGGTGAACGGTCGCGGCTACCTCCTGACCGACACGGTCGGCTTCATCCGCAAGCTGCCGCACGGGCTCGTTGACGCGTTCGCGGCAACGCTCGAAGAGACGCGGCGCGCGGCGCTGATCGTCCACGTCGTCGACGCCAGCGCTGATGAGGAGCAGATCGAGCAAATGGTCGCGGCTGTCGAGGACGTGCTCGAGGAGATCGGCGCGGGCGACGTGCCTCGCCTGCTCGCCTTGAACAAGGCCGATCTGCTCAATGACTCTGCGCGGCTGCACGTGCCGGCCGGCCGGCGCGACACGCTGCTCGTGTCGGCTCACACGGGCGAGGGCCTCGACGAGTTGCGCGAACGGATCGACGCTGCGTTCGTGCGGATGTTGCAGCCGGTCGAACTGCTTCTGCCCTACAGCGAAGGCGGCCGCCTGGCGGAGCTGCACGCACTGGCCGGCGAACTCCACCGCGAGGATACCGCCGGCGGCGTGCTGGTCACGGCGCTGCTGCCGCCCGCGTCGGTCGCGCGCTTCGCCCGCTTCGCGACGGCCGCGACGCGCAACGGCGACGGCGCCGAATGAGGCTCGAAGTCACACGCCTCGCCGATGCGGCCGTGCTGCCGACGCGCGCTTATGAAGGCGATGCGGGACTGGATCTCTACAGCGTCGAGACGGTCGCGATCGAGCCGGGCGAGCGGGCGAGCGTCGGCACGGGAATTGCCGTCGCGATCGCACCCGGATACGCCGGTCTCGTACTGCCGCGCTCGGGGTTGGCAGCGCGCCACGGCATCACGCTCGTCAACGCCCCCGGGCTGATCGACGCCGGCTACCGGGGTGAGCTGCGCGTGCTGCTGCTGAACACGGACCGCAACGACGCGTTTGCAATTGCTCCCGGCGACCGGATCGCACAGCTCCTGATCGTGATGCTTGCCGAGGTCGAGCTGAGCGAGGTCGACGCGCTTGACCGCGCCGAGCGCGGCATGCGCGGGTTCGGCTCGAGCGGCTGAGCCGTCGCTCGGTGGGCGCTCAGAGCCCCGCCGCGTGCAGGGCGTTGGCGCGTGCCGCGTCCTCCAGCGCATCGTCGAGCGGGTCCAGCTCAGCCGGGTCGATCCCGAGCCCGCGTGCGATCAACCAGTCGCACAACCACGCGTTCTTCGGCAGCAGCGGGCCGTGGACATAGGTGCCGATCACGTTCGCGGTGCGCGCTCCCTCGAAGCCGCTGTGACCGTCGTTGCCGTGACCGCGCAGGACACGGCCGAGCGGCGACTGGCCGTCGGCGACGCGCGTGCGACCGGCATGATTCTCAAAGCCGACGATCACCCCTTCGTCGAGCTCGACGGCGATGTTGCCGATCAGCCGAGGGCCGTCGGCCCGGACGGTGACCACGTCGAGCAGCCCAACACCCTCGACGTGCTCGGCGCCGATCTCATAGGAATGTCCGAGCAGCTGATAGCCGCCGCAGACGCCCAGAACGACGGCCTCGCGGTCGGCGGCGCATCGCAGAGCGGCAGCCTTGGTGCGCACCATGTCCGCCGCACAGCGCCGCTGATCGGCGTCCTGTCCACCGCCGAGGTAGTAGATCTGATGCTCGTCGCGTAAGTGATCGTCGAGCGAGCTTGTCGTAAGGACGAAATCGATACTCCGCCAGGCGCAGCGGCGCTCGAGCATCAACAGGTTGCCGCGGTCGGCGTAGATGTTCATCAGCTCCGGATAGAGAGCGCAAACACGCAGGGTGCCACCGCTCATGGCGCAAGTGCCTCGAACAGGAGCACTGCGCTACCAGCATGCTGGTCAGTTGGTGCGATCAGCAGCGACCCGCGCTCGGCGAAGCCCGCGGCCGCCGCCTCGCCGGCAAGCGTGGGGGCATCGACTCGGGCGAGTCGCGCCACGTCGAGCGAGACATCGCTGCCGGCGGCGCCCGTGATAACTCGGCGGCGCTCGAGAATGACGGCCTCAGGCGTCTCGCGCAGCGCTGTCGGGGCGCTCGCGTAGAAGACGCCGTCGCGCTCGGCCTGATCGGCCGCAAGCTCCGCCTCGAACGGCTGCACGTCCGCGCCCAGCACGGCGAGTGCAAGCATCGCACCCGGCCGCAGCGCGGCCCGCGCGCAGCGTAGGAAGGCCGGGCGGTCTGCGAGCAGTTGCACGGTCTGCATCGGAACGATGCAGCAGCCGGCGGTCGTCGTGAGCGCGAAGTCGCAGGCGTCGGCGCAGATCACGCTGACCGGTAGAGCGCCGGCGCGACGCCGGAGCTCGTCGGCCAGCGCGCGGTCGCGCTCGAGAGCGATGATCGTGTGCCCGTGACGCGCGAGATCGATCGTGACACGGCCGGTGCCGGCGCCAATCTCAAGAACCGGACCCACGGCCGCGGCGGCGACCAGCTCCCGCCAGAACGGCAGGTCCGCCGTGTAGGCGCCGCATTCGAGGTCATGCCAGATGACCGCGGTGCTGGTCAATTGCGGGCCCATGAGCTCGCCGCCTGGCCGCGGCGACGGAGAACGTCGCGCAGCTCGAGCATCGCGGTATAGGTTGGCAGGGCGTAGAGCGTCGACGCTTCCGTGTCGGCGAGCGCAGCGTCAAGCGCGCGCGCGACCTGCGGCTCGACGGCGATCCGGGCGAGCGGAACGCCGGCGTACTTGAAGCGCAGTGCGAGCTCGGCCGCGCGCGTCCCGGCACACGTGACGCGACGGACGCGGCGAGCGAAATCCTCGAAGTCGGCGTCCCAGATCCACGAGACATCGCGTCCATCGGCGTCGCGGTCGTTGAGGATCGCGAGAAGGTCATGCTCGCCGGCCTCGAGCGCGAGCGTGCGGAGGATCTCGTTCGCGCCGGCCGGGTTCTTCATCAGCATGATCTGGAGGTCGTGTTCGCCGGAGCGTAGGCGCTCGGCCCGCCCGAACATCGGCGGTGCCGCGGCAAGCCCTTCGATGATCGTGGCGAACGGGATTTCCAGGGCCGTCGCAAGCGCGGCGGCGGCAAGCGCGTTGTAGACGTTGTAGAGGCCCGGTAGCGCGAGCTGTACGCGACCGCTGCCGGCCGGCGTGCGCAGCTCAAAGGCGGCCGAGCGGACACCGTCAAGTGCCACCTGGTGCGCACTGACGCTTGGCTGCGGTCGGTGCTGGCCGCAGCCCTCACACTCGTAAACCCCGAGGTGACCGAGATAGACCTGGGCATAGCGGTAGGCGCCACCGCAGCGGCGGCATTGCTTCGAGTCCGCGGCATGGGCAAGTCCCGCTGGCAGCGCCACGCTCGGATCCTCGATGCCGAAGTAGATCGGCTCGACTGCGTCGCTGCCGAGCTCGGCGACGAGCGGGTCGTCGGCACCGAGCACCAACCGGGCGCCGCTCCGGGCGACGACGTCTGCCCAGCGCTCGCCAATCGTCTCGAGCTCGCCGTAGCGATCGAGCTGATCGCGGAAGAGGTTGGCGAGAACGATCACGCGCGGCTGTAGCGCCGCAACGACCGGCGCCAGCCAGAACTCGTCGATCTCGAACACGCCCAGCTCGCCGGCGAGCGTGCCATGGGGACGGCGGGCGGCGAGCAGCGCTGAGGCGACGCCGCCGGCCATGTTCGCGCCGGCGAAGTTGTTGACCGTGGCGACGCCGGCGTGCGCGAGAATCGATCCGGCCATTGCTGCGGTCGTCGTCTTGCCGTTGGTTGCCGAGATCGTGACGCTGCCGCGAGTCAGGTCACTGGCGAGGTGCTCGATCGCATGCTGATCGAGTGCCAGCAGCACGGTCCCGGGCAGGCTCGTCGCGCCACGTCCGCTGAGCCGCGACGCGGCTCCTGCGGCCCGCGCCACGGCGACTTTTGCGCCGAATGTGCTCATCGTCGCGACGGGCTGGCGGTGCTCAGCCGGTCCAGCCCTGCTCTGCCATGTACGCCTCGACCTGCGCCGGCTGGTCGGTCACGACGTACGCGTCGATCATCGCCCCGTCGGCGTTGATCGTTATCGACAGGCCGGAGGAGACGGGTCGAACCTTCGAGATGATCGCCACCGGACGGCCGGAGCCCATCCGCGGCGTGACCCGGCCCGTCGCAACGCGGTGCACCGCGGGATGCTCGGCGAGCCTGTCGAGCATTCGTCGGTAGGACTTCGTCGAAGAGTGCTTGTGGTGGGTTTGCTTGGGGCTCATGAGCTGGCCGGCGCGCTTTGCCGGCCGAGCCACGGTCGCGCGCGCTCAGCTCGCGACGCCGGCCTTCGCCCGGGCGGCATTGCGCTTGCGGCGGCCGACCTGGGTGAGGATGACGAGCACGACGATGTCGAGGATCACGCCGAGCAGCACGCATGCCGGCAGCGACTCGCCGCCGAATGGCAGCGCGATCAGCTCCACGACACCGGTGCCGGCCGCGAGAATCGCGATCACGAGGCCGACCCCAACCAGTACGCCGCGAATCCTTGGCAGAACGCCGGCACTGCGTGGCGGCGCGATCAGCCCCATCGCTCGTAGCCCGAACAGCTGACGCCGCGTCGGCGGCTCCTGGCCGAGCTTCTCCACCGCGTCGCGCAGATCATCGGCGCGCCGCTCGGCGAGCGCCAGCGATGCATCGGCCATCCGGTGGATCTGCATCCGCTCCTGCGGTCGGGCGGCGGCAATCGCACGCTGGAAGTAGCTTCTCGCGGCGGCGGCGTCGTAGCGCTCGGCGGCGCGCCCCCCGAGGATCGCCATCGCGATCGAGCGGTACTTCGTCTCCGCTTCGAGTTGCTCGTCGCTGCGACCCTGCATCTCGAGCATCAGGTTCTCGGGGGCGCCGCGCTGCTCGAGGCGAATCTGGCGTTGCTTGGGAGGCATGTGCTGGAGTTTAGAGCGCCCGACGGCAGGGCCCAAGCGGGCGGCCGCACGCGCGTACCGTCCGATGCGCACGACCCGCGCCGCCGCGTGTCGATCGCGCTCGCCGACGCTGCGCGAGCGGTGGCTATATTGGGACGATGCCCGGACCCCGTCACGTCGCTCTGCGCCGCCTGTTTCTCGCCGCCGCGTTGTTGCTCACGCTCGCGCTACCCGCAGTCGCCGGCGCCACGGGTGCGACCGGGGCGAGCGGCGTATCGGCATCGCTGTTGACGCCGACGACGACGACGCCCGCAACGACGACGACACCATCCGGGCCGGTGACCGTGCAGCCGACGACCGGCTCGACCAGCTCAGGCGGGCTGAGCAGCACCGAGGAGATAGCGATCTTCATCGCGGCCGCGGTGCTGATCGCCGGGATCGCCAGGATCATCGTCGCGGACGCTCGGCGCCACACTCCGGCTGGCGCTCCCCCCGACCCGAATCGCCCGCGCGGCACGGTGCCGCCGATCGAGCACCGCGTCAAACGCTCCCGTGCGCGGGCAAAGCAGGCGCGGCGAGCGCGCCGCTCCAAGCGCTGACGTCTCTCGCAGGCCTCTCACACAATCCTCAGACAGCGCTTACGGTTCTCACAGCCGTCCGGATGATGATCGGCGTCGCAAATGGCATCTAACGGAGTTCTCATCGTGGGCGGGGGCCTGGCGGCGCAGCGCTGCGCAGAGTCGCTGCGCCTGCGCGGCTACGACCAGCCGGTGCGGATCGCGTGCGGCGAGGCCTACCTTCCATACGATCGCCCGCCGCTCTCCAAGGAGTTGCTCGCCGCTGACGCCCGCGAGGAGATCGCCAGCTTCCGGCCCGAAAGCTGGTACGCGGAGAAATCGATCGAGGTGCTGCTCAGCCGATGGGCGGAGGCACTCGATGCGCCCACGCACCGGGTGAGCTTCGACGGTGGCGAGTCGGTCGATTACGACACACTCGTCATCGCGACCGGCGCACGACCGCGGACGCTGCCGATCTTCGACGGCTACGCCAATGTGAGCACTCTCCGCACGCTCGATGACGCGCATCGCCTGCGCGGTTTGCTCGCTGGACACGCGCGGCTCGTTGTGATCGGCGCGGGCTTCATCGGCCTCGAGGTCGCCGCCGCCGCGCGCGCGGCCGGCGCGGAGGTCGTGGTGATCGAGCTCGCGTCACTTCCGCTTGCCGGTCTGCTCGGCCCCGAGATCGGCGGCTGGCTTGCCGAGCTGCACACCGCTGCCGGCGTCGAGCTGATCCTTGGCGAGGTGGTCACCGCCGTGTCCGGAGCGGAGACCGTCGAGTCGCTGACGCTCAGTGATGACCGGACGATCAGCTGTGACCACGTGCTCGTCGGCGTCGGCGTGGTGCCGGACGTCGGCTGGCTCGAATCGGCCGGCGTGCCGGCGAGCGGTGTCGCCACCGACGAGCTCGGCCGTAGCGAGCTGCCTGACGTTCTGGCCGCTGGCGACGCGGCCGCGTTCTTCGACCCGTTCCTCGACCGCCACGTGGTCAGCGGCCACTGGGAGGCGGCTGCCCGCCAGGGCACGATCGTCGCCGGCACGATCGTTGGCGCTGAGCCCCCGCCTTTGCCGCTCTCGAGTTTCTGGAGCGATCAGTACGGATCGCGAATCCAATATCTCGGGCACGCTGAGCTCGCGGACTCGACGGTGATCGAGGGCAGCCTTGCCGACCGTGATTTCGCCGCGGAGTACAGCCGCGACGGCGAGCTCGTCGCCGCCCTCGTGGTTGGCCGCCCGCGCGCGGTTGGCGAGCTCCGAACCCGTCTCAGCTACATGACAGAAAGGATGTCTGCATGACACTCGTGCCGATGATCGACACCGGGGCGTGCTCAGCACATGGCGACTGCGAGGACATCGCGCCGGAGATCTTCCGTCTGGACGACGTCGCGGTGGTGATCGGCGACGGCCCCGACGAGCTGATGCTCGCGGCCGCGCAGGCGTGCCCGTCAATCGCGATCCGGATCGTCGACCACGACAGCGGTAAGCAGATCTACCCGTAGCAAGTGGGCGGGCGGCGCGTCGCGGCCGCGGCACGACGGCACATAGGAGGACAATTGGGTGGCAATGAGGCCGCCTGCCGTCACTCGTCTCCTCCGGCGGAGTCCGGGACCGCCGCTGCTCGCAGGAATTGCTGTTGGTGCCTTTGGCACCGGGCTCGCGACGCTTGCGATCTATCCGTTGACGCACGTCGCGCCGGTTGTGTCGCTCGGCGTCATCTATCTCCTCAACGTGGTCGTCGTGGCGACCTACTGGGGGGTGGCGCTGGGTCTCGCGACGGCGTGCGCGAGCGCGCTCGCGTTCGACTACTTCCATCTGCCGCCGGTCGGGAGGCTCACGCTCAGTGGATCGCGCGTCTGGGTGGCGTTGGGCGTCTTTCTCGCGGTGGCCGCCGTCATCGTGGTGGTGGGCAATCTGGCACGCACGCGCGCCGCGGAGCTCGAGCAGCGGCGACGCGAGGCCGACCTTGCGACAGAGACGGCGCGCGTCCTGCTCGGTGGCGCGCACCTGGATGTGGCACTCGCCGCGGCGGCGCAGCGAATCGCGAGCGCGATCGGCGTCTCGTCGGCGGCAATCGAGCTAGGCGACGCGACGGCGGACGATCGGCGCATCGCTTTCAGGCTGTTGGACCAGGAAACGGTGATCGGCACGCTGCTATTGCCAGCCAGCGTCGACGTGGCGCAGCGCCGACGGATCTCGGAGCGGATCGTCCCAGCGCTGCAGTCGGTGCTGACCGCGGCGCTGCACCGCGCGGAGCTTCAGGCGGAGGTGGTCGAGACAGCTCTGCTGCGGCGCAACGACGAGATGAAGACGGCGGTCCTACGCTCGGTCTCGCACGACCTGCGTACGCCGTTGACAGCGATTCTGACCGCGGCGACTGCGCTCGATCCGCAGGTTGCGGGCGCGGCGGAAATAGACGAGGCGCGCGCGGTGGTGCTCGAAGCGGCGACACGACTTTCCAGGCTGGTCGAGAAGCTGCTCGACCTGTCGGTGCTTCAGGCGGGCAATCTAGAACATCGAAGCGTTTCGTACTCGTTGGAGGACGTCCTGCTCGAGGCTGTGGCGCACGTCCAGTCCGACGGCGGCAAGCACCTCTTCAGGGTGGCGCTCGACGACGATCTGCCGCCGCTTGCCGGCGATCCGGGTCAGCTCGAGCGGGCGTTTGCAAATCTGCTCGAGAACGCGGCACGCTATTCCGGCGACAAGCCCGTCTCGGTCCGTGGCCACCGCCTCGGCGAGCGGGTACGAGTCCGGATCGTCGACCAGGGACCTGGTATTCGCGCCAGCGAGATCGACCGGATCTTCCTGCCCTTCTACCGCTCGCCGGACGCTGCGCCGGGCCATCAGGGGTCGGGCCTCGGCCTCGCGATTGCACGCGGCTTCATCGAGCTCGGCGGGGGGCGAATCGACGTCGAGTCGCTGCCGGGTCAGGGCACGAGCTTCATTGTCGAATTGCCGCTGACGCCGCCGGCACCCGGTGCAGCCGTGGGTCGCGATGCGCCTGAGACGAGCGCGCGGGCGCGAGCGACGGCCTGATGGCGGGCGAACGGGTCCTGGTATGCGACGACGATCCGCAGATCCTGCGGGCGCTACGGCTCGTGCTGCGCGGCGCGGGCTACGAGGTCCTCACGACCACCACAGGCGAGGAGGCGCTCGATCGCGCAGCGCTGTCCGGGCCGCACGCAGCAATCATCGACCTGATGCTGCCGGACCGCCCCGGGATTGAGGTCTGCCGCGAGCTGCGTAGCTGGAGCGAGCTGCCGATCATCGTGCTCTCGGCCGTTGACGAGGAGGAGACAAAGATCGCGGCGCTGCAGAGCGGCGCCGACGACTACGTGACGAAGCCGTTCGCTCCGGGCGAGCTCGTCGCTCGACTCCAGGCGGTCCTGCGGCGCGCCGGTCGAGCGGAGGCCGAGCCTCGGATTGAGGTCGACGGCCTGGTCATCGACGTCGCGGCGCACACCGTCACGCTCGACGGAGAGGAGGTCCACCTGACACCGCTGGAGTTCTCACTACTGCGCGAGCTGGCCGCGAACCGTGGGCTGCTGATGACGCATCGCAAGCTGCTGAGCGAAGTGTGGGGCCCCGAGTACGCGGACGCAACGCCGCTGCTACGCACGCATATCGCAAACCTCAGAAGCAAGCTCGTGCATGGCGATGAGCAGCGCCACTGGATCCGTACCGACGCAGGCGTCGGTTACCGATTCGCCGTCTGACCGCGCCGGCGGTTGCGCCGTGCGCGTCCACGCCGCGGCGAGAAGCCGAGCCGGCTGCCGGCGCGGATCGCGATGATCTCGCCGTCGACGTGCTCCAGCAGCCAGCCAATGTCGTCCGGGTGGAAGCCCGCTTCCGTGGCGTCGACCGCGGCGACAACCATTGTGTCGAAGTGCTCGTGCGCGGCAAGCTCGAGCAACGCGTGACGTAGCGAGCGCCCGCGCTCGATCCGCGAATCGACCGGTACGCCGGCCATGTGCGCGCGCTGCTCGACCACCTCGAGCAGCGGCAGGCCGGCTTCGCACTCGCGCGGCAGCGCCGTGTCGAGCGGCAGGTGCATCGGGACCCGCGCGAGGAAGACAGGCACGAGCGTTGCGTCCTCATTGCGAGCGATGCGCAGCGCCGCGTCGAGGCCGCGCTGGGAGAGTCCTTGCGCGATGAACGGGAAGACGATCCGCGAGGAGGACGGCGTCAGGTGCTTGGCCCCGTGGGACAGCGCCTCACGCACGGTGATCGCGATCAGCACCACGACCAGTACGACCGCGAGGATGAGGGTTGTTGCGCTCATGGTTGGGTGACGGGCATCTGCGTACGGTCGGCGACGATTCGCAGGTCGACACCGGGAAGCTCGCGCATCAACTCGTAGGGTAGTGCGGGCTTCGACAGGCGCGCCAGCGCGCTGCGCGGGTTGGGCCGTCCCATCAGCACGTAGGTGGTTCCGCGATCGCGGGCTACGCGCGCCGCCACGGCGGCGATGCTGTCGCCTTCCTCAACGATCAGGTGCGCACCGAGCACCGACGCGAGCCGCCGGATCGCATCGAGCTCGGCGTTCTGTTCGAGCGCAGCGAGCGTGCCAGGCCGGGTGACGTGCAGCAGATCGAGCTCCGCGCTGAGACGCTGCGCCGAGCGGTAGGAGCGTCTAACAACACGCTGGGAGGCTGGGGTGAGCTTGATCAGCGCAAGCAGGCGTTCGCCGACTGCCTGCGGTGCGGCCGTCTCCGTGAGTCGCTCCTCGCGTGCGGGACCAACTGGCATCAGCCGCTTCGCCTCGACCTCCTCGGCGACCTGACGCAGCGACACCTCACGCAGCGCGGCGAGGTTCTCAATCTTGAAGAAGTTGTTCAGCGCGGCCTCGACCCGGTCCGCCTTGTAGATCTTGCCGGCGCGTAGGCGGCCGATCAGCTCGCGGGGAGTGAGGTCGATCAGGACGACTTCGTCGGCGGAGTTGAGGACCGCGTCGGGAATCGTTTCGCGCACGCGCGTGCCGGTCAGGTCGGCGACCTGGTCGTTGAGGCTTTCGAGGTGCTGGACGTTGACCGTTGAGAAGACGTCGATGCCTGCAGCCAGCACGTCCTCGACGTCCTGCCAGCGCTTGGCGTGTTCGACGCCTGCCGCGTTCGTGTGTGCGAGCTCGTCGATCAGGCAGAGCTCCGGCGCCCGAGCCACGATCGCCGGGAGGTCCATTTCCTCGACCGCGGAGTCACGGTAGGCGACTCGACGTCGCGGCAGGATCTCGAGCCCGCGCGCCTGAGCGTCTGTCTCTGCGCGGCCGTGGGCCTCGAGGTAGCCGATGACGACGTCACGGCCGCTCTCGGCCTCTGTCTGGCCCTCCTGCAGCATGCGGTAGGTCTTGCCGACGCCGGCAGCCATACCCAGGAAGACGCGATGCGATCCCCGTCGCGGTGCTTCGGTCACGCGGCGGTCCGGGGTCAGGGCCCCCGTCGGCGGCCCCTAGCCGCCGAGGAGGTTGTGCACGATGAGGTCGATTGCCTTGATCCCGATGAACGGGGCGATGATGCCGCCGAGGCCATAGATCCAGAGATTACGCCTCAGCAGGGCGCTGGCGCCGATCGGCCGGTAGCGGACGCCGCGCAGCGACAGTGGGATCAGCAGCGGGATCACGATCGCGTTGAAGATGATCGCGGAGAGGATCGCCGACTGGGGCGTGCCGAGGTTCATGACGTTGAGCACCCAGAGCGGACTTTTGCCGCCGTGCGTGGTTGCGTAGGTGGTGATGAAGATCGCCGGCAGGATCGCGAAGTATTTGGCGACGTCGTTGGCGATCGAGAACGTCGTCAGCGCGCCGCGCGTGATCAGCAGCTGCTTGCCGACTTCGACGATCTCGATCAGCTTCGTCGGGTTCGAGTCGAGGTCGACCATGTTCCCGGCCTCGCGAGCAGCCTGGGTGCCGGTGTTCATCGCGACGCCGACATCCGCCTGCGCCAGCGCCGGCGCGTCGTTCGTGCCGTCGCCGGTCATCGCGACGAGGCGCCCGGCGGCCTGGTGCTCCTTGATCAGCGCGAGCTTCGCCTCGGGTGTCGCCTCGGCAAGGAAATCGTCGACGCCCGATTCCTCGGCGATCTTGGCGGCGGTCAGCCGGTTGTCGCCGGTCACCATCACCGTCCGGATGCCCATTGCGCGCAGCTGGTCGAAGCGCTCCTTCATGCCCTCCTTGATCGTGTCCTTGAGGTAGACGACCCCGAGGATCTGGCTGTCGCGCGCGACGGCCAGGGGAGTGCCGCCTTCGCGACCGATCCGGTCAAGCTGTGTCTGTAGCTCGGGTGGCGCTTCGCCACCCTCGTTGCGGACCCACTCGATGATCGCGTCACCAGCCCCCTTGCGGAGCTGCTGCCCTGCCCAGTCGACGCCGCTCATGCGCGTCTGCGCCGTGAACGGCACGAACGTCGCGTCACCGCTTGACATGTCGTGCTCGCGGATGCCGTACTGCTTTGCCAGCACGACGATCGAGCGCCCCTCGGGTGTCTCGTCTGCGAGCGACGAGAGCTGTGCTGCCTCGGCAAGCTCGGCCTCGGCGACGCCGGGCATCGGGATGAACTCGGAGGCCTGGCGGTTGCCGAGCGTGATCGTGCCGGTCTTGTCGAGCAGCAGCACGTCGACGTCGCCGGAGGCCTCGACCGCACGGCCGGACAGCGCCAGCACGTTGCGGCGCACCAGCCGGTCCATGCCGGCGATACCGATTGCCGAGAGCAGGGCTCCGATCGTCGTCGGGATCAGCGCGACGAGCAACGCGATCAGCGTGGTCTCGGAGATTGTGGTGCTCGCGAACAGGCCAAATGGCCGCAGTGTCGCGACGACGATCATGAAGATCAGCGTCAGGCCGGCGAGCAGGATGTTGAGCGCAACCTCGTTTGGGGTCTTGCGCCGTGAAGCGCCCTCGACGAGCGAGATCATCCGGTCGAGGAACGACTTGCCGGGCTCCTGCGTGATCTCGACGACGATTCGATCGGAGGTGACGCGCGTGCCACCGGTCACGGCGCTGCGGTCGCCGCCTGACTCGCGAATCACCGGCGCCGACTCACCAGTGATCGCCGACTCGTCGACGGTGGCGATTCCGTCGATCACGGTGCCGTCGCCCGGAATCAGCTCGCCGGCGAGCACGACGACGACGTCTCCGCGGGTCAACTCGGCCGCGGGACGAGTGCTGCCGTCCTGCATCGTCGCCATCGTCTCCTTGCGCATCGAGCGCAGCGTGTCGGCCTGTGCGCGCCCGCGGCCCTCGGCGAAGGCCTCGGCCATGTTCGCGAAGATAACCGTCAGCCATAGCCAGATCGCGATCGTGAACGTGAACCAACTCGGCTCGTAACCGCCGAGCGACTTGCCGCCGCCGAGCTGGATGAACCAGGTCGCCGTTGTCACCACGGCGCCGATCTCGACGACGAACATGACCGGGTTGCGAACCTGTACGCGCGGGTCCAGCTTCTTCAAGCTGTCGAGCAGCGCGCGGATGACGATGTCCCGCCGGAACAGCGAAATTGCGGCGCGCTCGTGAGTTGCTGGCTGGGTGGACATCTAGTGGCTCCCGTTGCTGATGCGGTCTAGCGCGAGGTTGAGCTCGAGCACGTCAACGCCTGGCTCGCCGAAGAACCCGAGGCTGCGACTGGTCGTGTACTCCGCCACCAGGCGATCGACGGTTGCGAGCGAGAGATGGCGTACGGCGGCGATCCGGTAGGCCTGGATCTTTGCGTTGGCGACCGAGATATCCGGGTCGATCCCGGAGGCCGAGGTGTCGGCAGCGTCGACCGGCACCTGGTTGGCGCTCGTGACGTGCGGGTCGTAGAGGGTGTCCGATGCGCTGAAGCCCTTGCTATCGCAGGTCGTGTAGGGCACGTCGGTGTTCATGCAGAGATAGGTGGTGACGTTGCCCTGTAGTGCCGCAAGGGTCACAGTGCTGTTGGGGCCGTAGTTCGCGAATGAGCTGCCGGCGGCGTTGTCAGCCGGCGCGGTCCCTGAGGGGCGCGTCTGGAAGTACTTCGGGTCGGGCTGGGTCACAGGCTCGCCCTTGCTCATCTCGACCTTGCCGTTCGCGCCGATCACGTTCTCGTAGAACTGCTGGCCGATCAGCGCGGAGCCGACGACAGCTCCGTCGCGCTTGATCAACGAGCCATCGGCCTTGCCAGGGAAGATCACCTGACCGACGCCGGTGACGAGCAGCGGGTAGCCGAGCCCGAACAGGATCGTGATCACGATCATCGAGCGAAAGGCGGTGAGCAGATCGCGCCGCATCACTTGTAGAGGTGTCCGGTGAGCGCCTGGACAACCGGTCCGAGCAGCAGGGCGGGGAAGAAGGTGAGCGCTCCGACGAGGATGATCACGCCGATCAGCAGGACCACGAAGGTCGCGTTATCGGTGCGCATCGTGCCGAGGCCGGCGGGGCTGACGCGCTTCCCGGCCAGGGCGCCGGCGACGGCGAGCGCGAAGAGGATCGGTGCGTAGCGGGCGAACAGAGCGGTGAAGCCGCCAAGCAGATCGGCGAAGGTGAGGCCGTGGGCGGGAGGGAGGTTGCCGAGCGTGCCGTCGTATCCCGTGTAGCCGGCAAACGCCGAGCCGTTGTTGTTGGCCTGCGAGAGGTAGGCGTAGAAGGTCTCAGAGAAGGCCTGCGGCCCGCTACCCGTGACCGCCGTATCGATCGACGCGCGCCCCGCCGCGCTCGCCGTTGCCAGAGCGGTCGAGAAGAGCGCTGTGAGTGGTGTGATCAGCAAGCCGAGGGCAACGAGCTTGATCTCCTTCGCCTCGATCTTCTTCCCCAGGTACTCCGGGGTTCGCCCGACCATCAGGCCACCGAGGAAGACGGCCAGCAGGACGTAGAGGAGGATCGAGTAGAGGCCGGTGCCGACGCCGCCGAAGATCACTTCGCTGGCGGACAGGTTGGCGAACGGGACTGCACCGCCAAGGCCCGTGAAGGACTCGAGCGAGCTGTTGACGGCGCCGCAGGACGTGACTGTCGTGACGACGTCGAACAGTGCCGAGCCCGCGATCCCGAAGCGCTGCTCCTTGCCCTCGAGGTTGCCGCCCGTCGAGTTGGCGATCACCTGGGTGTGCAGGCCCGCGGCGTGCTGGGCCGGCGAGCCGCCAGCCTCGGCGGCGTAGGCCACCGTAACCGCTCCGAAGAACATGATGAACATGGCTGCGAAGACCGCGATCGCCTGGCGGCGCGAGCCGACCATCTTGCCATAGGTGAAGACGAGGCTGGCTGGAATCGCCAGCACCATCAGCATCTCGTAGAAGTTGGTGAAGCCGTTCGGGTTCTCGAACGGGTGCGCGGAGTTCACGTTGAAGAAGCCGCCGCCGTTCGTCCCGATCATCTTGATCGCCTCCTGCGAAGCGACCGGGCCCATCGCGATCGTCTGCGCAAGGCCGGAGATGCCGTGGACGCTGACGTAGTGCGAGATGTTCTGGATCGAGCCCTGGGAGATCAGAACCAGCGCGCTGATGAAGGACAGCGGCAGCAGCACGTAGAGGATCGTGCGCACCATGTCGACGTAGAAGTTGCCGAGGCTCTTGCTGCTGCGGTTCGCGATGCCGCGGATCAATGCGATCGCGACGACGATGCCGACCCCGGCCGAGGCGAAGTTCTGCACCGTCAGCCCGACCATCTGGCTGAAGTACGTCAGCGTCGTCTCGCCGCCGTAGTACTGCCAGTTGGTGTTCGTCAGGAACGACGACGTCGTGTTGAAGGTGACGTTCCATGGCGCAGCGTGAAATGCGACCCCGCCGAAGTCGTTCCAGGGCTGGATCGACTGCGTGCGCAGGACGATGTAGAGAATGATCCAGCCGGCGAGCGAGAAGATGATCAGGCTCTTCGCGTAGGCCTTCCAGTCCTGCTCGTGCGATGCGTTAACGCCGAAGGCCTTGTAAAGCCACTTCTCGGGTCGGTCCCACAGCCAGGACAGGAAGACCCGCTGCCCCGTGTAGACCTTTGCCATGTACCCGCCAAGCAGCGGTGCGATCAGGATCAGAACCCCGCAGAAGACGAGGATCTGTAGCCACCCGTTTACGGTCACGGACGGTCTCTAGAACTTCTCGCCGCGCAAGAGCGCATAGAGCAGGTAGGCGCAGATCAGGACAGAGACGACGAGACCGAAGAAGTCGGCGCCGCTCATGTGTGCGATGAACGCCGCGAGCGGCGTCATACGCGATCGATCCCCTCGATCAGCAAATAGAGGATCGCGAAGGCGAGGATCCCAAGGACAATGGCGAGTAGGTCATTCATGTCATCGAGCGTAGGACCGCCGCCGTCAAGGCCGCATCAAGATGCGCGAGGTCGGTATGGAGATTTCGTTAAGGGGGCGGCCAGCGTGATCGCTGGCGCGCTCACGCCGCCGACCGGTGGCCTTGGGCGTTACGATCGGCGCGGGGCCGTGCTCAATCCGAGGACGAATCGAGTGGGGGCGTGAGGATGTGGCTTGCGCCGCGTCGACACCTGATCAGGGCACTCTGGTGCTTTTTCGTCGCTGGCTGCGCGGTCCTGTACGCGCTACTCGGGTCGGCGGGTGCCAGCGCGGTAGCCTGAGGTGTCTTGCGCCGCGCGTCCGCCATTGGCATCCCAAGCGTCTGCGGGCTCGCCGGTTTCATCCTGCTCACGGCGCACCCGGGAAGCGCGACGACCATCGTCGGCGTGATCCTGATGTGTGCGGCGCTTGTGGCTGCAAGCGTGGCGATCGTTCGGCTCGTGTTCCGTAGCGGACCGGATCGCGAGCGCGAGATGCACGCCCGCGAAGTGTTCGAGCAGACCGGCCGCTGGCCCGGCGAGTAGCGCAGCCACTCATCGCGAGCCGGGCTCGCACCGAATTGGTTTCAGCGCACCTGCGAGCGCACTCCGCCGCGCGCGAGATCCCAGGCCAGGCCGGCAATGGCTCGCGGCAGATGCTCGGCCCTCGCGAGAACGTCATCGAGCGCCTCGGCGAAGCGGTGAATCTCCGCTTCCTCGACGACGAGCGCCGGCAGCGCCTTGACGACGTTGAGGCCGTGTCCGGCGACCTGGCAGAAGATCTGGTGGCGCTTGAACAACGGGACCGTGATCAGCTGCGCCGCGAGCCCGGCCTGGCCGCGCTCGACGGCGTTCCAGACCGTGCGGTTGCGCCCGCGGGATGGTGCCGCCAGCTCGATCGCCCACATCAGGCCGACGCCGCGCACGTCGTGCACGATGTCGTAGCGCTCGACCAGCGGTCGCGTTAGGTCGAGCAGCAGCGACCCCAGCCGCTCGGCACGCGCGACGAGGTCCTCGGTGTCGATCACCCGGATCGTGGCGATCGCCGCGGCTGCCGCGAGATCGTTACCGCCGAACGTCGAGCCGTGGCGCACGCCGCGTTCCATGCCGTCGAAGACGGCGTCGCGAACCTGCCGCGAGACGAGCACGCCGCCGATCGGCACGAAGCCACCGGACAGTGCCTTCGCGACGCAGATCATGTCGGGGTCAAGACCCCAGTGCTCGAGTGCAAAGAACCGTCCGGTGCGCCCGATCCCGGTCTGAACCTCGTCGCAGACGAACAACGTGCCGGTCGCGCGGCACGCCGCCTGGGCGCCCTCGAGGTAACCAGGTGGCGGGAGATTGACGCCCTTGCCCTGGATCGGTTCGACGATGAATGCTGCGACATCGCCCTGCTCCAGTTCGCGTCGCAGGGCCTCGAGATCTCCGAACGGGACCGCTGCGCAGTCCGCAAGCAACGGCCCGAAGCCGTCGCGAAACTCGTCGTTGCCGTTCAGCGACAGTGAGCCCAGCGTGAGGCCGTGAAAGGCGTGTTCAGCGTGGACGATCCGCGGGCGGCCGGTCGTGGCGCGAGCGAGCTTGATCGCACCCTCAACAGCCTCGGTCCCGCTGTTGGCTGTGACCATCGCCTCGATCCGGGCCGGAGCGCGGGTCACGAGTTGCTCTGCCAAGACGCCAGGCAGGACGCTGACGCCGAGCTGGGGCAGGTTTGGCGTGGTCGCGTCGAGCGTCTCCCGCAGCGCGCCAACGACCTCAGGGTGGCTGCGGCCGACCGCGAAGACGCCGTAGCCGCAGAGCAGGTCGAGGTAGCGAACACCGTCGGCGTCGATCAGGTAGGCGCCCTCGCCGTGACGCCAGTCACGGTCGAAGCCGAGCGTGCGCACGATCCTGCCGAGCTGGCGGTTCATAAAGCGGTCGTTGAGCTTCAGCGCCTCGGATGAACGCTCGGCGAGGATCTCGCGCAGCGGCGGGGGAGTCGTGGCCATCGCTGAAGCCTACGACGCGCCGAGAACTGGGGTAGTAGTGGTGCTACACTTACTTCTCCTTAGTAAGTAGATATGGAGTCGATACGAATGACATCGCTGCGGCTGGTTCCCCTAGATGACCTGGTTGTTTTTCCCGGGATGAGCGTCACGCTGACGGTGTCCGTCGGCGACGACGAGCGAGTCGTGCTCGTCCCACGTCACGAGCAGGACTTCGCCGAGGTCGGCGTGATCGCGACCATCGCCGAACGGATTAAGCTTCCCGGCGGCGGCCATGCGGTGGCTGTCAACGGCGAACACCGCGCCCTGATCGGAGCCGCTCGTACCGGCCCGGACGGCGACCTGCGGGTCGAGGTCGAGGAGCGCCCCGACGATGTGCCGGTCGACGGCCGCACACGTGAGTTGCAGCGTGAGTATCGCGCCGTGGTCGAGGAGATCCTCGAGCTACGCGGCGCCGACCACCGCATCTCCGAATGGCTTCGCGCGATCAGTGAACCAGGCGCGCTCGCCGACTCCTGCGGCTACAGCCCCGACCTCGATTACGAGGCACGGCTTTCCTTGCTGCGCACTCTCGACGTCACTGAACGGCTCGAGCTCGCCGTGACGTTGCAGCGCGAACGGCTCGCCGAGCTGCAGATCCGCAAGCGGATCCGCGACGACGTCCAGGAGGGCGCCGACAAGCAGCAGCGCGAGTACTTCCTGCGCAAGCAAATGGAGTCGATCCGCAAGGAGCTCGGCGAGGACGACGCTTCGGTTGCCGACGAGTACCGCAAGAAGATCGAAGCCGCTGAAATGCCAGAGACGGTCCAGGAGCAGGCGTTCAAGGAGCTCGCACGCCTGGAGCGGATGGGCGACCAATCGGGCGAATCGAGCATGATTCGCAGCTACCTCGACTGGTTGGTTGCGGTGCCGTGGGGCAAGCGCTCTGAGGAGCACCTAGACCCGGTCGCCGCGCGCGAGGTGCTCGACGCCGACCACGCGGGCCTCGAGGACGTCAAGGACCGCATCACCGAGTACCTCGCCGTGCGCAAGCTGCGCCAGGAGCGGGGAATCGAGGCTGATCCGCGCTCCGGTGCGATCCTGACGCTGATCGGACCGCCCGGTACCGGCAAGACGTCGATCGGAGAATCGATCGCGCGGGCGACCGGTCGGAAATTCGTGCGCATGTCATTGGGTGGCGTGCGTGACGAGGCCGAGATCCGTGGTCATCGACGCACCTACATTGGCGCGCTGCCGGGACGCCTTGTGCGTGCCCTCCGCGACGCGGGCACGATGAACCCGGTGATCCTGCTGGACGAGGTCGACAAGGTCGGCGCAGACTGGCGCGGCGACCCGAGTGCGGCACTGCTGGAAGTGCTCGACCCGGCACAGAACCACAGCTTCCGCGACCACTACCTCGACGTTGAGCTGGACCTCAGCCAGGTGCTGTTCATCGCCACGGCGAATCAGGCCGACACGATCCCGGGCCCGCTGCTCGACCGTATGGAGGTCATCACCTTCGACGGCTACACGAGCGAGGAGAAGCTCGCGATCGCCAAGGGCTACCTGCTGCCCCGGCAGCGCGAGCGCAACGGCCTGCACGAGGGCGAGGTCACGATCGCCGATGAGGTGCTTGCGACGATCATTGCCGAGTACACGCGGGAGGCGGGCGTTCGCAACCTCGAGCGCGAGCTCGGCAAGGTTCTGCGCAAGGCCGCGACGAGAATCGCCTCGGGCAAGCACGAGACCCCGATCGCAATCGACATCGACGCGGTGCGCGATGCGCTCGGGCGCCAGAAGTTCTTCCAGGAGTCCGCGGCGCGGACTGCGATCCCTGGTGTCGCAACTGGTCTCGCCGTGACGGGCGCCGGTGGTGACGTGCTGTTCGTCGAGGCAACGACGATGAAGTCGGCAACGACGAGCGGTGGCCTCGAGCTGACCGGTCAGTTGGGCGACGTGATGAAGGAATCGGCGCGGATCGCGCTCTCCTACGTGCGTGCTCACGCGGCTGAGCTCGGGATCTTCGACGATGCGTTCGAGAACCACCTCGTGCACATTCACGTGCCTGCAGGGGCAACGCCGAAGGACGGCCCGAGCGCGGGCGTGACGATGCTGACGGCCTTGGTATCGCTGCTCACGGGACGCCCGGTCAAGCACACGGTCGGAATGACCGGCGAGATCACGCTGCAGGGTCGCGTGCTGCCGATCGGCGGGCTCAAGCAGAAGGCCCTGGCGGCCCATGCAGCCGGCCTGACCGACATCGTGATCCCGGAGCGCAACCGCGGCGACCTCGACAAGATCCCGGAAGAGGTGCGCAAGCAGATGCGCTTCCACCCGGTGATGACGGTGAAAGAGGTCCTCGACCTGGCGCTTGAGCCCGAGCCGGCGCACGATGTCACGCTGTCGCAGGGCTGATCCGGTCCCCGAGGATGTCCGCCGCGTGGCGGACCTCCTCGAGCGCCGGTGGTTGCTATCGATCGTCTGCGCCGCGTGCTCCGGGGAGGTTCGCTTCAACGCCTTCATCGAGTGTGTTCCGGGCATATCGCCGAGAATGCTCGCCGAGCGGTTGCGTGACCTCGAGCGCGCCGGTTTGATCGAGCGGCGGGTCCTCCCGCACAGCCCGCCGCTGGTCGAATATCACCTGACGTCCCGCGGCCGTGGCCTCGAGCCTTTGATCGCAGCACTGCACCACTACGCGCAGTCTCAGGTCAGCGGCGTCAGTCAGCCTCGCGAAGCAGGCTTGGCTCCTCGATGAACTCGAGCACGCCGAGCAGTTCGCCGACGCGGCAGACGAGCAGTCGCTCCTCGTCGACGTCGACCCAGGCACCGGCGGAGAACGGGAAGACGACGTGGTCGCCCGGTCGCACCGGCATCTCGACGCCCGCCTGACCCCACCAGTCCCGACCGGTGCCAACGGCGAGCACGATGCCGTGTTGTGGCGGTGGCTCGTTCGTGCCCGCCGGTACGACGAGGCCTGACTGGCGCACACGGTCCGGCTCGAGCTCCTTGATCACGACCCGATCGAAGAGTGGACGAAGCTGTTGGCGCATCGGCGAAGGTTAGAGCCGGGCGCCGACCGGCGTGCGGCTAATGCAGCGTGAGCGTCGGATTCGAGTTGTCGATGTTGCAGGTCGACGTGCCGCCCTGGGCGACGGTTGCCGTACTGCCGCTGACGTTTGCCTGCACCACGATGCTCATGCCCGGCTCACTGCCCCCGTTGGAGTTGAACGTAGGAGGCTTGGTGCTGTCCTGGACCATGTCGATCGACACCTCCGGGTCAGCGGTCTGCACGGTGGAGTCCGATACCTTCGTCCAGTGCCCGCTCTTGTAGAGGAACGTGGCAATGAAGAAGCCGTCGCTCTTGATCGCCGGGAAGCCGGTGAGTGCGGCGAGAGTGACCGGTTCGCTGACCTGGCCGGCGTTGCTGAGGCAGTCCATCGTGATCGGACCGATCGTCAGGCCGGTGATCTCCTTCGTCCTCTTACCGTTCTTGCCCTTCACCTCGAGGCTCATCGGAAACGGCGAGACGGCGTAGTTCTGGGCCGTGACGGTTGCGCTGTAGGTGCCGCTGTTGAAGACGTCCTTACCCGCGTAGGCGGCGCTGGCGGCAACGGCGCACACGACAAGCATCGCGACGCCGACAAGGCGGGGAAGAGTTAGGCGTCGCAGCCGTCCGTGGCCAAGCACGGCGCGACCCTATCAAAGGTGCGTGGGCAGGCGAAGCGCTAGCGTGCAGCAGATGGTCGACCCGCTGGCGCGCCGGTCTGAACATGGCGAGAAGCCGTCCTGCGCCACGCTGACGGGCGTCGCCCCACGCCGCGACAACGGGAGGGAGAGCTAGATGCCCCATCAGACCACCACCCATGAGCCAGCTGACGTATTCGTGATCTTCGGCATCACGGGCGACCTGGCACGGAAGATGACGCTGCGCTCGCTGTACCGGCTCGAGCGCAGGCGTCTGCTCAACTGCCCGATAGTCGGTGTCGCCGTCGACGACTGGACCGTCGAGGACCTGCGCGCGCACGCCCGCCAGGCGATCGAGGCCGCCGGCGAGAAGATCGACGACACGGTCTTCCGGCGATTTGTGCGGCGCCTGCGCTACGTCCCCGGCGACTTCTCCCAGCCGGCCACATTCGAGGCCGTGGCGAAGGCGATCGGCGACGCGAAGACGCCCGTGTACTACCTGGAGGTGCCACCGTCGCTGTTCTCGATGGTGGTCGACGGGCTCGCGGGGGCGAACATCCTGCCCCCGAGCGCACGCGTTGTCGTCGAGAAGCCATTCGGCCACGACCTCGTCTCGGCACGGCTGCTTGCGGCGGAGCTGCATGCGCATCTGGACGAGTCTCAGATCTACCGGATCGACCACTTCCTCGGCAAGATGGGGCTCGAGGAGTTCCTCTATCTGCGCTTTGCCAACTCGTTGCTCGAGCCGCTGTGGAACCGCTATTACGTTGCCTGCGTGCAGATCACGATGGCCGAGCAGTTCGGCGTCGAGGACCGCGGCCACTTCTACGATCCCGTCGGCGCGCTCCGTGACGTGGTTGTCAACCATCTACTGCAGCTGCTCGCGGCGGTCGCACAGGATCCTCCGGCCGCCGGCGACGCGGCCGCGCTGGCGGACGCCAAATACGCCGTCCTGCGCTCAGTCAACGACGCCGACCCGGCGCACTATGTTCGCGGGCAGTACGTCGGCTACAAGTCGATCAAGGGCGTCAAGCGCGGCTCGACGACCGAGACCTACGCGGCGCTTCGCCTCGAGATCGAGAACTGGCGCTGGACGGGGGTGCCATTCTTCATCCGCACCGGCAAGCAGCTGCCGCTGACACAGACCGAGGTCAGGCTCGTGTTCCGTCACGCGCCGCGACTGCCGTTCACGAAGCCGGGGCACCGGCGGCCCGCGCCGAACCAACTCATTGTTCGGCTCGACCCTGCGACCGGGATCGACATGCGGCTGGACGCGCTGCGTGCCGACCACAGCGGCCCATCTGAGATCAACCTGCCGATGCGCTTTGCCGACGAGGGCGGCGAAGCGCCGACGCCGTACGAGGTGCTCCTGCATGCCGCGCTCGTCGGTGACGCGACACGCTTCGCACGCCAGGACGCGATCGAGGAGAGCTGGCGCATCTGCGCGCCGCTGCTCGACAACCCGCCCGAGATCGAGCCGTACGCGAAGGGCTCGTGGGGGCCGCCATCGGCTGACCGGCTGCTGAAGGGAATCGGTCGCTGGCACAAACCGTGGGTCGACGTTTGACGGCACCGCCCTCGGGGGAGCAGATCGAACTCCACTTCGGTGAGCAGCGCGCAGTGGTCGTCGAAGTCGGCGGCGGGCTGCGCTGCTACGAGGTCGGCGAGCGTGCGGTGCTTGACGGTTACCGCGAGGACCAGATCTGCAGTGGCGGTCGCGGGCAGCCGCTGATCCCGTGGCCAAACCGCGTCTGCGACGGGCGCTACGAATGGGATGGCCAGGCGTTCCAGCTCGACATCAGCGAGCCGGCGCTCGCCAACGCAATCCACGGCCTGCTGCGCTGGCGCAACTGGACCGTCCGTGAGCGCAGCGCTACGAGGGTCGTGATGGCGCACGTCCTGCGACCGTCCTCGGGCTACCCGTTTGCGCTCGAGCTCAGCCTCGACTACACCTTGGACGAGGGGGGGCTCACGGTGGCGGCACAGGCGACAAACGTCGGCGCCACCGACTGCCCGTTCGGCGTCGGCTTTCACCCCTACCTGATCCCGCCCGGCACCGAGCTCGTGGATGATTGCCTGCTCAGCCTGCCGGCGGCGACCCGGCTGAACGCGGACGCACGGTCGATCCCGCGCTCGCGCGAGCCGGTGGCAGACACGCCGTACGACTTCAGCTCGTCGCAGCGAATTGGCGACCTGGTTCTTGACAGCTGCTTCACCGACCTCGGGCGCGACGCCGACGGGCTCGCGCGCGTCGTCCTCGAAAGCCAAATAGGCGGCGAACGCACCGAGCTCTGGCTGGACGCCGGATACCCGTTCGTGATGCTGTTCAGCGGCGACACGCTGACGGGCGCCGAGCGCCGGCGCGGGCTGGCAGTCGAGCCGATGTCCTGCGCGCCGAATGCGTTTCAGAGCGGCGACGGCCTCGTGCGGCTCGAGGCAGGCGAAACACATGTCGCGCTGTGGGGCGTCG
>Ga0302184_10000123_pt1 | contig 50640 bp, 54 predicted proteins | sample I_Palsa_N3_3_FD_200233 | JGI IMG/M metagenome (GOLD analysis project Ga0302184, IMG submission 200233) | Peat permafrost microbial communities from Stordalen Mire near Abisko, Sweden - I_Palsa_N3_3 | ecosystem: Environmental > Terrestrial > Soil > Palsa > Peat permafrost | place: Sweden...
CGCGCCGGTTGTGCTCGCACGGCCGATATTATTGCCGTACGCCTCGGTGAACCACACGGCTCCGTCGGGACCGGTCGTGATTCCGATCGGACGCGATCCTGCGGTCGGGATCGGATACTCGGCAAATGCGCCCGAGGTCGTGACGCGGCCGATATTGTTCCCGGTGGCTTCGGTGAACCACAGCGCCCCGTCCGAACCAACCGTGATTTCCTTTCCATTGCTGCCCGCAGTCGGAATCGTGTACTCGGTGAAGCCGCCGGCGAACGTCACGCGGCCGATCTTGTTGGCGACTTGCTCGACAAACCACAGAGCGCCGTCCGGTCCCTCGACAATACCCACCGGCACGCTTCCCGAGGTCGGCGTTGCGTATTCGGTAAACGCGCCGCTCGTCGTCACGCGGCCGATCTTGTTCGATTGCGATTCCGTGAACCACAGCGCGCCATCGGTTCCGGGCGTGATGATGTCGGGCTCGGAGTTTGCGGTTGGGACCGTGTATTCGGTAAACGCGCCGGCGGTCGTCAGGCGCCCGATCTTATTCTTCGTCCCTTCGGTGAACCACATCGCTCCGTCCGAACCGGTCGTAATGTCGACCGGACCGCTGCCCGCCGTCGGCACGGTGTACGCCCCCGACGTGCACCCGCCGCCGTTCACCGTAAGCAAGGCCGTCGCGTTGCCGACGCTTGGTGCTTGTGCCGTGATCGTCACGTTCGGAATCCCCGAGCCGTTGTAGGTGAGCGTAATGCCCGATTCCGGCAGTCCGAACGACGTTGACGATAAGTGTGTCGCGCCCGAGGTATCCGAATCCGTCAGCGTCACCGTGACCGGCGAGCCGCTCGCATTGACGGCTCCGCCCGGTGCGATAATGATGTTGCCATCGGCATCCAGACCGTTGACCGTCACGCCGACCGTCGTGCTGGAGCCGGTAAAGACGTTACTCGGTATCAGCAGGACCGACAGACTCGCCAAGATCCCGTTTTCGGTGACGTTGACCGTATTGACTTGATTCGCCACGATCGTCTGGGTCAACGTGCCGGTCGAGAGCTGGTTGCCGGTTGCATTCTGCGCGTCGTAGAGCGTGACCGCGAACGTGTCGCTGCCCACCGGCGCTTGCAGCTGCGCGCTGCACACCGTCGTACAATTGACGACGGTAGGCGTTCCGGGTGATCCGCCGTTCGGGGTGACCGTGATCGACGCGGACTGGGTCGAGGCCGAAACGTAGCGCGGCACACGCCGCAGGGCCGAACTCACGGCCGGAATGACAAGTTTGAATGCGACCGTCGCCATCGCCGCCGACCCGCGTGCGGGCGAGGGTGAGAGCTGTGGGCTTCCCGCGGACCCGCCGCAACTCGCGAGAGCCACCGCAAGAGCGGCGGCGGCCGCGAGCGCAAGTGTTCTCATGCGTTTCGTCCCCACCAGAGTGAGTTGCGCGCGCTTCATCAGAGGCTGAAGTAGCCGACGACTCCCGGCGTGTTCGGGTCGGTGAACCATAGGCTACTGTTTGGTCCGGCCGCGATGCCGTAGGGGTAGTAGTTGGTCCCCGAGCCTCCCGTCGCGTGTTGGGTCATGACGCCCGCCGTCGTGATGCGGCCAACCGCGTTCGTGCCGTATTCGCTGAACCAAATCGCACCGTCGGGTCCGACCGCCATTCCCGCGATGGTCGCGTTGAAGAGCAGCGCCGGCAACGGATACTGCGTGACGGCACCGGCGGTCGTCATTTTTCCGACCTGCGCTCCATAGTAGTTGCTGGTCTCACCGAACCACAGGTTGCCGTCCGGGCCCGTCACGATGACACCGGGGCCGACATCGTTTGCCAAGGGAAACTCCGTGAAGGCACCCGCGGTCGTAACGCGTCCGATCGAGTTCACGGCGCTCGAGGATCCCTGCGTGAACCACAGCGCGCCGTCGGGCCCGGTCGTAATGAATCGGGGGTATGCGGGCACATACGCCACGGGGCTGGTGGGGATTGTATATTCGGTGATCGTGCCGGTCGTGGTAATCCGTCCGATCTTGCCTCCCGCCTGTTCGCAGAACCACAGTGCGCCATCGGGCCCGGCGGTGATTCCGTTCGGGTTGGCGTTGGCGGTCGGCACCGGATAGAGCGTCGCAACGCCCGCCGTCGTCATCCGCCCGATCATGTTGCCGTTAAATTCCGTATACCACAGCGCGCCGTCCGGGCCGCTGGTGATCTGCGTTGGATCGCCGGCCGGCGTCCCCGCCGCGTACATCGTCGCCGAGCAGGTACTCGTTACGCGCCCGATGTCGAGGCCTAAGGTGCCCTGCGTGTACCACATCGCGCCGTCCGAGCCTTCAGTGATCGCCTCGGGAGCGCCCAAGCTGGTCGTACAGTCCGTTGGCAGGCCGCCCGTGATGGTCAGAAGTGCACTCGCGGGCGTCACCGAGGTCGCCGTCGCGGTGACCGTCGGATTCGCGATCGTTGCACCGTTGTAGGACAGTGTGATGCCGGTAGTCGGTTGAGAGAAGGACGTCACGGAGAGACTCGTCGCGCCGGACGTGTCTGAGTCGGCGAGATGCACCGTAACGGCTGCGCCGGCCGCGTTCCAGAAGATCCCCGGTGCGATGATGACGTTTCCGTCCGCATCCAGAGCGTTCGCCGTCACCGCGATGGTCGTCGCGGTTCCTGCCGGTACCGTGGCCGGGTTGAGCGACACGGCCACCGACGCGACGACGCCGTTGAACGTCACGCTCACGTTGTTCGCGATATCAGCGACGATCGTTTGGCCGAGGCTGCCCATCGAGAGCACGTTCCCAGTCGCGTTTTGTCCATCGTAGAGCTTAACGGCGAACGTATCCCCGCCGACCGGCGCTTGGACTTGTCCCGAGCAGACCGACGATGTGCAATTGATGACAACCGGGGTGCCGGGAGATCCGCCACTCGGCGTGATGGTTATTGACGCCGATGCCGTCGACGGTGAAATGAACCGCGGCCCGCGACGCTGCGCGTTCGACGTTGCGCTCGGCACGACGATCCGGAAGTTGACCGTCGCGGTCGCCGGTGTCGCCGACGCGCGCGCAGCCGGAGCGGCGGGTGTGGTCGATCCGCCTCCGCCGCCGCATCCGGCGGTGAGAACGCAGAGAACGATGACTGAAGTGCGCGAGGTTCGGCTCATCCTGCTGTTCTCCGACCGTCTAGTGCACGGCGATCGCGTTGGGGACGCTAAGCCCGGTGTTCGTACCGAGGAGCCCGGCGATGGGCTCGGTTCCTGTCCCGGCGTTCGGCGGTAGGACCTGCACGCTCGTCGTTGTGTTGAACGGCTGCGAGACGTAGACCTGACCGCTGCCGTCGATGGCAAGTCCGTAGGTGCCGTATGTATTGAGATAATCGTCGGTTACTTGGGACGCCGGCGTGGTAATGCTCCCGCTGGGATTGGCGGCGAACACCTGAAACAACAGACCGACGGATGTGTAGATTTTCCCATTCGGCGCAACGGCGATCCCGTACACATTGGTCGCGGTATTGATCGTCGCGGTCGGTGTGACGTTGCCGCTCGAGCCCGCTGCGAACACGGCCGCGTAGGGGCCGGCGGTATCGTAGTTCTCCGCCACGTAAATGTTTGCATTCGCGTCGACGGCGATGCCGTGCAGCGATGAAATCGTCGTGTTCCCGCCGTAAATCGTCGCAACCGGCAGGACGTTGCCATTTGCTCCTGCCGCGTACACAGTTACGTCGGCGGCATTCGCCACATAGATCTTTCCGGTCGAGTCAACAGCCAGCCCCACCGGCTCGTAGATGCCCGAAAGGTCGCCGGAGATGGTTGACGTCGGCGCGACGTTACCGTTCGCCGCAGGGGCAAACACCTCGACATTGTTGCCGGCGTTATTTGCGACGTAGATGTTTCCACTGCCGTCGACGGCGATTCCGTCGGGCGAGTTGAGGCCGGTCATCGCACCGACGATCGTCTGCGTGGGCGCAATATTGCCGGTCGAGTTCGCAGGATAGACGGTGATGCTGTTGTTGGCGTAGTTTGCGGCGTAAATTTTCGCCGTTGCGACATCCACCGTCAGTGTCGCGTTCACGGATGGAACCGAGGTCGTGGGGGTTGTCGCCGCAGTAATGATCGGGTTGATGTAGGTTTCAGCGAACGGGTTCAATCCCACCCCGTTGTAGCTGAGCGTGATCCCGCTCGTCGGCTGCGTGACCTCGGTCGTCGAGAGCGTCGTGCGGCCCGGGTAGCCGAGCTGGTCGGAATCGCTCAGCGTGATCCCGATGGGCGTGCCGGTCGAGCTGACGTAGACTCCGGGACCGACGATCACGTTGCCCGATGCATCGAGCCCATTCACGGTGACCCCGTTGACGGACGGCACGCCGGCGGTCACCGTGCCGGGGCTCAGAGAAAGCTGGATGGATGCGACGACTCCGTTAAACGTCAAGTTCACATCGTTCGCCACGTTAGCGACGATCGTTTGCGCCAGGGTGCCTGTCGAGAGCAGGTTCCCCGTCGCATTCGGACCGGCATACAGCCCCACGGTAAAGGTATCACTACCGACCGGCGCAGCGATTTGGCCCGTGCACACGGACGTGCAGTTGACGACGACCGGCGTACCGGCGGAGCCGCCAAATGGGGCCGCAGTGATCGACGCGGATTCGGTCGCCGGGGAAACGTAGGCGGGCACACGGCGCAGTTTGTTCGAGGCCGCAGTCGGTACGACGATCCGGAACATGACTGTCACCGTAGCGGGCGACGGCGTATGCGCGGGAGCGGGAGCACTCGATCCGGCACCCCCGCCGCAGCCGGCCACGGCAATGCCGAGGACGGCTGTCGAAAAGCGCGCCAGGCCGTGCATCGATTACTGGCCGCCGACCGTCGTCGTCGTTACGCCCACGGTGAGGTTCGCGGTCTGGCCACCGCCGCCGGTGAAGGTGAAGTAGCAGGAGCCGGCGCCGACCGGCGTGATCGAAAACACCGGGGGCGACATGGGAGCAATCGTCGCGATGCCGCTGCACGAGTTCGGCTGACCAGCGGGCGGCGTCGACGTCGTGAAGGTTCCGCTGAACCCCGTTTGCGAGGCCGTCGTCATCTGCGCGTACTGTGCACCCGTCGCGAGGAAGTTGAGCGTCGACGGGGTCAATACCACAGGCCCGAGGCCCGCGGTAAAGCTCAGCGTCGCTGAGCCCGATGTCGCGCCCGGGGCGCTCGCAGTGATCGTAATGGTAGGACTCGTAGTCCCGTTGTACGTCAGCGTTATGCCGGTCGTCGGTGCGGTCAGCGTCGTCTGCGAAAGCATTGTCGCGCCCAGGTCATCGGAATTGGTCAACGTTACCGTGATCGGGGTTCCGCTCGCGTTCGCGTAGACTCCGGGCGCAATGATGATGTCGCCGGCGCCGTCGAGAGCGTTGACCGTCACGCCGACCGAGGCGGGGGTTCCGTCAGGAAGCGAATTCGGCGACAGGATCACTGCGAGGCCTGCGACGATGCCGTCGAGCGTGACGGTGATCGTGTTGGCCTGGTTGAGGACGATCGTCTGCGTCACCGTGCCGGTCGAGAGGTGCGCGCCGGTCGCGTTCTGACCCGCGAACAGCGTCACGGCGAACGTGTCGCTGCCCACCGGTGCCTGAATCTGCGCCGAACACACCGTCGTGCAATTGACGACGGTCGGCGCGCCGGCGCTGCCGCCGCTCGGCGTCACGATGATCGATGCCGATTGCGTCGCGGCGGAAACGTAGCGCGGCAAGCGGCGCGCCGCGCTCGCTGCCGACGATGGCAGGACGACCGTGAAGTCGACCATCGCGAGTCGCTGCGTAGCCGACGGCGGCGCGCCGGCTGACGAGCCGCCACACCCCGCCATCGTCACAAGCGCCAGGGCGAAGACCGCAACACGGGCCGACCTCACCATCAGAAGTTTCTCCGAGGGGACTGGCCGCTTACGTGGCCGGGAGCAGCAAGCTTGATTCCGGCCACCGCCTTAGTCGTCCCTGCGGCGCTCTGCCCGTCGCTTTGGCCATCTGCAGAATGGAGCGGCCGGACGGGTTCGGAACCGGCCTGAAGATGAGCTCGATCCTCGACCGCTACGCGCCAGCGCCGGCGTTCGACGAATTTGCCGAGGCCGACGGGCGGCCGCGGCCGCACTACGAGGCGCTGGCCGCAACATTGGCCGGCATCTCCGCGGCCGACTTCCGCCACCGCGTGACCACGGTCAACGGCGTGTTGCTGCAGCGCGGCGTCACCTTCACGGTCTACGCGGATGCCCGAGGTACCGAGCGCATCCTCCCGTTCGACCTGATCCCGCGCATTATCGACGCGGCCGAATGGGCGCACATCTCGCGCGGCGTGACTCAGCGTGTGCTCGCCCTCAACGCCTTCCTCAAGGACGTCTACGGCGAGGCGAAAGTCTTACGCGACGGTATCATCCCGCGCACGCTCGTGTATTCGTCGGAGCACTACGAACGTGAAGCCATCGGCGTGCGGCCGCCGCATGACACCTACATCCACGTTTCCGGGATCGACATCATCCGCGACGCGCAGGGCGAGTATCTGGTGCTCGAAGACAATGTCCGCACGCCCTCGGGAATCTCGTACGTGCTCGAGAATCGCGACGTGCTCAAGCGCGCCTTCCCGCGTCTGTTCGAACAGTACGACCCGCTGCCGGTCGACGACTACCCGCAGCGCCTGCGCAGCGCGCTAACCGCCGCGGCGCCGCCCAGCGTCGGCGATCCGACGATCGCGATCCTCACGCCCGGCATCTACAACAGCGCGTACTTCGAACACACGCTGCTGGCGCGGCGCATGGGTGTCGAGCTCGTCGAGGGCAGCGATCTCATCGTACGCGACAACATCGTCTATATGAAGACGACGCGCGGTCTGCAGCGCGTCGACGTGCTCTACCGCCGCGTCGACGACGACTATATCGACCCGCTCTACTTCCGGGCCGACTCGACGCTGGGCGTGTCGGGGCTGTTTGACGCCTACCGTTCGGGTAACGTTACCCTCGCCAACGCGGTAGGTACCGGCGTCGCCGACGACAAGGCGATCTATCCGTACGTGCCGGCGCTGATCCGGTATTACCTCGGCGAAGAACCCGTGCTGCACAACGTCGAGACCTTCGACTGCTCCGATCCCGCGCAGCGCAGCCACGTGCTCAGCAACATGCGCGACCTGGTCGTGAAGCGTACCGGCGCATCGGGCGGATACGGGATGCTGATCGGTTCGCACAGCTCGGCCGACGAACGCGCCGAATTCGCCGATGCGATCAATGCCAACCCGCGTGACTTCATCGCACAGCCGATCATCACGCTCTCCGCACATCCGACCGTCGTCGACGACACGATCGGGCCGCGGCACATCGATTTGCGGCCCTTCGCGCTGCTCTCGGGTGACACGGTCGACGTTCCGGCCGCCGCGTTCACGCGCGTCGCGCTGCGCGAAGGTTCACTGGTCGTGAACTCGTCGCAGGGCGGCGGCTCGAAGGATACCTGGATCCTCGCCGACTGAGCGGCGAGGCCCGTTTGGCCATCTGAAGGATGGAGCAGGCGCCTCCGCTCGGAAGGAGGTGCGCTCATGCTGAGCCGGGTCGCGGAGTCGCTGTACTGGATGGCGCGTAATGTCGAACGCGCTGAGGACCTCGCGCGCCTGATCGACGTCACCGCCATGCGCGCCGTCGACCACGCCGACGATGCCGGCGACCGATGGCTCTCGGCCTATCACATCGCGGGGATCGACCCGCCCGACGACCACGGCCGCTCGGCGCGCTCGACCGCACTTGAAGCGATCGTCTTCAACACCGACTCGCGGCTCTCGGTCGCCGCGTGCGTGCGCATCGCACGCCAGAACGCGGTCGGCGTGCGCGCCGAGCTGACGACCGAAGTGTGGGAGTGCGTCAACGGACTCTACCTATTTGTGGAAGCGCAGTCACCGCGCGCCGTCGGACCGGACGGCGTCTCGACATTCCTGCGCAGCATCCGCGACACGGCGCAGGCGTTCGGCGGCTTGTGCGACGCGACGCTGGCGCACGATGACGCTTGGGAGTTTCTGCGCATCGGGCGCTCGATCGAGCGCGCGCGGATGACCTCCCGTGTGCTGCGCGAGGTCCGCGACGACGACGGCCCCCACGTCTGGCAGCTCGTGCTCGAAGCGTGCTGCGCGACCGCACCGTTCGCGCGCGCGCGCAGCCAGTCATCGGATCCTGCCGAGGCACTCGCCTTTCTCGCGCTCTCACCGGTGTTTCCGCGCTCGCTGCGCTTCTGCGCGCGCCAAGTGGACCGCGCGCTCCATCGCCTCTCCGGCGCTCCGACGGGAACGTTCGCCGACGCGTCGGAGCGCGCATCGGGCCGTATTTGCGCTTCGCTGGATTTTGCCGGACAGGCCGACCTCGCGCGCGAGGGGACGAGCGCGTTCGCCGACCGGATCGGCGCACAGATCGACGAGCTGGGCGCATCGATCGTCAGCTCCTACTTCCCCCGCGTTCCCGTTCGCTGATGCGTTTTACGATCGCGCACCGCACGCGCTATCGCTATCCGACGCCGGTGCACGAGAGCCATACCATCGTGCACTTACAACCGCGCAGCGACGTGACGCAGTACTGCACACGCTACGAGCTCAGCGTTACCCCCCGCACGCGCGTCTTCTCCTATGCCGATCGCTTCGGGAACGACGTCCAGCACTTTGCGATCCTGCCCGAGCACGATCTGCTCGAAGTCGTCGCGCGCTCGCAGGTCGTGACCGCGCGCGGCCCGGGCACCGCGCCGGCGCCGCTCCCGCGCGCGCTCGTCGACGACGACCCGCTGCTCGATGAACTCTACGACTATCTCGCCGAGAGCCGCTACGTCAAGTTCAGCGCCTCGCTCGACGCGCTGCTCGTGGAGATCGGCGCGCCGGGGCGCGACGATGACGTGGTAGCGTGGTTCGCGCACGCGTCAGGCGCGCTCCACGACGGGTTTGCCTACGACAAGACGACGACGAGCGTGCAGGCGACGGTCGAGGAGTCGGTGCGCCAGCGCTCCGGCGTGTGCCAGGACTTTGCCCACGTGCTGATCGCACTCTGCCGCCGCATCGGGATCCCCGCGCGCTACGTCAGCGGCTACATTCACTCGGGCGAGAGCGAGATGCTCGGCGCCGAAGCGTCGCACGCCTGGACGGAGGCGTACCTCGGACCGCGCGGGTGGGTCGGGATCGACCCCACCAACGACACCTGGATCGGCGACCAGTTCGTGCGCGTTGCGACGGGCCGAGATTATCGCGACGTCAGCCCGGTGCGCGGCGTCTATACCGGCGCGTCGAGCAGCGTCATGTCGGTCGACGTCGCCGTCGACGCGCTCTCACCGCAGCAGCAGCAGCAAGAACGACAGCAGCAAGAACAGCAGCAGCAGTAACCTACTGCATCCCGCCGTTGGCGGTAACGTGGATGTAGTCGATCCAGGCGTTGAGCGCCCAGCCCAGCACGATACCGCCGATGATGGCGAGCGGGATCGCCCACGCGATGACCGCTTTGCGCGGATGGTCCTGCGAGAACGACTGTACCATCACGAGGCCGCCCGCTGCGCCCAGCACGATCCCCACGATCCAGAAGACGATGTGCTGCGTCACGCGCGGAGGGCCGAAAGGAGGGCAAGCATTTTGCCATGCTACCATGCGGGAGCGCCGGGCGGGGAGGCGAAGCGCCACCTTGATGAAGCGCCTGCTCACTCTTGCCACCGCCCTGCTCGTTGCGTTGCCGCTCGCATGCCCCTCAGCAGCGCGCGCCAACGTCTTCTGCCCCGTCACGATCGCCGCGCTGGCGGACGTCTCGTTCGAGGGCCGTCCCGATACGTGGGGGATGCTGCTCGATTTCGATCGCGGTGACACGCGCGCGGTGCGCGTGCGCATCGACACCGACCGGACGCGCTACGCGCTCGACGTCAACGACCAGCCGAACAACCCGATTCCTTACATGACCTTCAGCGGCGAACGGCTGCTGCGCTACTTCAGCGTCGGTTCGGGCGAGCGCGTCATCGGCGCCTGGGTTGAGTCGACCGGCGTCGCGCCCACGCAGCGGCTCGACTGTCCGATTACCGCGCCGTGGAGTCAGAACATGACACCGCCGTCGACACCGGCCGGCGTCCAGGCGGCGGACCGCGATCGTCACGCCGTGCTCGACGGCTTCGGGACGCGCAGCAGCCTCGTGATGACGCCGACGCCGTTCGGGCCGATGACGCAGCTCGCATGCTCGCAGCCGTTCTCCGACGCACATCCGCTGGCACCGATCCGGCCACCGTTCCCGCCCGAAGCGCGCGCGGTGAACGCGACCGGCGTCGTCGAACTGCAGATCGCGGTCGATGATCGCGGGAACGCCATCGCCGCAAGCGTCACGCGCTCGAGCGGCTTCGCGCCGCTCGACCGCGCGGCCGTCAACGCGGCCACGGCCGGCCGCTACGCCGCTGCCAGCTTTGCCTGCCGGCCGATCGCAACGATCATCACGCTCGTCACCGGCTTCGGCGTCTAAGCCGAACGCGCGGCGTGCTTAGGAGCTGCTGACGCGCGTCTCGCGTTTGGTGACGCGCCAGACGTTGCGCACGTCGCGGATCCCGGCCAGCCGGCGCAGCAAGCGCTGCAGGTGGTCGAGGTCGCTGATCTGGGCGGTCATCGCGATCAGCGCACTCTTGTCGCGCTTGGCCCGCGCGTTGACCGAGCTGATCTGCGTCTTCAGCTCGGCCGCGATGCCGAGCACGTCTTGCAGCAGACCCGAGCGATCGACGGCTTCGATCTCGATGTCGACGGCGTGCGTGAGCGCTGATTTGTCGAGCCACTCGGCCTCGAGGATTCGTTCGGGCGCCGCGTTCATGTAAGCCGTGTTCGGGCAGTCGGCGCGATGCACCGATACGCCGCGGCCGATCGTCACGAAACCCATGATCGGGTCGCCGGGGACCGGGCTGCAGCACTTCGAAAGCCGCACGAGCACGTCGTCGACACCGGCGATGCGGATGCCGCTCGAGTTGCGCGCGATGCGGCGCGTCGACGCCGGCCGGGTGAGCGCGGCGATCTCGACGACGTTGTCGGCCTTCGACTCTTCACGCAGACGCGCGGCGACGTTGCCGGCGGTCAGGTCGCCGAAACCGACGGCGGCGAACATATCCGTCACGCTCAAATAGTTGAGTTTCTTGGCGACCTTTTCAATGGCATCGCCGCGGGCAAGATCGAGCCGCAGGCCGGAACGCGCGAGTTCTTGCTCGACTTGCTCCTGACCGCCGAGCGTGTTCTCTTCCTTGCGGTCCTTCCGGAACCACTGCTTGATCTTGTGCTTGGCGCTGCCGGTGCCGACGATGGAGAGCCAATCCAGCGACGGCTTCGATGCTTTGTTGGTCAGGATCTCGACGATGTCGCCGTTCTTGAGCCGGTACTCGAGCGGGACGATTTTGCCGTTGACCTTGGCGCCGACGCAGTGATGGCCGACGTCCGTATGGACGTGGTACGCGAAGTCCAGCGGCGTCGCCGCCGACGGCATCGAGAACACGTCGCCCTTCGGCGAGAAGATGAACACCTGGGCATCGAACAGGTCGAGCTTCAGGTTCTCCATGAACGTGCGCGAGTCGCGCATGTCGTTCTGCCACTCGAGCAGCGAGCGCAGCCAAGTCAGCTTCTGCTCGTGGTCGTCCTGCTTGCCGCCTTCCTTATAACGCCAATGCGCGGCGATGCCGTACTCGCTCGTGCGGTGCATCTCCCAGGTACGGATCTGGACCTCGAGCGGGTCACCGCCCGGTCCGACGACCGTCGTGTGCAGCGACTGGTACATGTTGGGCTTGGGCATCGCGATGTAATCTTTGAAGCGCCCGGGGAGCGGCTTCCACATCGCGTGCACGACGCCGAGGGCGCCATAGCAGTCCTTGACCGAGTCGACGATGACGCGCACCGCGGTCAGATCGTAGATCGTTGAGAAGTCGCGACCCTTGAGCATCTTCTTGTGAATCGAGTAGAAGTGCTTCGGCCGGCCGGTGGTGTCCGAGACGAGCCCCACCTTGTCGAACTCGGACTTGAGATCGGTGATGACTTGTTCGACGGCAGCTTCGCGCTCGAAGCGTTTCTTGGCAACGCGTTCGGCGATGTCGCGGTAGGAATCGGGATCGAGGAAACGCAGCGCCAGATCTTCGAGGTCCCACTTAACGCGCCAGATGCCGAGCCGGTGCGCGATCGGCGCGTAGATCTCGATCGTCTCCTGCGCGATCGCCTGCTGCTTCGCCGGCGGCAGGCTCGCCAGCGTGCGCATGTTGTGCAGACGGTCGGCGAGCTTGATGATGATGACACGGATGTCGCGCGCCATCGCCAGGAACATCTTGCGCAGGTTCTCGACCTGCGCATCTTCCTTTGATTGGTACGGGATCCGGGTCAGCTTGGTGACGCCGTCGACGAGGGCCGCGATCTCGGGCCCGAACTCGCGCGCGACCTCCTCGTTGGTGATGACGGTGTCTTCAACGACGTCGTGGAGGAGCGCCGCCGCGATGGTCGCGGGGTCCATCTCGAGGTCGGCCAGGATGTCGGCCACCGCGAGGGGATGGGCGATGTAGGACTCGCCCGAGGCCCGGCGCTGTCCCTCGTGGGCCCGGTCGGCGACCTCGTACACGCGCTCAAGCCACGCCCCGTCCAGCGACGGGTCGTACTGGCGGACTTTCGCGACGAGATCAGCGATGGTCATGAAAGTGAGGTCCCTAGCATATATAAAACCGCAGCCGGACTCAAAGAGTTCGCCGCGAAACGCCCGGGCGTGCGTATTTGGCCCTTCGGGCACCGGACCACCTGGTACGCGCAGCACGGGGAAGATCGCAGCCTGGCCGGCCTGCTCGGCCGCCGGCGGCGCGGGTTCTACATCGACGTCGGGGCATGGGACCCGGTCCAGGACTCGGTCACGAAGCACTTCTACGACCGGGGCTGGCGCGGGATCAACGTCGAGCCGCACCCCGAGATCTACGCGCGCTTGAGCGCGGCCCGGCCGCGCGACATCAACCTCCAGGTCGCGCTCGGCGAGGCGCCGGGGACGCGCGACTTCGTCATGATCGGCCGGACCGGGCTGTCGACCTTCGAGACCCCGTTCGTGGAAAGCGCGGTCCGCTGGGTGCGCGAGAACCGCGACCGGCCGGCGGAGGTCACGCTGGAACGCGTCGCGGTGAGGACCCTCGCCCAGATCTGCCGGCGACACGTCCCGCCCGGGACGCAGATCGACTTCTTGAAAGTCGACGTCGAGGGTTCGGAAGAGCGCGTGCTGCGGGGCGGCGATTGGGCGACCTATCGACCCCGCATTCTCGTCGTCGAAGCGGTCGAGCCGCTCAGCGACACGCCGTCATGGGAGTCGTGGGACGCCTACATTCAAGCCCAGGGCTACGAGTTTCTCGACTTCGACGGCCTCAACCGGTGGTACCGGAGTGCCGGGACGAGCCCGCGCGACGCGCGTCAGTAACGGATCATGCTCACGATATCGACCCCGGGCAGCACGGCACGTCCGCCGAGCGCCTCGAGCTCGATGAGCACGGCGACGCCGACGACGTCGGCACCGAGCCGTTTGAGCAGCCGCAGCGTGGCGGCGATCGTCCCGCCGGTCGCAAGCAGATCGTCGACGACCAGGACGCGCTGCCCGTGCCCGACCGCGTCGGCATGGATCTCGAGCGTGTTGGTCCCGTACTCGAGCGCGTACTCTTCGCTGAATTTTTCGCCCGGAAGCTTGCCGGGCTTGCGGACCGGGACGAAACCCGCACCGAGCTGATAGGCGATCGGCGCGCCGATCATGTAGCCGCGCGCCTCGATCCCGACGACCGCGTCGATCTTCGTGTCGCGGAAGCGATCGACGAAGAGGTCGATCGTGGCCCGGAAACCATCCTTGTCGCTCAGCAGCGGCGTGATGTCGCGAAACAGGATGCCGGGGATCGGAAAGTCCGGAATCGCGCGGATGAGTGGGGTGAGCTGGTCGGTCACGGCTCGGCGGGTTCGTGTTTGGCCGCCGGTCGCCTGCGCCGCCATGGGTGAGCCTCCGCTCGCGGCGAAGAACGCCGCCGGTGATCGACTTCCGGCGTTACCGCGTGCGTTTGATCGTCGCGTTCGCGCTCGCCATCGCACTGCACGAGATTTTGCTCGGTTCCTTGCACGCTTCGCCCCCGCCGAGCAACCACGAAGACGCCGCGCCTTCGACGCGTATCGCGATTGAAATCGCGCCTCGCACGCCGACCCCTGCGCCGACGCCGCCGACCCCACCGCCCCGCACACCGCCGCCGCGAGTCACGGCGGCTCCCGCACCGCAGATCGCGGGCGCCGCGCGCGGCCGTCCGGCAAAGCACCGCGGGGGCGGCGCGCGACGTGGAACTGCGAACGCTCCACACGGCGTGCACGCGAACCCCCACGCCGAGGGGTCCGGCAGCGGCAGCGCGGCCGGCACCGGAGCCGGCTCGACCGCCGGCCAGGGCGGCGGGCAAAACGGCAGCGGTGCGGGCGAAGGCGGAAACGGAAACGGTGCGGTAAACGCCAACGCACCGTGCGGTGTGGTGGAGTTCATTCCGTACGCAGCGCCGCGCTCCGAGAATGGAACCGTCTACGAGCCCGTGCAGGCAACGGTGACGTTTCCTGACGGACACAAAGAAACGGCGCGCTTTCCGTATTCCTGGGTGTACACGGACGGCGAGCGCACCGATCCCTGGTCGCAGACCAATTTGAGAAATCCGAACTTCCAAACGACGTTGCAGCTGCCGCCGCCGGGCGCCGATCGCTCCGGGTATCCGTCGCTGATTCAATACATCTTGGCGCACACCGACTTGGGAGGTTATACCGACCTGCCGGACTGTCCGAAAGCCGGGCGCTAACCGTGCACGTCGCCGTCGATGCGCAGAACATCGTGAAGGACGAACGTGGCATCGGACGCTACGCGCGCGCGGTGCTGCGGCGAGCGCTGCGCGAACCGCAGCATCGCTGGACGTTCGTTGTCCGTGACTGGCTGCCCAATCGGCACGCCATCGAGCGCGCGCTCGGCACGGACGGCCTCGTCGTCACGCAACGCGTGCCGAGCGGCGCCGACGTCGTCTGGTTTCCTTGGAACGGCGTCTTTCTGCAAGGCGGCGATATCCCCGTGGTGGCGACCGTGCATGACGCGGCCCCGTTCGCCTTTCCTGCGCGCGACATCCACCTGCGCGCACGCGAGCAGACGCCGTTCCTCCGCACCGCTGCAACGGCGAAGAAGATCCTCGTGCAGTCGCGCTTCACTGCCTCGGAAGTGCAGCACTGGCTGGGAGTCGAGCGCTCGCGCATCGTCGTCGTCCCGCTGGGCGTCGATCCCTCGTTCCGTCCCGGACCGGCGATTCTGCCGCCGCGCCTGCGCGGGCGGCGCTACGTTCTGCACGTCGGCGCGCACGAGGAACGCAAGAATACCGCGACACTGATGGCCGGCTTCGCGCAAGCGTTTCCGCGCGGCGACGTGACGCTAGTCTTTACGCATCGTCCGAAAGAGCTGCCCCCGAACGCCGTCGTCGCCGATGCGAGCGATGACACCAAACTTTTAAACCTCTACCGCGGCGCGACCGCGGTCGCGGTTCCATCGACCTACGAGGGCTTCGGTTTGCCGATGCTCGAGGCGATGGCGAGCGGCGCGCCGGTGCTGGCCGCGCGCGCGGGCGCGCTCCCCGAGGTCGGCGAGAACGCGGTGGCGTGGGTCGACCGTCCGAACGAGGTAAAAGCGTGGGCGCGCGCGCTCGAGGCGATGCTCGAAGACGACGAGCAGCTGCGCGAGTACGCCGCGCTCGGACTGGCGCACGCGCAGACGTTCTCGTGGGACCGCTGCACGCAGCAGACGCTCGACGTTCTCTCCACCGTCGCCGGCGGCGAATAGCGTGCGCGCGCTCCTCGTCGTAAGGCCGAGCGTCGCGGACGCGCCCGGCGGCGACGGCGCGGTGGCGGAACACGCCGCGGCGGCGCTGCGCGCACGCGGCGTCGACGCCGACATCGTCGCCACGCTCACGCCGGATGCGCGCGGCTACGACGTCGCGCACGTGTTCGGCATCTTCGACCCCGACATCGCCGAGCCGCAAGTCGACGCCGTTCGCGCCGCAAACGTTCCGCTGGTGATCTCGCCGATTTGGTGGGACCGCACCGCGCTGTTTCGTTTGTCGCCGCTCGTCGAACGCGCGCTGTCCCGACCCCGTCCCGGGAGGGAAGGGGTCGACAAACGCTTTGCGGAGCTGCGCCGGATCGAGCCGAAGCTCGTCTCCAAACCGGGACGCGGCGCCCTGCGACACGTCGCGCGACAAGCAGCATTGCTGCGGCGCTGCGACGTCGCGCTCACCGCCAGCGTCATCGAGAGCTTCGCGTGCGCTCGCTTTTTGGGCATCGACAGCGTGCCCTACGTCGTCGCTCCGTACGGGCTGGATGCCGATGCGTTCGCAGCCACGTTCAGTCCGCAGCGCGAGGGCGTCGTCTGCGTCGGCCGCATCGAGCCGCTCAAGAACCAGGCCACGCTGCTGTGCGCGCTGCACGACCTCGACGTCGACGTCACCCTCGTCGGCAGCGCGCGCGATACGGGCTACGTTGGGATTTGCCGTCGCTGGGCTACCGAACGCACGCGCCTGATCGAACGCTTGCCACGCGGCGAGTTGAACGCGCTGCTCGAGCGTGCCGCGGTGCACGTGCTGCCGTCGTGGGGCGATCTGCCGGGCTTCGTCTCACTCGAAGCGGCGGCGCGCGGCGCGCGCGTCGTCGCCGGCGCACGCGGTTCGGAACGTGAATACTTGGGCCCCGACGCCGGCTACGTCGACCCGCTGGATCCCGCTGCGATCCGCGACGCGGTCGTCCGTGCGCTTGCAGAGCCGCCGCGTTCGGCTGGGGACGCCCTCGACGCGCGCTTGCGCACGTTCCGTTGGGATGCATACGCCGAGCGCGCCGTCGAGGCGTATCAGCGCGCCGGCACGTAAAAGTGCTCGAACCATTTCTCGGATGCGCCCCGGCGGCAGTCGGCGAGAGCAGGTACGGCGAAGTCCTCGTTCCCGCATGAATTGGCGCCGCTCGATTACAGGACTCGCGTTCGTTGTACTTCTCGGGATAGGCTCGATGGGACGACTTCCGGCGCAAAGCTTGCCGGCACCGGCTCCGGGTGTCGCGACGGACATCCAGGCACAGATCAACCGCTACGTTGACGTGAACCCCGGCGCGGCGCTGATCGTCGGCGTCGTGAACGGCGGCCAGGTGACGACCTACACCGGCGGGATGTCGCCGACGGGCCTCGACGAGCGCACCGAATTCCAGATCGGTTCGATCACGAAGACGTTTACGGCGACCCTGCTGGCGCTCATGGTGCGCGACGGCTCGGTCAAGCTCGACGATCCGATCGGCAAGTATCTGCCGCCGGGCGTCAACCCTCCGTCATATCAGGGGCGGCCGATCCGCCTGATCGACCTGGCGGAGCAGAACTCCGGTTTGCCTACCATCCCCGACAATCTCGGTGCAACGAGTCTGATCGATCCCTACGCAACCTACACGCCCGCCAAGCTGCACGCATTTCTTTCCTCGTATCGGCTGACCCGCGAGCCCGGCACGCAATACGAGTACTCGAACACCGGCGTTGGCCTGCTCGGCGATTTGCTCGCGGCGCGCGCGAAGACGTCGTACGCCGACGTGTTGGAGACGCACGTGCTGCATCCGCTCGGGATGGATGATACCGGGGTCGACCTTTCGGCCGCGCAGCGTGCCCGCTTGGCGCCCGGATTCAACGTCGACAACGATCCGCAGCAGCCGTGGGATTTCGCCGAACTCGAGGGCGCCGGCGCACTCTACTCGGACATGCACGACATGCTGCTGTTTCTGCGCGCGAACATGGCCGCGCCGGCGGGCACGCTCGGGCCCGCGATGGCATTCGCGCAGCAGCCGCGCTTCCCGATCGGATTCGACGGCATCGTCAAGATCGGTCTGGTGTGGATGACGAACGAGCAGTCCGGGATCACCTGGCACAACGGCCAGACCGGCGGCTATCACGCCTTCATCGCCTTCAACCGCACGACGCAAACAGGCGTCGTGCTCCTCGCAAACGTTGCCGATACGGGACTCGATGCGCTTGGTACGCATGTCCTCGCGCCGTCTTTCCCCGTCCCCGTCGCGCGCGCCGCGATCGCGCTCCCGCCCGACGCGCTGGACCGTCTCGCGGGTGTCTACCAGCTCGCGCCCGGCGTCACGATCACGATCGCGCGCGAAGGTGCGCGGCTCGCCGCTCAAGTCAGCGGACAGCCGCCGTTCATGATCTACGCCTCGTCACCGACGTCGTTCTTCTTCAAAGTGGTCGACGCGCAGCTGACCTTCGACGTCGACGCGCAGGGGCGGGCGACGCGCGTCACCTTGCATCAGAACGGCCACGACATCCCGGCACCCCGAATCAAGTAGCCGCCGCTCAGCGCTCCAGCGGCACGTCGCTCGGATAGATCGGGCGATCGATCAGCGCTTCGAGCAGGTCGGGCTTCGCGGTCAGCGCGACCTCGGCGAAACGCGCGAAGGCGTCGCGCGTCGCTTCGCCTTCTAAGAAGAGCTCGGTCTGCGTCAAGTCGACCTTTCCGGTGACCGGCAGGAAGCGCACGAAACGCCCGTCATCGTCATCGCCGGGAGCGACCAGTCCGGCGTCGGTGAAGATGCGCACCGCCGCGGCGATCGTCGTGTTGTCGACCGTGTTGAAGTCGAGGGTGGAAGCGATGTCGGCGAAGCTCATCCGCAGCACGCCGTCGCTCGTCAGCTTCTTCATCGCGGCGTAAAGGCTGCGCAGCGTTTCGATCCGCGGCACGTCGCGATCGATGATGTACTCGTTGATGCGCCGGTCCTTCTCGCCGAACAGCAGGTGAATCGAGGCGTCGGCGCCGTCGCGGCCGGCCCGTCCCGCCTGCTGGTTGAATTCGGTGAAGTCGAAGTTCAGATGGTAGAGGAACACATGGCGCACGTCCGGCAGGTCGATACCCTCGCCGAAGGCCGAGGTCGCCACGACGATGCGGATGACCCCGCCGCGGAAGAGGCGCTCGACTTCCGCCCGCTCGGCGCTCGCGACGCCGGCGTGATAGAACGCGACGATGTCGCCCATCCGAGCGCGGAGCTTCCGCGCGATGGCGGTCGCTTTCGTGCGCGAGTTGCAGTACACGATCGCTTTGCTCGCGCCTGCACAGGCGCGTTCGATGTAGGCTTCCTTCGCTGCGGTGCCGCGCGCGTCGACGACGTGCAGATTCTCGCGCACGGTCGGATCGATCACCCAGGCCTCGACGCCCAGCGTCTGGCGGATCTTCGCGAACGCCTCTTCGGCGGCAGTCGCGGTGAGCGCCAGCACCTGCGGCCTCCCCAGCGCCTGCAGCGCCGCATCGATGCGCTGATACGCCGCGCGGTGCGTGGCGGAAAACAGGTGATGCGCCTCGTCGACGACGAGCAGCGACGGCCGCGACGCATCGCTGCGGAAGCGGTCCAGGTGGAACTGGACGAACTCCGGCGTCGCGCAGATGATGTCCCACTCGCCGCTTTCGAGCGCGTCGTTCAGCGCGGCGCGTGCGTCGCCGTCGATCGCGCCGTTGGCGCGGTGGATCCGCAGGCCCAGCGGCCCCAGGCGCGTCTGCAAGGCTTCGTACTGATCGTTGGCGAGCGCGCGCAGCGGGTAGAGGACGAGCGTCTTGCGGCCGTCCTCGAGCGCGCGCATGGCGGCCGGGTACTGAAAGCACAGCGACTTGCCGCGCCCGGTTCCGAACACGGCGAGGGTATTGCGGCCCGCGTCAAGTCGCTCGAGGACAGCCGACTGCGCGCTGCGCAAGCGCTCTTCACCGATCAGGGCACGCAGGACGTCTTCGCGCACGACCGTGCTGCGATCGCGCCGCACCGGGACGACCGCCGCGCGCACGCGCGTGACGAAGATGTTGATCCCGTACGAGCGCGTCCCGATGCCGCCGGTGACTTGCGTGACCTCGGCGGTGTAGCGCTCGCCGCCGTCGATGTTGGGCGCGACGCGCTTGGCGATCTCGCGCTTCAGGAAGCCGATCTGCAGCGCACCGTACCAGACGCCGATCGCGTTCGGATCGTGCGCGTTGGCGGCATCGCGCCGCAGTTCGACCGCTTCGCCGCGGCGCAGTGCCGCAACGGTATCCTGACGGCCCTCGAAGCTGACCCCGGCGACCTTCGTGTTGAAGCCGCTCGCGTCGCCGATCGTCGCGTACGGATCGCGCTCGAGGAAGACCTCAGCCTTCGCGTACAGGTTGGCGAGAAACGCTCCCGCGCCCGGCTCGGCCGGCGCTTCCACTTCGCCGAAATCGCGCACCAGCTGGAGGAAGGCCGCTTCCGATGGGGTCGGCGGGGGGAGGCGCTTCTCCCGCACGCGGCTCAGGGGATCGGTTTCGGTTCGGGAGGCGGCGCGGGCTCTTCGTCGCCGAGGTCGAGGTGGATCTCTTCGTGCCCGAGCTCCGCCGCCTCATCGTGCAGTCCCAACGCCTGCGCGTCGAGCGGATCGACGATCTCCGCTTCGACTTCGTCGTGCGGCTCGTCGGCGGCCGGCTGCGGCGGCCGGTCGGGGACGCCGAAGTTACGGTTCTCCAGCTTTTCGAAGTCGATCTGTTCTTGACGCGTGCGCTTGTAGCGCGGCGGCGCCGCCGTGCGCCGCGAGGCTCCGTCGCGTTCGCGTTCGCGGCGCGCGCGCCGCAGCGCCGCGACTTCTTCGCGATCGCGCAGCGCGGCCGCGGCACTCTGCGCGCGGGCTTGGGCGACGGTCTTCGGCGTCTCGAACGACGAGCCGCGGAAGACCTTCCGGTTGCGGACGCGCTTCTGCAGCACCGCCACCAGCGGCGCCGAGAAGAAGATCGAGTGGTAGCCGCCCGAGCAGACGCCGACCAGCAGCGCGAAGGCGAAATTCTGCAGCGAGGCGCCGCCGAAGGCCAACAGCGCGACCAGCGTGATGACGACCGTCGCAAGCGTGTTGACCGAGCGCGTCATCGTCTGCAGGATCGACGTGTTGACGATCTCGTCGAACGGCTTGCCGTCCATCAGCTTGACGTTCTCGCGGATCCGGTCGAGGATCACGATCGTGTCCATAACCGAATAGCCGATGACGGTCAGCACGGCGGCCAGGAAGGCGTCGTCGACCCGCTTGCCCGCCAGCGCGTAAATGCCGATCATCATCAGCGAGTCGCGCACCAGCGCGACGACGCACACCCAGCCGAAGATCAAGTTCCAGCCGAAGCGGAACGCGATGTAGATGAACTGGATCGAGATCGCGATGACGAGCGCTTTGAGCGCGTTCGCGAGGTACTCGTGCGAGAGCGAAGGGCCGACCGTCGAGATCGACGAGTTGGCGCGATCGTACGGGGCGGCCGTACCGAGCGCTTTGATGAGCGCCACGGAGTTGTTGCCGAAATCGTGCTGCGTCTCGAGCGTCCAGCGTTCGCCGGCCGGCTCGCCGGCGTGCGGGGCGACGGTGTTGATCTGCGCGTCGGTGACGCCGATCGTCGCCAGCGCGGCGACCAGGCTGTCCTTGGTGATGGGGCGCGTGAACTTCGCGCTGACGTCCGTTCCGCCGGTGAACGAGAGCCCCAGCCGCAGCGGCGCGCCCGTTCGCACGAAGTTGAAGATCATCATCGCGATCCCGAGCGCGATAATGGCGTACGAAATCGCCGAGACGGTGCGGAACCAGCCGACGACGTTCCAGTTCAGGCGGCGGAAGAACATCTACGCTCCCGCCTGCGCGGGTGCCGGCGTTACGATGAGCGGCGCGGCGCCCCACGCTGCCTTGCTGGTCACCAAGTCGTTATCGACGACGGTGTCGACCAGGAAACGCGTGACGACGACGGCCGTGAACAGCGACAGCACGGTCCCCCAGAACAGCGTATAGGCGAAGCCTTGTACCGTCCCGGTCCCGAAGATATACAGCACGCCGGCGCCGACGATCGTCGTGAAGTGCGAGTCGAATACGGAACTGAAGGCGCGCCGGAAGCCGATCCGTACCGCGGCGCGCAGCGACTTGCCGGCCCACAGTTCTTCTTTGAGCCGCTCGAAGATGAGGACGTTCGCATCGACGGCCATCCCGATCGAGAGCACGAAGCCCGCGATCCCCGGCAGCGTGAGGACGGCGTGCGCGACGGCGAGCAAGGCCAGCAGCATGAGGACGTAGACGAACAACGCGACGTCGGCCAGCGCGCCGGGCAGGCGGTACACCGCGGCCATGAAGATGAGCACCAGCGTCAGTCCGATCATCGACGCGTAGAGCGACTTGACCAAGTCGTCTTTCCCCAGCGTCGCGCCGACGTCGTCTTTGGAGAGGATCGTGGTCGGGACCGGAAGCGCGCCGGCGTTGAGCTCGTTGGCAAGCTCGGCGACCTGGTCCTCGGTGAACGAACCGTGGATCATGCCGTCGGTCGAGATGATCCCTTCGATCGTCGCGTCGCTCACGAACTGCTTGTCGAGGAAGATGCCGAGCAGTTGCCCCATGTGCTGCTGCGTGAGCTTCGCAAACTTGGTCGGGTCCTTGGTGGTGAAATCGACCTGCGGCTCGCTGCCCTGACCGAAGCCCGGATGCGCGCTCTTGAGCTCCGCGCCGGTATACACGTCGGGCCCGGAATCCTTGTACGCGCCGTTCGGATCGGCGGCATATTTCTTGTCGGCGCGCGCGCGCTGGCTGACCTGCGGCGGCACGATCTTGAACTCGAGGACGGCGACCTTCTTCAGCAAGCTCTCCAGCTCGTCCGAGTTCTTGAGCGCGGGAACTTCGACCAACAGGCGGTCGGTGCCGACTTTGGAGATGACCGGTTCGGAAACGCCCAGCGAGTTGACGCGTTTCTCAACGACAAGCTCGACCTGATTTTGAATGTCGGACGTGATCGTCGGCACTTCAGGCGTCGTCTGCAGCTTGAGCAGGACGCGCGCGCCGCCCTGAAGGTCGAGGCCCAGGTGGATCTTTTGCGGGATGGGCCAAATCGCCCACATGCAGAGTCCGACGAGAGCCACAAGGAGGACCGCTTCGAGCGGCCGCTTGAGCTTATTCCACATACCGGTTCCGGGGAAGGGGAGAACCTCCGGATGGTAGCATGGGGCCCGAACAGCGTCAAACGACGTTGCGGTCGTCCGGACCATCGCGCGGGGGTCGGGACTCTCGGAGGGCGCCTCTATGATTGACTCCAAGGGCGTCGATGCAGGACTCCTTCAGACGCGCTACCGTCTTACGAAGCAGCGCGCGGCGATCTTGCGAGCGCTGGAAGACGGCGCCCATCTGACTGCCGAGACGATCCACGAACGCGTGCGCGTCGCGCTGCCCGCGGTGAGCCTCGGTACGATCTACCGCACGCTCGATATCCTGCGTGCGATCGGACTGGTGCAGGTATTCGCGCACGGCGGCGCCGCGCGTTACGAAGCGGCGCTCGACAAACACCATCATCTGGTGTGCTCGAGCTGCGGCGAGATCGTCAACATCCCGGCGCCGCAAGTTGCGCCGCTGGCGCTCGCGATCGCGCAAGATCATCGGTACTCTGGGATCGACGCGACGCTCGTCGTCACCGGACGCTGCGCGCGCTGCGCCGGCCTCGCCCGCAACGGCGTCCCCACTTAAGGCGCCGCGGCGCTGAGCGCCGGCGCGCGGTCGATGATCGCGGCCGGCTCGAGGGCGAGCTCCGGCGGGAGTTCGCCGTACGCGTAGACGGAGAGTCCCGCGTTTGCGGGGTCGAGGAACTCGGCCATCAGCGGTCGCAGCGGCGCGGTCACGATTAGCGCGTGCGGCGCGCAAGCCCCGTCGGCGGTAAAGCGCGCGACGGCGTCGCGCAGGTGCAGCGCGGTCTGCGGTTCGGGTGCCAGGCCGCCCTCCGGACTCCACATCGCGGTCAGCTCCGCTTCGAAGTGCGGCGCGAGGATCAGCGGCCGCAGGCGCTGCACGCCCTCGCGACGCAGCTGCTGCGGCACGAGCGCACGGCGCGCGCCTTCGGCGAGCTCGCGCGGATCGCGGCTCACGACGGCCGCGTCGAGCAGCGCTTCGAACAGCGCGATGGGATCGCGCGGCCACACGCGTTCGCGCAGCAGCCACAGCATCGCGCGATGCGCCGCTGCCGCCGGCAGCACGTCGCCGCCGACGTCCTTGACCAGCGACGGCACCGAGATGCGCAAGTGTTCGACCAGTGCGGCAAACTCTTGGCGGCCGAAGAGTTCGCCGGCGTGCGAGCGCACGGCTTCGGCGAGGTGTGACCCAATGATCGACACCGCATCGAAGGTGAGCGCGCCGGCTTCCTGCGCGGCCTCGCGCCGCTCGTACGGAATCCAGCGTGCCGCGAGACCGTACACCGGCTCGTGCGTCGGTTCGCCCTCGATGCGGCGCAGCTGTTCGGGCGCGCCGACGGCGACCAGACGATCGAGCCGCACGATCCCCTCGGCGACGACGCGGTCGCGGACGCGAATCGCATACGTGCGCGGATCGCGCAGCGGATCGTCGCGCAGGCGCACGCCCGGGATCACGATGCCGATCTCGGCCGCGAGCGAACGGCGCACGTCGCCGATCCGGTCGAGCAGCGCGTCGCAGTTCGGCGCGACGAGGAGCGGATACAGGTCGGCGCCGATCTCGATCGCGAGCGCATCGACGCCGACCAGCGCGAAGGCGGTCTCCGGCCGCCGCACCGCGTCGCGGCGTCGGCGCTGTTCGAGTGCGAGCCGCGCTGCTTCGGTATCGGCATGGTGGCGTGCGGCGAGCGCGGCGGCACCGAACGCGATCGCACCGAGCACGATGAACAGCACACTCGGAAAAGCGGGGATGCAGGCCAGCGCGAGGACGAGCACGCCGGCGACGCGCAGCACGTCGGGACGTGCGAGCAGCTGGGCCGCGAGGTCCGCGCCGAGCGCGCCGTCGCCGGCGACGCGCGTCACCATGAGCCCCATCGCGGTCGAGATGAGAAACGCGGGCAGCGTCGTGAGCAGCGCGTTGCCGATCGAGAGGATCGCGAACGTCTGCAGCGCGTCAAGAGGCGGCAGCGCGTGGTACACGGTGCCGACGATCACGCCGCCGATCAGGTTCAGCGCCACGATGATCAGCGCGGCGACCGCATCGCCCTTGACGAACTTGCCGGCGCCGTCCATGGCGGCGTAAAAGTCGGCCTCGCGCTGCACGCGCGCGCGCTTCCAGCGCGCACCCTCCGCGTCGAGCAGCCCTGCGTGCACGTCGGCGTCGATCGCCATCTGTTTGCCGGGCATTGCGTCAAGCGTAAAGCGCGCGCAGACCTCGGCGACGCGCTGCGCCCCGCTGGCGATCACGATGAACTGGATCGTGATCAGGATCGCGAACACGATCAGGCCGACGACGATGTTGCCGCGCACGACGAAGGCGCCGAAGGCCGGGATCAGCGCACCGACGCCGTCGATCTCGTGCCCGCGCGTCAGGATGAGCCGCGTCGCGCTGACCTCGAGCGAGAGCCGGAACAGCGTCGCCAGCAGCAGCGAGGGCGCGAAGGCGGAAAACTGCAGCGGCTCGTCGACCCGCAGCGCCAGCAGCAGAACCAGCGCAGAGCCCAGCACGTTCAGCGCCAGAAGCGCGTCGAGGAGCGGCGGCGGCAGTGGAACGATCAGAATCGCCACGATTCCTAGGACGAGTGCCGAGAAGACGGTCGCGAAGTCGAGTTTCACGACAGCAGTCCGGCGTGCACGAGTTCGGCGACGATCTGCGCGACGGCGACGTACGTCTCGGGCGCGATCGTGCGGCTGCCGGCCGTCGTCGCGTACAAGAGGCGCGCGAGGGACGCGTCTTCGATCACCGGGACGGCAGCGTCGCGCGCGATCGCGCGCACGCGCAGCGCGGCATCGTCGAGCGCGCGGACGAGCACCTCCGGGATGGGGACCTGCGGCGGCGCGTAGCGCAGCGCGACCGCGACGTGGGTGGGGTTGACGACGACGAACGACGCCTCGCGCGTGCGCGAGACCGCTCCGCGCACCAGATCGCGATGCAGCGTCTTGCGGCGGGCCCGCGTCTGCGGGTCCCCGTCGTTCTCTTTGGCGTCGCGCTTGAGCTCGTCGAACGACATCTTCAGCCCGCGCAGCCAGCGCCGCCGCACCAGCGCATAGTCGGCGGCAGCGAACGCGAGCCCGACGGCGAGCGCGGCGGCGCACGCGCGCACCGCGGCTGCACCGGCGACCTGCGCGGCGGTGCCGGGCGAGCCGAGCGCGCTGCCGGCCGAGACGATCTCGCGCGCGATTGGGATCAGCGCGGCGAGCGCCGCTGCGAACGCGCCGGCAGCACGCAGCCCGCCGAGCGCCGCATCGAGGCCGCACATACGCCGCACGCCGGCCACGACGTCGAGCCGCTTGACGTCGAAGCTCGGCGGCGCGACGTGCAGGCCGCCGCCTTGCGCGACGCTGAGCGCGCTGCCCGCCAGCGCCGCGCAGGCCGCGGGCGCGAGTGCCGCGCATGCTGCGACAGCCAACAACCCGGCCGCGATGAAGGGCTGCGGTTCGGCAGCCGTCGCGCGGACGGCGGCGGCGAGCGCCTGCGCGCCGATCGGCACGCTCGCGCACGCCGCGAGCAGCGCGCATCCGAACGCGGCGACGCTGCTGAGCTCGGCGGAACGCGCGACGTTGCCTTCGCGCTGCGCGCGCCGGCGGCGCGACGGCGTCGCCGCGAACGGTTTGTCGTCTGCGCTCAGCGTGGAATCTCCCACGGCACGACCAGCCACGGCCGCGCGCCGAGCGGAATCAGTTCCGGCAGCGTCACGACCGTCACGCACAGCGCCGCGGCGAAGACGAGCGGGAAGGCAAGGCTGAACGAACCGAACCGCGGGACGACGCGCGTGACCGCCGCCAGCGCGAGGTGCAGCGTGGCCGCCACCGCGATCGCCGGCGCTGCCACCAGCAGCGCGGCGTGCATCAGCGTCGCCGGAAGCGCAAACGCGAAATGCCGCCACGCGCCCGTCGACGGAAACGTTCCCGGCGCGACGCGCGCAAACGAATCGGCGAACGCGACAACGAGCGGAACCCAGCCATCGAGCAGCAGGAAGGCGGCCAGAAACGAGGCCGACCACAGCCGGCCGAAGCCCTGCGCGCTGGTGACGTTCGCACCGGGCACGCTGCCGCGCACGCCGAGGTAATCGTCGATCGTGCGCCCGGCGAAGTACGCGCCGTCGTAGAGCAGCGCGGCGCCGAACCCGATCGCGGCGCCGAGCGCCGCCTCAGCGCCCGCGGCGAGCGCGAAGGCCGGCGCATCGAGCCGGCGCGCCGGCGCCAGATTCGGCGCGACCGCGCACGCCAAGCCGACGGCGAGACCGGCACGCACGATCGCGGGAACGGACGGATGCGAGAATCCGGGCGCGCGTGCAGCGAGCCCCGCGGCGCGCGCGAACACGAGCAGCCACGTCTGCGTCAACCACGCACCAGCTGCGGGATGCGCGCGACGGCCTCATAGAGCAGCTGCTCGCACAACCGCAAACCAAAGCGCCCGCCCAACGCGACGAGCGCGCCGACCGTCAGCAGCTTCGGCAGCAGCGTCAGCGTTTGTTCTTGGACCTGGGTCGCGGCTTGCACGACGGCGACGGTCGCACCGACGGCGGTGGCGGCGAGCAGGACCGGCAGCGTGAGCAGCGCCGTGAGCACGAGCGCGTCGCGCAGAAGGTCGTCGAAGCCGTACACCGCCCTCATCGTGGGCGGCCGGCGTTACCGGCGTGTTACGGCTGCGTCACCACGAGCTGCGCGCGGCTAAGAGCGCCGAGACGACGGCGCGTGTCGCCGGCGAACGGTTGAGCGTGTAGAAGTGAATACCGGGCGCGCCGCGCGCGAGCAGGTCCGCAACCTGCAGCGTCGCGTAGGCGACGCCCAGATCGATCACGGCCTGCGGATCGTCACGCCGCGCTTCGAGCGCCTCGCGCAAACCGGTTGGGATCGTGGCGCCGCAGAGGCGCGTAAAGCGATCGATCTGCTCGTAATTCGTGATCGGCATGATGCCCGGAAAGATCGGGACCGTGATCCCCCACTGGCGCGCGCGTTCGACAAACTCCACGTAGCGCGCGTTGTCGAAAAACAACTGGCTCACGAGAAACTCGGCACCGGCGGCCACTTTGCGCGAGAGCGCGGCGAGATCGGCATCGAAGCTGACGGCTTCGGGATGCTTCTCGGGATACGCCGCGCCGCCGACGCAGAACCCGAACTCCGCTTTGATGAGCGCGACCAAATCGTTGGCGTGCTCAAGCCCGCCCGGCGACGGCGCGAACGTCTCGCTGCCGCGCGGCGGATCGCCGCGCAACGCGAGCACATTTTCGATCCCGGCACGGCGCAGGTCGTTCAGCGTCGCGCGCAGTTCGTCGACCGTCGCGCCGGCACACGTGAGGTGTGCGACGACGTCGAACCCCAGCTCCGAGCGCAGCCGCTTGGCCACCTCGACGGTGCGAACGCGTGTCGATCCGCCCGCGCCGTAGGTGATCGAAACGAAGCCCGGGTTAAGCGGCGTGAGCGCTTCGATCGTGGCGAAGAGCGCCCGTTCGGCGGCATCGTCGCGCGGCGGAAAGAACTCGAACGAAAAGAACGGCCGCGTGGTCCGTGCCTTTTCCGGAACTCGCACGGTCGAAGGCTTCCCTGCTTGCGCCGCTCGCCCCGCCCCCAGCGCGTCCACGCCCATTGCCATGGAAAGGTTTGGACTGGTGGTATTATCCTTCCAGGATGCGCGCGCTTCTTCGTGGGCTTTCGATTGCTGGTCTGCTTGCGCTGACCCTCGGAGCGACGGTTACGTCCGGGCCGCCGGGCGGCACCCTCGCGGGCTTCGAGGGCAATGGCGGCTGGCTCAACAGCGCACCGCTGTCGCCGGCCGACCTGCGCGGAAAAGTCGTCCTGGTCGACTTTTGGGAGTACACGTGCGTCAACTGCCTGCGCACGCTTCCGTACTTGCGAACGTGGTACGACCGCTATCGCAACGACGGCTTCGTGATCGTCGGCGTCCATACGAATGAGTTCGGATTCTCGGGCGATCGCGGGAACATCGAGGCCGCCGACGCGCACCTGGGCGTGAATTGGCCGGTCGTCATCGACCCCAATCACGAGATCTGGTCGCGCTACCACAACGACGGCTGGCCGCACGAGTACCTCTTCGATCAAAACGGCCAGCTCGTCGACAGCGTGCGCGGCGAAGGCGAGTATCCCAACACCGAGCGGAAGATCCAAGGCCTGCTGCGAGCGCTGAATCCGCAGCTCGCGCTGCCGCCGGTGATGGCGCTCTTGCCGCAGGACAGCTACGACAAACCCGGCGCCGTGTGCTACCTCCAGACGCCCGAGGTGCTCGTCGATCACTCCCACATCGCGAACGCGAGCGCGTTCGGCGATCCGTCGGAAGACACGCCCTACGTCGACAAGGCCCCGGTCCACAAGGACGGCCTGGTCTATTTGCAAGGCCTCTGGCACCTCACGCAGCAGTCCGCCGTCGAGGAGAGCCTCCGCGGCTATGCCGCCATTCGCTATCACGCGATCCAAGTGGTCAGCGTGCTGGCCCCGTCAGACCAAAAGAACGTGCGCATCGACGTCACGCAAGACGGTGCGCCGGTCGCCAAGGCTGACGCCGGCGCGGATCTCCATTACGACGCCGCCGGCAAATCTTACCTCACGGTCGACGCTGCGCGTGCCTACGACATCATCATGAACGCGAAGTTCGACCAGCACGAACTGCGCCTGGTGCCGCAGGGCTACGGCGTCGGTGTCTACAGCTTCGCGTTCGAGTCGTGCGAGATCCCCAAGTAGCGTAAGCCGTCAGCGAAAACTCTGCACGAGTCCGTTGCAGACCAGCGTCCAGCCGTCGACCATGACGAACAGCAGCAGCTTGCACGGCAGCGAGACGACCGGCGGACTGAGCATCATCATTCCCAGTCCCATGAGGATCGCCGAGACCGCAAGGTCGATCGCCACGAACGGCAGATAGAGCGCGATCCCGATCGCGAACGCCGAGCGGAGCTCGCCCACGACGAAGGCCGGCATGAGCACCGTGAGCGGCACGCGTTCGGGCGCCTCGCCGGCCGGGCGATGCGCAACGCGCGCGAACACGCCGATATCGCGCACCTTGGCCTGACGCAGCATGAAGGCGCGCAGCGGCTGCCCGGCGCGCGTCACGAACGCCGATGGCGAGAGATGGCCGGCCGCATAGGGCCGGATCGCATCCTGCTCGATCCGTTCGAACGCCGGCGTCATGATCACGCCCGTCAGGACGAGCGCCAAGCCCGTCAGGACGGTGTTCGGCGGCAGCGTCGACGCGCCAAGGGCCGAGCGCACGAGCGACAGCACGACGACGATCCGCACGAACGACGTCGTAAGCACGAGCACGAACGGTGCGAGCGAGAGCAGCGTCAGTGCGGCGAGAACGTCGAGCGGCAGTGCGGCATGTCCGCGCCCCGCCAAGCTCAGCAGCGCGTCCACGCCGTTACGGCTTCTCGATCAGTTCCGTGATGCGCACGCCGAAGCGGTCGTCGACGGCGACGATGTCGCCGCGCGCCACGAGCCGGTCGTTGACGCGCACGTCAACCGGACCGGCGGCGGCACGGTCGAGCACCACGACCGAGCCCGGACCCAGTGCAAGCACGTCGCGCACCAGCATCGTCACCGCTCCCAACTCCGCCGTCACCGCCAGCGGTACGTGGAGCAGCCGTTCGAGCGAACCCGGGCCGTGCGATGGCGTCACGCGGGCAACCCCGGCACACCAGCGTCGATGCGCAGCGCGGCGCGCCTTCCGCTTGCGCCCGGCAGTCCCAAGGCGAACGCGCGGCCGCCGATGTTCAACGTGGCGGCCGCCGCGAGCGGCGTGTCGAACGCGACGACGTCGCCGAGCTGCCAACGGAGGAACGTCTCTGCCGCGACGTTGCCGGACGCGAAGACGACGCGCCCCGGCAGCGGTACCGCATCGAGGGCGCCTGGTGCGAGGCCGCCGGCCGGCCCGGGATCCGGCAGCGCGCGCACGATCGCGATGCCGAGGACGAGCGCGGCCGGCGCATGCACGCGCACGTCGAAGTACGCCGCGCACATCGGGATCTCGCCGGGCGCTACCGCACGCGATGGGCTGCGGCGTTCCGCGCACAGCGGATCGAAGGCCGGCGCACAGCGCGCCGCGATCCGCTCGATCGCATGCAGCTCGAGCGCCGAACATTCGCGCTCGCCAGCTTCACCGTACTGCGAGCCCGGTGCGGACTCACCGAACGCGCGCAGCACGAGCCGCCGTGCGTCCGCGCGCGGAATGACGAGCACGATGTCGGTCTGCCGCCCGCGTGTCAGGAACAGCAGCGCGTCGTGCGCCAGCACGCGCCAGGCGTCGCCTCCCAGCGCGCACGGTTCGCCGACGACGAGCTCGCACGCTTCGCCGAGCAGCTCGCGCAGCGTCTCGCGCAGCCCGTTGGCGACGACGCATGCCGCTTCGAGCGGGATCGACGAGCGCGCGCAAAAGCGGAGCGCCCGCACGCCCTCGACGGCCGGAGCGAACTGCGCTTCGGCAATCACTTGACGAGATCGAGCGTCGTTTTCTGCACGCTCGCGCGAGAGCGGAACGCCGCGCCGAGCGCTTCGAACTGACGGTAGGCTTCGTTGAGGCGTTCGACCCCGGCGGCGATGTCGACGCTGCCGGCCTCGCGGCTCGCTGTCACCAGCGCGCCGAAGCTCTCGTCGCCCGGCGTCCCCACATGCGGTGCGACGCCGCGGGGCGCGGCGACGTGACCGCCGTCGAGCCGCAGCGGCTCGCTGCCGGCGGGGAAGCGCGCCAGCGCCACGCGGCCGATCGAGCGCCGTTCCAGCGTGCGTTCGCCCGTGCGCGGATCGATCGCGACGCGCCGGTAGACCACGCTGCCGTCGGCTTCGATGCCGGGGTCGTCGCAGCGCCCCAACGCGCGGTCGGCGACGGGGAGCTGCAACGGGCCGGCAACGCTGCCGCGCGCGTCGCCGCCGGCGAAGCCCAGGACGGCGGCGCCGTCGCGCGTGCGAACGGTGCCGTCGGCTACGGTCAGCGCGCCGTCGCGCGTATACGCGCGCGTCCCGTCGGCGGCCGACGTCACGAGCCATGCTCCCGGCGGCACCACGACGCTCAGCGGATCCGACGACCGCAGCACACGCGGCGCTGCGGTGACGTCGCCGTGCAGCGGTATGCCGCCCGGACGAAACGCATCGCGCAAATCCTCGGCGCGCGCCGAGATCCGGTCGAACGCGTCGACCGGCGAGGGTCCGTCCATCATGCCACCTCGCTACGCACGCCGTGCGCAGCCAACGCGAAGCGCGCGTGGGCGAGCGCGCGTTCGACGCGAGCGCGCAGCGACGGCGCGCAGACGGCGACGATGCGCGCGCGTGTGCCATCATGGCGGACGAGCACGATCACGCGGCCGCCGCCCTCGCGAATCGTCCAGGCGCCGTACTGCGGGCGCCGCGTTCCCTGCGCGACCGCGCGTTCGATGCGCCGCCCGAGCGGCGTCGGCGCGAGACGTCTTTCGGGCGCGGGCGGCATGCCGCGCTCCCGCGCCGCTCGCGCACCTGGAGCCACCGGACGCCCCGATGCGTGGCCGCCGGCCGGAATTCCGCGCACGGGAAGGCCGCAGCCTTCCGCGCGCGCTGGAGATGCGGGCGCACGTGCAGCGGCCGGACGCGGCGCCGCGACGGCAAGATGCAGCGACCGGTACCACGCCTCGGAGAGCGCGCGGCGGTCGATCTGCGCGAGCGGCATGGTAATGACGGTCGCCCCGGATGTGTGCTGCATGCGGTCGTGCCTCCCGGCACAACCGTAGGCGCCGGCGGTGACGCGCAGACTACTCGGATGTTACGGCGTGTAATACTGTGCTGAGCTGCCCGTCGTCAAACTCGGCGCCGGGCGTGAGGTACATCGCGGCTTGGCCCAGATCGAACGTCACCACGAAGTTCTTCAACACGCCCAGGCCGATGTTGCCCGCATCGACCCGGTCGGCGAACGCGCCTTCGCGCGCCAAGACGACGTCGACCGGCCGGTTGTGCAGCGCGACGCCGCCGATGTCGAGTACGTCGAGCGTGGTGCGATAGGCCGCGTTCGACCCGCCGATCCCGTAATTCAACGCGTTGTGGGTCGAGGTTGGGACGAGCCCGGGATGGGCGTCCACGAACGGCCGGTAGAGGAGCATGTCGGCGCCGTTGCCGGTGTCGACGATGAACGGCGCGATGACGTTGTTCGCGCGCATCGAGGCCTCGGCGAGTTCGCGATCGACGTCGAGCGCGACGCGCGTGCCCGCCGGCACGAACGATCCCGGCGGTCCGAAGCGCAGCACGTGATGCGCGAAATCCATCTCGACGAGCGCCGAGGCGAAGAACGGGTAGCCGAGGATGCCGTCGATGCGGACGCGGCCGCCCATGCTTCCGGCGAGGTCGAGCGACGAGACAACGACGTCGTCCATTGCCACGCCGTCGATCGAGAGCGACGGCAGCGTGGTGACGCCGAGCCCGCCGCTGCGCGTCGCACCGCGCACCTCGAGCGCTCCTTCCGCCTCGACGCCGGCCGCTTTCAGCACGGCGCTGTCGGCCAGGATCGACTGCGAACCGGTGTCGAGCAGAAAGAGCCAGTCGCGGCCGGCGCAGCGCACGGTGATGCCGACGTGCCCATCGCGTTCGACGAGCGGAACCGTGTGGACGCGATCCGTCGCCAGCAGTCGCGGCGTGAGAGGCCGAAACGCCGTCGCATCGACCGGCTGGTCGATCCGAACCGACGTCGTCTGCTGTACCGTGTCGAAGCGCCGGTCACCGTCGGTCAGCACAGCGCGGAATGGGATCTCACGGCCCGCGACGTTGCGCCAATCGCCGTACTCGACGAACGAAGGGCCGTCGCCGTCGAGATACTCGAGCTGCAGCGGCAGACCGTTCGCCGCGTCGAGCCACAGCGTCTCCGGTTCGCCGCCGGTCGCGCGCACTTCGAGCCGCCAGGCGCGCACGCCGTTGACCTCGCCCCAGCCCGCGAAACGCGAAAACTCCGGATGCGTCGCAAAGGCGCCGGACGCGAGAAAGTCCTCGGTCAGGGCGCGCCGGTAGAGGTAACCTCGTAATTCGCGCACGTTGCCGTTCGCGTTGCGCACGAAGATGCGGTCGCCGAGCCGCAGCGTCGACTCGTGACGCGGACCCATGTTGTCATCTTCGCGCTCGTTGGTGCCGTCGCGGACGACGTGGAACGTACCGGACAACCCTTCGCCGACGAGTGTACCGTCCGCAACGTAGGTGGTCACGTCGTCGGCATGGGTCGCGCGCTCGTACGCGGCGAGGATCGTTGTGACCGCGACGGCAGGTCCGCTGCGTTTCGCGGACACGGGCCCGCCGCACAACACCAGCGCGGCCGCCGCAATGGCGGCGGCGACGCGTCCGGGAAGCGGCGCAGCGCGAAACGAGGTGAGGCGACCGTCCGGCACGGGATTTCTCCGCAGCAGGGACGAGCAGTGTACGCCGCGCCTGGCGGACGGACATTCCTGGGGAAGCAGCCCGCCTCGCGGTGCTACGGGCGCACGAGGTTCGCGACCGAGACGAGCGCGGCGAAGGTGTGCGAAAACGGGCACGGTTCGTCGTCCTGCGCGAGCAACGCGTCGAGCGCCGCCTCATGGGCGACGCAGCGCGCAAGGAACGGATCCCCGGCAGCCGCGTCGATGCCGAGAGCGCGGGCATCGCGCGATTCGTCGAGCGCCGCGACGGCAGCGCGCACGATTCGGGCGGCCTCGAGATGCGCCGCCGAACCGCAGTCGGCCAGTGTGCGGCTCGTGCTCTTGACGAGGTCGAGCGCGGGGAAGCGTCCGAGGCGCGCGAGGCGTTCGCTGAGCACGAGATGCCCGTCGAGCGCCGCGCGCGCCGCTTCGGAGACGGGGTCCAACTCGTCGGGGCCATCGGAGAGCACGCTGGCAACGAGCGTGATCGTCCCGCGCACCGTCGGGCCGGCACGCTCGAGCAGCCGCGCCAAACCCGCAAAGACGCCCGGCGGATAGCCGCCGCGCCCCGGCGCCTCGCCGGCTGCCAGCGCGATCTCACGCGCCGCGCCCGCGACGCGCGCGAGCGAGTCGACGACCAGCACGACATCGAGCCCACGCTCGCGTAACGCCTCGGCCTGCGCGAACGCCAACTCGGCGGCACGCACGCGCTCGGCCGGCGCCCGATCGCCGGTCGCGCACACGATGGTAGTGCGCGCGTCGAGGCGCTCGATGCGACGCTCGGCCTCGCGGCCGCGTTCGCCGATCAGCGCAACGACGACCGCGTCCGCATCGCTTCCGCGTGCGATCGCCTCGAGCAGTGTGGACTTGCCCGCGCCCGGCGCACCGAACACACCGATCCGCGCACCGCGTCCGAACCCGAGCGGGCCGTCGATGGCCCGCATCCCGGTTGCAAAGAGTTGCGTGCACGCGCGCCGCTGGTCAACGCCGATGATGGGGAATTCGCGCACGAAGCGTTGCGCGCGAATCGGCGGCCTCCCATCGAGGGCTGCCCCGTGCGCGTCGACGGCACGCCCGAGCAGCACGGTCCCAAGGCCGCACGACGGCGGCTCGACCACGACGGCGTCGCCGCGACCGATGCCGTCGAGCGCGCTCCACGGCGCCAGCGTGCAGCGCGTACCGCTCAGCGCAACGACCCGTGCGGTGACGGTGCTGCCGCCGCGAACGCTGACGATGTCGCCCGCGCGTGCGAATGGGAGTTCGGCCTCGAGCAGCCCGCCACGCGTCGCGACGACGGTCCCGCAGCCGCGCCCGATCACGCGAACGCTTCGAGCACGTGCGCGAGCCGCACCCCTAAGCGTGCGTCGACCGTACCGCCCGCGACTTCGAGCACGGCATCCCCCGGCTGCAACGCGTCGTCGATCACGACGGGCAGCTGCGTAACCTGCGCTGCATCCGCCGCGGCGACGCGCACCGCAACCACCGGAGCGCTGCGCTGCACGCGTTCCACGATGCGGGCCACGTCGCACGGAGCGAGCTGCAATTCGCGTGCGACGACGTCGGCAGCAACGTCGCGCAGCAGCCGCACCGCTGCCGCGTCGAGCGCGTCGGCCAAACGCGCGCGAAAGAGGCGCGCCTCGCGCAGGGCGGCGCTTCGCTCGAACGTGGCGCCGTCATCGGCACGCGCCTCCGGCGCAGCGACCGGCACCGGCACTTCTTCCGGCGCGACGGCCGGCGGTACCGACCGAATCAGCATTTCCGCCAGTGAGACGAAATCAGCCTCGCGCACGCAGCAGCTCCTCCGGCGGCGGCACGAGGTTCGCGTTCGCGCGCGCGAGCCGGCGGACGATCGCCGCACGCTCGTCGGGCGGGTACAATTCTAGGACGGCGGCGGCGGTCGCCGTCGGCAGCGCCGAAATAATCGCCGCGGCGACGTGCGGCGGCTCGCCGTCGAGGACGCCGCGCATCCGCGCGGGCGGGATCCCGACGGCATCGCGCGCCGCGCTGCGCGCGGAAGCCGTCTCGAGGATCCGCAGCGCGACGCCGGCACACGGACGCGCCGCCGCTGCGACGATGGCCGTCACCGCAGCCGCCGTCATCAACTGCGGCACCGCGCTGAGCGCCGCGAGGAACCACGGCGGCGCTCCCGGTCTCGCCGGACGCGTCACCACGTCATCGAACGCCACTGCCTCGACGCGCAGCGAGTCGCCGCGGTCGCTGCGAATCCCGGCGGTCGCCTCGGCGAGGGTGCGAATCTTCGCCAGGTCAAGCCCGCGCGAAGCGTCGACGAACACCGCGACCGAAAGGCGCGCCGTCGCCTCCGGCGCGATGCTGCGGTGCTCCTCGCGCGTATCGCTGCCACGATCTTCGGTGCCGTTGGTCTTCGAGTAGTGTTTCACGTTGGAAGCGTAGCGCTCGTCAGAGCTGGAGCGTGCGATCGTGCCGCCGATCGCGCCGCGACGGACGTCCCGGATGTCGCGCCGTTCGCCGAGCGGCTCGCGATGCACGCGCACGATCGTCGTCTTGACGCCGAAGGCGCCGTCAAGCGCGCTCTGCAAGGCAGCCTGCACGTCGGATGCGTCGTCGCCGGCGTCCCCGTCGAGCGCGATACCGCGATCGTCGAGCACCGTCACCCGCGCCGCGTCGAGTTCCGGGACGCCTCCCGCGACGAAGGCCTTGATGCCGGCGACGGTTCTGCCGCTCAGCCGCGCACCGGGATTCAGCGCGATGCGCACGCTCGCGCTCGCATCCCGGTGCGCGTCGTCGGCATAGACTCCCGAACTCGACGGCGCGATGACCACGCGCGCGTCGGCAACGCCCTCGAGCCCGCGCAATCCGAGGGCGAGATCGGCAGCCAGCGCATCGCGCGTCTGCGCCTCGAGCACGGTTTGCGGCGTCAGCGCGCCGACGTGCGCCAGCGCTTCCTCGCTGCCCGCCAAATGCGGGTGCGGCACGCCCGCCAAAGCCAGCCGCAGCAGCAGCCCGCCGCGCCGCGCCGGATCGACGCGCACGTTGTCGGCGAGCGAAGCGTAGGGCACGCTCCAGGCCGCAAGCCGCGCTTCAACCTCGGCCAGCTGATCGGCCCGCAGCGGCGTCGCAAACAACGCGACGCGCACGTCGCGCGCGGCGACAAATCCCGCCAGCGCCGCACCCACGAGCAGCAGCACGCCCGCAACGAGCACGAACCGCACGCGCGGCGAAAACGCACGCACGCGCTCCAGCGCAGCGAGCGCAGAGGCCATCAGAGCGGCATGCCGAGCAACGTCGATACGGCTTGCGTCGCGCGCTGCGCCGCCGAGGTCGCGATGGCCAAGGCGATGTCGGCCCGCGCGCGCTCGACCACCATCTCCTGCAGTCCGCCGCGATGCGCGGTAAACGCCGCTTCGGCCTGCTCGGCGCGCCCGAGCAGCGTGCCCGCTGCATCGACGAGCTTCGCAAACGCATTCGGCGAGCCCGCGTCGGCGTGCACCGGCGGCACCGCGACCCGTGCTGCGGTATCGGGGACGAGCAGTTGGACCTGCATCGCCTCAGAACCGTCCGACGTCGAGCGTCCGCTCCGCCAATCGTTTTCCGACGTCGAACACCGACGCGTTCGCTTCGTACGCGCGCTGTGCTTCCAGCACCGCAATCATCTCGGTGAGCGCATCCGCCGTCTCGCCGCCGGTCGTCGCACCGACGAACCGCGTCCCCGGCGCATCATCGAATCCCGCCGTTTCAGGCTCAGGATCGAACGCATCGCCCTCACCGAGCGCCGCGACGGGATCCGGCTGTGAGAACTGCGCGACCAGCCGCGCATACGGATGCGTAGGCGTCGACGCCTGCGCGGCAGCAACGTTCCGCGCCGCCACATCGAGCATCGCCCGCTGCACGCTCATCCCATCCGCAGCGGTCGAGAGCAGATCGAACTCGCTCACTTCGTGACCGCCTTCAGCTCCGCAAACCGCGCATGCAGCGCCGCCAGCATCGCTTCATCGAACAGCGCCGCCCGCGCCACGCGTCCGGCCCCCCGTTCATCCCGCCCAGCCCCGCCCGCAAGCGCGCCCAACATCTCCCGCGCCGCGAGCGCAGCATCAGCCGCCGCCGCCCCAACCCCATCCGTCATGCACGTATCGTGCCGCGCAAACGTGACCGCCGCATGACGAATCCGTGTCGCCCGCTACGTGCCTCCGCGCCCCACCGGCATCCCCCGGCCATGACGCTCCAGGTACGAGCGGGTGATGTTGTAGAGTGACTCGGCGTTGCTCCACACGTGCGGATTGGTGTGCGACGCACGCATGATCTCGACGACGGGCACCAACTTCTCCCACCCACCGACGATGAGCTCGCCGAGGAAGTTGACGACCGCGTCAGTCGAGATGAAATCGTAGCTCTGGTACAACCCGATCTCTTCAAATCTGGCGAGCACCAGCAGCTCCGGGTGCTTTTGGCCGTCGATCGCCCATCCCAGCGAGCGCCGGAGTTCGTCGACATAATCAGGATCGAGCAGCCGGCTGTCGAGATCGTTGAACACGAACTGAAGCGCGCTGTAAAAAGACGGATCGAGCGTGCCGTTGATAAGACTGCGCGTCGCATTAAACCGCGACTCCCGGCGCGCATCGCGCAGCTGAACCACCCCGAACCCCACCGTCAGCAAAATCACAACTGCCTGCACCGCTGTAGCAATCGCCGTAACCGCATCCCAACTCACGCCTCACCCCCATCATCGCCACCCCACCCGCCGACCCCCAAGGTCCAGTTCGACAAGCCGACACCGTCCCGGTGTCGCAGACCCGCGACGTCGTGCGGCTGGGGCCTTTTCGCCAAGCGAAGCCCTGGAGGGGCGAGAGCGAAGGCGAAACGGAGCGGCCCTCGCACACGAAGTGCGAGGGCCGCGTCCCCAGCCACACGATGTCGCGGGTCTGCGACACCACCCACAACCTAGCGCTTAGAGAACTGAAACCGCTTACGAGCTTTTTTCCGCCCGTACTTCTTCGATTCTTTTTCGCGCGGATCGCGCGTCAACAGCCCGTTGCGCCGCAACGGCTCGCGCAGCGATTCGTCCATCTCAAGGAGCGCGCGAGCGATCCCGTGCCGCACCGCGCCGGCCTGCCCCGAGACCCCGCCGCCTTCGCATTTCACGTCGACGTTGAAGCGCGACAGCGACTGCGTGACGTCGAGCGGCTGGCGCACGATCTGCTGGAGCGAGGGGCGCGGAAAGTATTCGTCCATCGGACGCTTGTTGATCGTGATAACGCCTTGGCCGAGCGAGAGCCGCACGCGGGCGATCCCGCGCTTGCGGCGCCCGGTGCCGATGAAAAGGTCCTCGGTCTGCATCAAGCGAGCTGCTCCGGCTGCTGGGCGGCGTGCGGATGCTCCGCACCTGCGTAGACGTTCAGGCGGCCCAGCTGCACGTCGCGCATGCGATTCGTCGCCAGCATGCCGCGAACGGCGCGCTCGATCAAGCGCTCGGGGTACTTGTCACGGACCTGCGCCGCCGTCTCGGTCCGCAGACCGCCGGGGAAACCGGAATGGCGACGGTAGACCTTCTGCGTCCACTTGCGGGGCGCCAGCTCGACCTTTTCCGCGTTGATCACGACGACGTGATCGCCGTCGTCGATGTGGGGCGTCCAGGTCGGCTTCGTGCGGCCCGAGAGGGCGCGCGCGATCCGTACCGCGAGCGTGCCGAGCCGCTGCCCGGTCGCGTCGACGATGTACCACTCGTGATTCGTCTCGGCCGTCTTTTGCTGATAGGTGCGCATAGATCCGTGGGAACGTGAAGAACGCCGCGAAGAGCTCGCGGCAACCTAGGAAGTATACGGGCCCGGCTCGCCGGAAGTCAACCGCGATCCGGTCGCCAGCACGCTTGTTCAGGGTCCCAGCACGACCGGCAAGTCGACATCGAAATCGGGGTAGCGCACCCCGCTCAGATACAGCCCGTGCGGCGGCGCCGTCGTCCCGGCCGCGCGCCGGTCGCGCGCCGCGAGCGCACGGGCGGTGAAGTGCTCCGGCCGATAGCCGGTCGCCTCGTCGACCAGCGACCCCACCACGATCCGCACCATGCGATGCAGAAAGCCGTTTCCGCGCACTCGGATGCGCAGCACGTCCGCTTGCCGCTCGAGCGCGATCTCGTAGAGCTCGCGCACGGTGCCGCCGCGCTCGGGCTGCTCGCCGCAGAACGTCACGAAGTCGTGCCGGCCCAGGAGCGGTTCGGCACCGGCGCGCAGGCGCGCGTCGTCGATCGGCCGCGGGACGTACCATGCGCGGCCGCGCCACAGCGCCGACGGCGCGCCGCGGTTGACGATCAGGTAATCGTAGCGGCGTTCGAGTGCATCGAAGCGCGCCGAAAAACCGTCGCCCGCGACGTCGGCTGCGCGGACGACGATGTCGCGCGGTGTGGTGCCGTTGATCGCGCGAGCGAGCCGCTCGATCGGGAAGGCACGTTCGCTGCGAAACACGATCACTTGCGCCGTCGCGTGCACGCCGGCGTCGGTCCGGCCCGCGGCGTTGACGCTGACGGGCGCGTGAAAGATTCGCGACAGCGCGGTTTCGAGCTCGCCCGCGATCGTGCGCAGCCCGGGTTGAAACTGCAGGCCAAAAAACGCGGACCCGTCGTATTCGACGACGAGCCGATAGGTCGGCACCCGCGAGCGTTCACGAAAAACAGCGAGGCCGCCTTGCGGCGGCCTCGCGGCTCGGAAATGACGCGCTACGTCTTAGGCGTGGACGCGTTCGGGAACCGTGCGCTTCTCTTCGAGGTCGAGCAGGTCGGCCCAGGTCGTGATGTCGGTGCGATTGGCTCCGATCTGATTGCGCGTCGCCAAGAAGTACTTCTCAGCGTCGCTTCCCGGAGCCGGGGCGTGCTTGACGAACTCTTCGTTGAAGGCGTTGATCTCCGCCGCCGACTTCTTGTCGACGAAGGGTTTCACGTAGGCGACGATCTCGTCTTGGCTGTTCGCCTTTTTGATCACGTCGAGCAGTGCAGCGTGGTTGAGCCCGAGGAAGCCGAACACGGCCTTGTCCATCGGGCAGTCATAGTTGTACTCGCCGTTGGTGCCGTTGGCGGTCGCGATTCCCTTATCGATGGCGCGTCCCAACTGGTAAACGCCAAACACCTTGTCGCGCACGGAGCGCGGGTAACCGGTCTGTAAGTCGAGTTTTAACATGCATCCCCAAGACGTGCTGCGGGGCCGGTCTGGTTGCACCCCGTCCCGGGTTTACCGGCGGGATGACCCCGCGGCGACGGCCCGGCGCGCGCGCGACGGGCGCCCGTTGGGGCCGGCCCCGTCGCCCGGCTCCGCGCCCAGGTCGTCGAGCACGTGTTCGGCCGCAGCCAGAAAACGCGGCCCGTCGCCGTAGGCGCGAGCGACGAGCATCGCCCCTTCCAGCGCTCCCAGGATCATGCACGCCCGCTGCTTGGCCGACCCGCGAAAAGCAAGCGTACCGTCGTTGGAGCCTTGCTCGAGCACGGCGGCGAGCCACACCTCGTTGGCGTCGAAGAACACGCGCAGCGCATCCTGCATCGGACGCGGCAGCGTCGCAAACTCGGCGGCCAGCATGCCGCACAAGCACATCCGGTCGTTGCGCATCACCGAGTCGTACAACGCAACGTACCGCCGCAGTTTTTCCCGCGCGTCGTCCGTCTCCTGATCGATGCGTTCGAGCGCTGCGCCGAACACGATATGGTAGCGGTCGATCAACGCACGGCCGAGTTCCGCTTTCGACGAGAAGTGATAGTGGAGGCTGGCCTTCGTGACCAGCAGCTTTTCCGCGATGTCGGCGTAGCTGAAGCCGTTGAAGCCCCGCTTTTGCGCCAGCGCTTCAGCGACGTCGAGGATGCGCTGCTTCACCGAGCTTGGTGCGGCGGGCGTCGGCCGGACGCTCTTGACTGCCATACCTTGACATTAACCTACTAGTAAGTATACTCCTTCTATAGGGCAGCTTTGAAGACGGTGGCGTCCCTGCCCCAAACGTACGACGTTCGGCGATGCGCGCTCATATGTCGGTCTCTTTGCGCATGTGCCGGCGTCCGTCAAGGGAGCGTCCGATGAACACCTTCGAGCAGACCACCGAACACAAGACGTTCGCGAAACCGAACGAGGTCCGCGAGTTCCCCAACGGCAGAGCCGAGATCCTCATCGTCGACGGCGTCGAAGTCGGACGCCTGGTGTTCCAGCCCGGTTGGCGCTGGTCGACCGATGTGCAGCCGCTGGCAAAAACGGCGAGCTGTGAAGCACCGCACTTTCAGTATCACGTCGCCGGCAAGCTCGGGATCCGGATGGACGACGGGACGGAATTCATCGCAGGCCCCGGCGACGTCACCTCACTTCCTCAAGGGCACGACGCCTGGGTGATCGGCGACGAGCCGGTCGTCGTCGTCGACTGGTTCGGCGCGACCAACTACGCCAAACGCAACTAAAGCACGACGTTCCGCCACGAAAGGGACCCACGATGCAAACATCTACGAGAAAAATGATCGACTGCCGCGAATTCCCGAGCGAGAGCAACTGCTCGCTGGCGATCTCCGGTACCGAGGCCGAAGTGCTGAAGGCCGCGAGCGAACATGCCGTGTCGAGTCACGGGCACAAGGCGGGTCCGGAACTCGAGGACGCGCTGCGGTCGTCGCTGCGCAACGCGTAAGCCCGCAGCGGCGCTAGAGTTCTTCGTCCTCCTCGGCGGCGTCCGCGCCGGCCGGCAGCGGGCGCTGCAGCGGAAACAGCAGCACGTCGCGGATCGAGGCGTTGCCGGTCAGCATCATGACCAGCCGGTCAACGCCGATCCCGATCCCCGCCGTCGGCGGCAGTCCGTATTCCAGCGCGGTCACGAAGTCCCAATCCGGCGGCGGGACGTCGTGATCGCCGGCCGCCTTTTCGAGCACCTGCAGCTCGAAGCGGCGGCGCTGATCGTCGGGGTCGTTCAGCTCGGTGAAGGCGTTCGCGAGCTCCATGTGCGCGGCGAAGAGCTCGTAGCGCTCCGTCAGCTCGGGGTCGTCCTTCATCCGCTTCGCCAGCGGCGAGAGCACGACCGGATATCCGTACACGAAGGTCGGCTGCACGAGCTGCGGCTCGACGATGCGTTCGAACAGCTTGTCGAGCGCGTGCGCGTGGCTTGGTGATTCGGGGATCCCGTTCTCGTGCAGCAGCTGGTGGCACGCTTCGGCATCGAGCAGCTGCTCGCGCTCGATGCCGCCGAACTCTTTGAACGCGCCGAGGTAGTCGAGCCGCCGGAACGGCGTCGCGAACGAGATCGCATCACCGTCGTAGATGATCGTCTCCGAACCGTGCACGGCCTGCGCGAGATGCGCCATCAGCGCCTCGTTGAACGCCATCATGTCGCCGACGTCCCAATACGCGGCGTACAGCTCGAGCATCGTGAACTCGGGATTGTGCGTGCGGTCGATGCCTTCGTTGCGCCAGATGCGGCCGATCTCGTAGACGCGCTCCATCCCCCCGACGATCAGCCGCTTGAGGTAGAGCTCGGTCGCGATCCGCAGGGAGAGCGGGATGTCGAGCGCGTTCGAGTGGGTCAGAAAGGGCCGCGCAGCAGCGCCGCCGGCGATCGTCACCAGCGTCGGCGTCTCGACTTCGAAGAAACCTTGGGCGTCGATGAAGCGCCGCAGTTCCGCGACGATGCACGAGCGCGCGACCATGACGTCGAGCACGTGCGGGTTCACGATCAGGTCGACGTACCGCTGACGGTAGCGCTTCTCGACGTTCTGCAGGCCGCTCCACTTGTCGGGCAGCGGCAAAAGCGACTTTCCGAGCACCTCGAAGGCCGTCACCGAGAGCGTCAGTTCGCCCGCCTTGGTGCGGAACACCGGACCGCGCACGCCGACGATGTCGCCGCGTTCGAGCTCCCGGAAGACCGCGAAGGCTTCGGCGCCGACATTGTCGAGCCGCACGAAGAGCTGAAAGCGTCCGCTGCGGTCCTGGAGGTCGGCGAAGATGATCTTGCCCTGGCCGCGCACCGACACGATCCGGCCCCCTAGCGACCACGTTTCGTCTGCCGGCGCACCCGCCTCGAGGTCCGCGTAGCGCGTCGCGAGTTCGGCAGCATGCGCGGTGACGTCGAAACGCGTCGCCGCGAACGGATCGACCCCGCGTTCGCGCAGGGCCGCAAGCCGGGCGCGCCGCGCGCCGATCAGGTCGGGAGCGTCCGGCACCTAGTGCGCTCCGGCGGCGCGCACGGCGCTAGGAGGCCTTCTTCGTCTTCTTGGGATCCTTGTTGATCGATTCGATCTTGTATTTCATTTGGCCGCGCGGCGTGGTCACATCGACCGTCTCGCCCTTCTTGCGGCCCATGACGGCGCGCCCGAGCGGCGATTCGTTCGACAGGCGCGCGTTCTTCGGATCGGCCTCCGCCGAGCCGACGATGGTGAACTCGTGGCTCGTCCCGGAACCGACTTCCTTGACCTTGATCGTCGCACCGAGGTGCACTTCGTCGGCGACGTAGTCGCTGGCGTCGATCACGCGCGCGTTGCGAATCATCGACTCAAGCTTGAGCACGCGCCCTTCGACGAAGGCCTGCTCTTGCTTGGCGTCCTCGTATTCTGCGTTTTCGGAGATGTCGCCGAACTCTTTCGCCTGGCGAATCCGCTCGTTGACTTCGCGGCGGTGGACCGTTTTGAGCTCGTCCAGCTCGTCCTCGAGTTTTTTGAGCCCATCCCGGGTCAAAACGATTTCTTTGTCGTTCAAAAGCGACTCCCGACAGTTGTTCCTGCCCCGGCTTCCGGGACGCGGCGCCGCGCGCGCCCTCTCCAAACCGCCAGGGGAAGCCCGATGATTGCGGAGGCGGCGATAAAAACCCTGGGTGCCGCATCCTCCCGAACGAAACCCTCACCGAGGACCGCGGCGAGGGCCAGCGCAGCAGCGCCCGGGAGGATTGCTCCCGTCCAGCGCTTGCTCGGGTCGGCCGCGAAAACGCGAACCGCCGCTGCGGCGCTGAGCGCGAAGAGCAGCCCGAGGAACCACGACGTGCCCTGCAGCGCGACGTCGAACGCAGACTTCGCTGTCGGCAAGGCGCCCGCGGCGAGGCACAGCGCAATCGAAACGCCGGCCACCAGCGCGACCGCCGCCGCCGGTTCGTCACGCACGTCGAGCCGCCCCAGCGCGGCTGGGAGCAGACCGTCGCGGCCCATCGCATAGATGCTGCGGCTCAGGTACACGAGCGTCGTCTGCAGCGACGCCGCGAGCGAGACCAGCACCGTCGCGGCGAGCAGCGGCGGCCACGCGCCGCCGAGCAGGCCGCCCACGTAGGCGAGCGCATCGGATTCGTGCGCGTCGAAGCCGCGCGCGGAACCCAGGCGCGAAAACGCGAGCACGGCCGCCAGTAAGATGATGCTCGTCACCAGCAGACCCAACAGACCGCCGCTGCCGGGCTGCGATGCGTCGCCGCGCGATTCTTCGGCCGTCGAAGCGGAGACTTCCCAGCCGTCGATCATCCAGATCCCGACGACGATCGCGCTGACGAGGCCGCCCCACGCGAGCGGGAGTGCGGTGAATGCGACCGCGTCCGGACGCGGGTGCGTCGCTGCCGCTCCCGATGCCGCGCCGAGCACCACGAGTTCAACAACCAGCAAGATGCACGCCAACGCCGCGGTGGGACGGAGTCCGTACCATAACAGCAACGCGGCTCCCGCCGTCCATGCCGCGCCGGTGAGCGCGACCGCAACGGCATTTGCGGACCACTGCGGCGCCAGAAGGTCGAGCGTATACGTCCCGGCCGGGACCGCCGTCGCCAGCACGGCGACGACATTCGCCACGATCAACACCCACGCGCCGTAGGCGCCGGCCTCGGGACCGAACGCGCGCCCGATCCACACGTACGACGAGCCCGCGTCGCGCCAGCGCTCGCCCAGCCGCTTGTAGCCGACGGCGATCATCGTCATCAGCACCGTCACGGTCAGCAGCGCGAGCCATGTCCATCGGCCTGCGGCGGCAATCATCGCGGCCATCGTCGTGGCGAGCGAAAACGCCGGCCCCATCGACGCGGCTGCGACGATGGTGAGGTCGCGCAAGCCGAGGACGCGGCGGAGCGATCTCACGCCCGGCGCAGCAGTGAGTGACGATACCCGTAGAGCGCGTAGATCGCCAACCCTACCACGAACCAGACCAGGAAGCGCACCCAGGTCAGCGGCTGCAGCCCTTCAACGGTCAGCCAGACACAGAGCACGCTCCCGATCGCCGGCACGGCGATCGGGCCGAACGGCACGCGGAACGTTCGCACCGCATCGGGATGCGTATAGCGCAGCACCGCGACGCCGACGCACACGATCACGAATGCCGACAGCGTTCCGATGTTCACGAACTCGAGCAGCACGGTCAGCGGAACGCCGAGGGCGAGAATCGCGACGACGATGCCGGTCGTCAGCGACATCAGCACCGGCGTGCGCGTGCGCGCACTGACCGAGCCGAACACCGGCGGCAGCAGCCGGTCGCGCGACATCACGTAGAAGATGCGGATTTGCCCCAATAACGAGATCAGCATCGAGGCCGTTGTCCCGGTAACCGTGCCGATCAGGACCAAGCCGAACAGCAGCGGGTTGTTTCCGGCGTGCTTGACCGCGTCGAGCATCCCCGAGTTCACGTCGATCTTGTCCCACGCGACGACGCCCACCGCCACCGCTGCCACCGCCGAGAACAGGACTGCGCCCACGATCAGTGAGACGATGATTGCACGCGGTACGTCGCGGCGCGGGTTGCGTGCTTCCTCGCTGGCGACGGTCACAGTATCGAAACCGATATACGCGAAAAACACGACCGCGGCGCTGGTCACGATGCCGTGCAGCCCCAACGGCGCGAACGGATGGTACGCCGCCGGATGGATCGCGCCGCCGAGGAACACGACGAACCCCACCAGCGCAACGAGCTGCACGATCACGAGCACGACGTTGGTCGCCGACGACTCGCGGATCCCCGCCGCGAGGATGATCGCCAACAGAATGATCGCGATGAAGGCGATGACGTCGACCTGCGAGTGCGCGACGTCGATGCCGCCGCGTGTGAAGACGACGTTGGCGGTCTGTGCCCAGTTCGGCAGCGCCACGCCGACGCCGCCGAGCAGCTGCTGCAGCGAACCGGAGAAGGTCGCGGCAAGCGGCGCAACGCTGATCCCGTATTCCAGAATAAGATCCCAGCCGATCACCCAGGCTACGATTTCGCCGAGCGCCGCATAGGCGTACGTGTACGCGCTTCCCGCGACCGGCACCATCGACGCCAACTCGGCGTAACAAAGCGCGACGAAGAGACACGTCACGCCCGACAGTATGAACGCGGCGATAACGCCCGGACCGGCCGCGTGCGCCCCCGCGCCGACGGTCGTAAAGATGCCGCCGAGCATGGTGCCGAGTCCGACGGCGATAAGTGCGGGCAAACCGAGCACGCGGCGCAGCGGCACGCCGTCGGACGGCAAGCGTTCGCGGTCGTGCGCCTGCCGCAGAAAGAGGTTGCGGAAGAACGGCAACGACGCTACGCGACCTGGAATTCGATGACGCGCGGTTTGAGGTCGAGCTCTCGCAGCAGACGCAGATAATCGTCCTCGGTGACCTCGGACCAGCGTTTCCCGAGCATCGCCACCAGCGCCGCTTCGACGACGTTGGTCCCGAACGATCGACCGCCGAAATCGGGTGTCGTCGTCACCAAGCGCGCGATGCCGCGCTCGCGCAAGAAGTCGACGTCGTTCTTGGTGACCGTGTTGGTCAGGATCGTCTTGCCGTCGAGCCGGTCCGGCATAAATTGCCGCATGAAGTGATAGTCGCCCGCGATGACGTCGGCGTCTTCATAATATTCCGGATACTTCGGCTGCGGCGCGCGGTCTTGTTTCTTTCCGGTCGGATAGAAGAACTGAAACGGCAGCTTGCACGCGTCGGGCAAGTAGCGGCGCGCCATCTCCTCGAACTCGGCCAAGCCGCGTACCGGGCGGTCGAGGTCGAGCGCGAAGATGAAGTCGCCGAAGATCACGTCGGCGCCGGCCTCGACCAGCGCCTGCGCCATTCCGAACCGGTCGAGCGCGCTCACCATCAGCACGCGCCGGCCGCGCAGCTCCATCCCAAGCGAGGTCTGGAGATACGCGATCGCCTGACGCTCGAGCGTGTTCTTCAACCCGCTCCCGTCGACCACCGGCGTCTCTTTCACCGCGTCGAGCAGACGCAGCCCGTCGCGCAGCGCGTAGCGATCCGTGCCGGCATACAAGTACACGTCGATGCCGCCGAGCCCGATCGCATCGACGGTTCCATCGAGTTCCCTCAGCTTCGCGATCGCGCGATCGAGCGAACCGTCCGTCCCGATCCGCGCAATATCAAACTGCTCGCCCAAAAGCTCGACCTGCGTGCGATGGTCTCGCGACGACGATCCTAAGGAAACCGAGACGACGGTTTTCACGCCACGCGCTTTCCGAAGCAGAATATGTGCGTGATTGGTCTGACGCTGGGGCGGTTCGGTGGTACCGAAATGTCAGCTTCGAGACCTGACATTCTGCGGGTTCGATTCCCGCCCGTTCCAGCACGGCGACCTTGTGTCGCCGGAGGCGGTATGATACAGTCCAAAGTAGGTCTCGAGGCTGGCATCAAACCACCGAACGGGCACTTCGTCATCACGACGGAGTGCCCGTTCTCATTTCTTAGCGTCATACGGCGGCTGCGGCCGTGACCGTGGCTTCGTGGCGGACGGGGAAGTTCACGGAGTTCGCGATGAAGCATTCGGTGTGCGCGCGTTCGTGCAGTGCCAGCGCTTCGTCGATCCGTGCCGCGTCGGCGATCGTCACGCGCGGATGCAGCATCACCTCGCGAAAGCGGATCTTGCCGTCGATCAGCGTCATTTCGCCGCTCGCGTCGTCTTCGTAGGCGATCACCACAATGCCGGCGCGCGAACAGACGGCCAGATACGACAGCAAGTGGCACGCCGAGAGCGACGCGACCAGCAAGTCCTCGGGATTGTACTTCGACGCATCGCCGCGGAAGTGCGCGTCGGCGGAGCCGTTCAGGGACGGTTTTCCCGCGCTCTCGATCGTGTAGCTGCGGCTGTAGGCAGGGTACGACATCGCCGCGTCTCCGGTCTCGCCGCTCCAGCGCAGACGGGCAGCGTAGTGGTGCGGACGGACGTTCATGCCGACACCGCGCGCCGCTCGGCAGCCGCGGCACGGATGCGCGCGATCTGCTCGCGGGCGATCGGCAGGTCGAACGCGCGCATGTCGGCCAGCTCGAACCCGTCGCGCTCGGCGAGCGCGTCGATCTCGCGCACTTTGGCGAGGTCGATCCCGCGTCCCAGCGTGTACGATTCGCAGCGGTTCTCCAAAGCCAGAACCATCGTCTCGGACATGCATGCCAGGGCCGTGCCCTGCGGAAGCCCCATGTCGAAAGGCGTTCCGGGCTCTCGCACGCGCCACCAATGCATGTCGCCTGGAGCGCGCAGGTTGCCGCCCTCGACGACGAGCACGTCGGGACGCTCCGCGGCGACGCGCCGCGAGACATCGTGGGGAAGCGAGACTTCGCACACCACGGCGCCGGTGCGCAGGTCCTCCGGCTCGATCACCTCTTGCGTCGACGACGTCGCGGTCAGCACGAGGTCGGCGCGACGGACCGCATCTGCCACGTCGGTCGTATACGACGACGTGCATGGCAGCGCATCGCGAATGCGCCCGTGAAATTTCCGCAGCCGCGTTTCGTTACGCGCCACGAGGATCACGTGGCCGACGCGGGGCGCGAGCAATTCGACGCAGGCCGAGCCGATCGATCCGGTCGCTCCGACGACGGCGACCGTCGAAGCGGGCGCATCGATCCCCATCTCTGCGGCAGCTCTCCACAGGCTGCGCACCGCTGCCGCGATCGTGAGCGAGTTTCCCGTCGTCACCGGGATGGGCGAACGTTCCGCGATCGTGATGCCCGCGTCACCCACGACCCCGCTGAACGCCCCGAGCCCGGCGACCTGGGCGCCCAGCTCGGCGCCGATCGCGATCGCGCCGAGAATCCGCTGGTAAACTTCCTCGCGCGGGAGCTCGAGCATCTGCGCCGGTAGAAGCGGCGCCGCAACGAACCAGCCCTCGGTCTCTCGCCCGTCGGGTGTCCGCACGCCCACGACGTGCGCTGCGGCGTAGGGCGGCATCCACTCCAGGATCTTGGCGATGATGGGGCTCCCCTTGCCCTTCGCGCCCGGCTCGTAGCGCACCACGTCCTCGAGCGAAAGGGGGTGGATCACAAAGCAGAACTTGGCCATCCCGGGCGCGCATTTCGCCTCTCCGCCGCCGGGAGCCCGCGCCCCGTGACGGGAAGGGGGCCCGGGCATGAATCAGACGTTCGCGGCCATCGAAGAACTGCTCCGGATGCCCGCCCCGTGCCCCGCCCCGATGGGCGTCGCGTGCGACGGAACGGACCTCTGGATCGGGTCCTTCGAAACGAA
>Ga0302184_10000124_pt1 | contig 50488 bp, 58 predicted proteins | sample I_Palsa_N3_3_FD_200233 | JGI IMG/M metagenome (GOLD analysis project Ga0302184, IMG submission 200233) | Peat permafrost microbial communities from Stordalen Mire near Abisko, Sweden - I_Palsa_N3_3 | ecosystem: Environmental > Terrestrial > Soil > Palsa > Peat permafrost | place: Sweden...
TGAGAGGTCGCGGCGACACGGCCGTGGGAGAGGACGACGATCTCGTAGCTGTGGTTGAGGCTGACCACGTCCTGCGCCGGCGTGACCGTGACGTGCAGCGTTGCGTGGCCGCCGTGCAGGTGCACCGCGACGTGGCTCGCGACGAACGGCGCGTCGGCGCTCGCCTTGGTTCGCAGCTGGAGCGTCTCGCCGGCCTTCAGCGAGCCGTGGAAGGTGACGCTCAGCGCGACCGGGAGGCCGGTCTGGGCCCAGGCCTCACCAGTGATCGCGGCGCCGGTTGCGGGCGGCTGGCCGACGACCGTCAGCGTCGGCTTGGACGCGGCAGCCGCTGGAGCGGCGAGTGCGAGGGCGGCGCCGAGGGCGCCGGCACCGGCGAGCAGCGAGAGGGAGCCTTGGCGGCGGGTCGCGAGCACGGTCGAATGAGTCCTTTGGTCGGCCGGCGGGGGTCGCCGAGCAATGCCGCGAATGTAATCGGATCGTCGGGAGCGGTTGAACGATGGGGGGGGTTAGTAACCGCGTACGTTGGGCATACTCGGGGCGATGGGTGAGATTCCGGCGCGGGTGCTCAGTCTCGTGGGGGAGATCGGCGGCCTGCTCGATATCGACGAGCTGCGCGACGGCCTGCTGAGCGCGCTGCGTGCCGAGCTGCCGTGCGACTACATCTCGATCAATCAGGTCGCCGCGGATCCGCAGCAGTGCTGGAGCATCGTCGCACCGGCGCTACCGGCTCGGCAGCACGAGCGGTTTCGCCACCTGGCGCTGCAGAACCCGCTGGCCGAGCATCACATGCGCACGCGCGACGGGCGCCCGCTGCGCCTGTCGGACGTCGCGACTCGCGCCGAGCTGCACGCGACGGAGCTCTACCGCGAGGTCTACGCCCCGCTGGGGATCGAACACCAGATCGCGTTCACGCTGCCGAGCGCCGGCGGTCAGATCCTGGCGATCGTGCTCAGCCGCCGCGAGGATGACTTCAGCGAGGCCGAGCGGGAGCTGCTGGCGCTCGCGCGGCCACATCTGATCCAGGCCTACCGCAACGCCCTGTATGTCTCGCGGCGCCCCGCCCCGGCGGCACCGTCGCGGCTCGGGCCGGACGAGGACGCGCTGCAGGCGCTGGGACTGACGCCGGCGCAGGCCCGAGTGCTGCGGCTGATCGCGATGGGCCGATCGACCGCGGCGATCGCCGAGGATTTGCAGATCGCCCCGCGCACCGTCAACAAGCACCTGCAGCGGACCTACGCCAAGCTCGACATCGCCGACCGCTTCGCCGCCGCCGACTGCGCCTGGCGGGCAGCCGCGGCACAGCCGTCATGATCCCGGTCATGCCAGCAGCCCGCGCCCTGGCGCGCCTCACCGGCCCGCTGTTCGTGCTCGCGGGGGCGCTGCACTTCGTGCGCCCGGAGACCTATATGAAGATCATGCCGTCATATCTGCCGGCACACCGCGAGCTGGTCTACGCTAGTGGTGTCGCCGAGATCGCCGGCGGCGCCGGCCTGATGGCACCGCAGACCCGGCGCTGGGCGCAGTGGTGGCTGACCGCGACGCTGATCGCCGTGTTCCCGGCAAACGTCAACATGGCGCTGCACCCGGACCGCTACGCCGGCCAGATCCGCGGCGGCAGGGCGATGCTGCTCGCGCGGCTGCCGCTCCAGCTCGTCTTGATCGGCTGGGTCCGGGCCGCCGCGCGCAGCCGCGCTGCCCAGTAGCTGCGCGCCTGTTCTACCAGGTGCCGTAGCCGTTGCTCGAGAACGGGCCGCCGGGTATGCAGCCGCCGCTCGGATATTGACCCGAGGTGGTCTGGCAGACGCGTTCGAGCTGGCCGTTGGGCAGGATCAGGATGCCGTAGACGTCGCCGTTCGTCGAGTAGGCGAGCGCCAGCGTGCCGGGGACGCCAAACGGCTGATACATCACCTCGGCGTCGCCGCTCGCGGTGCCCCAGGGGGTGGTGTCGTCCGGTAGCTCCGCCTGCGTCTGGCATTGCGAGTAGTCGTCGGTGGTGACATAGCAGCTCGCGATCTGGGTCACGAGGTTTCGCGCGTCGCTCTTCGCGCTCGCGTCGTGTGCCTTCGCCTGCTGGCTGAGGAACGCGGGGATCGCAATCGCCGCGAGAACCCCGATGATCAGGATCACCACGAGCAACTCGATGATCGTGAAGCCGCGTTCGCCGCGGGCAGCAGCAGACGACGACCGTAAACCGACGGTCATGCCCTGTCTATCGGCAGCGCGCGGTCAATGTGCCAACTTCTGAGCCGGGCCTTGCGCCACGCGGATGTGTGACGGGCCGGCCGCCTATCCTCCGCGCGAGTGGTCGTGCAAGGCTCAGCGGCGGGGCGCCGGCGGGTGCGCGCCGCCTGGATCGCCGGCCTGGCGCTGGCGGTCATCGTCGCCTTCGTCGTCGTGGAGCGGGAAGGCGCTGCCAACAATGGGCACAAACGGACGCTGCCGCCCGCCGCGCGGGCGGTCGTCGCGCGGGCCCTTGCGGTCGAGGCGCGGGCGCAGCTGACGGTCGGCTTCGGAGCGCAGGTCAGCCTCGCGAAGGCCGTACGCGCGGTCGAGCAGACGATGGCGCCGCCGGCTGCGCGATCGTTCGGTCGGCTGATCGCGCACGACGTGGCAGTTGCCGGGTTCGGCTCGCTTGGCGCCGGCTGGGATCGCGTCCGTACCTGGATCGGCTCGAGCGTGGTCACGGCCTCACGCGGGCCAACGCTATCCAGCGTCGTCGATGTCGAGCACGCGTTCCACAACGTCGAGATGAATGTCATCACCCGTACGGACATTCCCTACCTGGTCGAGCTGCGGCGCAGCGGCGCGCACGCCTGGCGGATCGAGCGACTAGCGCTGCAGTACCCCGCGGACGGAACCTAGGCGTCCAGGGCCGGCCAAGCGGGCGGCACCGACATAATCAAGGAGTGCGCGTGCTTGTGGTCGAGGACGAGGAGAAGCTCGCGAACCTCCTGCGGCGTGGCCTGCGCCGTGAGGGGATGGCGGTCGACGTGGTCGGCGACGCCGCCGAGGCGCTGACGCGGGCGACCAGCACGAGCTACGACGTGATCTTGCTTGACGTGATGCTGCCGGGCGCCAGCGGCCTCGACGTCTGCCGCGCGCTGCGCGCGCGCGATGTCTGGGCGCCGACGCTGATGCTGACCGCGCTCGGCGAGATCGAGGACCGCGTCCGCGGGCTCGACGCCGGCGCCGATGACTATCTGACGAAGCCGTTCTCCTTCGAGGAGCTGCTGGCGCGGATCCGGGCGCTGATGCGCCGGCCGGCGCGACCGCGCTCGACCGTGCTCACGGTCGACGACCTGCGCCTGGACCCGGCGACCCACCGAGCGTGGCGGGGCGAGACCGAGCTGACGCTGACGGCGCGCGAGTTCGCGCTGCTCGAGGCGTTCATGCGCCGGCCGGGAGAGGTGCTCAGCCGCTTCGACCTGCTGGAGCACGTCTGGGACGACAGCTATGAAAATCGCTCGAACGTGATCGAGGTCTACGTCGGCTACCTGCGTGAAAAGGTGGACCGGCCGTTCGGGCGGCGGACGCTCGAGACGGTCCGCGGCGCCGGCTACCGCCTGCACGGCGAGGACGGCGAGTAGTGGTTGCGTCCGCAAGTCGTGCGTGCAGGACCTGCGGACGGGGCCACTGATGCGCGCGGCCGTGCGGGCGCTCGCAGCGTGGTTCGCGGGCCGCTCGATCCGCCTGCGCCTGACGCTCGCGTTCGCCGGCGCCGCCGCGGTCCTGCTCGGTGGGCTGGCGCTGGCGCTCTACGTGAGCTTCGAGTCGGGCCTCGATGGCGGCATCGAGCGCTCGCTGCAGGCGCGCGCGACCGAGCTGACCGCGCTCGCGCACGAGCCCGGGACGCACCTGACGACGCTGCGACTCGCCGGTGGCGCCGGCTCGTTCGCGCAGATCCTCGGCCGCCACGACCACGTCATCGACACGACGCAGGGGCTCCCGCACGGTCCGCTGCTCAGCACGCGCCAGCTCGCGGCGGCGCTGAAGGCGCCGGTCAACCGCAGCGGGGCTCGCCTGCTGGCCCGCCGGCTGCCCGGTGCCGGCGGTGACGTGCTCGTCGTCGGCGTCCTGCTCGAACAGCGCAACCACGCGCTCAACGTGCTCGGGGACCTGCTATTCATCGGCGGACCGCTGATGCTGCTGCTCGCCTGCGGCGCTGCCTACTGGCTGGCGGCGGGGGCGCTCGCGCCGGTCGAGCGGATGCGTCGGCGCGCCGAGGAGATCTCCGGCGGCGAGCCCGACGCGCGGCTGCCGGTGCCCGAATCGCATGACGTGCTGCAGCGCCTCGGCGAGACGCTCAACGAGATGCTCGGTCGGATCGGCGACGCCGTCGAGCGTGAGCGCGCGCTCGTCTCGCACGCGAGCCACGAACTGCGCACGCCGCTGGCGGTGCTGAAGCTCGAGCTCGAGCTCGCGCTCGAACCGGGCCGCTCGGCCGGCGAGATGTCCGACGCTCTCAGCTCCGCCGCCGAGGAGGTCGACCGCCTGACGCGGCTCGCCTCCGACCTGCTGGTGATCGCGCGTGCCGATCAGGGCCAGCTGCCGGTGCGCCCTGCCGAGCTCGACGTCGCCGGGGCGGTGCGGACGATCGCCGAGCGCTTCGACCGGATCGCCCGGACCCAGGGTCGCTCGGTCAGCATGGCCGGCCCCGAGACGCTGGTCGCGCAGCTCGACGGCGACCGCCTCGAACAGGCGGTCGACAACCTCGTCACCAACGCGCTGCGCCACGGCGCCGGCGCGGTCGAGATCGAAACGCGCGAGCGCGGCGGGCGGATCGAGGTCCACGTGCGCGACCACGGCTGCGGCTTCCCGGCCGACTTCCTGCCCCACGCCTTCGAGCCGTTCGCGCGTGCCGACCCCGCGCGGACCGGTGAGGCGACCGGGCTCGGCCTGTCGATCGTGCGCGCGATCGCCGAGGCACACGGCGGCTCCGCCACGGCGGTGAACGGCGCTAGCGGCGGTGCGCACGCGTGGATCACGCTGCCGCGCACACCGGCCGACGGGGCAGGACTCGGCGCCGTGAAGTACGCGGCTGCGCAGCGCTAGGACGCCGCCAAAGGAACACGTACGTATCAACTACGTACCCGCTGGTTTGACAGGGCGTGGCGGGAATCGCGAAGATGCGGCGCGATGCGCAAGGGGATCCTCGTGGCGACTGTTCTGGCGCTGTCGCTCGCGCTCACGTCAGCTGCGGCCGCCGCGCCCGTTGCGCGCGGCGCCGCGGCACACATCGCCAAGAAGAAGAAGAAAAAGAAGAAGCACCACCACACGACGACCAGTGGTGGCGGCGCGACGATGACCGTCGTCGGGTTCGGGTTGAACCACCTCTATGCCGCCAACGGCACGACGGTCAGCAGCGCCGCCGACTGTTCGACGATGGTCCAGGGCAACGGCTATCCCGACGGGCCGCCGCAGAACATCTACCTCGAGGCCTACATCAAGGCGACCGACATCCCCGGCAGCTCGGAGGTGCAGGTCGGCGAGGAGTATCCGGGCTCGGACGACACGGTGCGGATGGCGTCGGTCGCCCTCCAGGACACGCTGTCGCCGCCGATCCCGTGGTCGCAGGCGTTCGACCCGAGCACGCTCGGCTTTGGTACGCCGCCCGGTTCGCAGAAGGACATCTTCCGCGGCGGGCTGTTCAGCGAAGACGACCAGGACGGGCCGTCGGCGTCGGACTTCGACGGTGACTACAGCTACGAAGTGTCGGTCGTGGTCGGCGGCCAGACGCTGACCTCGACGGCGGACGTAACCGTCAACTGCTGAGCGCGCGCTGCGCTAGGCGCGGATCAGCGCCAGGACCTCGTCGCGGCGGCGCTCCATGTCCGCGTGCGAGACGAGTGACTCGAGGCAGAGCCGCAGCAGCGGCTCGGTGTTCGAGGAGCGGACGTTGAAGTGCCAGTCCGGGTAGTCGATCGAGATGCCGTCGAGCGTGTCCTGCTCGGCGTCGGAGTATTTCTGCGTGAGCTCGGCGATCTTCGCCTCGGGGTCTGAGACCTCGCTGTTGATCTCGCCGGAGATGAAGTAGCGCTGCTCGAACGGGGCGAGCATCTGCGAGACCGGCTTGTCCGAGCGGGCCGCCAGCTCGAGCATCAGCAGGGCCGGGAGGGTGCCCGAGTCGGCGCAGTAGAAGTCGCGGAAGTAGTAGTGGCCGGAGACCTCGCCACCGAACAGCGCCCCCTCCTCGCGCATCCGCCGCTTGAAGAAGGCGTGGCCGACGCGGTTGCGCTCGGCGGTGCCGCCGGCAGCCTCGACGGTGTCGGCGACCGCGCGGCTGGCGCGGACGTCGTAGAGGATCGTGGCGCCCGGGTTCTTGCGCAGCAGCGACTGGGCCAGCAGGGCGGTCAGGAAGTCGCCGGCGATGAACTCGCCGCGCTCGTCGATGAAGAAGCAGCGGTCGGCGTCGCCATCGAAGGCGATCCCGAGATCCGCCTTCTCCTCGCGGACCTTGGCGATGATGAACTCGCGGTTCTCGGGCAGCAGCGGGTTGGGCTCGTGATCGGGGAAGGTGCCGTCGGGCTTCCAGTAGGTCTCGATCAGCTCGATGTCCATCTGCTCGAGCAGTGGGCCGACAGTCGGGCCGGCCATGCCGTTGCCGCCGTCGAGGACGATGCGCAGGCCCTTGATCGCGTCCGGATCGACGAATGCCAGCGCCGCCTTCGCGTAGTCGGCGCGCCAGTCGACCTGCTCGAAGGTGCCGCCGCCGCGCGGGCGTCCGAGGCCGGCGTCGATCTTACGACGGACCTCCTGGATGCCGGTGTCGCCGGACAGCGCGAGCGCGCCCCGGCCAACGAGCTTGGCGCCAGTGTAGGCCGCCGGGTTGTGCGAGGCGGTGCAGATCAGGCCGCCGTCGAGGCCGCGGGCGCCGACGAGGTAGTAGCAGACCTCGGTCGCCGCAAGGCCCGCATCGAGCACGTGTACGCCCTCGGCGGTGAGGCCGTCGCGGTAGCGTTTGGCGAGCTCGGGCGCGGCCAGGCGCATGTCGTGGGCGAGCGCGACGCCGAGATCCTGGGTCTGCTTGCCGGCGAGCTCGGCGAGCACGCGGGCGAAGGCACGACCGATCTCCTCGGCGCCATCGCCGTCGATCTGCTCGCCGTAGATGCCGCGGATGTCGTAGGCCTTGAAGACTGCTGGGTCGAGGGGCATGCGAGAGCAGATCGTAGGGGTTGGACGACCGCGACACCCCTTCAATAACGGCTGGCAGGCGTGCTCGCCGTGAAGTGCGCGCGTGCGAGCCGCCGGGACACCCCAAAACCGAACGCTTAGAATTGTCGGTGTGTCGGGACATTCGAAGTGGGCATCGATCAAGCACAAGAAGGCCATCGTCGACTCGCGGCGGGGGCAGCAGTTCACGAAGCTGGCGCGGGCGATCACGGTTGCGGCGCGCGAGGGTGGGGGTGAGGTCGAGTCGAATGCCGCGCTTGCGAACGCCGTGCAGAAGGCGCGCGACGCCTCGATGCCGAAGGACAACATTGAGCGGGCGATCGCCAAGGGCGCCGGCGCGGGCGCCGATGGCGAGGCGATCGAGACCGTCCTCTATGAGGCCTACGGGCCCGGGGGTGTGGCGATGCTGATCGAGGCCTACACCGACAACCGCAATCGCACCGGCGCCGATGTGCGCCACCTGCTGTCGAAGGCCGGATCGAGCCTGGGCGAGCCGGGGTCGGTCTCCTACCTGTTCGACAAGCGCGGGGTCGTCGTCGTCGACGCGAGCCGCTACAGCGAGGACGACCTGCTGGTCGCGATCGAGGCGGGGGCGCTCGACATCGAGGAGGACGAGGACGTGTATGAGGTGATCTGCGAGCCCGGCGACCTCAGCGCGGTGCGTGGTGCGCTCGAGACAGCGGGAATCGGGATCGAGAGTGCGGAGATCGTCTGGCGCCCGAGCGTGCGCGTCGAGCTGGAGGAGGACGACGCGGGGAAGCTGTTCCGGTTGATCGACTCGCTCGAGGAGAACGACGACGTCGGTTCCGTGCATGCGAACTTCGAGGTTTCTGACGAGATCCTCGAGCGCGCGGCCGGCTGAGCCTGCCGGCTAGGGGTGCCGCTGCTGGGCGGCTGCGTGGAACTCGACGACGCGCGTCAGCAGGCGCGTGAGCTCGATCCGCTCGGGCGGGGTCAGCGGGGCGAGCAGGTCCTCCTGGGCCTCGCTGACCTGGGCGTCGAGCTGGCGCAGCGCGAAGCCGCCGGCGGGGGTCAGGGCGACGAGGTTGCGGCGGCGGTCGCCGGGGTCGCGCGTGCGCTGAAGCATGCCGGCACGCTCGAGCTCGGTCGCGGCGGCGGCCATGTCGCTGCGGTCGATCGACAGGCGGCGGCCGAGCTCGGCCTGGCTGGAGGCGCCGAAGTCGGCGAGGGCGGTGAGCACGGCGAAGTGCTGGCGGCGCATACCGAGGACGTCAAAGCGCTTCGCCGTGAGGCGCTGGGCGTGGAGCGCCGCCTGCGCGAGGAGCCAGCTGGGGAGGAGGCGGAGACGCAGCGGCGCTTCGGTGGCGGGCGGGAAGCTCATCTGGGCGCAGTCTAGCTGAACGTTGGTGGTGCCAACGATTGCCGGGGCGGCGGCCATGACGTTCGTTGGTGGCGCCAACGGTGGCGCGAAGCGGCGTTGCGGGTTGGGCCTCGGGGCGCTGGCGCGCAGGCGTCCGGGACGCCACGGAGAATCACAAGCGAACAGATGATCGTCTTGGGAATTGATCCGGGTCTCGCGAACACCGGTTATGGCGTCGTGGCGCGTCGTGGCGGACACCTGGTCGCGCTGGACGGCGGAGTCGTCGAGACGGCGGCCGGCGTGGCGCCCGAACAGCGCCTCGCCGAGTTGCACGGCGCACTCGCGGCGCTGATCGAGGAGCACGCGCCGGACGCGGTCGCGCTCGAGGACCTCTACTTCGGTCAGAACGCGCGCAGCGCCTTTGCCGTCGGCCAGGCGCGCGGTGTCGCGATGCTGGTCGCCGGCCAGGTCGGGGTCGCCTGCTTCGGCTACACGCCGCAACAGGTCAAGGCGGCGGTCTGCGGCAGCGGGCGCGCGCCGAAGGACCAGGTCGCGACGATGGTCAAGACGCTGCTCGGCCTGCTCGCGGCGCCGACGCCCGACCACGCCGCCGACGCGCTGGCGGTGGCGATCTGCCACTGCAACCACGCCCCGCTGGTCCAGGCACTCGCCGGGATGGCGCGATGATCGCGCTCGTCCGTGGCGAGGTCGCGGTGCGCACGGCGGACAGCGTCGTCGTGCTCTGTGGCGGCGTCGGCTATCGCCTCGCGGTGTCGGCCCAGACGGCTGGAGCGCTGCCGCCGGTTGGCCGCGAGGCGACGCTGCACGCACACCTGATCGTGCGCGACGACGCACTCCAGCTCTACGGCTTCGCCGCGGAGGCCGAGCGTGAGCTGTTCCTGATGCTGCTCGGCGTCCAGGCGGTCGGTCCCAAGGTTGCGCTGGCCGTGCTTGGCGGCGGCAGCGTCGGCGAGCTCTATACGGCGATCGCGTCCGGCGACGCGGCGCGCTTCCAGGCTGTTCCCGGGGTCGGCAAGCGAACCGCGGAGCGGATCATCGTCGAGCTGCGCGAGAAGGTCGGCGACGCGCTCGGCGAGGGGATCGTCGCTCGCCGCGGCGTCGAAGACGCCGGGCCGCTGGCGCTCGCGCGCGAGGGCCTGCTCGAGCTGGGCTTCGCCCCGGCGGAGGTCGACGGGCTGCTGGCCGAGGTCAGCGGCGACAGCGCCGAGGAGCTGATTGCGGCGGCGCTGCGGGCGCAGCGGCAGGGGCTGACGCGATGAGCACAGAGCGGATCCAGACGCCGTACCTGGCGGCCGAGGACGAGTTCGAGGTCACGCTGCGACCGCGCCGGCTCGACGAGTTCGTCGGCCAGGCGCAGCTGAAGGAGCAGCTGGCGGTCGCGATCGAGGCTGCGAACGCGCGCGGCGATGCGCTCGATCACGTGCTGTTCGCCGGACCGCCCGGCCTTGGCAAGACGTCGCTTGCCCAGATCGTCGCCGCCGAGCTCGGCGTCGCCTTCGTCCAGACCGCGGGGCCGGCGCTCGAGCGCAAGGGCGACATCGCCGCGTTCCTGAGCTCGCTCGAACCGCGCAGCGTGTTCTTCGTCGATGAGATCCACCGCCTGCCGCGGGCGCTCGAGGAGACGTTCTACCCGGCGATGGAGGACAGCCGCCTGCCGATCACCGTCGGCCAGGGAGCCGGCGCGCGCGTCGTGACGCTCGAGCTGCCGCCGTTCACGCTGATCGGCGCGACCACCCGCAGCGGCCTGCTGACGACACCGCTGCGCGACCGCTTCGGCATCCAGGCGCGCCTAGACACGTATAGCCACGAGGAGCTGGCGGCGATCGTGATGCGCGCCGCCCGGATCCTCGCGGTCGAGCTCGACGACGCCGGCGCGATGGCGATCGCGAGTCGCAGCCGCGGCACGCCGCGGGTTGCCAACCGGCTGCTCAAGCGCGCTCGCGACTACGCAGAGGTGCGCGGCGACGGGACGGTCAGCGCCGAGGCGGCGGAGGGCGCGCTCGCGCTGCTCGAGGTCGACGAGCTCGGCCTCGACCGGCTCGACCGCGAGATCCTGCGGGTGGTCTGCGAGAAGTTCGCCGGCGGGCCGGTCGGGCTCTCGACGCTATCGGTCGCGATCGGCGAGGAGCGCGACACGATCGAGGACGTCTACGAGCCCTACCTGCTGCAGCTCGGGATGCTCAAGCGCACACCGCGCGGGCGCTCCGCGACCGCGCACGCCTTCGCGCACCTCGGGCTGGACGTGCCCGAGGCGAGCCCGGCGCTGTTCTGAGGACTGCTGGCGGGTATCCCCGGCTGGTCGTCGGGGCTGCGCCTGTAGGCTTCGTCAGGCATGGCTCATCCGTTCATCTGCCCCAACTGCGGCGAGCGCTCGATCGCGTCAGACCGCTATGAGGCGTTCCGCCGCGACGAGCGCGGCTGCGCGCATTGCGGCTTCTCGTTCCTGTTCGAGCTGCTCGACGATTACTACCCGGCGCCCGACGCGGCGTTCTTCGTCGCCGACCGCGAGGGCCGCGTGATCGGCTGCGGGCGCGGCTCGTTCGAGCTGACCGGATTCGAGGAGGAGGAGGTCGTCGGCCAGCCGATCTCCGAGGCGCTCGGCCTCAGCTTCGAGAATGGGGAGGACCACGTGCAGACGGTGCTCGAGTGGGGAGTACGCGCGCTCGGCAAGCCGGCTACCGTACGGACGGAGAGCGCACGCTCGGCAACCGCTACGGCCGACCTCTTTCCGGCCTACGATGACGACGGAGGCCTGCTGCTCGTGCTGACGCCGTCGCGCTGAGGCGGGGCGTCCGTGGGGGAGCAGAGAGCTGACGCTGTTGGCGGCGTTCGTAGCCGATCTGATCGGCATCCTGATATGAGTGACAACCAACTGCATGGCGGGCACCGGTGAGCGAGCGTAGGCGCAACGCACTCGTTCTGGCCCTGGTCACCGGGCTGGTCATCGTCTCCCTGGTGGTGTCGTTCGGGATCCCGGGCGTCGTCAAGCCGAAGAAGACGCTGCTCGGGCTCGACCTCAAGGGCGGCGTCGAGTTGATCTTCCAGGGCCGCTCGACCGGCAGCTCGCCGGTCGATGCGACGACGATCAACGACGCGATCAACATCATCCAGCAGCGCGTCAACCAGATCGGCGTCAGCAATGCGCTGATCACGAGCTCGGGCAGCAACGAGATCGACGTCAGCCTGGCCGGCGTCAAGAACGTCGCGCAGGCCGAGCAGGAGGTCGGCACGACAGCCCAGCTGTATTTCTATGACTGGGAAGCGAACGTGATCGGTCCGAATGGGAAGCCGGCGGGGCCGACGGATGGTTCGGTCAGTGGTGATTCCTCCAGTCAGGGTGGGAGTCCGGGGACGTCGGCAGATGCGTTGAGTGAGTACGCCGCGATCGTGCGCGCCGAGAAGCAGCCTGAGCAGCATTACGCGTTGGCCTCGGCAAAGTACGGGACCTACTACTACGTCGATCCGGCGAAGCAGAAGGTGCTGACGCCGAAGGGTGAGACGGGCAAGACGCCGGCGCAGGCGATCGGCTACCTCAAGGACGACATCGCGCAGTCCGGTACGAAGCTGCCGGCTGATGCGCAGATCGCCTTCGTCAAACCGGGGACGGTCGTGCGTCAGGCGATCACGCCGACCGACAATCCGGACCCTGGCTACGACTACTACTACGTGATGCGTGATGACCCGGTGATCACCGGTAAGGACATCACGAACCCGGTCGCCGAGCAGGACCCGACGACGGGGGAGGAGGTCGTCTCGTTCGGCTTCAAGGGCGGGGCAACCTCGATCTTCCAGAAGGTCACCGACACGCTCGCCAAGCGCGGCGCGGCGAACTCGTTTGGCAGCAACCAGTACTTCCAGCACTTCGCGGTCGTGCTCGACAACCGCCTGATCACGATCCCCTACATCGATTTCACGCAGAACCCGACCGGAATCGACGCGACCAACGGCAGCGAGATCTCGGGCGACTTCACGATTTCCAGCGCGCAGAAGCTCGCCAACCTGCTTGCCAGCGGGGCGCTGCCGATCAGCCTCGCGGTCATCTCGAGCCAGAACGTCTCCGCGACGCTCGGCCACGCGTCGCTCAACCAGGGGCTGCTCGCGGGCGCCGCCGGCCTGCTGATCGTGGCGCTGTTCCTGATCCTCTTCTACCGCGTGCTCGGCCTGATCGCGGTCAGCGCGCTCGCGATCTACGCGATCTACTACTACGCGCTGATCAAGCTGGTCCCGATCACGCTGACGCTGCCCGGAATCGCCGGCCTGATCCTGACGATCGGCGTGGCGGCGGATGCAAACGTCGTGATCTTCGAACGTGTGAAGGAGGAGTCGCGCGCGGGCCGCTCGCCGGCGAACGCGATCGCCGCCGGCTACCGGCGCGGCTTCGCATCGATCGTCGACGCCAACGCGGTGACGTTCATGACCGCGTTCATCCTCTTCATGCTCTCGCAGGCCGACGTCAAGGGCTTCGCCTTCACGCTCGGCATCGGCGTGATCGTCTCGCTGCTGACCGCGGTCGCGGCGACCCGCGCGATCCTGACCACGATGGGCTCGACGCGCTTCGTTCGCCGCCCCTCGATGCTCGGCGTGCGCAAGGGACGGCGCGCCTGGACATTCGACTTCATGGGCAAGTCGCGCTGGTTCTTCACGCTGTCGGGCACGATCCTCGCGGTCGGGGCGCTGGCGATCGGCGGCCGGGGGATCAACCTCGGCATCGACTTCGTCTCGGGCACGCAGATCCAGACGACCTTCGTCCACAAGGCGAGCACGAGCGCAGTCGAGAAAGTGCTCGCGTCGCTGCCCGGCAAGCAGCTCAGGGCCGCGCTGGCGAACCCGACCGTCCAGCAGATCAGCGCGAAGACGGTCGGCAGCGGCGCCAAGGCGGTGCCGGTGTCAGACAGCTTCCAGATCTCGGTCAAGAACCTGACGCCGGCGCAGATCGGCTCGGTCAACATCCCCGGGACGGTCGAGTACGCGCTCAACCACGCGTTCACGGTCAAGAACGGGAACTTCAACACGACCTCCGTCGGGCCGAGCTTCGGCAAGACGGTCACCGACGCGGCGATCGTCGCGATCATCGCTTCGCTGCTCGCGATCTCGGCCTACATCGCTCTGCGCTTCGAGTGGAAGTACGCGGTGCCGGTGCTGATCGCGCTGGCGCACGACCTGCTGATCACCGCGGGCGTCTACGCGCTGACCGGACGCCAGGTAACGGAGGACACGGTGGCAGCACTGCTGACGATCCTCGGCTTCTCGATCTACGACACGATCATCGTGTTCGACCGGATCCGCGAGAACGTCAAGCGAATGCAAAACGCCGCCTTCTCGCAGATCGTCAACCGATCGATGTCCGAGGTGCTGACACGATCGCTGGCGACGAGCTTCTGCACCCTGCTGCCGGTGCTCGCGCTGCTGATCTTCGGTGGCAGCACGCTGAAGGACTTCGCCTTCGCGCTGCTCGTCGGCGTCGCCTCGGGCGCCTACTCCTCGATCTTCATCGCCTCGCCGGTGCTCACGCACTGGAAGGAGCGCGAGCCGATCTACCGCCGCCGCCGGGCGCGGATCGCCGCCGCCCACGGTGGTGTCGTTCCGGCGTATGCGACCAGCGGTGACGAAGCACGCGAGACGGTGGTCGAGCCGACGCGACGACGCAGCGGCCGCCTCACCCAGCCGGACCTGCCGGGCGCGCCCGTCTCGCGCAGCGAATGGGCTGCCTCGGTGCGTGACCTGCACGCCGATCGACCCGCCGCCACTGCGGAGCCTGAGCCGGAGCTCGATCCGACGCTCGACGCGCGCCCGGAGGACGTCGTCATGCCGAAGGACACCACGCCGCGCCCCCGCGGCGCGTCGAAGTCGCGTGCTCGCAATCGCCGTCACGGCAGGAACCGCTAGGCGCATGGGACTACTGGCCTGGGCAATGATGGGTCTGGCGATCTGGCACTACACGATCTGGCTGCCGGATCGCTTCTGGGGCGGGATCGTCGGCGCGCTGATCGCATCGATCGCCGGCGCGATCATCCTCGGACTGGTGATCTTCGCCCTCGGCCATCACGGGCTGTCGATCCCGGGACGCCACACCACGCACATCGTCACCGTGCTCTACGCGATTCCGGGCGCGCTGATCGGGATGGCGCTCGCCTACCTGATCGGTGCGCGGCTCGAGCAGCGCACGCGCTGAGCGCGGCGCCACCGGCGCACCACCTGCGGTCCTCAGCGTTCGGCGTCGCTACGCTGATTAGAATGCGCCATCGACCGTCACACGCGCTGGCGGCGGCGGTCGTCTGCGGGGTGGGCCTGGTGCTGACCGGGCTGATCGCGTTTCATTGGCCGCTCGTCCGCGCACACGATGCGGCGTCGCTCGCCGGCTTCGTCGCGCTGGGCTCATATCCGCGGCTGCACGGCCTTGCCGACCTCGTCGCGAACTCGGTCGATCCCGCGCCTTACGCCGTCTTCGGTGGGCTGCTGGTGCTGATCGCGCTCGTTCGCCGTCGCTGGCTGCTGGCGCTGGTCGTACCGCTCGAGATGCTGGGCGCCGCGGCGACGACCGAGCTGCTGAAGCCGATCGTCGGGCGCGTGCGCTACTCCGACTGGTTCGGAGCGCACAACCAGATCGCGGCGGCGTCGTGGCCGAGCGGCCACGCCACAGCGTCGATGACCGTCGCGCTCTGCGCCGTCGTTGTCGTGCCCGCGGTCGCGCGACCGGTCGTCGCGCTGCTCGGCTGTGCCCTTGCGATCGGCGTCAGCTACTCGATCCTGATCCTCCGCTGGCACTTCCCCAGCGACGTCCTCGGCGGCTATATCGTCGCCGCGCTGTGGATCTCGCTGGCGCTCGCGGTGCTCTGGTGGGGGCAGGACCGCTGGCCGGCACGTAACGCCCATGCACCAGAAACGCTTGGTGTGCGCTCGCTGTTCCTTCCGCTCGCGGGCGTGGCGCTGTTCGTCGGCGCCGCATTCGGTGTGCTGCTCATACGAACGCGACTCGCGGCGGCGTACGCCTCGGTGCATGCCTCGTTGCTGATCGGCGCCGCGCTGATCGCGATGCTTGCGGCCGTGCTCGTCGCCTCGGTGGCCGTCGTGATGCGTCCCGTCGCGACCGCCGGCGCCGGCGACGGCGCTCCCGCGCCCCGAGCGCGTTACCGCCTCGGGCTGCCACGCGCACGGCTATGAGGTGCAGCTGGGCGGTCGGCCGGGGCATCGTCGCCCGGCAGCCGATCGTTCCGTCGCATCGCATGCGTAGGCTCGGGGGCATGGCTGTGTCCCGGCCCGATCACGAAAACGCGGTCGCGTTCGACATTGCGCCGGTCGCGTTCGCGGATGTGCTCGCGCTCGAGCGCGAGCTTGGCGTCAGCCACGTCCTGGCGCAGGTGCTCTGTCGGCGTGGCCTCGCCGATCCGGCCGCGGCGCGCGCGTTCCTGGCAGCGGAGGAGGCCCACCCGCCGGCGGCGTTCCGCGGCATCGCGACGGCGGTCGAACTGGTCGCGCGACACATTCGTGCCGGGTCCGTGATCACCGTTCACGGCGACTACGACTGCGACGGCGTCTGCTCGACGGCGATCCTCGTCAGCGCGTTGCGCGAGCTCGGCGCGGATGTCGACTTCTACCTCCCCGACAGGATCGCCGACGGCTACGGTCTCAACGCCAGGACCGTCGAGCGGCTCGCCTCGCGTGGCACGAAGCTGCTGATCAGCGTCGATTGCGCGATCACGGCGGTCGACCAGGTCGCGGCGGCGCGGGCTGCGGGCCTCGACGTGCTCGTCACCGACCACCACGCGCCGCGCTCGGACGGCGTGCTGCCGGCGGCGCCGATCGTCCATCCGGCGATCTGCGCCTATCCCTGTCCGCACCTTTGCGCGACGGCCGTCGCCGCGAAGCTGGCACAGGCGCTGCGGACCGCAGCCGGACTCGACGATCGCGAGCGATCGGACGAGCTCGAGCTCGTCGCGCTGGCGACGATCGCCGACGTCGTGCCGCTGGTCGGTGAGAATCGCCGCCTCGTCCGCGCCGGACTGCGCGCGCTCGCCTCGACGGCGCGGCCTGGATTGCGCGCACTGATGCGCGTCGCACAGGTCGATCCGCTACGCATCGACGAACGAACGCTTGCCTTCCGTCTGGCGCCACGTCTCAACGCGGCAGGACGCCTGCACCGGCCCGACGTGGCGCTCGAGCTGCTGCTGACCGAGGACGACGGTCGAGCGACCGAGCTGGCCGGTGAGCTCGACCACCTCAACGCCGAGCGGCGCCACGTCGAAACACGGATCCGCTTCGAGGCCGAGGCGCAGATCGCCGCGAGCGGCCCTGCACTGGCCTACGTACTCGCGGGCGAAGGCTGGCATCCGGGCGTGATTGGGATCGTCGCGGCACGGATCGCCGAGCGCCATCACCGTCCGGCGGTGATGCTCGCGCTGCCCGCCGTGGCGGGCGAGCCGGCGGTCGGCTCGGCGCGCTCGATCCCGGCATTCGACCTGCTCGCCGCGCTCGACGCCGCGAGCGGCGAGCTGATCGCGCACGGCGGGCACCGCGCCGCGGCCGGACTACAGCTGGATGCGCGGCGCCTCGATGCCTTTCGCGCGGCGTTCGTGGCACACGCCGAGAGCGTTCTCGGGCCGGCGGACCTGGTCGCGCGCGAGCGTGTGGACGCGCTCGCCGATGGCGAGGACATCGGTCTCGCACTGTCGGACGAGCTCGCCGCGCTCGGACCGTTCGGTTCCGCGAACCCGCAGGTCACGCTGCTGCTCGCTTCGGCGACGCTCAGTGAGCCGGTCGCCTTCGGCGGCGAGGGGCGCAGCGACCACGCGCGCTTCAGCGTCAGCTCCGGGCGCGCCAGGGCGCAGGCCGTCGCATTCGGCGTCGGCGGACGCCTCGGCGTGCAGGCCGGCACGCCGGTCGACGCCGCCTTCAGGCTCGATCGCAACGAGTGGCAGGGGGCCGTCGAGGCGCGGCTGGTGCTGCGCACGCTGGCCGCGTGCGATCCGCCGCCGGTGATGCTGGTCGGTGAGCCGACCGACTACCTCGAGCGGGCGTTCGCGGAGCTCAACGGCGAGCTCGCCACCATCGCCCTGCCGTCCGGCCCGCAACGGCTGGTTCGCGATCGCCGCGGCCGGGGGATCGCGGCGACGATCAGCGAGCTGGTCGCAAGCGAGGAGCCTGTGCTGGTCGTCTGCGCGTCGGCGGCCGATCGCGCCGAGCACCTGCGCGGTCGCCTTGGTGGTTTCGCGCTCTGCTCGTATGCCGCGCTCGAGCGCGAGCGCTACCTCGCCAGCGCGTACCCGCACGTCGTGCTGCTCGATCCCCCGGCCAGCGACGTCGAGCTCTCGCTCGCGCGGGCGGGCGAGCCGCTGCAGTTCTGCCATCTCGCTTGGGGGGAGCCTGAGCTACGATTTGCACTACATATACAAGGGCGGGAGTACCAACTCCGTGACTCGCTCGCCGACTGCTACCGGACGCTGCGCGACCGTGGCGAGACGGCGGGGGAGGAGCTCGAGAAGGCCCTGCGGGGGACCGCCGGGCGCTCGGCCGAGCTTGCGGGTCGCATGCTGCGAGTCCTCACAGAGCTGGACCTTGTCACCCTTGACCGAGCGCGCCGGACGGTGCGCTTGAACAGCCCCGGCAAGGTGGCGCTCGAGCGATCCGCTGCCTACCGGTCCTACCAGCAGCGACTACAGGACGGCCTGACATACCTAGAACCCAGCAAGAAGCAGGTGGCCTAGACCCGGTGGAAAGCCGCGGTCGCCGGCGCGGTCAGGCGCCGGCACGCGAGGCGGCCGTGCGGACCCAGATCTCGCCCGACGTGCTGACGGCGAACGAACGTGGCCTGCTCGGTGACCTCTTCGCGATCGTCGAAGAGCACGCCGAGAACTCGCTCGTCGAGATCGACCGTGCGCGCGTCGAAGAGGCGTTCGTCTTTGCCTGCGAGCACCACGCCGATCAGCGGCGGCGCTCGGGCGAGGAGTTCATCGTCCATCCGGTTGGCGTTGCGCTGATCTGCGCCGGCATGCTGCTCGACACGGAGACGCTCTGCGCCGCGCTGCTGCACGACACCGTCGAGGACACCACCGCGTCACTGTCCGAGGTCGAGGAGCGCTTCGGCGAGGAGGTCGCAAGCCTCGTCGACGGCGTCACCAAGCTGACCGGGATCACGTTCTCATCGCGCGACGAGGCACAGGCCGAGAACTACCGCAAGATGATCGTCGCGATGGCGAGCGACGTGCGCGTCGTCCTGATCAAGCTCGCCGACCGCCTGCACAACATGCGCACGCTCGGCGCCCTGCCGAAGCAGAAGCAGTTGGAGAAGGCGCGCGAGACGCTCGAGATCTACGCCCCGATCGCGCATCGGCTCGGAATTCACGCGATCAAATGGGAGCTGGAGGACCTCTCATTCGCGACGCTCCACCCGCGCAAGTACGCCGAGATCAAGGGCCTGGTCGCGCAGCAACGCGAGGAGCGCGAGAGCTACGTCACGACCGCCGGCCAGTACCTCGAGGCGGAGCTCGAGTCGGTCGGGATCAGCGCCCTGATTGCCGGTCGCGCCAAGCACTTCTTCTCGATCTACTCGAAGATGACGCGCAAGGGCCGCGAGTTCAACGAGATCTACGACCTGACGGCGATGCGCGTGGTCGTCGCGAGCGTGAAGGACTGCTACGGCGCGGTCGGCGTGATCCACTCGCTGTGGAAGCCGCTGCCGGGTCGCTTCAAGGACTTCATCGCGATGCCCAAGTTCAACATGTACCAGTCGCTCCACACGACGGTGATCGGGCCTGAGGGACAGCCGCTGGAGATCCAGATCCGCACGCGTGAGATGCACAACATGGCCGAGTACGGGGTCGCCGCCCACTGGATGTACAAGCGCTCGGCTGACTCGGCCAAGACCGGCAAGGCGTCGTGGTCGGAAGACACCGAGAAGCTCAAGTGGCTGCGCTCGATGGTCGACTGGCAGAGCGAGACGAGCGATCCGAAGGAGTTCATGGAGACGCTCCGCGTCGACCTCTTCGAGGATGAGGTCTACGTCTTCACGCCGAAGGGCGAGGTCAAGTCACTCGCCGCCGGCGCGACACCGCTCGATTTCGCCTATGAGGTCCACACCGACGTCGGTCACCGCTGCGTCGGCGCGAAGGTCAACGGCAAGATCGTGCCGTTGCACTACGAGCTGCGCTCGGGCGACATCGTCGAGGTCCTGACGTCCAAGCGTGAGCGCGGGCCGTCGCGTGACTGGCTCGCGGTCGTCAAGACGACGCGCGCACGCAACAAGATCAAGCAGTGGTTCAAGGCCGAGTCGCGCCAGGACACCGAGCACTCTGGGCGCGAGGCGCTGCAGGAGGCGCTGCGCAAGCAGGGCCTGCCGTCGCAGCGAATCTCCGGCTCGGCGTTGATGGCCGACGTGATCCGCGAGATGGGCTTCCGCAAGGCCGAGGACTTCTACGTCGCGCTCGGCGCGGCGAAGATCAGCCCAAAGACAGTCGTCTCGAAGATCCTCACCCGCCTGAAGCGTGGCGAAGCGGCCGAAGACGAGCAGAGCGCCAGCACGATCATCTCGACGCGACGCGCGCGCCGGCGGCCGACGAACTCCTCGAGTGAGTTCGGGATCCGGGTCGAGGGCGTCAGCGACGTGATGCTGCGCCTCGCGAAGTGCTGCCGCCCGGCGCCCGGCGACGACATCGTCGGCTACATCTCGCTCGGGCGGGGCATCACGATCCACCGCGAGGACTGTCCGAACGCGCTCGCACTCGGGCGCGACCCAGACCGCTTCACACCGGTGGCGTGGGAGGGCGAGCTGACGACCGGCTTCAAGGTCGAGATCCAGATCGACGGCTGGGATCGCCACCGCCTGCTGGAGGACATCTCGCGGACCTTCTCCGAGGCCGGGATGAACATCGTCGAAGCGCAGTGCACCGCCAACCCGCCGATGATCCGTAACCGCTTCGTCGTCGAGTGCGCCGACACGCAGATGCTGAAGGCGACGGTCACGCGGCTGCGCAACATCGACTCGGTCTTCGACGCCTTCCGGGTCACGCCGGGCGCGTAGCAGTGCTCGCCGCCGCTGGCGCGGCGGCTCCGCGCTGATAGACATTTTTGTGCTGGGCCGTTGGGCGCAAAGAAGAGCGCCCGGCCGAGGGCCGGGCGCTCTTGGAGGCGTGTCGTTTTGGTTTAGACGCCTGCGGTTGCTGCCTTGCCGACCTTCGCCTGTGACTTCTTCGGCTCACGCGCCGGTCGCAGATTCACGACGTAGTTGGCGACTGGGAGCACGAACAGGAGCGTGCCGATGATGATCAGGAGGATGCCGGCGAGAATCGCGTAGGTTGCGATCTGGCCCCAACCCCATGCGCCGAGCAGCAGACCGCGCAGCGTGTCGCCCATGAAGAGCGTCTGGCGCTCGGCCGCGAGGGTCGCGTTCTTCATGCCGCCCGCGATGTACTTCGCGCTGACCGTTGAGTAGGTCGCGTTGCCGTACATCTTGTGGATGTCGGCGAGGATCTGGTCGTTGGCGTAGAGCTTCGCCTGTGAGCCGGTGAGGACCTGCTTGCCGGCTTCGCTCTTCAGCGCCGGCCACTCGGCCGGCTTGGGGAAGAAGATCTTCTGTGGCGCGAGCTGGCTGCGGACGACCGTGTTGGCGTAGTTGCCGCCGACGATCGAGACGATGCCGACGGCGATCAGACCGGCGGCAAGACCGGCCGCCACGGGTGTCAGCTGTGTGATCTTTTTGAGGAACGTACGCACGACTGCCTCCTAAGTTCGTTGTGTTCTGCGTCTTGTCCTGAAGCCTGCCGTCACGGGGCTCCAGCGCCATCCGCCACCTGCCACACGAACCTGGCAGTTCGCTACGCGCGCCAATTGCGGGTTTCTACGGGCTCGTGGCGAGCGACCTGCCCTACCGGCATAGGCCCTAGGCGATGATGCGCAGCGCGCCGCGACGAACCGTGAAGCAGGCTTCGCTGACCTCGCCGATGTAGTCGCCGTCGAGCTGGAGGGGCAGCGTGCGCTCGTCGGCCGAGCTGACGGTCACCTGGCCGGCGCTCGCAAATGCCGAGACGTGGGCGTGGGCGGCGACGGCGCCGCCGCCGCGGACCGCCCGTAGGAGCACCGGGAGGGCGTCGAGCAGCGAGCCGCGGTGCAGCACGATCCCCGCGAGCATGCCGTTGTCGATCCTCGCCCCATCAGCCAGGTCGATCGGATGGCCCTTGAAGTAGGTGTAGTGCTCGGCGTTCTGGACGATCGCCGTCACGCCCGAGAGCGTGCGGCCATCGACATCGACACGCAGCCTCGGCGGGTGCAGCAGGTAGCGCCGCCAGAACGTCCAGAACGCGCTCGCGAGAAAGAAGTTCGCGGTGAAGCGTCGCTTGAGGTGCGGCCGCGAGTCGACGCTGCGCACGACATCCGCGTCGATCCCGATCCCGGCGCTGAAGGTGTAATGGCGCCCAGCGACGAGCCCGAGGTCGACGAGCCGGGGCTGCCAACGGTCTGCCAGGCCAAGCAGATGCTCTGTCGCGTCGACGATGTCGGCGGGGATGCCGAGCAGCTTGCAGTAGACGTTGGCGGAGCCGCCCGGCAGTGGCGTCAGGGGCGTTGGCGATCCGACGAGGCCGTTGGCGACCTCGTTGACGGTGCCGTCGCCGCCAAACGCGATGACGACGTCGTAGCCAGCGTCGGCCACCTCGCTCGCGATCTCGGTCGCATGTCCCGGCGCGCGGGTCTCGATCGCCTCGAGGTCATAGCGTGAGGCCAGGCCGGAGAGGACAAGCTTGCGCACGCGCTCTGAAACCGTCGTCGCGTAGGGGTTGATGATGACCAGCGCACGGCGGCGCTCCGACGCGCCGATCGACTCGAGCGAGTCTGGCTCGATGTCGGCGGCCTCACTGGGGGGCGCGCTCACTCCCGCAGAGTAATGGGATCCGCATTTGATTCCGCTGCAGGTGCGTTCTATAATGCCGATTACATAGCTGGACGCATCCAGAGGGGTGGAGGGACTGGCCCTATGAAACCCCGGCAACCATGTCGCGCAAGCGACAGGGTGCCAATTCCATCAGGCTCCAATAAAAGCCTGGGAGATGTGGCCGGGGGTTACATCTGGAGCCTTCGCCACAAGACCGGCGGAGGTTCTTTTTCATGGCGGCAGAGAAACTGAAGTGCAAGGAGTGCGGGACCGACTACCCGCTTGAGGCGTTGTACGTGTGCGAGCGGTGCTTCGGGCCGCTCGAGGTTGCCTACGATCACAGCCGCCTCGATGATCGCGGCGCGCTGCGGCGCAAGATCCAGGCCGCCCGCGAGGACGTCTGGCGCTACGCGGAGTTCCTGCCGCTGAGCGGACCGCCGCCCGGACCCGGCAACCGTGCCGTACCGCTCGGCGGTGTGCCGGCTGGATGGACCCCGCTGATCCGCGCCGAACGACTCGGCGAGCAGCTCGGCCTGCACAACGTGTGGGTCAAGAACGACGCCGCCAATCCGACGCACTCATTCAAGGACCGAGTCGTTGCGGTCGCCTCGGCGCGCGCGCGCGAGCTCGGCTTTGCGGCGCTCGCCTGCGCATCGACCGGCAACCTCGGCAACGCTGTCGCCGCGCAGGCGGCGGCGATCGGCCTGCCGTCCTACGTCTTCATTCCAGCCGACCTCGAGGAGCAGAAGGTGCTCGCGACCGGCGTCTACGGAACGAATCTGGTCGAGGTGCGCGGCAACTACGACGACGTCAACCGGCTCTGCACCGAGCTGTCGGCCGAGCACGACGACTGGGCGTTCGTGAACATCAACATGCGTCCCTATTACGCCGAGGGCTCGAAGACCGTGGCGTTCGAGATCGCCGAGCAGCTCGACTGGGAACTACCCGACCGGCTGATCGTGCCGATCGCGTCGGGCTCGCTGTTCACGAAGGTTGCCCGCGGCTTCGAGGAGTGGCTCGATCTCGGCATCGTCGATGGTCGCCTGCCGGTGATGAACGGCGCTCAGGCAACCGGTTGCTCGCCTGTCGCGACGGCCTTTGGCGCCGGCGCGGACTTCTGCCAGCCGGTCAAGCCGGACACGATCGCGAAGTCGCTGGCGATCGGCAATCCCGCGGACGGTCCCTACGCGCTCGACCTTGCGCGGCGGAGTGGCGGCTCGATCGACGCGGTCAGCGACGAGCAGATCCGCGACGGCATCGCCCTGCTCGCGCAGACCACCGGCATCTTCACCGAGACGGCGGGCGGTGTCAGCACCGCGGTGCTCGCTGAGCTGGCGGCGCGTGGCGACATCGATCCCGACGAGCGAGTCGTGCTGGTGATCACCGGGGACGGCTTGAAGACGCTCGACGCGGTCCGCGACAGCTTCGCCCGGCGCCAGATCGATCCGTCGGTCGAGTCGTTCGACGAGGCCGCAGCGCGGGCGCCGCTGAGCGCCGAGGCGGCTGTCTGATGTCGGTCGCGGTGAAGATCCCCGTCGCGTTGCGACCGGCGACCGGGGGCGAGAGCGAGGTCACCGTCGAGGGCTCGACCGTCTCGGAGGTCCTCGACTCGCTGTTCGAGCGCTTCGCTGAGCTGCGCGAGCGGATCTCGGACGAGCAGGGCGCGCTACGGCGCTTCGTCAACGTCTACGTGTCGGGCGAGGACATCCGCTTCCTCGACGGGCTCGACACGGAGGTCAGCGACGGCAGCGAGTTGACGATCCTGCCGGCGGTTGCCGGCGGCTAGCCTGTTCGGCGGCTGACGCTGCCGGGACTCATTGCGGTTCGCTGGTCACGGTGACACTCGGTGGCGCGACCGCGGCGGCGGTGTCCTCGCCGATGTCGGGTAGAGCGGCCGCGGCCTGGGCCGCCGCCTCGTTCTCGCGCTTGACCTCGACCCAGATCTCCTCGCGGTAGACGGGAATCGAGCGCGGCGCATCGATCCCGATCCGCGCGGACTGGCCCGAGATCTCCAGCAGTGTGACGACGATGTCATCGCCGAGAATGATGCGCTCGCCGGCGCGACGCGTGATCTTCAGCATCTCTGAGGCCTATGGTCGCGGCGATCGGCCGCGCCGTCAAGCAGCAGAGGAGTCCGCGATGCGCTCTGCTGGAAACAGCGATGCTCGCAGTTCGCCACCCGGGGCCTGGTTGATCACCTGATGGCCGACGCCATCGTGGACCACGATCGGCGCGCGCAGGTTCGCGACGAAATCGCTGAGCACCGGCGCCGCGCGGACCGTCACATAGAGCGCGATCGGGCTCGACTCGTCGATCCCGAGCCGCTTGGCCTCCGCTTCGCTCAGCTCGAGCGTGTAGCCGGGAAAGAAATGCTCGGGGTTGGTGACCGGTAGCGCCAGGCCGCCGTCTTCGAGCGAATGCAGCCAGGAGAACGGGCTCTTCTGGTCGGTGGCGATCAGCGTGTAGCGCGATCCGCCGACCCCGATCAGCCCGTCGGGGAACTCGATCACGGTCTTCGGATCGATCTCGACGCGGCCGAAGCGGGTGCTCTCGAGGACCAGGCTCTGGGGATCGTCGCTCTGCCCGGTGGTCATCTGATCACGCCCCCGCGGAGAGGAAGTTGAGCAGTGACTCCTGCACGATCTGTGCGCCGGCCTGAAGCGCGGCGTTGTAGCTGGCTTCGTCGGCGGTGTAGCTCGTGGCTGCCTGGGCCATGTTCACGTCCTCGGTGCTTGTAAGTTCCGTCTGGTCGCTCGACTGCATTGTGGTCACAGCGGATGACGCATCCGTCAGCCGGTTGGTGGTCGCGCCGACGTTGGCCTGCATGCCCTCGAGCGTATTGAGATTCGTCTGGATGTTCTGCAGGTCGGTCGTGCCGAGTGCACTGACGTTGCCGGCGCTGAGATCCGAGGAGATCGTCTCCAGGGTGTCCAGCAGCCCGCCGTCGCCGGCAGCGCTGCCGTTACCGAGCAGCGTGCTGAGGTTGGTGTTGACCTGGACGGTCTCGCCGGGACCGATCGTTCGCGTGATCGAACCGTCGTTGCCCTGGTAGGTGTCGTCACTACCTGCCTGGTAGGGGGCAGTCGAGGTCGCTGTGCCCGAGAAGATGTAGTTGCCGTCGTACTGCGTGTTCGCCGCCTGCTTGATCGAGGCGATCAGCTGATTGACCTCGTCGGCGGCGCTCTGGTCGTCGGTCGTGCTGTTGGTCCCGTTCGCTCCTTCGACCACGAGTTCCTGGGCGGTCTGCGCCATGTTGGTGATCTCGCTCAGCGCTGAGCCGGCGGTGTTCAGCCAGGCCGTGCCGTCGCTGATGTTGCTCGCGTAGCTCGACAGCGCGGATAGCTGGGAGTTCAGGTCGACAACGACGCTCGCCCCGTAGGGGTCGTCTGACGGCTCGTTGATCTTGTAGCCGGTCGAGAGTTCCTGTTCGGTCGTCGACAGCGCGCCGAGATCGCTCTGGATGCCTTCGAGCGTCGATTGCGAGCTCATCAACTCGGTGATCCGGTCGAGCATCACATGCCAGCCGATCCGACTTCGCTGATCAGGGTGTTGAGCACGCTGTTGAGCGTGTTCAACGTCTGCGCCGATGCCTGGTAGCCGCGCTGCTCGCTGATCAGGTTCGTCATCTCCTGGTCGAGCGACACCCCCGAGACGCTCTCGCGCTGGTCTTCGGTTGCTGTAACGACGGCCTGCTGGTTGGTCTGGCTCGTCTGTGCGGTCTTGACATCGTCGCCGACCTGCTCGACGAGCGCTGCGTAGCTCTGGTCGGGCGCGCCGCCCTGGAGCGCAGCGACGGCTGTTGCGACAGCGTTGCTGTTGAGCGCCGTCGTGCTGCCCGACTTGACCGCGGAGCTGAGGGTGCTGTTGACGGCGATCGTCGAGGCGCTGTCGCCGGTGAAGAACGCCGTCGTGCCGCCGGCGGCGGAGATAGCGTGGTTGACGTCGGTGACGAGGTCGTTGGCGACGGTGTCCAGGGACTGCGAGTAGCCGGCGATCGGGTTGACCGATGGGTCCGTCGAGGACAGCGTGATCAGTGCGCCGAGCTCGCCCCCGGTCGCCGAGCTGATCGGGTTGCTGCCGGCGGACGAGGAGCCCGTGATCCCGGTGATCGCGTTGACGGTGCCCAGCGCGGTCCCGCTGCCGGCGGCGACCAGCGGTTCGCTCGCATCGCCGAAGTTGACGGTGACCTGTCCGTTCGCGCCGGTCGTCGTCGAGACCTGGCCCAGGGTGGAGAGATCGTCGAGCGCGCTGTCGCGCTGGTCTTCCAGCTGGTTCGGGCTCTGGCCAGAGGCGATCGCTTGGCTGATGTCCTGGTTGAGTGAGTTGATCTCGTTGGCGTCATTGAGCAGTTGGCCACCGGACGCGGTCAGTGCGCTGAATTGCTGCGCGGCCTGGGTCACGAGGGAGGGGCTCTGCGTCTGCGTGCCGGTCAGCTGCGAGGAAAGGCTGTTGAAGCTCTGGGCCAGTGTTGTTGCGTCGTCGACGAGTGCCTGCTGGGCGGAGAGGCTCGACGGGTTGTCGGCGAGGCTGTTCCAGTCGCTGTAGAACTGCGACAGCTGGCTCGAGATGCCGGTCGTGCTCGACGATTCACCGAGAGCGGTCTGCGCATCGCTGAGTTGCGTTGCAGTGGTCGTGTCGTTGCCGAGCTGCGTGTTCTGCGCGCGGTACTGGGTGTCGAGGAACTGGTCGCGCACGCGCGTGATCGACTCGAGGTCGACACCCGTTCCAAGCTGAGTGCTTTGAGAGCCCGCGCCGGTTGCCGGGATCGACTCGGGGGTGGAGCCGGCGAGGTTGACGACCTCCTCGGAGTAACCGGGAGTGCTCGCGTTGTCAATGTTGTTGCCGGTGGTGTCGAGCGCTGCCTGTTCGGCCTCCAGGCCCGAAAGAGCGGTCTCGACACCGGTCAGGCTCGGAATCGCCATCGTCCTAGGCCGTCATGTCGAGGATTCGCCGGGCGCCGATGGTGGGACCGGCCTGCGAGGAGGGTGGCGATGCGGCGCTGCCGTAGGCGCCTGAGTCACCGATGTCGACAAGTCGCAGCAGATGGTGCAGGAACGCGAGGTGCTGGCTCATCAGCGTGCGGTTGACGATGTGCTCGCGCTGGACTTCGCCCAGCATGCCGCGGAGCTCGGCGCTGCGCGAGCGTGCGAGCTGCGCGCTGGGCGGATCCATCAGCGCCGTCAGCAACTCGACCGTCACTGCGCCCGAGCTCACCCCGAGGCGGCCGCCGGCGCGCTGGAGGAGGTGGAAGCGATCCTGCTCGATCTGCCGCCGTCGCTGCAGCTCTGCCTGGAGCTCTCCGGCGTAACGCACGACTCCCTGGACGTTGCGAGCCCGGATCGCCTTGCCCTGCTCGAGCACGACCGCGAGCAGCGTCCGTGCCGATGTGAGCTGGGCCGCGAGGTGCGCGATAACGTCGCGCGTCAGCAGAGCGTCGGCGGCTGGAGTGGCGGCCTTGCGCGCGGGCAGCTCGGGCGAGTCGGTCATGTCGCCGCCGTCGCACCGTCACCGGCGCTGGTCGTCGTGGAACCGTCGCTCTGGGCGCTGCCCGTGGCGTTCGCCGCTTCGATGCTTGGGAGCATCTGCGCAGCGAGACCGAGACCGCCGTCGGACATGATTGCGCTGCTCAGAGCGCCCGGCAGCAGCGAGGCAAAGTCGCCCAGCCCCGAGCTGCTGCTCGAGGAGTCCGATGAGGTGCCGGAGCTGTCGGAGCCTGAGCCCGTGAGCCCGGAGCTCGCGACGAGCTGTTGACTCAGCTGGTTGACGAGCACGCTTTCGAAGCTCAAAGCCTCGTTGTAATCCTGCTGGACGGCCGGCGACCCGTCGCGCACGCTCGCCGGCTCGAGTGCCTCGCTGACAGGTGGTGCCGACGTCGAGGAGCCGAGCACGGAGCTGGTGAGCGAGCCGATCGCGTCGGGCGTGCTCATCCGCGCACCTGATTTGCGATCTGCGCCATCTGCGACTGGATGTCGAGCGCCTTGCTCGCCATCGAATAGCTCTGTTGAGCGTCCATCATCTGCGTCATCTCCGTTGCGAGATCGACGTTCGAGGTGTTAAGCGAGCCCTGGATGACAGTCGCACCTGTCGCGGCGTGCGGTGTGCCGCTGGCGGCACTGGGTACCAGGAGGCTGTCGCCGACCGGCGTCAGCTGCTCCGGCGCGGCAACCGTCACGAGCGCCAGCTTGCCGAGCGTCTTACCGTTCGCCGACACGGTGCCGTCGGAGTCGATCGTCACGTCGCTCGGACTGGTGCCGCTTGGCACGGTGATCGGCGGCTGGACGAGCATCCCGGAGCCGGTCGTGAGCTGGCCCTTGCCGTCGATCTGGAGCTGACCGTTGAGGGTCAGCGCCGTCGTACCATCCGACTGCTTGACCTCGAAGTAGGCATCGCCGTCGATTGCCAGGTCGAGCGGATCGCCGGTCTGCTGGACCCCGCCGCCGACCTGGCTCGGACCGAGATTGACGGCCTGTGCACCGGCGCCGACGGTCACTCCGCTGCCCTGGCTCGGCGCTGCCGCGCTATAGAGAAGATCCTCGAAGCCGACGCGCTCCGATTGGTAGCCGGGCGTATCGAGGTTGGCCAAGTCGTTGCTGATCGCATCGAGGCGCTCCTGCTGCGCCTGCATCCCCGCGGCAGCCGAATACAGTCCTTCAAGCATCAGCGCTCCAGGTCTCTGGGAGCCAAGCCTCCGCGCACTGCGGTCCAGCTCGGTTGCTCCATTTCTCGGCCCCAGTGATCGGCGCACGCGTGCGCAACTTGAACGAAACGCTGCAACGCGTCGGCGAAAGGCACTAGCCGCCGCCCACCGACCCAGTCGAGCTGGCGCTTTCCTGCATCGTCTGGTTGATCGCCTGGATCGCCTGCTGGCCGGCCTGGTAGGTGTTGAGTGACGCGATCATGTCGACCATCGTCGTCGCGGCGTTCACGCCAGAGGACTCGAGCGCGCCGCTCTGCACCGCGCCCGTGGCCTTGCCGCTGGAGCTACCCGAATAGAGGTTGTTCCCGAGCACGACCGGCTTGGCGACGTTGAACACGCCGAGTGCGGACGCTGCGAAGCTGCCGTCGGCAGCGACCTTGATCGGCTGGCCGTTCTGGCTGAGGACCTCGTTGCCGCTGGCGTCGACGAGGTCGCCCTGGGCGGACTCCGTGAACTGGCCGTTGCGCGTGTACTGCACGCCGTTGGCCGTCTTCACACCGAAGAAGCCGGTGCCGCTGATCGCAAAGTCAAGCGGGTCGTTGGTCGTCTCGATCGCTCCCTGGGCGAGGTTCGGAGACTGATCGGTGATCTCAGTGTTGGTGTCGATCGTCCCGACCGTCTGACCCTGGCTCTGCATCAGCAGGGCTCCGAACGCGCTCTGCACGTCCGATGTCGGCTTGTAGCCGGGTGTCGACGCGTTCGCGAGGTCGTTCGCGAGCTGGTCCTCTCGGACCTGCTCGGCGATCATCCCGCTCGCAGCGATGCTGAGCCCGACGTCCATCGGACCGAGTGGTCGGCAGTACGCCATGATCCTTGAGCATGGATCCGATCCTCGTCGATGTCGCCCAGCTGCGAGGGCTGACGCTGCCGGGCATCACGCTGACACCCGGGCGGGTGATCATGGCGCGCGTGATCGAGGCCGAGGATGGGGGCGGTCGCGGTGCGCTGTCGATCGCCGGCGGACGCCTCGCCGCGATGCTGCCCGGCACGGTCCACGTCGGCGACGAGCTGCGCCTGGTCGTCAAGGACGTCTCCGCCGAGCGCATCGTGCTATCGCTGCAGGCCGAAGTGGCGCCGCAGGCCGCCAGCCTGCCGCCGCGCGAGACCGACCCGGACGGCACGAGTGAGGCGGCGAGGCGGTCGGCTGCGAGCACGCACGTGCTCGAGCTGCGCTACGCCGCACAGCACCTCGGCGAGCTCGAGTTGCGTTTCGAGCTCTACCCCGGCGGCGCCCTGAGCGTCACCGTCGGGGTGGGCGGTGACGCGGCGCTCGCCCAGGCCAGCGCCGCCGCCGGCGATCTGCGCGCAGCGCTCGAGCGTGCGTCGGGCTCGAGTGATGTCGCCGTGCACGTCACGACACCGCGAGCACCGCTCGATGTCTACGTCTGACGGCGGCGAGCGCCAGCAGCGGCGTCGCGCGAGCGCGCTCGCCTACCAGCCCGGCTCGAACGCGCCGCGGCTCGTTGCGAGCGGCGCCGGCCTCGTCGCCGAGCGGATTATCGCGGCAGCCCGCGACACGGGCGTGCCGGTGCGCGCAGATCCGTCGCTCGCCGAGGCGCTGGCCGCGCTCGAGCTCGGTGACGAGGTCCCGCAGGAGCTCTACGTCGCGGTCGCCGAGACGCTGGCCTGGGCCTACCGGCTAGACCAGAAGGCCGGCGGAGGCTAAGCGACTTCGGAGAACAGCGCCGCGTCCTCGTCAAGCGTGGCGCGAAGCGTGCGGCGCAGCTGCGTATGGATCTGGCAGACCCGGCTTTCGGAGACTCCGAGAATCTCGCCGACCTCGCGCAGCGTCATGTTCTGAACGTAGAGCAGGACTGCAACGCGCCGCTCGCGGTCAGGGAGACGCTGGAACGCATCGCGGAAGCGCTGCTTGGCCTCACTTAGAGCGCTCGCGTGCTCGGGGTCCGACTCGCGGTCGCTGCTGGCCAGGAGATCGATCCGCTCCAGCGCGCCGTCCTCGCCGCCGGCGACCAGTGCGTTCAGCGAGCCGACATCGGATACCGCGATGTCGTCGAGCTGGTTGCGCAGCTGGTCCGGGGTGAGGCCGACCATGTCGGCGAGCTCCTCGCGCGAGGGCCGGCGACCGTGCAGCGCGATGAAGCGCTCACGAGCCTGCGCGATATCGCGCTCCCAGCGACGCAGCGAGCGCGGCGCCCAGTCGTGGCGACGCAGCTCGTCGAGCACGGCGCCGTGGATCCGGGTCCAGGCGAACTGCTCGAGCGTCGCGCCCTTGGCCGGGTCGTAGCGGTCGATCGAGCGGATCAGCGCCTCGAGTCCACACGAGATGAAGTCCTCGACGTCGCAGCGGGCGGGGATCTCGCGAATCTTCTTGTAAACGATGTATTTGACCATCGGCGCGAAGGTCAGGACCAGTCGATCGCGCAGCTGGCGGTCGTTCGTGCGCCCGTACTCGGTCCATAGAGCGAGCACTTCCTGTGCCGAGATGCGATGCCCCACCTGAGTGCTCAATGCAACTCCTCTCTACGGACCTTGCTCGCGGCTTGTCCGCGGCATTGCGGCGTATCGGCGTTTCGTCCAGGTGCCTAAAGACTGCAGCTTTGCGTGCAGCGAGCGCCTCAGGTCTGCCTTGCGGCTGCCGATCACTGGCGCAGCCCGGTCGCGGGCTCTCCCTCGAATGGCTCTTCGTCTCACAGGTCCCTCGCTGAGCGCCGAGGCCGCCCCGGATCCGGTGGCGGTCGTGGCGCAGGCCGCGGTCGAGCTCGAGGCCGGTAACACCGCCGTATACGCGCGCCTGTTCGAGCAGGTGGCGCTGCACGGCCACGTCCATCGTCGCTACAAGGCGCAGACGATGCTGCTCGAGGCGGGACTCGCGGTCTGCGGCCGCGTCCGCCCCGCGCGTGCGCTACAGATATATCCCCAGGTTGCGCGCCAGGCGATCGAGCTGCTCGAGCAGAACCCGCTGGAGCCGGTCATCCTCAACTGCGCCGGCGTGGCGTTCTACGAGCTGTGGAGCCTCGATGCCGCCGAACTGTTCTTCGCGGCCGCGCTGCGACTCGACCCGCTGCTACCGAATTGCGCCGGCAATCTCGCGGCGGTCGGCCAGCGACGCCGCCAGGCGGGCCAGCGATCCAGACGCACCGCGGCGAGCGTAACCGCGCTCGAGCAGCGTGCACGCAAGGTCGCGGCGAGCGCTCAGCCGCCGAGCGGTCTGCGTCTCAGCCTCTGCATGATCGTCCGCGACGAGGAGGAGATGCTGCCGCGCTGCCTGGCGGCCGCCGCGCCGGCGGTGGACGAGATCATCGTCGTCGACACCGGCTCGCAAGACCGCACGGTCGAGATCGCACGCGAGTTCGGGGCGACTGTGATCGAGTTCGCCTGGACCGGGTCATTCAGCGACGCACGCAACATCTCGTTCGAAGCAGCGAGTGGCGACTGGCTGATGTTCCTGGACGCTGACGAGGTGCTCGTCGCCGACGACGTCGAGAAGCTGCAGGCTCTGAGGACGCACACCTGGCGCGAGGCGTTCTACTTCGTCGAGACGAACTTCACGGGCGACATCGGCGACGGCACAGCGGTGACGCACAACGCGCTGCGGATGTTCCGCAACCGGCCGGAGTATCGCTTCGAGGGCCGCCTGCACGAGCAGATCGCGCAGTGCCTGCCCGGCTACCTGCCGGAGCGGATCGAGCAGAGCGCGGTGCGGGTGGAGCACTATGGCTACCTCGGCGTCGTGCGTGACGCAAAGGAGAAGTCACGGCGCAATATCGAGCTGCTGCGTGCCCAGCAGGCAGAGAGCCCGCCGAGCGCGTTCCTGCACTTCAACCTCGGCTCGGAGTACGCGGCGGCGGGAGACGCGGCCGCTGCACTGCGCGAATTCGAGGCAGCCTGGGCGATGGTCGAGGACGACCCTTATGCCGGCAACTACACATTCACACCGTCGCTGGCGGTACGTCTCGTCAAGGCGCTGCGCGTGTGCGAGCGTCCGCACGACGCGATCGAGCGCGCGCGCGACGGGCTCGCGCGCTTCCCGAACTTCACCGACCTCGTGTTCGAGCAGGCGAGCGCCGCGCTGGCGCTGGGCCGCGAGACCGAGGCGATCGCCTACTACGAGAGCTGCATCGATCTCGGAGACGCGCCGGTGCGTTACACAGCGACCGTCGGGTGCGGCACCCACCTGCCGCGGATCGCCTTGGCGGAGCTCCACCTGCGTCGTCGCGAGTACACCGAGGCGCGCAAGCTGCTCGATTGGTGCCTGACCCACCAGCCGGGCTTCTTCGGCACGGTGCTGCCGTACGCCGCCGCGTTGCTGGGAAGCGGGGAGTCGCCGGAGGACGTGGTCAGCGAGATCGAGCGTCGCGTCAAGGAGCCGACGCCGACGATTCGCTTCATGCTCGGCACCGGACTCTACGAAGCCGGCGCCGGCGCAGCGGCCGAGCAGCAGTACAGGCTCGTGCTCGAGCGCCAGCCCCACAACCCGCAGGCCCGAGTTGCGCTCGCCGAGGTCCTGCTCTATCAGCGCCGCTACGCGGAGGCGGCAGCCGAGGCGTCGCAGCTCCCGGCTGACAACCCGCTTGCCCCGATGGCAGTCCGCTCCGAGTTGTTCGGCGACATCGTCGGCGGGCAGCTCGATCGGCTGGACGCCGCGCGCGAGCGCGCGCACGAAGCGCGGCTGCCGACCGTCGAGCTCGAGCTGTTTGACGCCTGGGCCAACCTTGAGCGCGGAGAGCCGGCCGGCCTGCAACTCAAGCTTGGCGCAATCGGATTGCTCGGAGTGGTGCTTGAAGCGCTGCTTCGCGTGCAGCAGTTCGAAGCGTTTGAGCGGCTCGTCGGCCTGCTCCGTGGCAGCGAGCTGGCGGTGCGCGAACAGCACGAGCTTCTGGCGCTGATCTACCTGAGGCGTGGCTTCGTCGCCTCAGCCGCCGAGGAATGGCTCGCCGTCTGCGCGGATCGCCCGGACGTGCGCGCGCTCGTCGGCCTGGCGCGGATTGCAACGACGCGTGGCATGAGCGACACCGGCGCCGTCTTCGCCGCGAAAGCGCTGGAGCTAGAGCCCGACCACGCCGAGGCGCAAAGGCTCGCTCGACGCAACGACGCGCGCGCCGGGGAGCTTGCCACTGAGGCTGCGTGAGGCCTTCAACGGGCGAGGAGACCTAAATGAAGACCCAGATCGATTGGCCAGATCAGCTCAAGTTGGCTGCGGATATGTTCGATTACGCGAACAGGACCGGCGGGCGGCGGGCCAGCCAACTCGAATCTCGTCGCGGCGCCGTGTGTCGAGCACGAGCCGGACGGGTGCGCCACCCGCAAGACAAGGACTCCCGTGACCGCCAATATCGATCCTCTGCAGCTCGCGAAGCTCGAAGCGACGCCACAGTCAACGAAGCCAGCTGCCGGCGCTGCCAGCAGCGGCGCATTCGCGACGGCGTTGGCCCAGGCGCAACAGGCCTCGGGTCCGAGCACTGCGGTGCCCCCGACGCCACCGGTCGAGCTTGCATCGCGCATCGATGCGGCCGCTCACGCGTGGGAGTCGCTCGCCGGGTCAGGCCAGCACCTGGCATTCGAGCAATCGCCGGACGGGCGGGTTCGGATTCAACTTCGCGATCTGGACGGCAACGACCTCGGCGCACTCAGCGGCAACGAACTGTTCGAGTTGATCGACCGGGAGGGAGGCACCTAGATGTCAACCGATAGCAGCACGATCGCCGGTGACCTGACGATCGGGACGACCAGCGCCGGCAGCGGTGTAATCAGCCTTCCCGGTCTCGCCAGCGGTCTCAACAGCGCCGCAATCATCAGCGAGATGATCGCGATCGACAGCCAGCCGATGCTCCAGCTGGAGATCGAGCAGGCGGGCATCAATGACCAGGCCACCGAGCTTGGCAATCTTCAGGACGCGCTGTCGACCGTCACCACCGACGCAGCGAACTTGTCGGGTCCAGCGCTGTTCGACACGACGCAGTCGGTCACCTCGAGTGACCCGACGCTGATTACCGCGACCGCGACGACCGGCGCCGCGATCGGCGGCTATCAGGTCGGCGTGACACAGCTCGCGACCTCGGCGCAGCGCACCTACACGTATTCCAGCCCGTCGAGCGCCGACGCGATCACGATCGATGGCCAGTCGCTCACGATCCCGGCCGGCGAGTCGATGCAGAACTTCGTCAACCAGATCAATACCGACTCCAACCTCGACGTCGAGGCGGCCGTAACCGGTACGAACACGCTCGTCCTCTCGAGCACGAGCACCGGTGCCCAGGGGTCGAACTTCATCCAGGTCAGCGACCCCGGCGGAGCGCTGAGCGAGATCACGGCCGACGCGCAGGCGGGTCAGGATGCCGAGTTCACCGTCAACGGTGTGAGCGGCAACTCGGCCAGCAACACGGTCACGGACGCGATCCCGGGCGTAACGCTGACCCTCGGCGGCGTGACCTCGAGCAGCAGCGGGCCGGTCACCGTCGTCGTGTCGCCACCGGCGGCAAACACCTCGAGCATCGAGTCGGCGATCAACCAGTTCGTCAGCGACTACAACACCGCAGTCAACGCGATCGAGACGCAACTCACGCAGGCCCCGGTCAGCGATCCGCAGAACACGAGCGACGCCGCGCAGGGAACGCTCTACGAGGACGAGGACCTGAACTCGCTGCTCAGCAGCATGCGCGAGATGATGTACACGCCGGGCTCGGGTCTGCCGACGGGTATGGCCGCGCTCAGCGACATCGGCATCAGCACCGGCGCGCCGACCGGCGACGCGGCGCCGAGCGCCTCGTCGCTGGCTGGGGATCTGACGGTTGATACGTCGACGCTCGACGCCGCGATTCAAAACAATCCCTCGGGCGTCGAAGCGGTGCTCACCAGCTTTTCGCAGAGCTTCCAGTCGCTCGTCAATACCGAGGCAGGCCCCGGCGGGGTGATGAGCCAGCGGATCACGAACGACACCTCGCAGGCGAGCAACATGACCAACCAGATCACCAGCATGCAGAACGCGCTGACCGAGCAACAGACGCAACTGCAGCAGGAGTACAGCACTCTCGAGGCTTCGATCTCCGAGAGCGACTCCCAGGAGTCAGAGCTCGACTCAGAGATCGCGCAGCTCCCGTCGAGCACGACGAGCAGCGGTTAAAGCCCCTTACGCGCGCTCAACTTTCCGCCGGCGCGGTCGATCACCCGGGGCGAGAAGGCAGGACGCCAACTCAGTCGCCAGCGCTCCCAACGCGGCGGCACACCCCCACGCCAAGATGAGCACACGCCTAGCTGCATCGCCAAACGCCTATCGCGAGAACGCGGTCATGACCGCCTCGCGCGAGCGTCTCGTGGTGATGCTCTACGACGGCGCCTGTCGCTTCCTCGAGCAGGGCGCGATGGCGATGCGCGCGGGCGATATCGGCGGGACCCACGTGAAGCTGCGCCGCGGCGAGGCGATCATCTCGCACCTGCAGCACACGCTCGACATGGAGCAGGGCGACATCGCCAACAACCTCCTGACGATCTACCTCTTCTGCCGCCGGCACCTCAATCGTGCCCGCGTCGAGCGCGACCCGAAGAAGGTCGACGACGTGATCCGCCTGCTGCGCCAGTTGCGCAACGCGTGGGACGCGATTTGCCCGGGCTGAGCCGCCGCGTCGAGAACTCGGCGGTCGAACCGTACGAGGCGCTCGTGCGGATCGCCGAGCTCGAGCTCGAGCTGACCGGGGCCGGCCGCTACAGCGAGGTCGCCCAGCTTCGGCGTCAGCGGCGCGAGATCATGCGATCGCTGCCGCACCCCGCGCCGGCCGGCGCGCGCGAGCCGCTTGAGCGTGCGCTTGCGCTTCAGCGCCGCGTGACGATCGAACTGCTGCGCCGCCGCGAGCAGGTCCTGCTTTCACTGCGGCGGGTCGAGATGAGCAAGCGGGCTGCGCACGGCTACGCACGCTCGCTGCCCCAACGCCGCCGGGAGCGCGTCTTCGAACAAGCGTAGGTGGTCGGCGCTCAAGTTGGTCCGGACATGGCCGATGAAGTGCGCTGTAGGGATTGGACCCACACGGACGGGGTCGTCGATAGCCCACGGAGGGCGCGGAAAGGAATCTTGCGTGGCGATCTCCGTGTCGGACCCGACCCAGAATGTGCTCGAGGCTGCGATGCGCGGCGCCGAGCTGCAGCAGACCACCCTCACGAGCGACCTGGCAAACGCCGACACGGCGGACTTCGAGCCGTCGCAGGTCGACTTCCAGTCTCAGCTCGCGGCGGCGATGCAGTCGGGAACGCCGCTCAGCCAGGTGAGCTTCGACGCGACGACCCAGCCGCAGACGACCAACACCAACGGCAACGGCGTCGACACCGACGAGACGTCCGCCGACCTGGCCGAGAACGGGATGCTCTACGACGCGCTTGCCGAAACGCTTTCGGCGCACGACCAGACGCTTCAATACGCGATGGGGCTCGACTGATGAGTCTCTTCGACGCGATCGGAATCGCCGGCTCGGGGATGAATGCGCAGCAGGTCTCGATGGACGTCACGGCGGAGAACCTCGCCAACGCCCAGAGCACCACGACGGCGAATGGCCAGCCCTACCAGGAGCAGACCGTCGAGCTGGAGGAGACGGGGCCAAACAGCTTCCAGTCGGCGCTGCAGGAGGCGCTGACAGGCACTTCGAGCGACTCTGGTCCGGTCGCGGGCGGGGTGCAGGTTGCCGGGATCGCGGACGACAAGACCTCAGACCAGCTCGTCTACGACCCCGGCAACCCGAGCGCCAACAAGCAGGGCTACGTGAAGGAGCCGAACATCAGCTCTGTCACGGAGATGACCGACCTGATCGACGAATCGAACTCCTACGAGTCGGACGTGACCGCGATGAACACGGCCAAGGAAATGTTCAGCTCGGCGCTCGACGTGCTCAAGTGAGCATCTCGCCAATCAACGCGGTCGGCGCGCTCGGCAACGCGGCGCAGCTCGGCTCGGTCGGGAGCCTCGGCAGCGCGGCGCAGGTCACTTCGAGCTCATCGTCGAGCGGCGGCGGCTTCGGCGGTGCGCTGACGTCGGCAATCAACTCGCTGCAGCAGAGCCAGGACACGGCCGCGACCCAGGCGGCCAACCTCGCGACCGGCAAGACGACCGACGAGTCGACCGTCGTCGCCGACGTCGAGAACGCACAGCTGACGATGGAGCTGGCCTCGCAGATCACGAACAAGGCCGTCCAGTCGATCCAGACGATCTTCCAGACCCAGGAGTAGCCGGTGCCGCTACGCGACATCATCAACAAGCTGTCGGTGAAGTCCTGGGTGATGCTCGGTGTCGCGGTGGCCGGCGGCCTGGTCTTCATCATGCTGCTCTTCCAGATCGCCTCGAAGCCGAGCTACACGACGCTGATGAGCGGGATCAACCCGACGCAGACCGGCAAGATGACCGCGGAGCTCTCGACCGAGGGCATCCAGTACCAGCTACAGAACGGTGGAACCGCACTGGCGGTTCCCGCCAGCGACGTCGCACAGGCGCGAATCGCGCTCGCCGGCGCCGACCTGCTGACCCCAAGCGAGAGTGACTCCTCGCTGTTCACGAGCGGCTCGCTCGGCGAGAGCGACGAACAGGAGCAGGTCCAGTATCAGGTCGCGCTCGAGCAGCAGCTCGCCGACACGATCGACCAGGTCCAGGGCGTCGAGGGAGCGCAGGTCGAGCTGGCGCTGCCCAACCCGAACAACGCGGTCTTCTCGGACACCAGCCAGCAGCCGTCCGCTGCAGTGCTGCTATCCGGCGGCAGCAACCTCGGCTCGGGGGCGATCCGCGGGATCGCACAACTGGTCGCATCGAGCGTCCAGGGCCTCGACGTCAACAAGGTGACGATCACTTCGGACACCGGCGAGCTGCTGTGGCCCAATGGATCCTCCGGTGGCTCGCTGTCGGTCGAGAGCGCCGACTCCTCCTATGACCAGCAGCAGGAGGCCGAGCTCAGCGGCATGCTTGCGACGACGCTCGGAACCGGCATGGCGACCGTGGTCGTCGACGCGCAGCTGAACGACAACACCGAGACCCAGGACCAGCTGACCTACGGCAAGGCGGGAGTGCCGCTCACCACCGACACGCAGAACGAGAAGCTCACCAACAAGGGTGGTAGCGGCACGACAACGGTCGCCAACGGTCAGACCGCCGGCGGCAATTCCAACTACACCGACACGACAAGCGACTCGACCAACGGTGTCGACAAGACCGTGACGCAGACGACCGTCGCGCCGGGTGCGGTACAGAGCGACGACGTCTCGGTGCTGGTGTCGGACAAGGTCCCCGCGAGTGAGATCAAGACGATCACATCCGCAGTCGATGCCGCGGTCGGAGCGACCCCCGCGCTGGTCAAGGCCGGCACCGACACGGTCCAGGTCAGCCGGGTTAAGTTCGCCAGTCCGGCGACGCCGGCAGCGACGCCGACCGCATCGCCGAGCTCAGGGATGATGGGCATGGCGGAGGATGCGCTGGCGGTCATCGGCGGCCTGGTGTTCCTCTTCCTGATGACGCGGATGCTCCGCCGGCGCGAGCGCGAGCCACTTGCGGCACGCCAGGCGACATGGCTGCGCGAGCTCGACTCGCCGCGCTCGCTGGTCGAGCTCGAGGACGAGTCAGGGCCGACCGAGCCGGTGCGGATCAAGCGCCTGCGGCCCGCCGCCGCGGCGCCGGCGAAGCTGCAGGTCGAGGACCTCGTCGAGCATGAGCCGGATCGCGTCGCCTCTCAGGTTCGTGAATGGATGGCGGAGGACTGATCGCGATGGCTGTCGAGGTCGTAACAGACGAGCACGAGGCGACCGACGAGGGCGGCGCGCCGAGCGCGCCGCGGATCAACACGCTGACCGCCCGCGCGCAGCGCATGCCGGGCCCGCGCAAGGCCGCCGTGCTGCTCGTCGCGCTCGGTACGGACCGGGCGGCACAGGTCTTCCGCCACCTCCGTGACGACGAGATCGAGACCGTCGCAATCGAGATGGCTCGCCTGAGCAATGTCGACCCGGGCGCGAGCCATGCCGTCTTCGAAGAGTTCGCGCTGACGATCCAGGCGCGCGAGCAGGCCGCCGCCGGCGGCGTCGACTACGCAAAGGAAGTCCTCTCAGCGGCGCTCGGCGGCGAGCGGGCCGCGGTGATCATCAACCGGCTGCAGACGGTGATCGAGCGGCGTCCGTTCGAGTTCCTGCGACGGATACCGGCCGAGCAGATCGTCGGCTTCCTGCGCAACGAGGCGCCGCAGACGCTTGCGCTCGTCGTCGCGAGCCTGCACAGCTCGCTTGCGGCCGAGGTCCTCGGCTACCTCTCAGACGGCGAGCAGGCTGAGATCTCAGTGCGGATCGCGCGAATGGGCGAGACGAGTCCGGAGACGGTCCGTCAGGTCGAGGACGTGATGCGCCAGAAGGTGGCGATGGTGAGCCAGCAGGACTACACGACGGCAGGCGGGATCAAATCACTGGCCGAGATCCTCAACCAGGCCGACCGCACGACCGAGCGCAACGTGCTCGAGTCACTTGCGAGCCTCGATCCAGAGCTCGGTGAAGAGGTGCGCCGCCTGCTGTTCGTCTTCGAGGACATTGCCAAGCTCGACGACCGTGCGATCCAGCTGATCCTCCGCGAGGCCGACCAGAAGGATCTTGCGCTCGCCATGCGCGGCGTCAACGAGGAGGTTCGTACGCGGATCCTCTCCAACATGTCCGAGCGCGGCGCGCAGATGCTGGTCGAGGACATGGAGCTTCAACCGCCCCAGCGCAAGCGGATCGTCGAGGAGGCGCAGGGACGCATCGTCGCGATCGTGCGCCGCCTCGAGGAGGCTGACGCCGTCGTCATCGGGCGCAACGACACCGATGACATCGTCTGAGGCGCCGGCGCGAAGCGCCTACGCATTCGAGCAACTCGACGCCGGCAACCTGGTCCGCAGCCGCCTTGACGGCAGCCCGATCGTTGGCCCCGGCGAGGAGCGCGACGCTGCAGAGCGCGAGCGCTCGGCAGCGCTGGCGCTGGCGGTCGCCGATGGTCGTGCGGTTGGATTGGCGGAGGCGCGCGAGCAGGCGACGCCGCTGCTGAGCGCGCTGGCCGAGGCGCTCGCGGGCATCGAGGCGCTGCGCGGGGAGATCGCGGAGCGGGTCGAGCGTGACGCGGTCGAGCTCGCCATCGCGCTCGCGGAGCGGATCGTCGCCGGCGCGCTTGATGTCGCGCCGGAGCGTGTGCTTGACGTCGTTCGCGGGGCGCTGCGCCGCGTGACCGACCGCCAGCGTGTCACGGTCATCGTCAACCCCGAGGACGCCGAGTTGGTCAGCGCGCATCTCGCCGAGCTGCGCGGCGAGCTCGGTGGCATCGAGGAGGCGGCGGTCCAGGCAGATCGTCGAGTCGCCCGCGGCGGCGCCCTGGTCAAGACCGTGGAGGGCACGATCGATGCGCAGATCCAGAGCCAGCTCGAGCGCGCCAGGGCCGTCGCCGTCGAAGAGCTTTCGCGATGACCGCCGAGGCGGGGGACGTGGGGGACGGCGGGCCCTTCGCCAGAGTGGCCGCGGCGCTGCACTCGAGCGACTTCGCTCGACGCGACGGCCTGGTGACCGATCTGATCGGCCTGATCATCGAAGCCAGCGGCCTGGCGGTCGAGGTGGGCGAGCTCTGCGAGGTTGGCGGCGGACGCAACCGCCCCCCGGTCGCCTGCGAGGTCGTCGGGTTCCGCAAGGGCAAGACGCTGCTGATGCCGCTCGGACAGCTGCGCGGCATCGCGCCGGGAACGGTGGTGCGCGCGACCGGCCAACCCTTGCGTGTTCCGGTTGGCGAGCAGCTGCTCGGCAGGGTGCTCGGCGGCCTCGGTGAGGTGCTCGACGGGGGTCCGCTGCTCGACCCGACGGTGGCGCGCTCGACAATCGCCGCGCCGCCGGATCCGCTCGAGCGGCCGCGGATCTGCGAGCGCGTGCCGCTCGGCGTGCGTGCGCTCGACGGGCTCGTTCCGTGCGGGCGCGGTCAGCGCCTGGGGATCTTCTCCGGATCGGGCGTCGGCAAGTCGTCGCTGCTGGGGATGATCGCTCGCTCGAGTGGCGCCGACGTCAACGTGATCGCGCTTGTTGGAGAACGCGGCCGCGAGGTGCGTGAGTTCATCGAGCGCGACCTGGGAGGCGCGCTGTCGCGCTCGGTGGTGGTCGTCGCGACGTCGGACCAACCCGCGCTGGTGCGGATCCGTGCCGCCTTCACCGCCACCGCGATCGCCGAGCACTTCCGCGACCAGGGCGCCGACGTGCTGCTGATGATGGACTCGGTGACGCGCTTCGCGATGGCTCAACGCGAGGTCGGCCTGGCGATCGGCGAGCCGCCGGCGACCCGCGGCTACACCCCGAGCGTGTTCGCGCTGCTGCCACAGCTGCTCGAGCGCGCCGGGACGAGCCCGCGCGGCTCGATCACGGGTCTTTACACGGTGCTCGTCGATGGCGACGACATGAACGAGCCGGTGGCGGACGCGGTGCGGGCCATCCTCGACGGCCACGTCGTGCTGTCACGCGATCTTGCACACGCCGGGCACTACCCGGCGATTGACGTCCTGGCAAGCGTCTCGCGCCTGATCGGCGACATCATGCCGTCCGAGGTCCGGGCGAGCGGTCAGCAGCTGCGCTCGGCGCTCGCTGCCTATCGCGAGAAGGAGGACCTGATCGCGATCGGCGCCTACCAGCGCGGCAACAGTCCGCTGGTCGACCAGACGATCGTCATGCGGCGGCAGATCGAGGCCTTCCTCTGCCAGTCGGTGGAAGAGTCGAGCACGCTCGCAGACGCCGACGGCGGGCTCGAGGGGCTCGCCCGCGGCCTCGGGATCGACACGGCCGGGGAGCTCGTCAGCGCGACGGTCGAAGACGCCGTGCCCGAGGACGCCGCGGGAGCGACACCGCCGATTCCGACGCTGCTGCTGAACCCCTGAGCTGACGCCGGCCCGGGCGTCCAACATCCGTCCAGGGGCTCTGCATCGTGGAGCTTCGCCGTCGATCACCGGCGATGTGTACGGACCCTCGTTCCGCTTCGGGCTGGAGCGTGTTCGCAGCGTGCGCAAGCACGGCGAGCAGCTCGCGCAGCAGGAGCTCGCAGGCGCTCTCGGGCGTCGCGACGACTGCGAGGACGAGCTGCGCCTCGCCGAGCAGCTAGCCGGCGGCGCGATGACCGGGCAGCGCGCCGCGACCGGCCGGGTGCAGAGCGCCGAAGAGCTGCAAAGCCACCAGGCGTGGCTCGAGCGGACCGAGCAGGCGCACGCCACCGTGGCCGAGAACCTGACCCGCCACCAGCGCGAGGTCGAGCGCCGCCGCGCGGCACTGACCGCCGCGGCACGCGAGACGAAGGCACTCGATCGCCTCGAGCTTCGCCGGCGCAGCGAGTTCGAGCGCAACGCTGCGCAGCGCGACGGCTACGTCACCGACGAGGTCGCGCTCAACGTCTTCCGCGGGAACGCGGCATGAGCACGCAGGCGATCAGTGCAACGGGGACAGCGCCACCGGACGAGGCTGCGGCTGCAGCCCGCGTCGCGGAGCTGCAGCAGATGATCGCGCAGGTTGCCAGCGGCTTCACCAGCTCGGCGACGGCGACCCCGACGACGAGTGCCTCGACCAGCGCGAGCGCCGACTTCTCGAGCATGCTCGCCTCGGCGGCCTCCGCCGTGCCGGCGACGAGCAGCGATGCGACCACAACCGGTGCCGGTGCCGGTGCCGGTGCCGGCGCCTACGCCTCGACGATCGACGAGGCGGCCACCGAGTACGGGATCAGTCCGGCGATCCTCACCGGCCTGATCAACCAGGAATCGGGCTTCAACCCGAACGCCGTCAGTTCGGCGGGTGCCGAGGGCCTGACGCAGGTGATGCCAGAAAACTTCGCCGCTGACGGGATCACCGATCCGTTCAACGCGACGCAGTCGATCTTCGGCGGCGCCAAGCAGCTCGGTGAGGATCTCGACGAGTTCGGTGGCAACGTCGTCGACGCCCTGGCTGCCTACAACGCGGGATCGGCAGCCGTCAAGCAGTACGGTGGCGTGCCGCCCTACACACAGACGCAGAACTACGTGTCGGACATCCTCGGCTACGCGCAGCAGTACGAGGAGCAACAGCCGACGTCGGCGGCCAGCGCAAGCGCACTCGACCCCTCAACGGCGGTCAGCGCCTGATGCCGGCAGCACTGCCAGTCGCACCACCCTCGACGGCGCCGTCGCCGGCGAGCGGTGCGCCACCGGGTGGAGCGGCACCAAACGGGCCGCCCTTCGGGACGGTGCTCGGCGACACAGTGGCCCGGACCGCCCAGGCGGAAGGCCAGACAGCAGCGGCTTCGGGAACGGACGCCACCAATGGTGGCGCGAGCGCCCGCGGCGGCGCCACAGGCGCCTGCGCGGGCAGGCGAGTCGGCGCCGGTAAGAGTGCAGCGGCCGACGGTGCTACCACGGCGGCGGCGAACACGCCTGCCGTCAGCGCGGCGAACCCGAGCGCCGACACGTCGACGGCCGCAGCGAGCGCGGCGAGCGCGACGGCCGCTGAGACCGGGCTTACACAGGCTGCTCTCGCCGCCACGCCCACGACGGGCAGCAGCGGCGCGGGAACGACCGTGGTGGCGCCGTCAGCCGGCGGCGCCACCGCAATCACGGCTGCCGCTGCAGGCGGAGCGCCAGCCACCGCTTCGGACCAGGCCGCCTCGCCAATCACGAGCCCGTCGGGCAGCGGCGGCGGCGCCAGCGAAGGATCGCCCGCCGCGCCGGCGGCGGCCGACGTTGCGAGTGCGACGTCGTCGGCGCCCACCAGCGCTGCCGCCGACGCCAGGCCGCGGCTCGTCGCCAGTGCGGCTGCGGTGGGCGAGCTCGGGGCGAAGCTGACCGCTCCGACGCAGCGCGCCACGGGAGCACAGCCGGCACCATCGAAGGACGCCGCCGGGAGCGCTGCCAGCGCGAGCGGTGCGGTGGCCGCGGTGTCCGGCGGGGGAGCTGCCGCCGGCACCGCGCAGGGCGACTCCACGGCGGCCGGCTCCGGTGGCGGCGCGAACGGCGGCGCCCCTGCCGGCGACCAGACGGCCGCCACACCGGCGGCCGCGAGCGCCGCCAGCACGTTGACTGCGGCCGTGTCCGGCGCCGCCGAGGTCAGTGCGCCAGCCGGTCAGAGCGGTGGCACGCCTGCCGCTGCAACGAGCACGTTGCCGCACCTCGCCGAGACGGTGCGGATGACGATCCAGACACAGGCCTCGAGCGGCAACAGCGTCGTGCGCATCCGTCTTTCGCCGCCCGAGCTCGGCGAGGTTCGCGTCCAGCTGACGCAGACCAGTTCGGGCCTCGTCGCTCGCGTGGTCACCGACCACGCCAGCGCTGCCCAGACGCTACAGCAGTCCGCGGGGGAGCTGCGGCGCGCGCTTGAAGGCTCCGGCGTCTCACTGGCGCAGCTCGACATCGGCACGTCGGGCGAGCAGAGCGACGGTGCTGGAGAGAGCGATGATGGAGCGGACGCCGGGGCGGCCACGGCCGCAGCCGACGCCGCAGAGGAATCGGAGACCGGTGAGGAGACGGCCAGCGCGGTGACGCTCTCGAGCGGCGCCGTGGTGGATGTCCTCGCCTGAGCGAAGGAGAACAAAAATGAGCACCGTCCCGATCACCGACTCGACGACTTCGACACCGACGTCCTCGAGCACCACCCCAACCAACCCGAACGGCACGCTGGGCGACAACGAGTTTCTCCAGCTGATGGTCACGCAGCTCCAGGACCAGGATCCCCTGAACCCGACGAACTCGTCGCAGTACCTCTCCGAGCTGGCCCAGTTCACCTCGCTCGAGCAGGAGACCAACACCGCGACAAGCACGCAGCAACTCGCCACGACCAACCAGACGACCGAGGCACTCAGCCTGCTCGGCCAGAGCGTCAGCTACACCGACGCCGCGGGCAACAGCGCGACCGGGGTCGTCACCAGCGTTGACCTGTCCGGCACGACGCCGTCGCTGACGATCGGCTCGACCAGCGGTATCTCGACCTCGCAGGTGCAGGCTGTCTCATGAGCGCTGTGGTTCCCAATCCTGCGCTGCTGCCCACCGGGGTCGCGGCGCCGACCGCGGCCCAGCCTGGTGGAGCGCAGCGCGCGTCCCAGTCCGGCACGGGCGGCGCGTCGTTTGCGGACGTGCTCGCGCAGAGCGCGTCCGCGCCGCAGTTCTCGCGCCATGCGCTCGAGCGACTGCAGCAGCGGGGGATCCCGCTGACGAATGCCACGGTGGCGCGCGTCGCCGACGGCATCAACCGGGCCGCGGGCAAGGGATCCCGCGACTCCGTGGTCTTTGTGGACAGCACCGCGTACGTGGTGTCCGTTCGCAACAACACCGTTATTACCGCGGTGGATTCAGGACACATGCGTGAGCACGTGTTCACCAACATCGACAGCGCCGTGATCGCGTGAGCGTCACGGAATACCAGTCGCGGCCGGACCTCAGTCGAGGAAGCCGCATGAGAAAGGGAAACTCCAATGATTGAGGGCATTTACGCTGCGATCAGCGGCCTCGAGGCAAACCAGACGATGCTCGACGTGGTATCGAACAACCTGGCGAACCTCAACACGGTCGGCTACAAGGATCAGACGGTCGACTTTTCCTCGGCGCTCAGCCAGGTCATGAGCGGCGCCGGCGGACCGACGACGACGCTCGGCGGGACGAACCCGGTCGAGGTCGGTGTCGGCGTCAACGTCCAGGCGATCGATACGAACGAGAGCACCGGGACGATGGAATCGACCGGCAACCCGCTATCGCGATCCAGGGCAACGGCTACCTGCAGGTCGGCGACGGCGACCCACCGACGCTGCCAGCGTCGATCGACTACACCCGTGCCGGCAACCTCACGACCGACGCCAACGGCTACCTGACGACCGACAGCGGGCAGTACGTCGTCGGCATCGAGGCGGCCGCAACCGGCACGGCGCCCAACGTCAGCTACGCGCCCGGCAGCGACCCGAGCTACATCGTGATCCCGCCGGGGTCGACCAACGTCGCGATCGGTACCGATGGCACCGTCAGCTATACCGACCAGGACGCATCGGATGCGACCTACGGGCAGACCGTCGTCGCGGGCTACATCTCGCTGGCGGACTTCCCCAATGCGGAGGGCCTGACCTCGCTCGGCGACAACCTCTACGCGCAGTCGCCGAACTCGGGCAGCCCGACCGTGTCGCAGGCCAGCACCGGCGGCGTCGGCCAGGTCGTCTCGGGCGAGCTCGAGATGTCCAACGTCGATCTCGCAACCGAGTTCACCAACATGATCACCGCGCAGCGCGGCTATGACGCGAACGCGCAGGTGATCACAACCGCCGATCAGATGGTCCAGGCGCTGGAGCAGGCCACCCAATAACTTCGCCCAAGAAGCGGCACCAGCGAGGTGCGCCGGCGATCGAGGGCTCGCCGGCGCGCCTCCACGCCGCGGGAAGAAAGGAGTCGCAGTGATCACTTTGCACAGGCTTGGCCACGCAGCCGAGCCGTTCTACCTGAGTCCCGAGATGATCGTGACTGTCGAGGCCAACCCCGACACCGTCGTCACGCTCACGACCGGCGCGAAGATCATCGTCCACGAGTCGCCCGAGGTGGTGGTCCAGCGGATCCGCCGCGACCGTGTCGCGGTGCTTGTCGACGCGGCACATGTGCGCGACGAAGAGCGCTCAGGCGCTCTGTCCAATGCCGCCGTGCGTCGAGCGACCGGCGAGGTTCTGCGCGTGCTCGAGAACCCCTCACCGGCAGCAGAGGCCAGCTGAATTCCCATGATCAGGGCCTCAGCTGGACCACTGAAGGTTTTTTCTGAGCGGCCGATCTAGCCGGTATGAAGGCTGCATCCGCCATCGGAATCGGCGCGGCCGCGTTCGGGCTCCTGCTCGGCGCGATGATGGTCGGCACCAGCCCGGCAGCGTTCATCGATATCCCCGCGCTGCTGATCATCTGCTGCGGAACCGGCGGCGCGACGCTCGCCAGCGTCGGCATGGAGTCGATGAAGAAGATTCCGACGCTCTACAAGCTCGCGTTCAACGCGCCGCCCCCCGACGTCGCCGGGCGGGTCGAGCTGATGGTTTCACTCGCCGAGCAGGCACGGCGCGAAGGACTGCTGGCGCTCGATGCGCGCCTTTCGAGCATCGACGACGACTACACGCGCAAGGGGTTGCAGCTGGTCGTCGACGGCACGGACCCCGAGCTCGTCCGCGTCGTGCTCGAGGCTGAAATCGACGGCATGGTCGCGCGCCATGCCGAGGGGGCGGCGCCATTCGAGAAGGCCGGCGGGTTCGCGCCAACGATGGGGATCATCGGCACCGTGATGGGGCTCGTGCACGTCCTGCAGAACCTTGCTGCACCCTCGACGCTGGGCCCGGCGATCTCCTCGGCTTTCATCGCGACGCTGATGGGCGTCGGCTCGGCAAACGTCATCTTCCTGCCGATCGCCAACCGCCTGAAGGGGATCTCCAAGCAGGAGGTCGACCTGCGGCTGCTCACACTCGACGGCATCCTCGCGGTGCAGGCAGGCGACAACCCAAGGATCGTCGCCGACCGGCTCAACTCCTACCTGGCGCCGGAAGAGCGCGACGGGTCTGACGATCAGCCGGTGGCGATGAGCGCAGCGCTGGACGTCGAAGACGAGCGGGAGGCGGCCTAGCCATGAGCGCCTCACGCCGCCGCGCCCACGCCGGTGCCCACGAAAGCGAGGAGCGCTGGCTGCTCACCTACGCCGACATGATCACGCTGCTGATGGCGCTATTCATGGTCCTGTTCTCGATCTCGTCGGTCAACGTCTCGAAATACCAAACGCTGCAGGAGGCACTGAAGGCCGCCTTCTCGGGCAGCGTCCTGCCCGGTGGCACCTCGGTGCAGCAGACCGGCAACTCGCCGAGCTCGAGCCAGGCGCCGGCGACCAGCGCCGAGCCCGAGGCGATCGTCCCCTCGACGCCGTCACTCGGCGTCAACGGCGGGGCAACCGCCGGACAGAAGGCGGCGCTCGCGGCCCAGCAGCAGCAGCAGAACCTGGAGGAGCTCAAGCAGCTGGTCCAGGAGTACGCCAATCAGCACGGACTGTCCAAGGTCGTGCAGGCGCAGGTCAACGTCGCCGGTCTCGAGATCAGGATCCTCAGCGATCACGTGCTGTTCGCCTCGGGCCAGGCCACCCTGCAATCGCAGGCCGCGCCGCTGCTCAGCGACATCTCGCATCTGCTGCTGGCGGTCGTGCCGAAGAATCCGATCGTCGTTGAGGGCTACACCGACAGCGTGCCGACGGACACGTCGCAGTTCCCCTCGAACTGGTACCTGTCGAGCGCCCGCGCCGACGCGGTGCTCGAGTTCCTCCTTTCGAGCGGTGTCAACCCGCAGCTCTTGAGTGCCGAGGGTCGCGCGAGCCTCGACCCGATCGCGAGCAACGCCACCACCGCCGGTCGTGCTCAGAACCGTCGCGTGGTGATCGGCGTTCAGCGCACCGGTACGACCCAGAGCAACTACACGATCACGCAGCCCGGCGTGGCGACCACAGCGCCGTAACGACAAGCGACGCCCAGAACCCCTACCAGCACCCACTGCCATGAAACGCAAGCTCAAGTTCATCCTGCCGCTGCTGATCATCCTGATCGGCGTAGGCGTCGGCTACAAGATGACCCATAAGACGGTCGCGCCGAAGCTGAAGGTCAAGGGCGAGATCTATGTCCTGCCGCAGGACTTCCTGATCAACCTCTCCGACGGTCAGTTCGCGAAGGTCGCGGTTGCGCTGATTCTCGCGCCGGGCCAGAGCGACGGGGCGAGCGCCGCCGACGCCTCGGCCGCCTCGGCGAGCTCGAGCAACGGTGAGACGATCGGGACGCTGCCCGAGGAACCGGTCGTCCGCGCGATCGTTACGAACACGTTGACGAACGCGACGAGCAGCACCCTGCTCGGCCAGGGATCACGGTTGCAGATCGAACGGCAGATCCTGGCGTCGATCCGCAGGTACACCGATGTGAAGGTCTCGCAGGTGCTCTTCCCCGATCTGACCGTTCAATAGGAGAGAAGATGCCCGAGGATCTCGACTACGCCCAGCTCGAGCCGCACAGCGGCTCGACCGACCCAGCGTCGATCGGCCAGGACGCTGACCTGCGACGCCTGCGTGACGTGCCGGTCGAGCTCGCGGTCGAGATCGGCCGTGCCCGGATGACCGTCGGCGAGACGCTCACGCTGCGCCCGGGTTCGATCGTCAAGCTCGACCGGCTCGCCGAGGAGCCGCTTGATCTGCTCGTCAACGGGACGCGGATCGCCCGCGGCGAGGTCGTCGTCATCGACGAGGACTTCGGTCTGCGCATCACCGAGGTGGTGGCCGGCGGAGGCGCGGTCGTGGCTGCAACGTCAAGCGCGCTCGCAACACCCGGGGTCGACGACGGCGCTCCGGAGGCGAGCGACGCGGAAGTCGAGATAGTCGACGCAGAGCCGGCAGACGCGCAGGCCAACGCCGCCTAGCGCGATCCTCGATGTAACGCCAGTCGGCCGGCGCGTCCTGGAACGCGCAGATCGCGCCTGAA
>Ga0302184_10000126_pt1 | contig 50340 bp, 53 predicted proteins | sample I_Palsa_N3_3_FD_200233 | JGI IMG/M metagenome (GOLD analysis project Ga0302184, IMG submission 200233) | Peat permafrost microbial communities from Stordalen Mire near Abisko, Sweden - I_Palsa_N3_3 | ecosystem: Environmental > Terrestrial > Soil > Palsa > Peat permafrost | place: Sweden...
GTGGCCGGGCCGGCTCAGTTGGAGGCCGTGCGGGCGGCGTCGAACGGGGCCCGGTCGAAGACGAACCGGTTGTAGGTGATCTTGCCGTCCTTGACGGTGACGCACTCGGCGCCGGGAGCGCTTTTTACTGGCACGGTCTTGGTGTCATACATGATCAGCGCGGTTTCCTCGTCGCCGAAAGCGGCGATCATTTCCGAGCCGGTGACGATCTGCGCGAACGGGGCCATGAACGCGCGGTACGCCGCGGCGCCTTGCAGGCGGCCCGCCGGCGTGTCGCAGATGATCTCGTCGGCGATATAGCTCATGGCCTTGTCCAGGTCGTGACTGGTCCAGGCCTGGTAGTAGGCCAGCGCAGTCCGCAGCGCGGGGCTGGTGGTGTCGGTCATGGCTTTTCCTTTCATGATGGATCTGCGGGCGATCCGTTTCTGTTTGATGCGGGCCGGTCCGGGCGTTGCCGCCACGGCCCGGTCGGCTGATCTGGTGATCCAGTCGCCACGGAGTGCCGGATGCGGTGACAGTGATCTAGCCGGGCGTCAGCCCGGCGCTGGCGCCGGCGTGTGGAGTCTGCCGTGCTCGGCCGGGCGAGGGCGGGGTGCCTCGCCCCCCGCGCGCGGTACGCTTGCTTCTGCAACTTACTTATGCTGCTTTATAAGGTAACTTAATCAGGTGACTGAAACAGTGTCAAGTGCCAAAGGCCGTCCCCCGGCAGTCCCGCCGCTGGCCATGAACATCAGCGCGCTGTTCGACGCGCTGGTAAAGGCGCTGCACAAGGCGCTGCCGGCCGCCGGCTTCGCCGACATCCGCCCCGCGCACAGCATCAACCTCTTCCGCGTGATCGACGCCGAGGGCACCCGCCCCAGCGAGCTTGCGCGCCGCGCCGGCGTCACGCCGCAGGCCATGGCCGAGATCGTCCGTTACCTCGAAGACCACGGCTACGCCGAGCGCCTCCCCGACCCCGGCGACGGCCGCGCCCGCATCGTCAGGCTGACCCCGCGCGGACGAGAAGCCGCCGCCGTCGCCGGCCAGGTATTCACCGACCTGGAGGCGAAATGGGAGGAGCACCTCGGCGCCCGCCAGATGGCACACCTCCGCGAGATGATCAGCGAACTGGCCAGCCTAGCCGGGGACTAGGGACTAGAGACCGAGCAGGTCCATATGCAATAACGCACAGGCCCGCCTCTCCCGCTGGCCCGCGAGTAGGACAAGTAGCTGGAACGTGACAACCAGGTCCCCGCCGCACACCCGTAGGCTCGTCGCCGTGTCGGAATGGGCGAGCTGACCACCGGCGAGGCACTGGCCGAGAGCCCAGGGAGATCGCCCGCAGCCCGCCACAGAGGCCGCCGCCCCGCCGCTGCCCGGTGACACTGATGAGGACATGCTCCCGTGATCTGGCCCCAGCTGTTCGCCGACGGTGCCGGCAGGTCACCATCCTCGCCCCGCCGCAAGTTGACCCCGCAGTCGCCGAGTCGCTGTGGGGCACCTGACCGGGCCGCTCACGGCGCCTTGATCGTCCAGGTCAGTGCGCGGGCCGTGACCCGCGTGCTGGCCCGTTACCTCGTCTGAGTGGGCTTGGCCCAGGTTTCGAGTGCTAGGCGGTGGTTCGAACCAACCTAGGCTGAGCCGACGGTTTTCAGACTGCTCATTTGCCCGACCTTACATAGCGATCTATCTGCATAAGCGACGGCGGATTGACCTTTGCCAGGCCGACGCTGTCCGCTATGTACGTGGCTGCGGACCCCTCTCTGCGCACGGCCAGAACCCGCAGGTAGCGTCGTGACCCAGCAGTTAAGCCTCCAACCTCTAGCCTGCTCAGTCGCTGTAGTGGTATCGAGCCTTGAGGATCTTCACCTCTTTGTCGTCGGCACGGTATACCAGTCGGTGCTCGTCGTCGATTCGGCGGGACCAGTAGCCTGACAGGTCGCCTTTGAGGGGCTCGGGCTTGCCTATCCCGGCGAACGGGTCGCGCTGGATCTCACCGATCAGGCGGGTGATCCTTGTCGCCATCTTCCGGTCTGCGCCCAGCCAGTACAGGAAGTCCTCCCAGGCACCGGGGTCGAAGTGGATGCTTCTCACTACTCGCCTGCCAGGGCCTCTAGTTCCTCCATGGTCCTGACGACGGCGGCCTGGCCTGCCTTGTCCCGGGCGACGGCTTCCATGAGCCGCCGGGCGTTGGCAGGAGAGCGCAGCAGGTAGATAGTCTCCTGCCAGGAGTCGAAGTCCTCGGCGGACATGAGCACGACGTCCCCCCCTTTGGAACTGATCCGCACCGGCATGTGGTCATCGTTGACCTGCTGGATGAGGGGGAATAGGCGCGAGCGGGCCTCGCTAGCGCTGATAGCCATTGCGGCACACTCCCTTATCTGGTACGGGTTTACTGTACCATACGGGTACATGTTTTAGGTACCGAACGCTCCGGCTGAGCATGATGCCTTTGAGCGGCACGCGGCCGTCGAGACCGGCCACGGCCGGGAGGACGTCAGCGCCGTGCTGCGCGGAAGCTCTGAGTTCGATGCGGTTCCATCCCGGGATTGCCTTCCAGGGCGAGGCGAAGTCACGAGGCGGCCCGCGGCGATTCCCCGGAATCCGGCTGGTCTATATAAGTGAGCCGCTTACAGAGGCGGCGCGGAAACCGCAAGAGCATCGCCGAGCTGGAGGAACAGATATGACCATCGACGGCAAGACAGTACTGGTGACCGGGGCCAATCGCGGCATCGGACAGGCGCTCGTCACCGAAGCCCTGTCCCGGGGCGCGAGCCGGGTGTACGCCGGTACCCGCCAGCCCCTGGCCCACCCGGACCGGCGCGTCACGCCCCTGCGGCTGGACGTAACCGATGACGCGCAGATCCAGGCCGCGGCCCAGAGCGTCGAGTCTCTCGACATCCTTATCAATAACGCAGGCCTGGCGCTGTACGACGACCTCACCGACCGGGCCGCGCTCGAGCAGAGCCTGGCCGTCAACCTCTTCGGTACCTACGGCGTAACCCAGGCCTTCCTGCCGCTGCTGACCCGTTCCCAGGGCGCCATCGTCAACAACGTGTCGGTGATGGCCCTGGCCCCCTTGCCGCTCACCCCGGCCTACGCGATCTCCAAGGCGGCCGCGTTCAATCTGACCCAGTCGCTTCGCGCCCTGCTGGCCGGACGGCGTGTACAGGTCCACGCGGTCTTGACCGGCCCCACCGACACCGACATGACCCGGGGCTTCGAGATCCCGAAGGCTTCGCCGGAGTCCGTCGCGCGCGCCATCTTCGACGGAGTGGAGAACGGCGAAGAGGACATCTTCCCCGATCCCATGACGCGGCCCATCGCCGAGGCCTGGCGCAGTGGTGTCGTCAAGGCGATGGAGCGCCAGAACGCGGCGTTCGTGGCCGAACCCGCCGTGGCCTGAGCAGAACGCACGCGGAAGGAGAAAGACGCGATGACGGATCACAAGGTGGTCAGCCGCCAGGAGTGGCAGGCCGTTCGTGGCGACCTGCTGCAGCGCGAGAAGGAGCACACGCAGATGGCGGACGAGCTGGCGCGCCAGCGCCGCGAGCTGCCCTGGGTCACGATCGAGAAGGAGTACCGTTTCGACACCGACGACGGGACGCGGAGTCTGGCCGGGCTCTTCGACGGCCGCTCCCAGCTGCTGATCTACCACTTCATGTTCGGGCCGAGCTACGCGGCGGGGTGTCCGGTGAACTCCTCGATGGCCGATGGCCTCGACGGCCTCCTGCCTCACCTTCATGCCCGCGACGTGACTCTGCTGCTCGTTTCCCGGGCTCCGCTGGCCAAGCTTCAGGCGTACAAGCAGAGGATGGGCTGGAGCCTGCCCTGGGTGTCGGCGGCGAACACCGACTTCAACTTCGACTTCGGCGGCTCCTACACCGCCGAGCAGGTACGTGGGTGGGGCCTCGACGAGAGTGGGCTGCCGCCGATCGTGGCCCTGAACGCGGCCGCGACCGGGACCGACGTGCTCGGATACCTATCGGAAACACCGGCGATGAGCGCCTTCACCCTCCAGGACGGGGCCGTCTACCAGACCTATGCGACCGCGGCGCGCGGAGTTGAGTTCATGATGGGCTACTACCCGATCCTGGACCGGGCGCCGAAGGGGCGCGACGAGGGCGACGGGTTCCAGACCTGGATCCGCCGCCATGACGAGTACGCCTGAGGCGCGACTCCTGGCTGGCGTGAGCACGATCGCTGCACAGGTCAGCGGTCCGGCGTGGTGTGGCATCGTGGACTGAGCTCAAGGAGCGAGGGAGATTACCGTTGTCTGACACCTCAGCGCCCGGCACCGGGCGGGGCCAGCAGGCAGATACCCGCCTGGGCGAGGCCGTGCTGGCTAGGGCAGTGTCTGCCTATCGAGATGCTCTCGGCTCACGCCTGATCGCCGGATACGCGCTCGGCAGCCTCGCCCACGGAGGCTTCAGCCCGCTGGTGAGCGACGTCGATCTCGGGCTCATCCTGCAGGACCCGCTCAAGGCGAAAGACCGCCTGACCATCCACAAGGTGGCCCGCTCCGTGAGAGCCGGAGGATCGGGGCTGGACGAGCGGCTCTCGGTGTTCTGGGGAACACCGTCAAGCTTGCGGGGCCAGGGCCGCGGTGGCCGGTTCCCTCCGCTAGACCGGCTGGACCTGCTTGACTACGGCCGGCTGCTCACAGGACGGGAGGCCCGTTCCAGCGTGGCCCGCCCCGGACAGGCCGAACTGCTCGTAGCAGGCGCCGAGTTCGCGCTCGGCTACCTGAGCGGAGCCAGAAAGCGGCCAGACCGCCTCCGGGACTTGGCCAGGCTCCGGGACTTGGCCAGGCTCCGCCCCCAGAACGACAACGTACTGGACGAAATCCGCACCCCTTCGCGGCTGGTCTCCCGCGGGCCCCGGCGGCTGACCAAGGTCGTGCTCTTCCCCGTCCGCTTCCTTTTCACCGCAGAGACGGGCCAAGTGGGCACCAACACCCTCGCGGCCGGGCACTACCTTGCCAGTGCGTCCGCGCCTGCCACCACGCTGGTTACCGCGGCTCTGGCCTGGCGCCTCGAACCGCCGGCAGACGATGAAGCGACCGCACTCCTGGGCCGGGAGCTAATCCCGCTGTATGTCCATTACATCGACGATCACATCACGCGCCTGCACGCCGTCAATCGCGACCGGCTTGCCGACAGCTTCCACCGGTGGCGGACCCGCCTCCTGGCTTGAGCTATCAGACCTGACAGCCGAGCGACCCGCGTGGTCGATTTAGCTCTCCGTGAAGCACTGATACCAGGTGTCTGGCATCGGCTTAGCATGCCGGTATGGACGAGACGCTCTACCAGCATGCAGGCGGTGACGAGGGGCTGCACCGCCTGGAAGAGCTGTTCTATACCAAGGCGCTGGCCGACCCGGTGCTGCGGACGCTGTTCACCGAGCGGGTGCCGACCCATGTTGAGCACCTGACCTGGTTCACCGCGGAGTCCTTCGGTGGACCCGACCGCTTCACCCGCGAGCTCGGGTTCCAGCACATCATCGACGTGCACCGGCACCTGAAGATCACCGACGAGCAGTGCGAGCGGTTCGTGGCGGTGTACCTGGAGACGCTCGACGAGGCCGGGCTGCCCGCGGACGCGCCGTTCCGGCAGGCGGTCCGGGAGCACGTCGAGTTCGGCTCGCACGTGGCCCAGCAGAACTCCTGGGCCGACACCGACGCCGGCCTGCACCCGATCCGCGCGGTCCCGGCCTGGCGCTGGCCCGGCCAGAAGTTAGCCGGCCAGAAGTTAGCCGGCCAGAAGTTAGCCGACGAGGAGTTAGCCGGCCAGGACCTTGTGCAGGGTCTCGGCGAAGGCGTCCGGCTTGCCCATACCGCCGTATTCGCCGCCGAGGAATCCGTCGTGCCCGCCGGGGAAGGTGACGGGGGCCGTGCCGAGCCGTTCGGCCACGGCCGCAGCGGCGCGGCCCGCGACCTGCTGGCCGGATTCCGCTCCGACGCCGACGACGACGCGGGTCGAGGCGGTGCGGGTCGAGGCGGTGCGGAGGGCGTCGAAATCATGCTGGTAGCGCAGGCACGACACGATGTTCTGCCCGACGAGCGGGTCGTTCCTGGCGCCGTCGTCCTCGGCCGGCAACCCGAACATGGCGGGATCAGGTGCGGGCTGGTCAGCGTAACCGGGCGGGAGCGGGCCTTCCTGACTGACCAGGGCGATGAACTTCGCCATCGCCGGGCCGAAGCCGCGGCGCTGATACGTCTGGTGGATGTCCACGGACGCGGCCAGCAGCGGCTCGCGGTCCGGCAGGACCTGGGCGACCGGCGGCTCGTGCGCGACCAGGGTCCTGACCTGCTCCGGGTGCCTGGCCACCAGGGCCAGCGCGTTCACGGCACCGCCGCTGCTGGCGAAGATGTCCACCGGACCGGCGTCCAGCTCGGTTATGAGCCGGTGCAGGTCGTCCGCGTGCTCGTCCGGGGTGGACTGCGCGGCGTCGTCGGTGCGCCTGCTGCGGTCCGCGCCGCGGGGGTCGTAGGTCACGACGGTACGGTCGGTGAAATGCCCGGCCAGGGTGACGAATCCGCTGGCGCCCATCGGCGACCCGACGATCAGCAGGACAGGCTCGGGGCTGGCCTCGTTGCTCCGGACGTCGTAGCTCAGCACGGCGCCCGGCACGTCCAGGATGGACGTCTTCGGCTCGGTCATGGCAGGCCCTCCTTTTCGATCTCCTCCATGCTGACGCACCAGGCGGGCGAAACTCATCGAAAGGTCCCCGGCCAACTTCGGTGACCCGGGGTGCGCGGCGATTTCGCGGCGGGCGGCGAGTCTATATGTCTAAGGGCCAGCGCGAGGCGGGCGTGGCCGTGGAAGAGTGAGGGTAGCCGATGAGTGTCAGCGAGGATTTCACCGGTCTTACCGGCCGGTTCCGGGGTGAGTTGCTGGCTCACTGCTACCGGATGCTGGGCTCGGCCGACGAGGCCGAGGACCTGGTGCAGGAGACATACCTGCGCGCGTGGCGATCCTATGACGGGTTTGAGGGCCGCGCGTCGGTGCGGACCTGGCTCTACCGGATCGCGACCAACGTGTGCCTGACCGCGATGGAGCGGCGCGGCCGCCGGCCGCTGCCGTCGGGGCTGGGCGGGCCGGCCGAGGATACGGCGGCGCCGTTGGTCGCGGGACCGGAGGTGCCGTGGCTGCAGCCGTTCCCCGGCGGGCTGGCCAGCGGGCCAGAGGATCCGGCCGCGGTGGCGGCGTCGCGGGCGGGTATCCGGCTGGCCTTTGTCGCGGCGCTGCAGTACCTGTCCGCCCGGCAGCGCGCGTTGCTGATCTTGCGGGATGTCCTTGAGTGGCCGGCCGCGGAGGTGGCGGATCTGCTTGGCACGACGACCACCGCGGTGAACAGCGGCCTGCGGCGGGCCCGCGCTCAGCTCGCGCAGGCGCTGCCCGCCGAAGATGAGCTGGCCGAGCCCGCCGAGCCGGACCGGCGGGCGGTGCTTGACAGGTTCGCCGCGGCCATCCAGAACGCCGACGCCAGCTTGCTCGCCGAGCTGTTGCGGGAGGATGTCGCGCTGGAGATGCCCCCGCTGCTGACCTGGTTCACCGGCCGCCAGACCGTGGCGGGCTTTATCGCGGCGCACTTTCTCACCGAGCCTGGGGGGCTCCGGCTGGTTCCGGTCCTGGCGAACGGGGAGCGGGCGTTCGCGGTCTACCAGCGCGAACCAGGCGGGGCCTATCACGCGCACGCCGTGCTGGTACCCACGGTCACCCCGGCCGGGATCGCGCGGATCGTCGCCTTCCAGGACACGGGCCTGTTCGGGTTGTTCGGCCTGCCGCCGGAGTACCGTGCCGCCGCGGCCGGGCCGACACCCGCGCAGGACTAGGCGGTCTCCCGTGGCCCCGCTGAGCCGGGGGCTTGAGCTGCTCGAATCAGCTGTCAGTTACGCGCTGGCCAGGGCCGGGATGGCCATCCCGCAGATCCTGTCGCGCCCCACCCCGTGCCCGGGCTGGGACCTGGAAGCGCTGCTTGACCACCTCAGCGACTCAATCGGGGTGCTGGCAGAGGCGATCACCGGGGCCAGCGTCAGCGCAGCCCCACCGGGTTACCCCGGACCGGAACCTGACCCGGTCGCGCGGCTACGCGGCCAGGCCGGGCTGCTGGGCGCCTGGGCCGCGGCCGGCCCGGCCGAACGGCGGGTGGCCAGCTGGGACCGCGGGCTGACCGCGAGCATGGTCGCGGTGGCCGGGGCCATCGAGATCACCGTCCACGGCTGGGACATCTCGGTCGCGTGCGGCGACCGCCGACCGGTCCCGCCGGTCCTGGCGGCCGTCTTGCTGCCGATCGCCCCGCTGCTGATCACGCCCCGCACCCGGCCCGGTCTGTTCGCCGACCCGGTCCGGCTGCCCGGCCCGGTCTGCCCCGGCGACCAGCTCGTCGCCTTCCTCGGCCGCCAGCCGCGTCCCCCGGCCAGGGACTCCGGCTGGTCAATATCGGATGTGAGCTGCGGGGGAACGCCCGGAAGCGGCGGCGGGTTATGCCGGAAGCGGGCACCACGGTTCGTTCGGCAAAAAGAATCTAAACTTTCGCGGACGGCTTTCAGGCGTCGCGGGTCATCATCCGCCAGGCCCATCCAGCCGTCAGACGTGCACCAGGACCAGGCCTGGGCCGACCGCGGCGATGCCGGCGTCGTCTGAGGTGAGGACCGCGTGGCCTCGCTCGGCGGCGGCCAGCGCGACGTGGACGTCGACGATATCCGGGTGGGAGGTCTTGCCGATCATGACGCCGATCTCCGTCGCGCGCTCGGCGGTCAGCTCATCGATGATCACCGGCGGTCGGGGGTTGACGGTGATCGGAGTTGCGCCAGGCGGTCCGCGTCGCCCTGGATGCTGACCCCTCGATCGGTTGCCGATGTCTGGTCAAGCGTTCCGGTCAGGACGCCGACGATGCCATCTGGCGGGCCGGTGAGGACGAGATCGGGCATCCTGGCCCGCCTGGGCTCGACCCATACCTGCCCGTTGCGCGACTCGATGGTCATCGGCGCGTCACCGGTACGGACCTCGATCGTCATCCTGGGCCGGCGTTGGTCGACCCCGGCCCAGATCACGGCCACGGGCAGGGCAAGCCAACTGCTGCGGAAGGCGTCATCTCCGGCGGGCTCGGCCATCAGGGGCGCGGCCCAGCGTGCCACCGCGTGCAGGACCTCAGACAGTCCCTGACCCCATTCGGTGAGCTGGTACCCGCCTTCGGCGTCGCGCGCCACGACCCCGCGTTCCTCCAGGCTGCGCAGCCGTTCGGCCAGCAGGTTGGTCGCGATTCCCGGCAGGCCTTCAAGCAGCTCCGAGTAGCGCCGGGATCCGGCCAGGAGCTCTCGGACGACAAGCAGCGTCCAGCGGTCTCCGATCACGTCCAGCCCGCGGGCCAGGGCACAGTACTGACCATAGGACCTCACCCGCCCACGATAGCACTTGACAAAATAAAGTGGATAAGTTGAAAATATAAAGCAAGCGCCATCGCAGCCTGGTCTTGGTGGCGTTCTGCCTGGCGGCCATCGGAATCGGCTCGGACACCGCAGTCGCGACGATGGCGCTGCCGCATTCGAAGGAGCAGTGAATCATGGCCAATCACAGATGGACTGCCGACGAGATGCCGGACATGTCGGGCCGCGTCGTGGTGGTGACGGGCGCGTCGAGCGGGATCGGCGCCATCACCGCCGGGGAGCTGGCGCGGGCCGGCGCCAGCGTGGTACTCGCCGTCCGCGACGTCGCCAAGGGCGAAGCCGCCGCTGCTACGATGGCGGGAAAGACGGACGTGCGGCGGCTGGATCTAACCAGCCTCGCGTCGGTCCGCGAGTTCGCCGCGGGATGGACTGGAAACCTCGACATCCTGATCAACAACGCCGGGATCATGATGGTGCCGGAGGGGCGTACCGCCGATGGGTTCGAATTGCAGATCGGAACCAACCATCTCGGTCATTTCGCGTTGACGAGCCTCTTGCTGCCGCACATCACCGACCGGGTCGTCACGGTCTCCTCTGACCTGCACAAGATCGGGAGGATCAACGTCGGCGACTTGAACTGGGAGCACCGCAAATACAGACCCCTCGGCGCCTACAGTCAGTCCAAGCTGGCCAACCTGCTGTTTACCTTCGAGCTGCAACGCCGGCTCACCGACTCAGGGAGCGCGGTGCGAGCCGTCGCAGCGCACCCTGGCGTCGCGGAAACCAACCTGATCAGCCACGTGGGCGGCTTCCAGGGGACAGCGAACAAGCTGCTCCTGGCGCCCATCACCCAGGACGGAGAGCACGGCGCGCTGCCCACGCTCTACGCGGCCACCCAGGACATACCAGGCGGTTCCTACGTAGGGCCGGATGGGTTGATCCACACGAAGGGCTACCCCGAGGTGGCCAAGCCCTCCAAGGCGTCCCGCAATGCTGATCTCGCCAGCAGCCTGTGGGCAACCTCCGCGCGTCTTACCCAGACCGATTTCCCTGCGCTGGCCACCCGGTCGGGCTGATCCGGTCGGGAACGGCCGCACGTGCCGCGTGTGGTGCGGTGATGGTCAGCAGGTGATGATGACGGCGTGGTTCCCGGCGGCCACCGCAAGCCGGGTCAGGTCATCAGGATCACTGGTCAGGATCCGGTCTCCCGGCTGGGCCAGCAGGACGACGCAGGCATCGATCGGGTCTCGGCCGGATGGGACCTCACGGGCCGGCTGCCGTCCCGGCGCGCACCGGGTCCAGCGGCGAAATGCCAGTGAGATCCAGATGCGGCGCGGCCGCCGGCTCAGGCAGCGAGACAGCGCTCGCGCTCGGCGCCGGCTTCGGCTTGCGCGGCTTCGGCGCACCTGCTCCGCCGCCCCGGCCGCGGTAGACGAGCAGCCCGTTGACGGGATCTGGTACGCCGTCCAGGGCCGCGCGTACGGCCGGAAGGGCGCGGAACGTCTCCCACTGTTCCTCATTGTCGAAACAGACCTCGAAGACCACGCCCCAGCGGTCCGCATGCCACGACCCGTCGACGGCACCATTCGTCAACGCCGCCTCAATCAGGGCAGAGTCGTGTTGCTCCTGCCACCGGAAAGCCGAAAACTCGCCGTGCAGGACCTCGATCGACCACCACTGTGCCATTGCGGAGATCGTACGTCTTTCTCCTGGATCGGGCCGGGTGGGATCAGCTGCGCCGCCGGCGATCGGCCAGCCAGGACAGGGCGGCGAATACCGGTGCCGCGAGCCCTAGCAGCAGGGCCATGCCGGTGACCGCGTTCTCCAGGAAACCGGGCCCGACCCGGTACAGGCCGCATAGGACCCAGCGCGCCGGCCGCCGGCAGCCAGGATCAGACCTTCCGCCTGCCGGGTGCGGCCCAGACGTCGGACTCTTCGGGATGGTCGCGGCGGGCAAGTGATTCGGCCATCAACCGGTCGCCGTCGGCCTGGGTCCTCCGCTCGCGGACGCGCCCCAGGTGGGTCTTCTCACCCATGTTCCTCGCGACCGGCAGGGGCGGGTCGAGCGGATCGGTCCCGCCGGGCTGCGAGCAGACCCGGCATTCCCACTCCGGGGGTGGCGCCGCGGTCCAGATGAACGGCACCGTCGTCGTGTGCCCGTTCGCGCAGTGATAAAGCACGACGGCTTTAGCGACGGTGGATCCACGGCCATAAGGTTCACCGGCAGGACCGGCTCCTACCCTCGTGCCCCGCATTGCGCCGGTATTTATAGTTTGCATAATACCTCCGTCCCCCTCATTCTACAGGTATGTTCTGGGCGTTTCTTACCGATAACGACGATTTGCAGCGCACTTGAAGGAGGTCCAGAAGTTAAGTTGGCGGGTCAGGCTGGACCCAACCCATGTCCATAAGGGAATCTTGGCCTGACAGCCCAGATAACGACTTAAGGAAAGTTCGGGAAAAAGAATTGCAATTAATCCGAACGGGCAGTGGTGCTTCGGCTTGGATCACCGGACGCGTCCACTATCGCCGTGGGCGGGAATCATGACGTTCCGCTTACGGCCGCCGCGCGGCCTCGCCGCGCTGCCGCGATCGGCGAAACAATCAGTCACAACCAGTGCGCTTCCGGGCACACGGGGCAACTGAGGCTTATGGGACCGAGGATAAATCTGGGGACATCATGGCGGGACAGCTAACCCACACCGGCACCGGTGCCAGGACGTCGCGGCGCGCCGACGGCCACGCGGTCCGCCTCAGCCAGCGGGACATCGACGGACTGCTGCTCTGCGGCGAGCATTACGGGGCGCCTTACGACCTGCTGGCGGACGCGCTGCGGGTCAGCCCGGAGCGGCTGCCCGCGATCGTGGCCCGGTGGCGCCGCGCCGGGTACGCCGCCACCGGGCGGTTCGGGCCCGGGCCGGCCTGGTGCTGGCTGACCCGGGACGGGATGACCGCCACCGGGCTGGGGTTCCCCGCCACCCGCCCGGCGCTGGCCCGGCTGGCGCACATCCGCGCGGTGCTCGCCGTCCGGATCTGGCTGGCCAACGGGCAGGCATGGCACGATGGCCGCGCCTGGTGGCATTCCGAGCGGCGGCTGCGCGCCGTCCGGCAGCCGTACGGCACCGGGCACGTGGCCGACGCGGAGATCCACTGGCCCAGCCTCGAGCACAGCCCGTACGCCGGGCAGGTGTGGGCCATCGAGGTGGAGCTGACCCCCAAGCCGGCCACCCGCACCACCGCGATCATCAATGAACTGCTGAGCCCGATGCGGTACGCCACGGTCGTCTACCTGACCGCACCGGCGGCCCGCACGGTGGTGACCCGCGCGGTGGCCGGGTTCCCGGCGCAGGACCGGGCCAGGCTCGCGGTCCGGGATCTGCCCGCCACCGCTTTCGGCCCGCAACCATGAGATTTCTAGCCGGACTCGCCGCTGTTCTTTGCCAGCACGTCGTCCGGCCGGCGCTGGTAGATGTGCGGCGAGTTCTTGGCCAGCTTGGCCTCCACCTCGGCCTGCAAATCGACACCTGTCATCCCGGCTAGGCCCAGCAGGCTGATCGCCGCATCCGCCAGTTCTTTCCCGATATTTGTGCCGCCCTTACGCCACTCGTGGAATGCTTCGGAAATTTCTACTTGGAGCAGGCAGAACTCCAGTGGGATATTGGTGGTATTGAACCTTTTTGCGACCTTATTTTCCCATGCCAGTTCCTGTCCTGATCGGATATCCATGTCCCCTCCCCCGAGTTGCCGGCCGCCGCAAACTGGCCGCGGCGCAGACGCGGCAACACCTCCCCGTCATGCCCCCGTCAGGTACTCCCAATCAGCAGCCCACCTGGGCGGTTCAGGATGACGTTCGGCTCTGCCGTGGCGGGACCTTCGGCTCTGCGGCAGGCCGGCTGCGGCACCCACAGTCGTTGATAACCACAACGAAGTGGAGATGCTCATGCGAGCCCTCGTATACCACGGACCAGGCGTGAAGGCCTGGGAGGACGTACCGAAGCCAGAGGTGACCGCCGACACGGACGCCATCGTGCGGGTCGACGCCACCACGATTTGCGGTACCGACCTACACATCCTCAAGGGGGACGTCCCGGCCGTCACCGACGGGCGGATCCTCGGCCACGAAGCGGTCGGAACCGTCGATTCGGTCGGCACGGGCGTGAAGACGGCCAAGGCCGGAGACCGCGTCCTGGTGTCATGTATCACCGCGTGCGGCACCTGCCGGTACTGCCGCGACGGCCACGCCGGGCAGTGCCTCGGCGGGGGCGGCTGGATCCTCGGCCACAAGATCGACGGGACCCAGGCCGAATATGTCCGGGTTCCCTTCGCCGACACTTCTACCTACCCGCTCCCGGCCGGCGCGTCCGACGAGGAAGTCCTGATGATGGCGGACATCCTGCCGACCGCCTATGAGGTCGGCGTGATCAACGGCTGCGTCCGGCCAGGCGATGTGGTCGCGATCGTGGGGGCCGGTCCCATCGGCCTGTCCGCGATCACCGGCGCCCGCCTGTTCAGCCCCAGCCACATCGTCGCGATCGACCTGGCTGACGTCCGCCTGGAGGCGGCGAAGAAGTTCGGCGCGGATATCACCGTGAACAACGGCCGCGAGGACGCGCTGGAAGTGATCCGTCAGCTGACGGACGGGCTGGGCGCCGACGTGGCGATCGAGGCGGTCGGCGTGCCCGCCACCTTCGAGCTTGCCACCCGGCTGATCCGGCCAGGCGGTCATATCGCCAACATCGGCGTGCACGGCGAGCCTGTCACCCTGCACCTCGAAGACCTGTGGATCAAGAACATCACCATTACGACCGGCCTCGTCGACGCGTACGCCACCGCGACGCTGCTGCACCTGCTGGCCACCCACCAGGTCGACGCCGCGCGGTTCATCACCCACCGCTTCACGCTGGATGAGTTCGACGCGGCCTACGACGTGTTCAGCCGGGCCGCCGACACGGGCGCCCTCAAGGTCGTCCTGAGCCGCACCAGCTGAGCGGGTTACGCGGGCGCAGGGCCTAGCCGCAGGCCCTGCGCTCATATCTGCTGGCGGTGCTGTCTGCTGGCGGTGCTGTCTGCTGGCGGTGCTGTCTACTGGCGGTGCTGTCTACTGGCGGATGCGGGCGAGCATGAGGGTGATGTCGTCTTCGCCGTGCTCGCACAGCATCTGGGTAACTGTCCGGCAGGCGCCGTCGAGCGTGCTGGCGGGCCCGGCCAGCGCGGAGCTGAGCGCGCCGCGGAGCGCGGCCAGCCCGTCGTCGATCGGCCGGGTGCGGCTTTCCACCAGCCCATCGGTGTACAGCGCGAGGGTGGCTCCCGGGGGGAGACTGAACCGGGTGACCTGGAAAGATCCGGCGCCCAGGCCCAGCGGGAGGCCGGGCGGAAGGTCGAGCACCTCGGTCGCCCCGCCGGGAAGAACGAGCACGGGTGGCAGGTGACCAGCCTGGACGATCCAGCTAGCGCCACCTGACGGGTCGATCACCGCGTAGACACACGTGGCGAACGGCGCCGCGGCTCCCGCGGCCATCGTGTCCGTTGCCGCCGTGTCCAGTGCGGCCGTGTCCATGGCCGCGGCCATCGCGTCCAGCTTGCGCAGCACCTGCCCTGGCGGCAGGCCCAGCTCGGCCAGGGTATGCGCGGCCGTGCGCAACTGCACCATGACGGCCGCGGCTTCCGGGCCATGGCCCATCGCATCGCCGACGATGAGCGCCGCGCGGCCGTCAGGCAGCCGGACGATGTCATGCCAGTCGCCGCCCACGACGTGGTCGCCGACGGGGAGATAGGCGTGCGCGACCTCCATGCCCGCCGGGATATCGGGCCGGCCGGGAAGCAGGCCCCGCTGCAGCGCCAGCGCGGTCCGCCGCTCCCGGTCATACAGGCGGGCGTTGTCGATGCCCACCGCCGCCCGCGCGGCCAGCGCGTCGGCCAGCGCGACGTCACCCGGGTCGAACGCCGGGCTAGTCGGCGCCCGTCCGAACACCGCGCACCCCACCACGGCGCCGCGGGCGATCAGGGGCATGGCCAGGAACGAGGTGCAGCCAGCGGCGACTTTCGGGCCGCCGGAGGACAATACCGGCTTCCCGGTCGCCATCGCCTGGGAGCGAAGAGAGTCCGCGCCGAGGACGACGACCTCACCGGTGGGGAGCGCAGTCCCGGTACCGGCTTCGACCTGACCGGAGAGGCGGGCCGCCAGACGGCGCACCGCGGCCCCTGGCCCAGCCTGGGGCGAGGCGAGCTCATCGGCGGCGAGCAGACGTTCGATCACGTAGATGGCGACCGCGTCACCGAACCAGGGAACGGCGGCATCGGCCACCTCGGCTGCGGTCTCGGCGAGGTCCAGGCTGCTGCCGATCCGGGCCGTGGCCTCGCTCAGCCAGCTCGGCGCGCGTTGCGGCCAGGCCCGCTGCACCACCGCAAGCACGGCGCCGCCCGGCCCTGCCATCGGCTCCCAGCGGAACGCGAACCGGCCCTCGCCGAGAGAACCGCCGGCCACGGTCGCGGCCCACACTCGCCCGGCCGCGACCTCGGCCAGCGCATGGCCGACCAGTCCGCGCTGGCCAGGCCCGGTCATCAGCACGTCGCACACGTCATGCCCGATAGCAGCGTGCGCCTGGTGCCCGAACAGCGCCGTGGCGGTCACCGACCAGGAAACTATCCGGCCCCCGGGATCCAGGGTGAACGCGGCCAGGCCAGCCAGGTCCGGCTCGCGCCGCCGCGGCAGCACGGGCTGACCATCCCCGTTCCTTAGTGATTCCACCAGTATCGGCACCAGACTTCGGGACACGCTGAGCGGAGGAGGCGGCCTGCCGGGCCATGACCGCCGGCCATACACCCCGTGGCGGCTCGGTAACGGCAGCCGTTACCCTTACCCTGAGAAATCGCGCAGGTAGGAAATCTATCGCATCAAGGACGACTTTCTCGAACCCGCTCGCAACGGGTTGCGCGCGAGGCGCTCGCGTTCCGACCCCTGCGGAGAGCAAGGAGGCAGGTCGTGGCCGGCGAGCCGGACTGGGTACCGGCAGGAGTCGACACCAAGCGGGCGAACATCGCCCGGCTCTATGACTACCTGCTAGGCGGCAGCCACAATTTCCTGGCCGACCAGGACCTGGGCCGGGCGCTCGCGGCGGTCGAACCTGAGGTCCGGGCGATCGCCCGGGCCAATCGCGCGTTCCTCGGCCGGGCGGTGCGGTTTCTCGCTGCGGCTGGGATCCGCCAGTTCCTCGACATCGGCTCGGGCATACCGACCGAGGGCAACGTGCACGAGGTTGCTCAGCGAGCCGATCGTAGTGCCCGGGTGGTCTACGCCGATATCGACCCGGTCGCGATCGCGCACAGCCGGACCATCCTGGCGGGCCGCGAGAACGCCGCGATCATCGAGGGTGACCTGCGCGAGCCGGAGAAGATCCTCGCCCACGACGACACCCGGCGGCTGATCGACTTCAGCCGGCCGGCCGGGCTGCTGCTGGTCTCCGTCCTGCATTATGTCGCCGACGCGGACGACCCCGCCAGGGCCGTGGCCACGCTGCGCGACGCGCTGGCGCCCGGCAGCTACCTGGTGCTCTGCCACGGCACGGCGGAGGGCAAGCCGGCGGTAGTGCAGGCCGCGGGCAAGGTGTTCAACCGCAGCGTCGCCACGCAAAGTCACGCACGGCCGCGGGCGGAGATCACGCGTTTGTTTGGCGACTTTGCGCTGCTGGATCCCGGGCTCGTCCACATCCCGCTGTGGCGGCCGGACTCCCCCGCCGACGTGCCCAGCGATCCGAGCAAGTTCTGGTGCCTGGCCGGGGTGGCGCGAAAGCCCTTCTCGTGATGGTTTCCTGGATGGATACCCCGGTCGGCCGTACTGGCGCTGCGTACGTTTGTCCGACGGCGCGAAAACACGTCGTTGCAGAAGATACGCGCGGCGATCGGTAGTCTCCGGAACACCTGCGAGGTCAGTCACCTGGCGTCCTACCGGCTCGTCGAAGTCGGGATTGCATCACGTCCGCTACGCGCAGCGCCAAGGAGCGCAGTCTGGCGCTTGCCCTGGGAGCCACCATTGCGGCTATGCCGATGGCCATCTAAGAGCTAGGGTCGCGTTGGCCCGCTGGCCAACCCAGCCCTCCGCCCGCTCACCCCACCGGCCCCCCTCACACCACCAACCTCACTCCGCTGCCCCATATCGCCCAGGTATTCGATGAACGTTACACCGTCCCTATTCTTCCGGGTGAGCTGCCATTTTCTCGCGGAGATCGCGCGTCTCGCCTGGGGTGCGGGTGCCACCGGCCCCATACGCCGGGCTCGGGTGCTGCGTGCCCCGGGCTGTGGTGCCCCGAGCGGTCGCAGTGGGGATCAGGTTCAGGACGATCAGGGCGAGGACGATCGTGGTTGATCCGGGGTATCCCAATACCGCATGCCAACTGTGAAATCATCCGGTCCGGGCGGCGGCTGACGATCGAAGCCACGATCAGTCTGTGATCGCTCAGTCTGTGATCGCTCGCGCCAACGGCGGTCCTGGTTCAGCCGGTCTCAGCCGCGCTGGCTGATCCGCAACCGGACGCGGGCGGGTTCCGGGACATGCTGCACGGCACTGGCCAGGTCATCACGGACAGCGTCCAGGCCGGTCGCGTCCTTCAAGCGAGCCGCGAACGCGCCAGGGTCCGGGAGATGACACTCACCCGGAAAAACCGCACCTATGGAGCATCGGGCCGGTTCTAACCGGCCTGCGATGCTCCAGAGGGCCGGCTGGCTGCGCGTCACGCTGGCCCCACCGGCCGCGGCGGCCCCCTGTCTTCGCGGCCTGAGGCTGCCGCGGCTTGCCGTCGGCGTCCCGGCTGCTGTGTTCGCGGCCGCGGGACCCCGCCACGCCTGACCGCGCGGGCGAAGATACCAACTGACACAGCGCTAGTCCCATGACGGCGGGGACCGGCGATGGCCTGAGGAGGAAAGACCGGCTGGGGACAGCTGGAACCGGAGCCCATTTGGCGGGTTCGGGGTTACCCCAATGCCACATGCCAAGTATGAACACATCAGCCTTGGCCGCCGACTGACCATCGAAACCACGATGGAACTGTGATCCTGTGCCCGGCCGCGACGCCCGAAACCGCAGAAACGGCCGTTTTGCCGTCGCGCCGGGGTTCTGCGGTCTTTCCGGTCCATTAACTCCTCAAGGTGCCGGCTTGCCGGCTTGCCGACAATATGGCGCTCAAGGGCTGGCCCGCCCTGGCCCTGCGCAGAAACCAGCGTGCTCGAGCAAACCAGAAGATTCAGGTGGTGTTCTCCGGTGTTCCCTCATGCACGCCGAGACATACTTACTACTGCCCCACTACCCGTGCCGCCTGGTCCCAGGGATCGTAGTGCCCCCGGTAAACGGCGACCTTGGAGAACCGGGCGTCGCCGACAAGCCGGATCACCGGCCCGTCAGCATCGTCAGGGTCTTCGCGGCCGTAAACGGCCCGCTTGGCGAACAGCGCGCCGCCCTCATCGATCATGTGCGCCCCGGCCGGGACAACGACGATCAGCTTGCCGCAGAACGCATCGATTTCCAGCGTGATCTCGCGGCCCGGCAGCACCGCGTCGGCCAGGTTGACGATCAGCGTGCCGAAAAGTGCCGTCAGCAAGGTGCGCCCGTCCGGCCACCCAGCGCCCCGAGCGGATCACCTTGCTGAAGCGGGCGGCGACCTGAGCGCGGTCCGCCGCCCCCGCGCCGGCGTTCGTGGCGTTATCGGCGGGCAGGTCGCGGGTGAGCGGGACGAGCTCGCCGAGGATTGTCGCGGTGTAGACGGCATCGAGCCGCTGCGCGTACTCGGTGGTGGTCAGCCGGCCGGCTGCCAGCGCGCTGCCGAGCACGGCCGCCGCGCGATCCCGGTCGGCGTCCGAAGCGCGCAGCTCGAGTTGCGCCTGCTCGTGGGCAGGCCGTCTATCGACTAGGTGCGAACGGTCGCGGCCGGCGTCGGTCATGGCCCTCATCGTAGCGCCCGAACCGGCTAAACGCGATATGTCGCGTAACCCGTATCTGTCATCGGCTGTCTCGCTCCCTAGGGACATGTGACCTCTCACGGTGGAAGCATCACTCAATCCCGGCAAAACCTAGAAAGTGGCGCACATGACCGCGTTCCACGGCGCCACGAATCATCTGCGCCACCATGGCCGGCTCACGCCGGACCTGGCGCTGACGGCATCCGTCCCGCGTGCAACTCCTCAGGGAGTGCCGGGGGCGGTGACGGTGGCCTGGATGGTGACGGTGCCGGCATCGCGGAAGGTCAGGATGAGCGGGACGGTGCTGGTGGTCTCGAAGGGTGCCGGGTCCTGAAGGACCAGGTCGTTGCCGAAGGGGCTCAGGGTGAGGGTGCCGTCCGCCGGGATGGCCAGGCCGGCGACCACGGTCCGGAGACCGGTCTTTTGGTCGGGGCCGGTGCGGGTGGTCAGGAGGACATGGCGGGCGATCGGGCTGCGGGCGGCGATGAGCTCGTCGGGTGTGTCGCTGAGGTTGCGGATGGTGAGGAACGTGGTGGCGGCGCCGATCGCGGACGCGGCCTTCGGGGTGAAGGCGCGCATCGGGACAGCGGCCAGGCCGACCTGGATCCTGACCCGGGACAGGGTGCCTGCTCCGCCGGTGGCGACCCAGGCGGACAGCAGGGCGACCAGGAGCACGGCGCAGATCACCGGGCCGATCGCACCTCGGGCCAGATCGCGCCGCAGGTTCCGGCCGAGCTCGGCCCGGGCCGGGGCGGGGCTGGCCGGGGCGGGGCTGGCCGGGGCGGGGCTGGCCGGGGCGGGGCTGGCCGGGGCGGGGGTAGGGGTCATCGGTGGAACCGCTTCAGGCGCAGGCTGTTGCCGACCACGATGAGCGAGCTGGCGGACATGGCGACCCCGGCGAACAGGGGGTTGAGGTAGCCGAGGGCGGCGAGCGGGATCGCGATCAGGTTGTAGCCGGAGGCCCAGGCCAGGTTGCCGCGGATCACGGCCACGGTGGCGCGGGCGAGCTGGATGGCCTCGGCGGCGTCGGCCGGGTCCCCGCCGACCAGGGTCAGGTCGGCGGCGCGGATGGCGGCGTCAGTGCCGCCCCCGAGAGCTCCGATCGCCATGCCGAGATCGGCCTGGGCCAGCGCGGCGGCGTCATTGACGCCGTCTCCGACCAGGCAGACCGGAATCCCTTCGGCTTGCAGGCGGCGGATGGCCTCGACCTTGCCTTCCGGGCGGACCTCGGCGAACACGTCCGAGGCCGGGATACCGAGCTGGGCGGCGACGGCCAGCGCGGCGCGGGAGTTGTCGCCGGTCAGCAGTATCGGGCGCAGGCGCAGGGCGCGCAGGCGCGCGATGGCCTCGGCCGCGTGCGTCTTGAGCTGGTCGGCCACGACGAGCGCGGCTCTGGCCTGCCCGTCCCAGCCGACCAGGACCGCGATGCGGCCGGCTTCGGCGGCGGTGTCGGCGGCCTGACGCAAGGACGGGGGCACTTCGAGGGACAGCTCGGCGAACAGGCGCGGGCTGCCGACCGTGACCGCGCGTCCGTCGACGCTCCCCTGTACGCCGGCGCCCGGGAGGGCGGTGAAGCCGGTGACAGCGGGGCCGGCGGGGCCGGCGGACGGTAGCGAGCCGAAGCGTTCGGCGGCGAACCGGGCGATGGCCTGGCCGATGGGGTGCTCGGAGGCGTCTTCGACGGCCCCGGCCAGCAGCAGGGCTTCCTCATCGTCCTCCTCAGACCCAGTGTCTCCGTCAGACCCAGTGTCTCCGTCAGACCCAGTGACGACGTCGTGCACGGTCATGACGCCGGTGGTCAGCGTGCCGGTCTTGTCCAGGACCACGGCTCGGATCCGGCCTGCCGACTCCAGCGCCTGGGCGCTCTTGACTCCGATGCCGAGCTCGGCGCCGCGGCCGACGGCGGCGAGCAGCGCGGTCGGGGTGGCGAGGCCGAGCGCGCACGGGCAGGCGACCACCAGCACGGCCACCGCCGCGCTCCAGGCCGCCGCCGCGGGCAGGCCCGTGCCCAGCCAGAACCCGAGGGTGGCCACGGCGCAGGCGATCACGCACGGCACGAACACCGCGGCGATCCGGTCCGCCAGCCGCTGCGCGCTGGCCTTGGTGCCCTGCGCCTGGCTGACCAGGCGGGTGATCTGCGCTAGCAGCGTGTCGGAGCCGACCCGGGTGGCGCGCACCACCAGCCGCCCGCTCATGTTCACGGTGGCCCCGGTCACCTGGTCACCGGGTCCCGCCTCGGACGGCATCGACTCGCCGGTGACGAGCGAGGCGTCGATGGCCGAGGTCCCGTCCGCCACCACTCCGTCGGTGGCGATCTTCTCCCCCGGCCGGACGACGAACAGGTCCCCCGGCACGAGCTCGGCCACCGGCACCCGCTGCTCGGTTCCGTCGCGCAGCATCGCGACCGTCTTGGCGCCCAAGCTGGCCAGGGCAGAAAGCGCCGATCCGGAACGGACCCGGGCGCGTGCCTCCAGGTACCTGCCGGCCAGCACCGCGGTGGTGACGCCCGCGGCGGCTTCTAGGTACAGGGTCTGCCCGCTGGCCTGCCCGAAGGTAAACGCGAACGACATCCGCATGCCGGCCCGGCCCGCCCCGCCGAACAGCAGCGCGTAAAGGGACCAGCAGAACGACGCCGCCACCCCCACGCTGACCAGCGTGTCCATCGTGGCCGCGCCGTAGCCCAGGCCGTGCCACGCGGCCCGGTGCAGCGGCCACGCGCCCCACACCGCGACCGGCGCGGCGAGCAGCAGGCTCACCCACTGCCAGCCGGTGAACTGCGCGGCCGGCACCATGGCCAGCACGATGACGGCCGCCGCGAGCGGGATGCAGACGGCGAGGCGCCAGCCCAGGGCACGGGCCACCGGATCGGAGGACGGTGTGTCGGAGGGCGGCGCGCCGCGGGCCGCGGCAGGCGCGGGCAACTCGGCGGTGTAGCCGGTCGAGGAGATGACGCCGATCAGCTCGCCGGGGTCACGGCCGCCCAGGTGGGTGACGTAGGCCCGGCCGGTGGCGTAGTTGACGGTGGCCGCCACGCCGTCCAGCCGGTTCAGCCGGCGTTCGATCCGCGCCGCGCAGGACCCGCAAGTCATCCCGCCGACGACTAGTTCGACCTCGACCTGCCCGTCGGCGGCGAGGTGGGTATCGGTCAACGGCCCGGGCCCATGTTCATGTGCATGCCGCCGCCGCCCGGATTGCCGACCTGGGCATGACCGGTGGTCAGCGGGCCCAGATGAGCCCCGGTCATTTGCGCCACGGCGAAGATCAAGGCGAGCAGCAAGACAAACGCCAGGAGCTTGGCCTCACGAGCCACCAATGTCTGCTCACCCCTCCGCGAGCTGGGGCTGGGGCTGGGCGTCTGCCGGACGCGGGACGGAGGCACGGGTGGCGGGGGTAGCGGAGAAGCGCCGCAGCCGGAGGCTGTTCCACACCACGAAGACCGAGGACAGCGTCATCGTGGCCGCCGCGACGATCGGATTGAGGAAACCGAGGGCCGCCAGCGGGATGGCCAGGACGTTGTAGCAGAAGGCCCAGGCCAGGTTCCGCCGGATCGTCCTGAAGGTGGCGCGGGCCAGCTTGATGGCGTCGGGGACGACCTCCAGATCGTCGCGGAGCAGGATCATGTCGGCGGCGCAGATGGCGACGTCGGTGCCGGACCCGAGGGCGAGGCCGAGCTGGGCGGCGGCCAGGGCCGGGGCGTCGTTGACGCCGTCTCCCACCATGGCGACCGAACGGCCCGCGGCTTCAAGGTCCGTGACCACCTGAGACTTCGCGGCGGGCATGGCGCCGCTGATGACCTCGTCGATTCCGGCGGCAGCGGCGACCGCCGTGGCGGTGGCGGAGTTATCGCCGGTGAGCAGGACCGGCCGCAGGCCGAGGCCGCGTATTTGGGCGACAGCGGCGGCGGCGGAGGGCTTGACGGTGTCGGTGACGGCCAGGGCGCCGCGGATCGCGTCGTCCCAGCTGACCAGGACAGTGGTGCAGCCGGCTTCTTCCTGGGCGCGACACCAGCCGCCGAGGTCCGGGGGGACGGTGACACCCAGGTCGGTGAACAGCTTGGCGCGGCCGACGACAACTTGCCGACCGTCGAGGACGCCGCGGGCGCCTAGGCCGGGGAGGGCGGCGAAGCCGTCGGCGGACGCCAGGTGAGGCGACTCGGCCCTGGCTAGGACGGTGACGGCGGCGGCGACGGCGTGCTCGGAGGCTTGCTCGACGGCACCCGCGTAGCGGAGCAGGTCGGTACGGCTGACGCCGGGGAGCGGTTGCACGCCGGTGACGGCCATCTGCCCGGTGGTGACCGTCCCTGTCTTGTCGAGCACCACGGTGTCGATCGCGCGGGAGGACTCCAGCGCCTGGTACCCCTTGATGAAGACACCCAGCTGTGCCCCGCTCCCGGACGCCACCACCAGCGCCGCCGGGGTCGCGAGCCCCAGCGCGCACGGGCAGGCGATGATCAGCACGGCCAGCGCAGCGCTGAACGCGTGCGCGGCCGGGCTTCCCGCCAGCAGCCACCCGGCCAGCGTCGCCGCCGCACAGGCCAGCACGCACGGGACGAATACCGCGCAGATCCGGTCGGCGAGGCGCTGGATGCCCGCCTTCCCGGCCTGCGCCTGCTCGACCAGCGCGACCAGGTGAGCAAGCTGGGTGTCCCGGCCCACCTTGACCGCGCGCACCACCAGACGGCCGGTGAGGACGATGGTGCCGCCGGTCACGCTGTCCCCCGCGGCCGCGTCGACGGGGACCGATTCTCCGGTCATCATGCTGCGGTCGACGGCGGACTGGCCGGACAGAACCTCGCCGTCGGCGGCAATCCGCTCCCCTGGCCGCACCACGAAACGCTGGCCGGCCTGCAGCTGGCCGGCCGGGATCCGCCGCTCGGCGTGGTCGTCGCCGAGCACGCAGACGTCCTTGGCCCCGGCCGCGGCCAGATCCCGCATGGCCGCACCGGCGCTGCGCCGGGCCCGGGCCTCGTACAGGCGCCCGGCCAGCAGGAAGGTGGTGACTGAGGCGGCGACCTCGAGGTAGATGCCGCCGCCGGAGTTGTGCAGGAGCGCGTGCAGGCCGGACAGGCCGGTGCGGCTGCGGTCCAGGAAGAACATCGCGTAGATCGACCAGCCGCAGGCGGCCAGGATGCCCATCGACACCAGGGTGTCCATCGAGGACGACAGGTGCCGGGCCTGCCTGAGCGCGGCCTGGTGGAACGGCCACGCGGCCCAGGTGGCGACCGGCGCGGCCAGCACGACCAGGACCCACTGCCAGCCAGGGAAGCGCGACCACGGGAAGATCGACAGCACGATGGACAGGTCGGTCAGCGGGACGAAGAACACCAGGGCCAGGATCAGCCGGCGGCGCAGCCGCTTAACCGTGGCGCCGTCGGCCGCGAACGAGGTGTCCGCCGCCTCCGGGCGGGCCAGCTCGGCGGAGTAGCCGGCCGCCTGCACCACCTTGACCAGTTCCTGCGGGGAAACCTGGGGCGGGGCGGTGACGTGGGCCCGTTCGGTGGCAAGGTTGACGGTCGCCGTGACGCCGTCGAGCTTGTTCAGCTTGGTCTGCACCCGGGCCGCGCACGCGGCACAGGTCATCCCGCCGATAACGAGCTCGAGCTGGGCCGTACCTGGCGCCACGTCGGTCAGCGGACTCGCCGCCGCCACATCCACCACCCCTCCAACACCTCCCGCAAACTTACGGTAACGGTACTCCCGCGGCGAGCGGCCGGCATCGCGATACCGGACCGAGGTACCCGGCTCTGGCTGCGAAGATACGATGACCGGATGAGCCTGAGCGTGATCACCGTCAGCGGAATGACCTGCGAGCACTGCGAGAAGGCGGTGCGGGCCGAGATCTCGGCCATCCCCGGCGTCAGCCAGGTGGACGTCGATGTCGCCTCCGGTGAGGTCAGGATCCTGGCCGAGCCCGCCCTGGAGCTGACGGACCTGCAGGCGGCGGTCGAGGAGGCCGGCTACCAGCTCGCAGAGACGCGCTAGCCCGGCCCCAGAAGGAGTGCTGAATATGTCCGCTGCTGATTTCCCCGAGGGAACGGTCCTTACCTGCGGTCACGAGGGATGCGGGTGCCGCGTCGTCGTCCAGCACGCGTGTGAGTGCGTCAGCGCGCCCGGCGCCCCCTACACGTGCTCGTGCGGCTCGCCCATGGTGATCGTCAGCCCGTAGCCGCGGGGCCAGTTCGCTTAATTCGGGAGAAAAATTTAGAGCATCAGGATCAGCATGTAGCCCATAGTGACGCCCATGGCGATCTCACAGCACACGGCCAGGCGAGGAGACAGCGGCACCCGCTGGCCGGCTGGGCCCTGGGGCTCTGGCGTGCTCGGCGCGTCTTCGCCGTCCGCGGCCGCGAAGCTGGCTCCGCCGCCCGTTCCCGCTCCGGCCAGGACGGGAGCCGGAACGGCCCGGGCCGCCAGCGCCGCTACCGGCGCCAGTGAGGAGAGCCGGTCCGCGTTCCAGACCACGTACCCGAACAGCGCAAAGGCCAGCACGAGGGCGAGCGTGGGGAAGTGCGCGGCACCGGCCGCCATCCCGCTCATCCCCGATCCGCCGACCGCGGCCTTGGCCACGGTGGCCGCGGCCAAGAACATGTACAGCATCGCCCCGCAGGCCAGCATGTGCTGGAGGTGATGCCCCGGGCGTCCGCCGACGGTGCGCTGGCCCCGGAACTCGCGGATGGCCAGCCAGGCGAACCAGGCGGTGCTGATCGCGAAGACGACCTCCCAGCCGCCGACCCAGAACACCCGCAGCCGCGGCACGAGCATGCCGGCCATCGCCACGCCCATCAGCACGTGGATGCCGTCCACCCGGTGATCGGTCGGGCGATGCTGCCGCCAGGAGGCCGCCAGCCGGGTCAGGCAGTAGGCGGCGACGACGATCATGAGGCCCGCGAAGATCCACCCGAGCCAGGATGGTCCGCCCATGTCAGGCTCCTTCAGGGGATTCGAGCCGGGCGGCCGCCACCGCGTCAGGCTGACCGGTTGAGGACAGGGCGGCACGGCCCAGCGGCCAGAATGTCAGCGCGAGCAGCGCGAGCAGCACGCCGGAGTTCGGATCGGTGCCGCCCCTGGTCAAGATGCCGCCAAGCCCCTCGGCGGCCCAGATGAACGCGGCCGTCACGATGGCCAGCACGATGCCGGTCCGGGCCGCGGGATGCGGCAGGTAGACGCTCACCGCGACCAGGGCCAGCACGACCGCCAGGACCACGGCCACGGCCGGACCGTGGCTGTTGCCGAACGCGCCCAGGTGGTTGTCCAGGCTGGCCAGCCAGCCTGGCTGCCCGGACGCCATGCCGGAGACCATGCCGCCGAGCGCCTTCGGCGCCCTGGTCGCCGGCAGCAGGGCCATATAGGCCAGGCTGCCCCACAGCACCAGCCAGAGCGCCCGGGCCACGTTCGCCCCGGTGAACCGGCCGGCCACGAAGGGAGCCGCCCGGTCCGCTACGCCCGGCCACAGCAGGACGGCCAGCAGCGCATAGATGATCACCGCGCCCGGCGCCCCGTTAACCGGGCCGCCCGCGCCGTTCAACACCCCGCCTAGACCCTCACCGAACCACCACACGCCCAGCGCCCACAAGATCGACGCGCCGAGCGCGAGCTTGACGGTCGGCCGCCAGGCGATCCCGAGGCCGATCGCGAGCTGGATGAAGGCGAAGATCGCGTTCGTCCCGGCGGGGTGATCGGCAATGATCTTGGCTGACCAGTTGATCGGATCCGCGATGAACGCCGGATTGCCACCCGCCGTCGCGCCCAGCAGCTGGGAAAAATCCTTGCTGAACATGAAGGCCTGGAACTGCAAAAGCGCATCGAGCAGCCAGATGCCTGCCAGTACCAGCTGCAGCCGCCGCCTGACATCGGGGGCGGTCCAGCCCTCCTCATGCACCGCACCGACGCCGCACAGCCAGCCGGCCCGGGTCCTGACGTCCGCCGCCTGGCTTGCCATGAGTGTTCTCTCCTGCCCCGGACCCACAGCCGCCGGAATTCGCTGCCTGCCGCGCTGACAATGGCATGAGATTAATGGCATCCGGCTAGATCACACAAGCCTGTCATAGAAAGACGTGACGGGCAGTTATGGCACTAATACCCGGCGCGGGTATTAGCAATGCCATACGGAGGTATACCGGATAGGCAATATGGGTGATTCATGAACCCCGCCGGGGTATATGAGCCTTAAACCCCACCGGGGTATTGAGATCTCTGAATAATCAGCTAGTGAACGTTCGGTCGCCGCCGCGGCCCGGGGCGACCCGGCCCTTGGGCTCTTCCCAGTCTTCCTGGCGGCCAGGGCGGTCAGGTCCAGCAGGGCGTGGGAGCCGCCGAGGAGCCCGAGTTCTGAGCAGGCCGAAATGGCGGTCCCGGCGCGCTAGTTTTGCTCTGTATTCATGCTCGGGTATTCATGGTTGGGGAGGCCAGCATGCACGCCGCTGTGGTCACGACGTTCGACTCCGGCCCGCGCTACCAGGAATTCCCGGCTCCGGTCCCGCGCGGCGAGGACGAGATGCTCGTCGACGTGCTCGCCGCCGGGCTGCACCCGCGAGTCCGGTCGCAGGCGAATGGGTCGCACTACACGAGCACCGACGAGCTGCCGCTGGTACCGGGCATCGACGGCGTCGGGCGGGGGCCGGACGGGCGGCTGCGTTACTTCATCCTGCCGGACACCACCATGGGGGCGATGGCCGAGCAGACGGTCATCGACGTCCGGCGCAGCGTGGTGCTGCCCGACAGCACCGATCCCGTCGCGGTGGCCGCGGCGATGAACCCGGCGATGTCGTCCTGGGTCGCGCTGCGCCAGCGGGTGCCGTTCGGCCCCGGGCAGGACGTGCTCGTGCTGGGCGCGACGGGAAGCGCGGGTCGGCTGGCCGTCCAGATCGCGAGGCTGTTCGGCGCGAAAAACGTGATCGCGGCCGGCCGCGACTCCGGCCGGCTGGCCGCGCTGGCCGCGCTCGGCGCTACCGCCACGGTGCGGCTCGAGGGCGACGCCGGGGAGACGGCCCTAGGGCAGGCCGCCGCCGATGTCGACGTGGTGATCGACTACCTGTGGGGCGAACCCGCCGGGGCCGCGATGATCGCCGTCGTCACCCACCGCGCCGACCGGGGCAAGCCGCTGAGCTGGATCCAGATCGGCTCGGTGGCCGGCCCGACCGCTCCGATCCCGTCGGCCGCCCTGCGCGCGGCCCGCCTGCAGATCGTCGGCAGCGGCCAGGGCTCGGTCAGCGCGCGCGAGTACGTCGCCGAACTTCCCGCCATAGCCGAGGCGATCACCGCCGGCACCCTCGACGTCGACGCCCGGGCCGTGCCGCTCGCCGACGTCGAGCAAGCATGGGCCGCGGCCGCCGACGCCAACCAGCGCATCGTCCTCACCCCGCAGCTGTCCTAGCTGGACATGGCGCTGTCACCAGGGTTCGTTCCGAAATCTTATGATTGTCCTCGTGGCGAGGAGATGGGGTGATCGCGGCGTCAGGACCTGCGGCCGGTTACGATCCGATGCGGCAGTTCGCCGAGCTCGCCGGGGACGTGCGGGACCCGTACCCGATGATGGCCGAGATCCGGGCGGGCAGCCCGGTGCTCGAGGTGAGCGTGGGGCCGCGGACCATATTCACCGTCACCAGCCACGAGCTCGCGCGGCAGGTGCTGACCGACAATGAGCGGTTCTCCTCGGCCGGGTACGCGGCGACGATGGGGCAGGTCATGGGCCGGACCATCCTGGAGATGGACCCGCCGGAGCATCAGCGGCACCGGGCGCTGGTGGCCAGGGCGTTCCGGGTGCGGGTGCTGGATCAGTGGCGGGACGCGGTCATCGGGGAATGCGTCAGCGAGCTGATCGACGGCTTCGCCGGCGACGGGCAGGCCGACCTGGTCCCGCAGCTGACCTTTCCGTTCCCGGTCCGGGTGATCGCGCGGATCCTGGGGCTGCCGGAGGCCGACTGGCCGCGCTTCCTGCGGCTGTCCACGGAGCTGATCGCGGTCATGCGGCACTGGGACCGCGCCGTGGCGGCCGGGCGGGAACTGCGCGGCTACTTCGCCGACATCATCGCCGAACGGCGCCGGAACCTGCGCGAGGACCTGGTGAGCCAGCTCATCGCGGCGGAGGTCGACGGGCGCCGGCTCAGCGATGAGGAGATCTACCCGTTCTTGCTGCTGCTCCTGCCGGCCGGGGCGGAGACGACGTACCGGTCATCGGGCAACCTGCTGTTCGGCCTGCTGAGCCACCCGGATCAGCTGGCCGCGGTCCGCGCCGACCGGGGGCTGGTGCCGCAGGCGATCGAGGAGGCGCTGCGGTGGGAGACGCCGCTGCTGACCATCGCCCGGGAGGCCACGCAGGACCTGGAACTGGGCGGGGTGAGCATTCCCGCGGGCGGCTTCGTAGCGGTCTCGCTGGGGGCGGCGAACCGGGATCCTGAGCGGTACGCCGAGCCTGATGCGTTCGACGTGTTCCGTTTGGCTCGGCCGCATATGTCCTTCGGGGACGGGGCGCACCGGTGCCTGGGGATGCACCTGGCGCGGATGGAGACGCGGGTGCTGCTGAACGCGGTGCTCGACCGGCTGCCGGACCTGCGCCTGGACCCGGCGGCGCAGGACCCGCACATCCACGGGATGATCTTCCGGTCGCCGCCGAACTTGCCGGTGCTTTTCGGCGGGGTGATATCCGCACCGGACTGCACGCTCGGTCGCGACGGTCGGGCCCGCAGGCGAACTGCTCCCGGACCTGATCAGCGGTGATGCTCGCGACCGCGGCCTCGAAGTTCACCGGGTTGGGCAGCTCGGCCATGACCTTCCAGCCGGTCAGCGCGCGATCACCGGGAGCTGCTCGGGCAGGTCGAAGACACGAGCATCCTCCAGCTGCAGGTACTTGCCCTCGTAGGAGCGGTAGCCGCCTTGCCACAGCAGGCGGATGATCTCCAGGGCCTCGCCGAGCCGGGCGTGACGGACGCGCCGGCCGGAGAAACCCAGGCCGACCACGTGCTCGTTGAGCCGCTCGCCCGCGCCGACGCCGAGCGTGAACCGGCCGTCGGAGATCTGCATGGGTCGTTTCCTCCTACGTGGCCGGGTCCTGCTACCTGGCCGGGCGGCTGGCTGCCAGGCGTCGTCATGGGCAAACCGGCCATATTGCGGATAGAGCGCAAACCCTCATCGCGGGATAGGATCTCAGCGAGATGGCTGGACAGCGGGTCATGGGCATCGTGCTGGCGGGCGCCGAGGGCAAACGCCTCGCGCCGCTGACCGCGGACCGGGCCAAGTCAGCCGTGCCGTTCGGCGGCCTGTACCGGCTGGTGGATTTCGCGCTGTCCAACCTGGCCAACGCCGGGCTGTGGCACATCTGCGTGCTGACCCAGTACAAGAGCCACAGCCTGGACCGGCACATCACCACCGCCTGGCGGCTGAACAGCCTGCTGGGCAACTACGTCACGCCGGTGCCGGCTCAGCAGCGGCGCGGCCCGCACTGGCAGACCGGCTCGGCGGATGCGATCTACCAGTCGCTGAACCTCATTGACGACGAGCGGCCCGACATCGTGGTGGTCGTCGGGGCCGACCACGTATACCGGATGGACCCGATGCAGATGATCGAGGCGCACACGGCCTGGGGCGCCGGGGTCACGGTCGCGGCGATCCCGGTGCCTCGGACGGAGGCGACGGAGTTCGGCGTGGTGCGCAGAGCGGCGGCCGGTCACCGGATCGAGGCGTTCCTGGAGAAGCCCGCCGACCCGCCGGGCCGGCCGGGCCAGCCGGACGAGGCCTTCGCGTCGATGGGCGACTACGTGTTCGACGCCGACGTGCTGGTGGACGCGCTGCGGAAGGACGCGGCCGACGAGGCCAGCCAGCACAGCATCGGCGGTGACCTCATCCCGATGCTGGTCCGGGAGAACGCCGCGCACGTCTATGACTTCCTGGCTAACAGGGTCCCCGGGACCGGCGAGGGCGACCACGGCTACTGGCGGGACGTGGGCACGATCGATTCCTATTTCGACGCCCACATGGACCTGTGCGCGGCGCAACCGATGTTCAGCCTGTACAACGACGAGTGGCCAATCCTAACCCAGGCCGCAGCGCAGCCGCCGGCCAAGTTCGTGCACGACGACGGCGACCGGGTGGGGCGGGCGGTGGACAGCCTGGTCAGCAACGGGGTCATCATCTCGGGCGGGCTGGTAAGGAGTTCGGTGCTCTCGCCGGGAGTTCGGGTGGATAGCTGGGCGCGGGTCGAGCGTTCCGTGGTCCTGCACAACTCGCGGGTCGGGCGGCACGCGGTGGTGGAGAACGCGATCCTGGACAAGAACGTGGTAGTGCCGGAAGGGGCTGCGGTCGGGGTGGACAAGGAGCGCGATCGGGCCCGCGGGTTCGTGGTGTCCAGCGGCGGGATCACGGTGGTGGGCAAGGGGCAGGTAGTGACGCCATGAACTGGTCGAGCAGGTCCGCCAAGTCGGCGGGTACTTCCTGGTGGGGAGTTGCCGTGCACGAAAAGGACCGGGCGGCCGCCGCCCCCGCTCTGCGTGAACGCGATCTGCTGACCGCCCACGGTGATGTTCTGCTCGTCCACCCGCTGTCCTGCGGGCAACATCATGCAAGGTGCCCGCGGCGGAGCCGACCTCCCGGCCAAGGACATCGACCGGGTCAAGAGCCACCTCGCCAAGTATTACGCCAAGATGGGCGAAGATGCCCCCTGGGATCGCGGCTGAGGCCGCATCAGGCCGCGGGTCATCTGTCAGGACTATCGGCGGGACTAACGGCACTTGCCGTGCTAGCGCCCCGGGTGCAGCGTCCAAGCAGAGGATGGTGCAGATGAATGACAACGACACCACGCTTATCCCGGACAACTCGCCGCTCGCCGACAAGTTGCAGCGGATCGCCGACCATAAGCGCGGAGAACGAACGACGGTGCCCGGACGGATCCAATCCGTCGGGCACACCCGGGAGTTCGCCGCCGGTGGCGAACGGGGAAAGATGCGGGCCGCCAACGCGGACCGCGACCGGGTGGTGGAAGTCCTCAGCGTGGCCTACAGCGAAGGCCGGCTGTTCAAGGACGAGTACGACGGCCGCTTGGAGAACGCCTTGTCCGCGCGCACCTACGCCGACCTGGACCAGCTCGTGACCGACCTGCCTGTCGCGCGGGCGACCGCGGTGACTCCCGTGGTCAGGACCAACAACGGGCTCGCGATAGCGAGCCTCGCTTGCGGGCTCGTGCAGTTCGTGTTCGGGCCGGTGACGGCCATCCCGGCGATCGTATTCGGCCACATGGCCCTGAACCAGATCAAGCGCACCGGAGAACAGGGGGCTGGCCTGGCGCTCGCGGGTTTGATACTCGGCTGGGCGACGGTGGTCCTGATCGTCGTCGTCGGCCTGGTTCTTTCCGTCGGGATGCACGGCACCGTGCACTGAGTGTCACCCGGGCACGGGTGACAAACCCCCGGTCAAAGACCTGGGGCGGGAGGCCCGTTGGGCAGAGTATGGCCCTGGGGCCGGCCTGTAAGCCTGCTTTGGGCAGCCAGTGCCTGCAGCTCGGGCGCTTCCTGGATCATGCTGGTGGCCGTTTTCGTATACGTGCTCCGCAATTTCTCAGCTTCTTCGCTCGCGATCGTGGAACTCGCAGGTACGCTTCCCGCCTTGCTTTGCATGCCGTTCGCCGGCGCGTTCGCGGACCGCCACGACGTCCGTACGCTGGCCGTAGGTTCCATGGCGGTTCAGACGCTGAGCTTGCTGGGTGTGCTGGCGGTGCTGAGGACCGGCCTGTGGGGAATAGCGGTGTGCTACGGCCTGCAAGGTGGTGCCAGCGCATTTTGGCCGCCTGCGCGGCAGCGCTGGTTGTATGCGCAGATCCGCGAAGGCCAGGGTCGTGCCGCAGCCAACGCTGCGATCGGTTCAGTCAGCGGCGTGATGACGATCGCGGGAGCGACGCTCGGCGGAATCCTGTCGGCATGGAGCACAATCGGTGCGCTCGCCGTAGCCGCGGGGCTCCAGCTCGCAGCGACGGTGCCCCTGTTCGCCCTGGCCCGGCCCGATACCCGGCATAGTGCGCAGACATGCGCTGCCCGGCGGTCCTTTCGTGCCGACCTGGCCGAGGGCTTCACCGCGCTGCGGGGCCTGCCCCTGGCCAGGTCGGTGATCTGGATAGGCATTGCCTGGGGTTTCATCGGCGGTGCCTACAACGTCCTGCTCGCCGCCTATGTCACCGACGGGCTGCACGGCGGCGGATTGCTGCTCGGCGCGTTTTACGCAGTGGATGGCGTCGCGGTGATCGCGGGCACAGTGCTCGCGGTGCGCCTGGCGCCACGTTCGCATCTGGCCGCCTACGCGGTCGCGTACGCGCTGCAGGGCGCCGCATGGGGCGCTATGTTCCTGGGCGACGGGGCCGCATGGGCAGCGGCGCTGCTAGCGGTAATGCGCACCGCGAGCGGCGTGATTATCGCACTGGATACCACGATCTTGCTCGCCGCGGTGCCTGAGCGGCTGAGGGGCAGGGTCACCAGCTTGCACATGACCACATACGGCGCGGTGTCCAGGGTGGCGCTGGCGGCCTTCGCCGGATTCCTCGCGGTCGCCGGAGTCAGGACCGTAGGCATGGCCGCCGGCGCAGCTTCCGTCCTGGCCGGCGCCGCATGGTGGTCACTGAATGGGCGGCGCGCCCGTCCTCTCTATATGGACGCGATATCTTCAGCCGACCCGCAGGACAATCCCAAGTACCGTAGTCGGCTAGGCCACGGGAGGAGGCGATATCCCAGCCGTGCATGACCAGCTCGGTGAGCGTGATCTTGCCCCACATCTCGTTGGAGAAGTCCGACCCCGGCACGTTGGCGCTGCCCTGCCAGGCCGCTGGGTCGTCCCAGGCCTCGCCGAGTTCCCGCAGGTGCTGGGCGGCGCTGTCGCGCCAGCCGGGGTCAAGATGTGCGGCGTCAGGGCCGGTGCCGGAGCCAGGTAGCCCGGCGGTGTGGTGCGCCAGCGCGGTGGCCCCCCGAGACACCTGGTCGACGTGTTCGATGAGATCGCCGACCGTGTACTCGGTGCAGGGGCTTGAATTGGGTGAGCTGGTCATCATTGACGCCGGCTAGCACCTCGATCATCCGGTGGCAGGCTGGCTTCAGGTCAATCACATGGTCTCCTGTACTGGTCCGTGGACGCGAGTGGCGCTTCTCGACGGTTCCGTCGGACTGCAGGTGGGCGAGTCGCTGGAAAGCCGTTACGTTTATGGGCGCGACATTGTCCGGCCAGTGGCAGATATTGTCCGCGCAGGAAGTCTCGCCGTTCCGTAAATTGCCCAAATAGGTGGTAAATCGAACTTACTCCCCGAATTCAGGGTCAGGGGTCAGGAGCGGACGAGGCGGGCGATGGCCTCGGAGGCTTCCTTGATCTTGTCCCCGGCTTCGGGGCCGCCTGCTTCGATGGCCTGGGTGACACAGTGGCCGAGGTGATCTTCGACGAGGCCGAGAGCGACGGCCTGGAGGGCCCGGGTCACGGCGGATACCTGGGTAAGGACGTCGATGCAGTACGTGTCGGACTCGACCATGCGCTGAAGTCCGCGCACCTGGCCCTCGATGCGGCGCAACCGCTTGAGATAAGCGTCCTTGTCCTGCGTATAGCCGTGCATAATCCAACTGTAAGCGCTGGGCGGCATCCAAGGTAACCTCACGACAGTGCGCGACGAGACCGTTGAGGCCTTCCTCGGCCAGCTGGCCGCCGGGTGCCCGCTGCCGGTGGCGGCCCGACCGCGGCCCTGCACGCCGCGCAGGCGGCGGCGCTGGCGCCATGATCGCCAGGTACAGCAACGGCACGTGACCGACGCGGCGGCGCGCCTCAGCTAGCCGAGCATGCTGCGGTAGACGGCGATCAGCGCCGCCTTCTGAGCGTCGCTGAGGCGCGGGTCCGCGCTGATCGCGTCCTCGGTCAGCAGAGGCTGGGAGGCCGCGTCGACCTGACTCGTGCCGTTCTGGTCGGGGCTTGCTATCGCGTCGATCAGGCCGGCCTGGGCCATCAGCGACTCGGCCGAGAGGTTCAGCGCGTCGGAGATCGCCTTGAGCACGCGGACCGACGGCTGGTGCAGGCCTCGCTCGACCTGGCTGAGGTAGGGGTTGGACAGGCTGGTCAGCTCGGCCAGCTGGCGAAGCGACAGGTTGGCCTTCTTCCGCTGGTCCCGGATGAAGGCGCCGAGCACCTCGCGCTGCGCTTCCCACAGATCCGTCATGGCCTTACCCTCCTTACTCGCAAACTATAGAACGCGGCAGCTCCGGGGATTCCCGGAGCTGCCGCGTGCACGACTGTCCGGCTCGCTGAGCGCGAGCCTTTGCGTCGCTCTGTCCCACTTAGCGGGTCTTACTTAGCCGCCGCGGACTTCGACGTGACCTTGCCGTTCTCCTCGCCTGGGAGCAGCGGGCTCGCTACTTCCAGCACCTCGTCAGCGAACTTCCGCTGGTTGGTGAGGATCTGCTCGGCGAAGTCGTAGCCGCGGGCCACAACCTCGTGCGGGCTCGGCAGCCGGTCGGCGAGCGGCATGCTCACTGAGGGGATCGACGGGAGAGACTGGGTGACGGACTGGACCGTCTCGACCCAGGTCTTGAGCGCGTCGAGCGCGATCTCCTGGCTCTTACGGATGGTGGTCAGGATCTGCTCCTGCACGTCTTGCGTGACATTGCTGGCCATTGTGGCCTCCTTGTTTTCGACTTCTACTGCTAACTATACCAAGCAATGATTGGGATGTCAAGCGACTTGCTTGGCATCTGCAGCGGACTGCGGTCGGGTGGGCGGGGGGACGCAGCACGGCCCGTTCGGCAAATGTCTGGTGAACGGGCCGTGAGACCCTGCGGGTTGCGTCGTGGGGCCCAACCCGCAGGGGGCCTGGGCGAAGGCTTAGCCGGCGGCCTTCGGAGTGGGCTTGGCGGCGGGCCTCGGGGTCCGCTTGGCGGCGGTTCCCTTGGACGCGGCGGCCTTCGGTGCGGCGGCCTTCGGTGCGGCGGCCTTCGGTGCGGCGGCCTTCGGTGCGGGAGACTTGGCGGGAGCCGGCTTTGGCGCGGACGCCGCAACTGGAGTCTCGGTCTTGGCGACGGCGGGCTTGGGCTCAGCCTTGGCGACGGCGGGCTTGGGCTCAGCCTTGGCGACGGCGGGCTTGGGCTCAGCCTTGGCGACGGCGGGCTTGGGCTCGGTCTTGGCGACGGCGGGCTTGGGCTCGGTCTTGGCGACGGCGGGCTTGGGCTCGGTCTTGGCGACGGCGGGCTTGGGCTCTGCGGGCTTGGGCTCAGCGGGCTTGGGCTCAGCCTTGGCGACGGCGGGCTTGGGCGCCGGGGCCGCAACGGCGGGCTTGGGCTCAGCCTTGGCGACGGCGGGCTTGGGCGCCGGGGCCGCAACGGCGGGCTTGGGCTCGGCCTTGGCGACAGCGGGCTTGGGCTCAGCGGGCTTGGGCTCGGCCTTGGCGACAGCGGGCTTGGGCTCAGCGGGCTTGGGCTCGGCCTTGGCGACAGCGGGCTTGGGCTCAGCGGGTTTGGGCTCGGGCACTACGGCGGCGGGCTTGAGCGCGTGCGTGACCTGGGCGACCTTGGGCTCGGGCTGGGGAGCGGTCCTGGTCGTGCCGTTCTCGTGGCGGCCCGTCATCAGCGGGATGGTCAGCGCCAGCAGGTCGTCGGCGAACTTCCGCTGGTTGGCTAGCAGCTGCTCGGCCAGGCCGTAGGCGCTGTCGACCGCCTCCTCCGGGGTTGGCAGCTTGCCGGCAAATGGCACCGTGAGGTTCGGCAGCTTGTCCGTCAGTGGCGACAGCCTGGGGGTTACGGTGGTGACGGTGTCGACCCAGATCCTGAGCGCACCGATTATGGTCTTCTGGCCCTTGCGAAGGGTGGCCAGGAACTCTTCCTGCAGGTCCTGCGTCGACGTCCTCGTCATGGTCTTCTCCTTATAGCTCATCATGCAAACTATACCAAGCGTGGGTGGGATGTCAAGCGCGCGCGCTTGATATGGGCAGCAAGGCGCGGCGGGGTGCAGTAGAGTGCGGCGGGGCTCGGCGGAGTGCGGTCGGGTCAGGTCCCCTCGGCGGCGTCGGCCAGCAGGGGGGAGCGGGCCAGAGCGATCACTGCCACGGCCATGATCGCCGCGGCCGCGACCTCAGGGACGATGTACCAGCCACCCCGGACGTTCTCGTGAAAGGCGAGCACGCCCCACAGGACGGAAATGACCGGGTCGGCGAGGGTCAGGCCGGGCTGGGCCGCGATCAGGCCGCCGGCGTTCAGGGCCGACTGGATCAGGAACATGCCGAGCAGGCCGGCCGCGACCATCGCGTAGATCTCCCAGCTTGTGAAAAGCGTCACAATCCCCTGCGAGAAGGTCCGCGTCATGCCCTTCATCAGGGCCGCGGTCAGCCCGAACGTCGACCCGGCGGCGATCCCGAGGAGCGCGGCCCGGTAGGCGCTGTCCGAGCCGCGGGCCGACTTACGGCGGCCGACCAGGACCAGGGCCCCGACCAGGGCCAGGTTCACGCTGATGCCGAACACCCAGCCGTAACAGTGCACGTGCCCGTTGCGGCCGGCCGACGGTGACAGCAGAAACAGCAGGGCGCCGAGGCTGACCGTCATCACGACCGCAGAACCCCATTCCCGCCAGCGCATGCCCTGGCCGAAGATCCGGGACGCGAGAATCAGCGTCAGCGGCAGCTCGAGCACCAAGATCGGCTCGACCGTGGCGAGTTGGCCGAAGCCCAGCGCCGTGGCCTGGAGCAGGAAGCCGATGCAGATGGCCAGGATCCCGCCGAACCAGACCGGCTGGTGCAGGAGGCTCCAGATGAGCCGCCAGCTCAGGTTCTGGTTGCGGGGCACCTCGCGGTTGGCCTTGCGCTGCAGCACCGAGGAGGTCGCGTTGCCGAACGCCGCCAGCACCGCGAGCAGGTAGCTCAGCATGTATCCCTCCCCGCCCGCCGCTACCCGGACCAGGCACGACGACACATAACCCGCAGGAGTTGACCGGGATCGTGACGTAAATCGCAGAGCCGCACCGATGCCCGCGAGCGGTCATCACCGCGTTCTGAAGTCTCTTGCTGGGGGCCTTGAGCGGTGATCGCGTCAGCATCGTTGATCCCGCTAACGGTCATGTGACTCAGCCGCTACCGGATCGAGATGTGTTGATTCTAGAGGTTCATGATGACACGGCGTAATTTTGGGTATCTAACGGCTAGCGGGGCTCCACGTTGCCTCGGAGTGTGCGGAGGTCAGCGATGCGACGCCTGTGGATGTCTTTGCTGCTCGTGCCCGTACTAGCGCTCGCCATACCGACGGCGGCCCTGGCCTCGTCGTCGGCGCCTGCTGCTACCACCAGTGTCCTGCAACCGGGCATGAAGGGCTCGGCCGTCAAAGTACTGCAGCGTCGGCTCGCCGCGCTGAAGTACTACCCGGGCTCGATCGACGGGCAGTTCGGCACCGCTACCCTCGAGGCCGTCTGGGCCTTCCAGGAAGTGCAGGGCTTGCCAGGCAGGGACTACGTGAGCTCCGCGATGCAGCGGGCGCTGGCCGACCCGCGGGCGCCGAAGGTGCTCGACCGCGGCGCCGGAGCCAACCGGGTCGAGGTCAATCTGGCCAGCGAGGTTCTTGTCCTGTACCGCGACAACAATATCCAGCTCATCAGCCACGTCTCATCGGGCGGCGGCTACTACTTCTGCTCACCTGGCGGCGGCTGCGGCTACGCCATAACGCCCACAGGCAACTTCAAGACCATCGTCTACATGCCCGGCTGGGTCCAGGTTCCGCTCGGCGAGATGTACAACCCGGTCTTCTTCATCGGCACCGCGTACGCCATCCATGGCGACACCTACGTCCCGCTGGCGCCCGTCTCGCACGGCTGCGTGCGGATCCCGATGGACGTCGCGGCGTTCTTCCACACGCTGGCGCACATCCCCGGTGAACCGGTCATCGTCCGCGGTTAAGAGCGGGAGGGCCGCGCTCTGCGGCGTCGGCCGGGTGATGTGAGGAGTAACTGGAGGACCGGGGGTTACCCGGCGCGGGCGGGTGGGCTGTGGCTGCGCAGGACCTTGGTCCGGTCGCGGTTCCACGCGGTGGTGGTGCCGTCGGGGTGGCGGACCAGGGTCCAGCCCAATGCCGCGTACTTAAGGGCTGGCGCTGGGCGAGAGGCCGCTGGTTGGTCACGGTTTGGGCTGCTGGCGGGCGTGCCGGCGTGAAATGTGACAAGGCTCCTGGTAGGACATGCGGTCTGCCAAGATCACGTGTCCTTGCCGGGAGCCTTGTTGAGTGCCCATCGTGCCATTGCGGTGCCTGCTGATGCCAGTTTTCCGCTCCGGCTGATTCAGGAGGTGGTGGACCGATCGGGGGCCCGGGAACGGAGGCGGCGGCTGCTGCCGGCCGCTGCGGTGATGGTGTTCGTCCTGGGCTGCTGCCTGTTCAGCGAGGATGCCTATGGTGAGGTGGCCCGTAAGCTGACGGGCTGGCTGGGTCCGCTGGCAGGACGGCCGGCCTGGCGGGTTCCGGGTTCAGCGGCACTGGCCCGGGCCCGCCGCCGGCTGGGGACCGGTCCGTTCGAGCTGCTGTTCACCCGGCTGGCGGGGCCGCTGGCCGGGCCGGGCACGCCGGGCGCGGCGGCATTCGGCCGGGTGCTGATGGCGATCGATGGCACCTCGCTGGAGGTGCCCTATACCCCGGCTGATGTTGCGGGGTTCGGCTCACCGCCGTCCGGCCGCGCGGCCGGCGCCGGTTACCCGCAGGTCCAGCTGGTCACGGTGACCGCGTGCGGGACCCGGGGCCTGGCCGGCGCGGCGATCGGGTCGCGCCGCGGGACCGGCTGCAGTGAGCAGGAGCTGGCCCGGCAGCTCACCGGGGTGCTGGGACCGCAGATGCTCGTCCTCGCCGACCGGGGGTTTTGCGGATATCCCGTGGTCTCGGCGCTGACCGCGACCGGCGCGCAGGTCATCATCCGGGTCAAGTCCAATCAGCAACTGCCAGTCATGCGGGCTTTAACGGACGGGTCGTACCTGTCGGTGCTGCCTGAGCCCGGGGCCAAGCGCACCTTGGTGGAGCGCAACAGCAAGCGCCGCCGCCGCCGCGGCGCCGCGCCAGATACCAGCCCGCTGCCGGGCATCACGGTCCGCGTCATCATGTTCACCCTTACCGTCACAGGTGCCGGCGGCAGCCGCCGCAGCGAGTCCTGCCGGCTGATCACCACGTTGCTGGACCCGGCCGGAGCACCAGCCGCCGAGGTCGCCGCGTGTTACGCGCAACGGCGGGAAATCGAGACCGGCTACCGCGAGCTGAAGGTGTCGCTGCGCGGTCCCGGCCGGGTGCTGCGGTCCAAGGACCCCGCCATGGTCAGGCAGGAAATCTGGGCAATGCTCTGCGCCTGCCAGCTCATCCACACCCAGCGGGCCGCGGCCGCAGCCGCCTGCTCTGACCTGGACCCCGACCGGATCTCCTTCACCGTCACCTTGCGCGCTATCCGGCGGCAGATCACCAGCCGCCGCCCGGGCCGCCACGCCACCGTCCGCAGCGAGATCCTCGGCCAGCTCCTGCCTCGCCGCCGGTCTCGCAGCTATCCCCGCCTGCCACTGAATCCCGCCGCCAGCCGGCGCAAAGCCCGGGGCGGCCGCAGCGCCGCCATCACCTGCACCATCAGCATCACGGCCGCCAGCACAGGACTACCTGGCCCTTAAGTACGCGGCATTGGGGTCCAGCCCATCCGTGGATCATCACCGCATGGTGGTGCGACACGAAAGTCGCACATGTGCGAGCGAACTAGCAGGTTGGAGGGCTGGCATGAGGTAGATGCCGGTGGTGTAGTTCCAGGCTTGTGCTCAAGGCCTGTCTCTGCCCTGGCGTGCGTGCACGGGTCCTGTCCGTGCGGGTGCGGAGCCCAGGGGAAAGCCCGAGGGCGCCCGGGTCATCCGGGGGCCACAGGTGAGGGGAAGGCCGGGCGGGCGAAGGACGTAAACCCTTGATTGATGCTTCGTAAAAGTGGGCCCCGGGTAGGTGACGGCAGTACCGGGGTGCAGGATCCGTGCGCTGAGAGGCGCAGGCGGCGGGCCGGGGACATCACCTGGCTCGTATGAGCACCGCTGGTCCCGGAGTATAGAGGGCGCCCAATCCGGTCGTTACTCGCGTGTGCGGAACGTGGAAACCCCGTCAGGGTCCGGCACCTGGTGCCGGCAGGCCGATCGTAAGAGGGGCGGAATCCCCTGGCGGGACAGGATGGCCAAGTGTCTTTCCTGCTCTCCGACGACGCGTCTTTCATCACCGGAACGCAGCTTGTCATCGACGGCGGGTGGCTGGCGCGATAACGAGCACCCGGGGCTGCTGTCGGCGGTGCGTTAGAGCCGGAGACACCACGGTCCGTTCGGGAAAATAGAGCATCATCCCGAAACGGACCAGCCCCTCGGATCAGCCGGCTCTGCGACGGCGCCGCGATGGCCACCCCTCGCACAAGCTCTGAGCGCATGGATGTGGCACCCTGCATTCTCTTTCGGGTGAGCTGCCATCTTTCTCGCGGAGATCGCGCGTCTTGCCTGGGGTGCGGGTGCCACTGGCCCCATATGCCGGGCTCGGGTGCTGCGTACCCCGGGCTGTGGTGCCCCGCGCGATCGCAGGGCGGGCTTTTGTCCCTTTTATCGTCTTGGGCGCGGATTATCGTGGTTGATCCGGGCTTCATGGTTGATCCGGGGTATCCCCGTGCACCCGATCCACCGCGGAGCCCGGATCCACCGCGGTAACCGGAGAACCCCTCCGCCTGGCGTGGCGGTAGCGGGTCCTGTGCCGGCTGTGATGTCCAGGGACGGGGGCGGGGCGATCACGCGCTCACCATGGCCTCGATGGTTAGCCGGCGGGCACGGCCATACGATGGCCACGGGCGACACCCGGGCCGACGGCACGTTGCGTTCGTCGCCGAGCAGCCAGAGAAGCGCCGTTCAGAAACAAGAGGAGATCAGCAAATGCCGGCAACGCTGAAGTTGACGCATAAGGCACTCGGAGCGGAGGTCCGTCGTGGCAGGTACGATGTCGTCGTCGACGGTGAGCGGGCCGGGTCGGTCGAAATGAACCACACGGTCGAGATACCAGTCGAGCCTGGACGTCACACCCTGCAACTTCGTAATGGACGAAACTCGAGCAGCACTCAAACCTTCGACGCCGCCGAGGAAGAGATCGTCGCCTTCCGGTGCACCGGAAAGAGGCTCTTGCCGATCTTTCTCGCATCCTTTGTCGTGCCCAGGCTGGCACTGAAACTCGTTCGCGATTGAGTCGGCGTCGCCGTCGCGGCGCTCACCAGCACGTCGTTATCGCCGCCGGGTGTCGCGACGTCGAACAGGCCTCCTTAAGCTGCTCGGAGACGAGAACACTTATGAGGAGCCGGTCATGGCCGAACAGGACCTGGTTGCCATCGCCAGGACCATCATCGACGACAACCAGTACATGACGCTGGCCACCGCCGACGCGCAAGGCCAGCCGTGGGCAGCGCCAGTGTTCTATGCCACCGCGGACTACACCGAGTTCTACTGGATCTCCGCGCCTGAGACCACGCACTCAAGGAACCTGGCGCAGCGCCCGGAGATCAGCATCGTGATCTTCGACTCCAGGGCACCAGAAGGCACTGGGCAGGCGGTCTACCTGGCGGCCACGGCCGAGCAGGTGCCTGACGATGATCTCGACCGGGCCTTGGCCGTCTATCCGGGACCAGCCGAGCGCGGGCTGGCACCGCGTGACAACCGCGAGCAGCTCCAGGCCCCCGCCCCCTACCGACTTTACCGGGCCACGGTCTACGAGCATTCAACCCTCTGCCCGCGGGGCACCGGAGCGTGCACACCGCACGGCGCGCCGTTCGATCATCGCGTCCAGGTACACGTGGTCGGCTAGGCGCTTCCAGCGACCGGTTCCGGCGGATCATGGGGCTAGAAGAATCACCAGGAAGGCACCCAGGATCATGAACGGGCCGAAGGGGATGTGCTGCTTTCTGGTCGCACGACCCGACACGAGCAGCGCCACGCCGAACAAGCCCCCCAGGCCGAACCCGGCGAAGCCACCCGCGATCAGCGCGCGCCAGCCGAACCAGGCCAGCAGGGTGCCCAGGCTCGCGGCCAGCTTGACGTCGCCCAGGCCCATCGCCGACGGGCTGATGAGCAAGAGGGCCAGGTACAAGGCGGCCAGGGCGAAGCCGCCCAGCGCGGCCCTGGCCAGGATGGGCCAGTGGCCGCCGGCGGCCGCGGCGGCGAGGAGCAACACGGCGGTGCCGGCGTAGGCGGGGATGGTCAGCCGGTCGGGCAGGCGGCGGACGGCGGCGTCGATGAAGGCGAGCGGGACAGCGCAGGCAGCCAGCCAGCATGCCGCGGCGAGGACCAGGCCGGGATGGACCCTGGTCGCCAGCGCGCCGAACAGGATCGCCGTGGTGACCGCGACGGCGAGGACGGGCGGCGCGGTGGGCGGGGGCGATTGGGGGGGCTCGGCTGGCGGGTTCACGGCGTAACTCCGCCGCGGGCTGGACCGTGGCGGGCTGGGGCTGAGGCTGGAGCAACTGCACCAGCGCCAGCGAGCGGGAGAGCTCGATACAGCCGATGGCAACCGCGATGACGGCGACGATCTCGCCGACGAGCAGCCATCCGCCGGTCCGGACGTTCTCGTTGAAGACCGTCACCCCGTAGCAGGAGCTGATCAGTGCATCGCCGAGGGTGAGCGGCGGCTGGACGGCGATCAGCGAGCCGGCCTGCAGGCCGTTCTGCAGCAAGAATAGCGCACCGACCCCGGCCGCGGCGGTCGCGTACAGCTGCCAGGAGGTGAAGAACGGCACGACCCCCCGCGACAGGGCGGCCATCGCGCTCTTCATCAGCGTCGCGGTCAGCGCGTAACCGCAGGCCGCCGCGAGACCGAGCGCGGCCGCGCGGGCGTTTCCTGTCGCTCGCACGCCAATGGCGATCACGATCGCCTCGAAGCAGCCGGTGACGATCAGCGTCGTCACCCAGACCTTGAGGGGGGCGTGCGTTGTCCCGCCCGACGGCGCCGCCACCGCAAGCCCCGCGCCGAGGCTGGCCGTGACCAGGCCCACGGCCAGCCAGGTCCGCAGGGGCAGCTTGCGGTGGATCAGCCTGCTCGCCACCAGCAGGGTAAACGGCAGTTCGATGATGAAGATGGGTTGCACCAGCGCGACCGGCCCGGTCGCCAGCGCTGTGGCCTGGCACACCGCGGCGAAGATCACCATGCCGATTCCGGCCAGCCAGACCTTACGCCTGATCAGGTAGCTGAACAGGGACAGGTGCAGCGCGCTGGCGGCAGGCGCGGTGGCGGCGGCCATCCGCTGCAAGACCGATGCCGTGCCATTGCACAGCGCCGTCAGCAGGGCAAACAGAACTGACACCACCGCGGCATCCTAGCGGTATTAACGGCCAGGTTGAAAGCGACGTAGCCGCAGGGGGACTGAGCAGGGGTGAGGCGGAGGGGTACGGAGGTGGGCCGGGAGGCTCGCCGTACCATCAGGAGCATGCAGGAACCAGGGGCGCCCCTCACGCCGCAGCAGGGGCCGCGGTGGGTGAAGCTGCTCGACCAGAGCAGGTGCATCGGGTGCCATGCGTGCACGACGGCGTGCAAGAGCGAGAACGAGGTGCCGGTCGGGGTGACCCGGACCTTCGTGAAGTCGGTCGACGTGGGGCTGTTCCCGGAGGTGCGGCGGGCGTTCCAGGTGACCAGGTGCAACCAGTGCGAGGACGCGCCGTGCGTGGCGGCGTGCCCGACCCAGGCCATGTACCGGCGCGAGGACGGGATCGTCGACTTCGACAAGGAGATCTGCATCGGGTGCAAGGCGTGCATGGCCGCCTGCCCGTACGACGCGATCTTCATCAACCCGGAGGACCACTCCGCGGAGAAGTGCAACCTGTGCGCGCACCGGCTCGACGTGGGGCTCGAGCCGGCCTGCGTGACCGTCTGCCCGGTCGAGGCGATCCTGGTCGGGGATCTGAACGATCCCGGCAGTAAGGCGTCGCAGGTGATCAGCACGGAACCGGTGCAGGTGCGGCGGCCGGAGAAGGAAACACGGCCAGGGGTCTACTACAAAGGGACGCACCAGGCCACGCTGGACCCGCTGGCCGCGGTCCGGCCCGAGGGCGGGCTGTACGCGTGGGCCACCCAGGGCCCCGGGCCCCAGCCGGTAAGCCCGCAGCCGGTGAGCCCTGGGGGGTCGCAGGCGGCGGCGCTGATCTCGTACGACGTGCCGCATCAGGCGCCGTGGGGGTGGCGGGTCAGCCTGTACACGTGGACGAAGTCGATCGCGGCGGGCGGGTTCGGGGTGCCGGTCGGGCTGGCGGCGGCGGGGTATCTGAGCTGGACGAACGGGGCGGTGCGGTGGGGGGCGCCGGTGGTGGGGCTGGTTTTCCTGGCGTTGACCGGGGCGCTGCTCATCACCGACCTGAAGCACCCGATGCGCTTCTACCTCATCTTCACCAGGCCGCACTGGCGGAGCTGGCTGGTGCGGGGGGCATTCATCGTGAGCGGGTACGGGGCGGTGCTCGCGGCGTACCTGCTGGCGGCGCTGGCGGGGGCGGGGGCTGAAGGTAGAGCGGTGGGGGTGCTTGAGGGGCTGGGGTGGACGGGGATGGTAGCGGCGTTGGGAACGGCGGTTTACACGGCGTTCTTGTTCGCGCAGGCCAAGGGGCGGGACTTGTGGCAGAGTCCGGTGCTCGCGCCGCATCTGGCGGTGCAGGCGGTGCTGGCGGGAGCGGCGGTGCTGGCGGGAGCGGCGGTGCTGGCGGGAGAAGGGGTGCTGGCGGGAGAAGGGGTGCTGCCGCTGCTGGCGGGACGCGCGGTGCGGGCGGACGAGGTGCTGGTGGCGGTGGCGGCGGGAGTGCACCTGGCGCTGGTCGGCGCCGAGCTAGGGCTACACAGATCGGGACGGAACGGCACTGGGCACGCGCGGCTGGCCAGCGAGCAGCTGACCGTGGGGAGATACCGGCGATCGTTCTGGATCTCGGTGCTTTTGGTCCTGGTGGGGGTGGGGGCCCCCTTGGTGGGGATGGGGGCGGGAGTTTCGGCGCTGGTGGGGTTGCTGGTGTATGAGCATGCTTATGTGCGAGCCGGCCAGTGCGTCCCCCTCGCGTAGTGCGTCCCGCTCGGGTAGGGCTAGGGGAGCTCGGGCGGCGGGTGAGCGCGGCCCGGGCGGCGACCGAGGCGCGCGGGGAGACCTTCTATCAGGGGGCCAGCCGGGTGCACCTGGCCGCGTTCCCGCCCAAGGAGCGCTGGGACGACTGGGTGGAGCTGTCCTCGCGGGCGTGGCCGCGGCGGGAGGAGCACCACTACATGCTGGTGCCCACGACCTGTTTCAACTGCGAGTCGGCGTGCGGGCTGCTGGCCTACGTGGACACTGGCACCGGGCAGGTGCGCAAGTTCGAGGGCAACCCGGAGCACCCGGGCTCGCGCGGGCGGAACTGCGCCAAGGGGCCGGCCACGATCAACCAGGTCACGGACCCGGACCGGATCCTGTACCCGCTGAAGCGGGCGGGGGCGCGCGGCGGCGGGCAGTGGGAGCGGGTCAGCTGGGACTCGGTGCTCGACACGCTGGCCGCGCGGATCAGGACCGCCCTGACGCAGCAGCGGCAGAACGAGATCATGGTGCACATCGGGCGGCCGGGTGAGGACGGGTTCACCGAGCGGGTGCTGGCCAGCTGGGGCGTGGACGGGCACAACTCGCACACCAACGTGTGCTCGAGCGGCGGCCGGACCGGGTTCCAGTTCTGGATGGGGATCGACCGGCCCAGCCCGGACCACGCGCACGCGAAGGTCATCTACCTGATCAGCGCGCACCTGGAGTCCGGGCACTACTTCAACCCGCACGCGCAGCGGATCACCGAGGCGCGGGCAAACGGGGCCAAGGTCATCGTGCTGGACACCCGGCTGTCGAACACCGCGACGCACGCGGACTACTGGCTGTCGCCGCGGCCGGGCAGCGAGGCGGCGATCAACCTGGCGGTGGCCAACCACCTGATCCAGACGCATCGCTACGACCGGGAGTTCGTCCGGCAGTGGTGGAACTGGGCGGAATACCTGCAGGCGTGCCACCCCGGGGTGGCGGTGACATTCGAGGCGTTCGAGTCGATCCTGGCGGGGCTGTACGCGGAGTTCACGTTCGAGTTCGCGGCGTCAGAGTCCGGGATCGACGCGGACGTGCTGACCGAGGTCGCGGGGGTGGTGGCGGCGGCGGGGACCCGGTTCTCGTGCCACTCGTGGCGCTCGGCGGCGGCGGGGAACCTGGGTGGCTGGCAGGTGTCACGGACGTTGTTTCTCATCTCGGCGCTGCTCGGGGCGGTGGGCACGGAAGGGGGCACGTTCCCGAACGCGTGGAACAAGTTCGTGCCCAGACCTATTTACGTACCTTCGCACCCGGGCGTGTGGCAGGACCTGTCCTGGCCGGTTGAGTATCCGCTGGCGCAGAACGAGCTGTCGTTCCTGCTTCCGCACTTCCTCAAGGACGGCCGGGGACGGCTGGACACGTACTTCATCCGGGTCTACAACCCGGTGTGGACCAACCCGGACGGGTTGAGCTGGATGGAGGTGCTGCGCGACGAGGACCTGGTCGGCTGCTTCGTCGCGCTCACCCCGACCTGGAGCGAGTCCGCGTTCTTCGCCGACTACGTGCTGCCGATGGGGCACGGGCCTGAACGGCACGACACCCACTCCTACGAGCAGTACGACGGCCAGTGGGTGGGCTTCCGGCAGCCGGTGCTGCGGGCGGCGCGGGAGCGGCTCGGCACGCCGGTGACCGACACCCGCCAGGTCAACCCGGGCGAGGTGTGGGAGGAGAACGAGTTCTGGATCGAGCTGTCCTGGCGGATCGACCCGGACGGGTCGCTGGGGATTCGCCGGTATTACGAGTCGCCCGGGCGGCCGGGTTCGAAGCTAACCGTGGATGAGTACTACGGCTGGATGTTCTCGCATTCGGTGCCGGGGCTGCCGGAGCGGGCAGCGGCCGACGGGCTTTCGCCGCTGGAGTGGATGCGGCGGTACGGCGCGTTCGAGATCAGCTCGGGACAGGGGGCGCTGCACGGGCGGGAGGTGCCCGCATCGGAGTTGTCGGACGTGCAGGTGAGTTCGCTGGGGCGGGTGTATACGAGAGCGGCGGCGGAGGCGGGGCCGAACATCGTACCGATGGGGGCCCCTGGGCCGGATTCGGACGGGCGGCGAGCGGTCGGGGTGCTGGTGGACGGGGTGGTGCGACGCGGGTTCCCGACGCCGTCGGGGCGGCTGGAGTTCTGGTCGTCGACGCTGGCCGGGTGGGGCTGGCCGGAGCAGGCCCTGCCGGGGTACATCCGCAGCCACGTCCATCCGTCCCGGCTGGAAGGGGACCAGGTGGTGCTGCTTTCGACGTTCCGGCTGCCGACGCAGATCCATACCCGGTCGGCGAACGCCAAGTGGCTGGACGAGCTCGCGCACACCAACCCGGTGTGGATCCACCCGTCGGACGCAGCGCGGTTCGGGGTGCGGCGGACCGGGGACCTGGTCCGGGTCAGCACCGACATCGGGTACTTCGTGGCCAAGGCGTGGATCACCGAGGGGATCCGGCCGGGCGTGGTGGCGTGCAGCCACCATATGGGCCGGTGGCGGCTGGACGGCGGGCCGCGCGGGGCCGGCGGCATGATGGCCACGGTGGGGCTTTCGCGGGACGCCTCGGAGTGGGCGATGTCGCGGCTTGCTTCGGCGGGGGCCCATGAGTCGTCGGATCCGGACACGCAGCGGATCTGGTGGAGTGACACCGGGGTGCACCAGAACCTGACGTTTCCCGTGCATCCGGATCCGATCTCGGGGATGCACTGCTGGCACCAGGCCGTCCGGGTCTCGCCCGCATCGGCGGGCGATCAGCACGGCGACATCGTGGCCGACACCGGTAAGGCGCGCGAGGTGTACCGGGAGTGGCTGGCGCTGACCCGCCCGGCCGGGAGCGTGTCGCCGGACGGGACGCGGCGGCCGCGCTGGCTGATGCGGCCGCTCAAGCCGTCGGAGGCGGCCTTCGTGCTGCCTCCGGCAGCACAGCCGGAGGCACAGCCGGAGGCACAGCCGGAGGCACTGCCGGAGGATGGAGCGTGACCGGCAGGTGGGAGCTGCTGCGGGCGCTGGGGGCGGTGGCCGGGGACCCGGCCGACGCCCGGGCCGCGGCGGCGGCGCTGGGGCTGCCGGGCTGCGGCAACGCCGAGCACGCCGACGTCTTCGTGTTCAACTGCCCGCCGTAAGCCTCGGTTTACCTCGGCGCGGAAGGGGGCCTTGGCGGAGAAGGCGCGGACCGGGTCGCCGGTTTCTGGCGTGCCATCGGGCTGGGCCCAGGAGACCAGGGCGAGCCGGATCACCTTACGTCGCTGCTCAGCCTGTACGCCAGCCTCGGCGAGGCGGCGCAGGAGTCGCGCACGGCGCGGACCGCGGCCGCGCTGAGCCGGATGCGCCAGGCCCTGTTCGCCGAGCACCTGTGGCCCTGGCTGCCCGGCTATCTCAGCGCGGTGACCGACCTGGGGGCGGCCAACCCCGGAGTGGCCAACCTCGGAGTGGGCGACCCCGGAGTGGGCGACCTCGGAGTGGGCGCCCTGGTGGCGTGGGCCGAGCTGACGCTCCGCGCGGTCAAGCGGGAGCGCGGGCCCGGTGCGGGCGACGGGACGCTGCCGCTGGCGCTGCGGGAGGCGCCGCCGCCGGTCGACGCCGACGGCGGGCTGGGCGAGCTGCTTGGCGGGCTGGTCGCGCCGGTCCGGAGCGGGCTCATCCTGACCCGCCGGGCGGTGGCCGCCGGCGCGGGGCAGGTCGGCGCCGGGCACCGGATCGGCGAGCGGCGCTTCGCCCTGCGGGCCATGCTGGAAAGCGAACCGGACCGGACCGCCGGCTGGCTGCGGGCGGAGGCGGCGCGCTGGTCGCGGCGGCACTTGACCATCGCGTCCGGCGATCCGGTCCAGCAGTGGTGGGCCGACCGCGCCACCGCCACCGCGCGCGTCCTGCGCGGTCAGCGCGGCTGAGCGACGTAGCTGCCGCGCTTGGCGACGGTGAAGATCACGTTGCCGTCGCGGAGCAGCTGCAGGGCGTGCAGCACGGTGTCCCGGCCCACGCCGTACTCCTGCTGCAGGGC